>Ga0310122_10000768_pt1 | contig 20341 bp, 6 predicted proteins | sample CB6_Bottom_1051__FD_203503 | JGI IMG/M metagenome (GOLD analysis project Ga0310122, IMG submission 203503) | Marine microbial communities from Western Arctic Ocean, Canada - CB6_Bottom_1051 | ecosystem: Environmental > Aquatic > Marine > Oceanic | place: Canada: Western Arctic Ocean | collected...
GGTCACCTTTCGTTGTGCATCATAAACCAAAGTTACAGGTAAATATAGTTACAGGTAAATGGCATTGTTGGGTTTCTAATGCAGGCGGTCATAATTTATTTCAGTTATTCAAAAAATTAAGTGCTACAAACGACCAATTTATAGAATTACGTGGTATTGTAGATGAAATTTCGTATGGGTATGAAAGTAAGGAAGTAAGGAAACAAGGAAAAGTGGAATTACCAAAGGAATTTTTATCTTTGGTATATAAACACCCATCTCCAGTATACAAGAATGCAATGTACTATTTATCCAAAAGAGAAATTACATACGAGGATATATTAAAATATAATATTGGATATTGTGATCAAGGACTTTATACTAATAGGATTATTATTCCATCGTATGATGATAACGGCCAGTTAAATTTTTTTGTGGGTAGGGACATATTTGAAAGTAAAATGAAATACAGAAATTCACCGACACCGAAAGATGTTGTTGGATTTGAATTATTTATAAATTGGGATGAACCAATAGTTTTATGTGAAGGCCCATTTGACGCCATAGCAGTAAAACGAAATGCCATCCCGTTATTCGGAAAAACAATATTATCAAATCTCAAACGAAGAATTATTGAGAAAAAAGTTAAACAGGTATATATATCTTTAGATAGAGATGCTTTTAAAGACTCTCTAAAAATGGTTGAAGAATTCATGAAAAATGATATTGATGTATATTTTGTTAATTTGCCCGAGAAAGACCCATCAGATTTGGGATTTGAGAAAATTATTCCACTATTAAAAGAGACAGAGAAAATGAAATTTTCAGATTTAATGAGATACAAGTTAAACGGTAAAGTAAAAAAGAGTATTAATATATGACGAATGTTTTAAAAGTTCCATTTCGTAAACTTAAACACATTCACCACATATCGGATATCCAAATCCGAAACCTTAAACGCCACAGAGAATACGAAGAAGTATTCAATCGTTTATACGAAAAGGTCAAATTAAATAAAGAGAATGCCGTAGCATATATTGGTGGTGATATTGCTCATTCCAAAACCGAAATGTCACCTGAGTTGATTGACCAGTTATCAAGGTTATTTAAGAATTTATCTGATATATGTCCTACAATTATTATTGCAGGAAATCACGATTGTAATCTAAACAATCGTTCTCGGATGGATTGTCTTTCCCCAATAGTAAATAATTTAAAACATCCAAATTTACATTACTTGAAAGATACAGGCATATATAAATGTGCTGATACTACTTTTGTAGTGTGGGATGTATGGGATGAGAAGAAAGATTATATTAAAGCAAAAGATGTAGAAGGTAAGACGAAGATTGTATTATTTCACGGAACTGTAGATAGATGTGAAACTGATTTAGGATTTAGATTACCATCGGATGTGAAGATTACACAATTCAAAGGTTATGATATGGGATTACTTGGTGATATCCATAAGAGACAACATTTGAATAAAGAAGAAACTATATCATATTGTGGTTCATTAGTTCAACAGAATCATGGTGAAGGATTGGATCACGGTTATCTATTATGGGATGTACCAAAACGAAAATCTATATATATTCCAATTCATAATGATTACGGTTATTATACATTAGATGTTGATAATGGTATAGTTCCTGATGTGGATGATATGCCACAAAAAGCCAGGTTAAGAGTGAGGGTATCTAATACCGATTCGGTGCAGCTAAAGAAGGCCTTGACCATAATACAGACGAAATACGGTATAAAGGAGATAGCCGTTAATCGCACTGACAGATTGACAGAGAGAGTTCGTGATGGTCAATTAGTGGATGTTGGTGATATTACAAATCCAGATTATCAATATGAATTAATTGAGGATTATTTGGGTAGAAATCATATTGTAGACGAGAAAACTTTATTAAAGATAAAAGAATTAAATGATGATTTAAATGGAGATTTACCTGCAGAAGAAATATCTCGTAACGTATTTTGGAAACTAAAAAAGTTCGAGTGGTCAAATATGTTCAGTTATGGTGAAGATAATGTAGTAGATTTTATGCAATTGAATGGAATAATTGGATTGTTTGCACCGAACGCAACTGGTAAATCAGCATTATTAGATTCTCTCTCATTCGCCTTATTTGATACATCATCCCGGGCATACAAGGCAGAAAGAATATTGAATAATAAGAAAGGTAGTTTTAAATGTAAAGTAGGCTTTGAAATAAATGAAACTGAATATTTTATTGAGAGAAAAGGTAAAAGATTAAGGAACGGTCATGTAAAGGTTGATGTAGAATTTTGGACTATTGATGATAATAACGATGTTGTTTCATTAAATGGTGACCAACGAAGAACTACAAATGCAAACATTCGTAGAGTTATTGGTTCTTATGATGATTTTGTTTTGACAGCACTTTCACTACAAAACAATTCTACGGTATTCATAGATAAGACACAAAAAGAAAGAAAAGACTTATTAGCTCAGTTTATGGGAATGGGAATTTTTGACCAACTTTATACAGTAGCCCACGAAAATATATCTGATATTTCAGCAATTCTTAGAGATTTCAACAAGACAGATTATGATATAGACCTTGCAGATATAGAAAAAAATAATAATCAATATAGAGTAGTTCAAAAAGATTTACGGAGTCAAAAGAAAACTTTAACTAATAGACAGAAAGAATTATCAGACCAAGTATTTGGTTTGACTAAGAAGTTACGACCAGTTGATGAATCTATTATGAACATTGATAAGTTAAAGAGTGATAAAGAAGTATTTAAAACTCAACTTGATTCTATAGATACACGATTAGGTTCGGTAGGTGCAATAACAGAAGAAAATAAATCTAAAATTATTGAGTTAAAACATAGAATTAAAGATTACGTTAATAAAGATACTAATAAAAAATATCTTGATTTAATAAAATTAGAAGATGATAAAAAAGAATTGAGAATTGAAATTGATAAACTTAAAATTGATGTTCGTAATAAATTAGACAAGATAGAAAAACTTGGTATCTTAAAATGGGATGAAGATTGTGAATTTTGTATGAGTAATCCTTTTACATTAGATGCAATTACAACTAATGAAAAGTTAGACGAAGATAAAAAATTGGCAGGAGAATATGTTTCTAATTTAGATTATCTTGATTTACAAATAGAGGATATGGGAAATATACACGATAATAAAGTTGATTTTGATAGGTCAATGGAAGCATTAAAAACTATTGATATAAATCAAAATAAGTTAGAATCAGAAGAAGTTTTATTATCAGAAAGAAAGAAAAATACATTATCTCAAATAACTCTTACAGAAGAAAAAATAGAAAAATATCATGAAAGTAAAAATGATATTGTTTATAATAAACAGATAGAAGAAGAAATAGAAAGTTTAAGAAATTCGGTTGATGATTTAGATTATCAAGTTGATACAATAGATAGAAAGATACAAACTATCCACGGTGAAATTCAGATCAATAGAACTAATAAGAAGAATATTATGGAAACCATGAACAAGATTGAGAACTTAGAAACCGAATATGAAGCTTATAATTATTATATGGACGCCGTTAAACGAGATGGTATTCCATATGAACTTATAGAAAAAGCTTTACCTACGATTGAGGGCGAGGTAAATGATATTCTTGCACAGATGGTAGATTTTGGTATTATATTAGAAATGGATGGTAAGAATATTAATACTTATCTTGCATATGATGAAGATAATATTTGGCCACTTGAATTAAGTAGTGGTATGGAACGATTTGTATCAAGTCTCGCAATGAGAGTTGGTTTAATCAATGTTTGTAATTTACCACGTGCTAATTTCTTAGCTATTGATGAGGGATTTGGTAATATGGATTCAGATAATCTTAATTCTGTTTATATGTTATTTCAATATTTAAAAACTCAATTCCAATTCGCATTTATTGTATCTCATATTGAATCTATGAGAGATACAGTTGATTCACTTCTCGAAATTACTAAAGAAAAGGGTTTTAGTCAAATAAAATTACCTTCTAAGTTTAGTTAGACGAATGTAACACATTTTTTGGGATAGGACGACCTTCTCGTTCTCTTTTCAAATTTAAAATATAACGATTAATAAGGGCGGACATAGTAGTATGTTCGTCCTTTATGTGCAATCTAAACCAACCAATTAAGTCTTTATCTATCGTGAAAGATACTTTTTCCTTTCTCATACCGATACTCTCCATATATTATCCATACTATAAGTATTAATAATTTGTGGTCTTGATATTTATTAATGAATAAATTTATCCTGGAGAAATTACTTGGGAGTAATAAAACGAAACGCTGAGATTTTAGGACTCAGTAAACTTGATGTTTTAATAGAAGATACTTCATTTGAATCAACGTATTTTCAGGTCTTAGAGTGCCCATCCATACTAACTCAAGGTAAAAGCAGTTTTCTTATTGGGGGATCATCAAAACTTAAAGCTGGTATTGAAGTTAAAATTGAATTGGTTAATAATGATACTGGAGAGGTAATTTATAATGAACCAGTTCGTGGTCATTTGGAAGGAAATTTACGAAGAGTTTCCTTTGAAGTCTATGATGATACAATTCCTGGATCTTATACTTTATATATAGTAGGGGAATTAAATCCAGATGAAGTAAATGTTCCTGCAGAATGGCAAAATGTTTATAATGTAAGGTGGTCCAAATCAATTACTGTAAATGGTATGGGAGTTAATACTCAACCAATTCTTTTTTATAAACAACCCACCTTAACCGCTTCAGAATTAATTAGTGGATTTATACAAATTCCAAGTGGTTCTGCAACTATTGTTTATTTGACTGGTAGTGGAGAACCGAGAACAGGATTATCACCAGTAATTCCAGTTGAAAATGCAACAGGAGGTGGATTTGGAACATCTACATATCCTGAATTAGATTTTGCTAATAAAGCAAAATTATCTATTATAGAAGAAAATAAACCCATAGTTAAACTTAGTGGTAAACATGGACTTATAGGATCACAGGGTCAACAAGTTCAAACAATGTCACCAGTTCTAAATGATTATATTATAACTGTTAGTGGAGATTCTACAGTAAGTAGTTTATATGTAGGACATAATATTACAATTAATAATCCACAAGTAGATACATCAAAATTTACTTTACAAGAATATCACGAAGTTCCATCTACTTATTCTTCAACTGTAATGAAGGTATTGAATAATACTTCTTTTGTTCCAAAAGATGTATTTTATATTCACGATAATAGAACTTCACCAGCAACTCTTGAACCTGCACCACTTGCAAGTACTTATCCTATATCTGCAAGTTATTTAGCATTACAGACCCAGACCACATCTTCTATTAATTTATTGTCGTTTGCTGATATGCAAATATCAGATATGAGAACATTTAGTGGTGATGTTCATAAATTAAAAATTTATGCAAAGAGTGAAGGTTCTCTCGGAGATTTTGAATTAATATATGATGCACCAGCAGAAAGCTTTCAGGTTTTATACGATAAGACTGCAGATACTTTATTAACTAATATGGGGTATTTTTTAGATTCAACTCGTTTAAATAACTATTGGGAAGCATATCAAGGTAATAATGGAAATACTTCAGGAACTTTAACTTATAATGCAACATATGTAAATGATTCAATGAAAATCTCTGGTTCTAATAAAGAATATGGAGATACTTTAAGAGTTCAAAATAAAACAGCAGTAGATTTTATAAAGGGAACATTATATAGTTTTAGAGCAAAAGTATATGGAATAAAGAAGGATAAAAAAGATATTGATGGTAATACTTCATTAAAAGCATCGTTTAAAGTAATGGCTTATGGAGATGCTTTTAATAAAGAAGAAACTACAGGAGCGAATTGGGGAGATGAAAAATTAAGTATACCTGATATGCCAGGGGCAGTAAATGAATATGATTTCGGTATAGTAGAAGGTAGTTTTTTAGCAGACAATACGGATACGGGATATATTCAATTTAAAGTTGATTCTGGTGAGTGGTATGTTTCAGATATATCATTAAAGGCTGCAACCGATACTGCATTTAATCCCGACTATCTTAGATTGAAATCACCAATACCTGCACTTTTGGAAAGACCAGATAGAATAAGATTTTTAGTAGAGTTTTATGATGTAAATAATAACATGGCAGATTCAGTAATATTTACTGAACCATTTGACTTTGATGGACCTAACATGACCATTCAAGGACTCAATAATATACTTAGTGGTTCTATGTTCCTTGGAAACGCATTGTATTCTGGTATAGAAATGGCAGGTGTAGATTCTGCATATGTAAGGTCTATTGGTTATCTCGGATTTTTAAGTGGTAGTGGTGGTGGAGATAATCCTGATGGAGTTAATTCAGGATTTGTAATATGGAGTGGTTCTATTTTACCTGATAGTGGGGATGATTATAAGGGAGTTGGATTAGAATTAGTTGGACATAGTGGAAGTTATTTCAGATTTCGAACTGAACCAAGTGAACTTGATATTAGAGCAAATGCATTCTTTGTTGGTAGTGAAACTTCACAATTTATAAGTGGTAGTGGTGGAAATATAGAAATAAGTTCATCTAATTTCCATGTATCGTCAAGTGGTGATGTTACTATGACGGGAACTATTACAGCGGAAGCCGGTAATATAGGTGATTGGCAAATTATAGATGGTAAGTTAAGTGGTAGTAATGCGACATTAGATGCAGTAGGAGCTGCATTGTATCATACTTCAAAGGGTCCTGGATCAGACTCACCACCCGGTGGATTCCATCAACTTAGAGATGAATACTATATAGATTTTACACCAAGTGAGGGGCCCACAGCAACAGCTGGAAAATATTATGTTAAATTTGGTCCTAATTTTTCTGTTAGTGAAAGTGGTGTGTTATTTGCAAGTGGGGCGGTATTTGAAGGAACAATTACAGCATCTGCAGGTTTAATAGGTGGTTGGTCGATTGAACCTACATATATAGGATCAGTTCCTGATGGTTTAAGATTATATGGTAATTCGAGTGATAGTTCATATCATATTTCATCTTCTGATTTCCAAGTAACAACTACTGGTCAAATTACAGCATCAGCTGGTAAAATTGGTGGGTGGGATATAAGTAGTACAAGGATACAGGATGCTGGTAAAGATTTAAGATTAACTTCAACCAATCCAAAAATAACAATCGGTACTCATACTATAGGAGATGGGCCAGGAATACAATTAGGTTATGATGGTAGTGATGTATTAACATTTTTTGCTGGACAGAGTGCAAGTGATTATATAAAATATACTGCTGGAACTGGTATAGATATAAAAACAGCAAATTTTAAACTTGATACATCAACATTTGATGTAGATACAGCCGCTGGTGGTACAATAAAACTGGGTTCATCACCAGGAATGTCAGCCAATGGAATATTTTTAAGTGGTAGTGGTGAATTTAATTTACAAGTTGATAGTAATAATTATTTAAAAGCAGATGGTTCTTCATTTACTATTAAATCACAAGATTTCGTTTTATCTGGTAGTAGTACATTAATATTAGATACAACAAAACTCGCATTTGATGACGGAACAGCAGGAGTTGCATCAGCCGCGTCAAGAACAGCCGGTAAGGGTGTGTTCATGAATACAGATGGAGAATTTAGAGCTGGAACTGCTGGCGGAAATAGAATTACTTTTAGTGGTAGTTTGTTAGAAATTGTTACAGATAACTTAAATATTGATACTTCAACGTTTGATGTTTCTACAGACAATGGTGGAACTTTATCACTTGGAACATTAACTTCTCTTAATACGAATACAACCAATTATGGTGTTTATATGAGTGGTAGTGGTGCAAGTCTTATTAAGGCAACTTCTACTGCAAATAAAGATTATTTACTTTTTAATAGTTCAGGTTTACAAGTCAGAGTAGCCGATATAGATATTACTACAACGGGTACTAATAAGATAAAGATTGATTCTACTGGAGGTGGTCATGCAGATACAGAAACTCCTGTAATAGCACTTGGTGGAACATTTAATACGAATGTGGGTGGAACTAATAAGGGCATCTTTATGGATGCAAGTGGTTCATTTTTATTAAGAGGAAGTGCAACCAACTATTTTAAATTTGATGCATCAGCCGAATCAATTGATATAAAAAGTGATACATTTGATTTGGCCACTACCCAAATGATATTGGATAGTGCTACCAATAGTGGTAAAATAGCACTTGGTTCAACACCACCAACTGCTTATAATAGTGGTAATGGTATTTATATGGATGGTGAAGCTAGATTTTTAATTGGTAGTGCAAGTGGTGACCATTTACAATTTGACGGAAATAATTTTGATGTTCAAGTAGGAAATTTAGAAGTAGCGGCAACTAATATTCAAATTAGTTCTACTAAAGCCAGTATGTCTTTGGGTGGAGTACCCGGAGCAGCTGCTAATATAATTCTCGATGGTGCAAATAATCAAATTCAAATTGGTGCTGATAGCGATAGACAAGTTATTATTGAAGGTTCATCTACTCAAGGTAAAATTTATACAGGTAAAACTTCTGCTGCATCAACTACCGCTGGATTTTGGTTAGCAAATAATAATGAAGATCCAGAATTCCATGTTGGTAACGCAACTGATTTTCTAAAATTTGATGGTGGTAATTTAGATATACAATCACAAAGACTTGAAATTTCTGCTTCAACTATTCAAATATCTTCTACACAAGCATCTATGAGTTTAGGTCATAGTTCAACTTATCCACGAGGAAAAATTATATTAAAGGGAACAGGAACACCGACATTTACAGCAGGAACTGATGCGGATTGGATTTCTATGTCTACTGGTAGTGGTGTTTATATAGATGGTGATGGTAAGTTTAGATTTGGTGATGATGATGGTAATGTATCATTTGATGGTACTTCATTTAGTATTACTGGTTCAGATGTTGATATTAATGTAACAGATATTAATATAACGGCAACTGGTTTTCAATTATCATCTACAGAAGCGTCTATGTCATTGGGAACAAATCATCAATGGAAAGTAAGTGGTAATGCTGCAAATCCATACATGAGTATTGGTATGGGCGGAAGTGGGAGTTTTGGAACTGCCGGTCTATGGTTAGCACACAATGATACATTAAATAGACCACAAGTTTCATTTGTTGGTAGTAATTCACATTTTAAACTTAATGACAATATCGATATAGATACTCAAACTTTTGAACTTGATGCAAATGATGGTGATTTACAGATTTCATCTGCCCAAAAATCTATGTCACTTAACGACCAAACGATTGTATTAGATGGGGCAAATGCAAAAATAATGGTTGGTCCAGATGCTACTAAACGAGTTACTATACAAGGTGGTGCTAATGATAATTATATCGTTATGGGTGATAAGGAAGATTTTACTGATTTTGACCAATCCACACAAGGTATTATTATTGGGATGGAGTCAACTATTCCAAAATTCGAATTTGCTGGAAGTGCTACAAATTATATATCCTATGATGGTTCAAATTTTGACATAAAACTTTCACAGGGTTTAGAATTAGCAGCTACTAATATACAACTTTCATCTGCACAAGCATCTATGAGTTTAGGTGGTGTGCCAGGAGCATTAGCTAATATAACATTAGATGGTGCAAACTCTAAGATACAAGTTGGTGCTACTGGTTCAAATTCAATAACGTTACAGGGTGGAACATTTGATAACTATATCGTTATGGGTGATAAGAATACTGGTGTAGGTTTTGCAGCCGAAGGAGAGGCAACAGGTGGTATTCTTATCGGTATGGATGCTAATAACCCACAAGCAGAATTTGTTAAAAGTTCTACTAATTATTTCATTTTTGATGGAACAACTGGTGTAGATATTAAAACTACAAATTTAGAAATAGATGCAGGTGATGGTGATTTACAATTATCATCAACACATAAATCTATGAGTCTCGGAGATGGTAAAGTTATACTACAAGGTGCAAGTGAACCATACATGGTATTGAATTCAGGTAGTAATTCTATTACATTAAAAGCCGAGACTACTGATGCCTATATGGTGATGGGAAGTAAAGAAAACTTTGACGATTATGATAAGTCAACTGCTGGTATTATTATCGGAATGGATACAAGTATTCCGAAGTTTGAAATGGTAAAAAGTGGAGATGATTATTTAAGGTGGGATTCTACTGATGGTCTTGATTTAAGAACTACAAAAATGGAAGTAAGTGCTTCCAATATTCAAATTTCATCTACACAAGCAAGTATGAGTATTGGTGATCCAACATCTACTGGTGGGGCCGTGGTATTACAAGCAGATGGTGATGATAAGATGATTAGGTTTGGTACTAAAGTAACATTTGACCAAGATATTGTGGATGGATTGATAATGGGAATTAACGCAAGTGATAATAAACCAGAACTTGATTTTACCATAGGAACTTCAAATGATCAATATGTTCGTATGACAAGTGATGGTATCTTTATGAAAGTTCCAAACTTTGAATTGGATACTGCCACCTTTGATATAAGTTCTGCAAATAAAAGATTATCAGTTTTTAAATCTGCAGCAAGTGGTTCACAAGAGGTAGTAAGACTTGGTGAAATAAGTGAGGCAGCAGGAGATTTATATGGATTAAAAATTTACGATGGAACGCAGGCTACATATAGTGATGATGGACATCCAAATACTCTTGTTATGTTTGGAGAACAAGGTAACAAAATTGGTGGATGGGAAATTACAAATGGTCAAATTAGGTCAATACCAGATGCTGGATTTGGTGGACAATTTGCAGAAGGTGAAACCGGACTTATTTTACAAGCCAGTGGTTCAATAGAAACATCAGATTTTGTAACTGGACTCAAAGGTTGGAGAATAAGTTCACTTGGAAATGGAACAGCAGAATTTGAAAATGCTCGTATAAGAGGAACATTAAGAACAACCGTATTTGAAAAAGAATCTATAAATGTTGTTGGTGGACAATTAATGGTTGCAAACTCAACAACACTTGAGGCATTAAAGGACGCGAGTGGTAGTATTGTAGCCGGAATTCCATCTATGTCAGCAGCAGATGTTACAATGAGTGTTGCAAATACAAGTGGATTTAGAGCAGGTGAAATATTAAAGACTAAAAAGATTAATAATACTGGATTTTCGGTAGAATATATGTTAATAACTGGTTCTTTGAGATATTCGGAGGCAGGTTCTCCATACTCGGAATCAATACGGTTAGCAGACATGGGAGCAGTAGACCCAGATGGATTAGCAGGAGAACTTTATGTTGGTCGTGGTCTTGGACAAGTTGTAGTTACAGGTTCAGTTGTAGGAACTTTATCTGTTGCAATGGATGAATACGCAACTACAATGTCTGTAAGTACTGGTACAGGTTACGCAAATCAATCTATATTGAAGATTGATGATGAAAGAATGAAAGTTACATCTCATTCTACTGCTGGTGGTATAACTGTTGTAAGGGATTTTCACGATACAGTATCTGCGTCACATGCTCAAACTACTAATGTTCATGTTATAGATACAGATAAAGAATTTTTAGCGGGATTAGTTTCAACACCAGAAACTTATAATGAAGGTCAAGTTATTGTTTCAACTGGAGTATATGCACCTGATGAAGATATATCAAGTGGTTATATTTTAATGAATGCTAATCCAAATGATATTTCAACACCATATATGGATATTGTTGAGAGAACTGGTAGTGGAGTTTATGATTTACAATTAAGAACAAGACTTGGTGATTTAAGTGGTTTAAGTTCTGCATATTTGTATGGAGATGAAGAACCAGGATTCGGATTATATACAGAAAATGGATTTTTCAAAGGTGCTATACATGCAATGACAGGATCCATTCACGGTATTCTTCACGTAGCAACTTTACAAGGTGGAATTGAAACAGGAGCAAAAATTTCTATTGGTAGAAATGTTTCTGGAACACAGGATGGAATTCATATAAATAATAACAACTATTGGTTTACAGATGCCGAGTGGAGAGTTGGAGATGGAACTAATTATCTTCATTTAACTGGTAGTGGTGGTAATCTTGGAAATGATTTACGTGTTAATCTTGAAAAATTAGAATTAAACGCTGGTGGTGGTGATTTCAAAATATCTTCTACACAAAAATCAATGTCGTTTGGTGATGGAGATATAGAATTTCAATCAGTTTCTGCAACTCAAGCACGTGGTCATATTGGAGCAAGTACAAGTAATAGAATTTATATAAGTGGTTCAACAAACGAGGGATACATTTATAGTGGAAAACCAACATATTCAAGTACAACTGCTGGTTTTTGGTTAGGACAAAGTAGTAATACTGCTAAATTTAATATAGGTGATTCAACTGATTTTATAAAATTTAGTGGAACTGCTATTTCGATGTCAGCAAGATCATTTGAATTAGACGCCGGAGGTGGAGATTTAATATTAACTTCCACTCATAAATCTATGAGTTTGGGTGATGGTAGAATTAAATTGGTTGGTCAAAGTTCACCTTATATACAAGTTGGAAATGCCGATGATTATTCTATAAAAATTGCAACAGATGGCACTGACCAGTATATAGCCATGGGTGGTAAAATGAGTTCGGGGTCTGGTTTTGCAGCTGAAGGAGCAGCAACTGGTGGTATTCTTATTGGAATGGATAATGAAAATCCACAAGCAGAATTCGTATCTGATGACTTACAAACTTATTTTATCTTTGATGGAGATTCTGGTTTAGATGTTAAAACAACTGCATTTGAATTAGCAGCTAATGATGACGACTTACAGATTTCTTCAACTCAAAAATCCATGTCGTTGGCAAGTGGTAAGATTTTACTTGATGGTGGTGGGAACTATGGATATGTACGAGTTGGTGGTAGTGTATCTGCTGCAGGTGCTATTCATATTAGTGGTTCAACAACTACAGGTATAATAAGAGCAGGTAAAACTTCATCTACTGATACAGTTCAGGCTGGATTTGTGTTAGAAAAAACTGCTACAGATTCAAGTTTTTATGTTGGTGATTCTAATGATGGTAATTATGTAAAGTTTGCTACTGCAGGAAGTGCTGGATTAGATATAAAAACTCAAAAATTTGAATTAGACGCTGGTCCTGGTGATCTACAAATATCTTCTACAAAGGCATCAATGTCACTTGCTGGTGGAAACATTTTATTGGATGGTAGTGGTAATGTAGGATACGCAAAGTTTGGATCAGCACCAATAATATACGATAATTTAATTATTAGTTCTTCTAATACTACACAAGTATTAAAGGCTGGTATTAGTAGTAGTTACGCATTAGCAGTAGCAAATGATGAAGAAGGATTTATACTTGAACGTGGTATAGAGAGTACAAAGTTTCATCTTGGTAGTTCAACAGAATACATAAGATTCGATGGGACTAATATAGATTTATCAGCAGCCAATTTTAATTTAACTGCTTCTAATGTAAATATAGTAGCAGGTGATGGTATGGAAGTAGATGCACCTGATTTTGAAATAAGTACTTTACATAAATCTATGAGTTTAGGTTATACTACAAATACAGCATATGGTGTTGTTATGGTAGGGGGATCTGATTCTTATCTATCTTTTGGACCAAGGACAAGTCCAAATTTTCAATTATATTCCGCTGGTGAAACTACAAATTATTTACAAATAGGTGGAAAATCATTTGGTGATACAACAGCAGGTATAATACTTGGTGAAAATTCAGGTGTTGAACAATTTGAAATTTATAAAGATGCAGATGAGTATTTTAGATTTTCCACGGGTCCTGGTGGGTTAGATATACGAACTCTCAGTATGAGTTTAGTAACTCCTGGATTAACAATACATGGAGTTGAAACATTAGGAGCATCAAATTATATAGCAATGGGAAGTGCAACAACAGTAGACGCCGGTGAAGGATTTTGGGCTGATGGTGGTGGCAGTTTTAGAATTGGTACGGCAACAAGTGGAACTTCCTTTATGTATTTTAAGTCTGATAGTGAAGAACTAAAAGTTAAAACCACAAATATAGATATTAGTACAACAAATTTAGATATAGTAGCTTCAGGAAGTTCTGCATACATACGGGGTGATGACGGTGGACATACAGGAACATTTTCAGAACGAGGATTTATATTAAGTTCAAGTGGTTATTTTAGTTTTCAAACTGCCGATGGGGAAACTGGAGATTATATTAGAAGTGATGGTACAATGGCTATGAAATCCAGTAATTTACAAATAACTGGAAGTACTACATTTCTATTACATGGAAATTCAGGTGGTGCTAAAATTAGAATGGGTGCAACTGCGGCGAATATTACCAAGACATCCAATGCTGGTGTTTATATGGATGATGGTGGTTTCTTTAGAGTTGGAACTGGAACAGGTGGAACGGATTACATTTATTTTGATCCAGATGCTTCTTCATTACAAATAACCGCGGAAACTTATAGTTTAGAAACTACTGGTTTAGACATAGATAGTACTGTACCATCAATAGTACTTGATGGTGCAACTGCAAGAGTAGTAACGGGTGATGTTTCATCAGTAACCGACACGGGTAATTTTGGAGTTTGGTTACAAGGTGATGGTAAATTCTTATTTGCAAGTGGTTCAGGAGATTATATTCAGAATAATGGAGAGGGACTTGTTATTAAAAGTTCAGATATGGATATTACAGCTACTGAGTTTAGTTTGACTGGTGGAAGTACCATATACATTACAGAAGGAGATGGTGGAAAAATAGCACTTGGTGGGACTGCTACATCAATGGGATTAACATCTACGGGTGTATTTCTAAGTGGTAGTGGATATTTTAATTTACAAAAAGATAGTAGTAATTACATTAGACAGGACGGTAGTGGTTTACAAATAGTAGCAAATGATGGATTTAACCTTTCATCTACTGATGGACTGAAGGATTTAGTATTAAATACTTCTAAATTTTTATTTGATAGTAGTTCAACGGCATCTGGGAGTGTTACAAGGGGAGCAGGTACTGGTGTTTATATGGACAACACGGGAGCATTTAGAGCTGGTGTTGGTGGTGGTAATAGTATTGATTTTGATGGAAGTACTACTTTAACTATTACATCAAATGTTTTTTCACTTGATGCCACTTCAATATACATGGATAGTGCAGCTGTAGCTGGTGCTGGTATGATAGGTCTTGCAACTGATGGAAGTGCAGTTACATTTGGTTCTACGGGTGTTTATATGGACGGAACTGGTAAGTTTAGTGCAGGTATAAGTGCTGGATATGGTATCCTTTGGGATGGCTCTAAGTTACAAGTAAGTGCTTCCGAATTTTATTTTGGAGATGCTACCAATTATATTAGTGGTAGTGGTGGAGCCATTGATATAGCAGCAGATACATTTGATTTAACTACAACTAATCTAATCATTACAGATGCTTCACAAGTTGCAGTAACAAATAAAATTGTTATAAGTGGAACAGACCAACACATTAAAGTTGGGACTGGCGTAAGTCTTGACGGAGATGGAGATAGTGGAGCAGGTTCTATTACCGTAGGTGGTAATGTAACTTTAAATGGAAGTAGTGATTCCACAATGTCTGGTTGGACAATAGGTAGTACTGGAATATTATATGGAACGGGAGCATCATCAGGAGGAAGTGATAGTCCATTAAATATACAATTTCATCCGAATTCTAGCGAGGCCGGCTCTTTCTTTTATTATTGGGGTGATGGATCTACAACTCCAAATGCTTATTTAGCTGGGTTATCACTAACATGGCATGCGACTAATAATGCTGGTCATATTGTAATGGGACAAGTTGCATCTAGCACTACTGATATCAAAGATAACTTTTATGGTATTCAAATGATGAATCATTCGGGTAAAGAATATTTTTGTCTTTCAGCAGATGCATCAACCGGAGCAGGATCTACAGTATATAATAGAATAGCTGGATGGCAGTTTGATGATACTACTATAGAAAGTGCAAATAGTAAAGTAATTTTAGATAGTACAGCTGATGGTAAGATAAGAATGGGTGCAACACCACCAGCAAGTGCAACAAGTGGAACTGGTATATTCTTGGGTGGTGATGGAGATTTCTTAGCAGGTAGTTCAGATGGAAATCATTTACAGTATTTATCTGAGGGTACTATTGATATACAGTCTACAGTATTTAGTTTAGATGCAACGACTGTAATTATTGATTCTTCTGCAGCTGATGGTAAAATTCAATTAGGACCAAGTGGTGGTCCTGGTAGTGCAACTGGTGTAGCAAATGCAGGTGCATATCTTGATGGAACTGGTAAGTTTAATTTTGGTGATGGAACTGGTAATTATATAAGATTTAACGCAACAGGTTTAGAAGTAAATACTGATAATCTTACTATTGATAGTGCTGGAGATGTTGAAATAACTGGTAATATTACTGTTACTAATACTGGTGATTTCGCATCTTCAACTTTTTATTATCCTTTTGGGGGTTTTGGAACACAAGTAATAGATACTGGAGTTTGGAATAAAATTGGTAATATAACTGAAACACCAACCGCTACTGGTATAGGATTTGAGGATACGGCAAATGATGGTGATTGGGATTCTTCTGTACGTTCTGTTCAAGGGTTTCTAAGAGCAGATAGTCCACGATTAGAATGGGATTTTAAAATACTAAAAACGGGTAGTAGTAATAATAATTATGAAATATTTGGTTGGACTGAAGATAATACAAATGGAAACCACACAACAACAGCTTATGGAATATATGTTTCTGTTGGAACTATCTATTGGAGAACACATAGTAGTGCCGGTAGTGATGATAGCATTTCTTCGGGAGCTGTTAGTGATGTTTGGAGATTAAGAATAACACTTAAATCTGGTGGTGGAGCTTTCGGTGAACTATTTAAAAATGGAGATTACACCACACCATTTGATACATATGATTGGGGAAGTACTGGATCAGAAACCACATTATATGTAGGGACTAATTTTAGAGATAGTGGAACACCAAGAATAGAACACCAATCGGTTTCAGTTGGTTCACCATTAAGTACAGGTACGGTTATAAGTGGTACTGGAATTTCAACTGGAGCTATACAATCTACTAATTGGGACGCAAATAATGGTTCTAAGTATAATTTAGATGATGGTTCTATCCAACTGGGAGGTTCAAGTGCTCCGACATTTGAGGTTAATAGTAGTGGAAACATGACTTTAAAAGGAAGTATAACATCAGAAGCAACAATAACTGGTGGAACGATACAAACGACAGGTGGAAAAGTTCAGTTGAATACAAATGAAGATTTTGATGAAGATATTACGACTGTAACTGGTACCACGTTTACTATAGAGGATGGTACAGCTCAAACAGCTTTAATTGAAACTGGTACTCAGTCTTCGACTTATCATGAGGTTGGAACATCTGGAACTGAGTTTCCAGTAGATACTAATGTAAATGGAAGGTTTACCATCAACTTTAGCCAGGAATCACAATTTCAGATTTTTGTTCAAAGAGAAAATACTGTTGCTGGGGGTGTGTATACAAATATAGATTCATTCTGGACTTTAACTACTAACACCGACACACCCTCAGAAGAATATTTTTACAGTTTTTCTGTTAGTTCTACTACTGGATTAAAATATAGAATACATTTTCAATGGAATGAGGCACTTGGCGGGTCAGGTCAAGGTGGTGGAGGCCAAGGTGCGTCTTAATATAATAATTAAAATTAATAGGAGATAGATTATGGCAGGAACATATCAATTTGGAGTCGCTTCACATTTTGATGCAATTTCAGAGATAAATAAAAAGGGAATACAGTTTATTGGTAGTAGATATGTTTATTTTAAAACTACTGCAGAGAGAACTCAAGTTGGAGGCGAGTTATATGTTGCAGGAACTTTAGATGTTACTGGCACTGCTTCAAAACCAGGTGGTGGTAGCTGGGCCACACTTTCTGATATTAGAATTAAGGATATAAAAGGAGACTTTACAGATTCTTTATCTAAATTGAAAATGATAAATCCTATTGTTTTCACTTATAAAAAAGATGAACTTAAAGAAGTAGGTGAACAGCAGGGGGTTATAGCACAGGAGTTGGAGAAAGTTTTTCCTTATATGGTTACGGAAGGCCAAAAAACTTTTGAAGATGGAGAGACTATTGATGATTTTAAAACAATAAATACATCTCCATTGATATATGTATGTGTTAATGCAATCAAAGAGTTGTCAGATAAGGTAGATAAACTTGAGAAAAAAATAAGTGATATGGGAAAATAAGATGATATGGGAATATGGAAATTATAAATTTAAGTGGAAAAGGGAAAGGCCTACTCAAGAAAAATTTGATGCATGGTTGAGTGATTTTTTAAAATTTGACAACATAAAAAAATATAAAGTTTGGTTAACTGGTGGTTTTGTTGAAGATTGGGAAACTTGGGACATAGATATAATATTAACTAATAAACCAATATATTCAGAATTACAAAAAATAATGATTGATGGTATTATTTTGGGCGTAACTAAATATAATATATTTATTGATCTAACACATTGGGATATTGAACCTTATAAATTAAATTATAAAACAAAAGAAAAAAAGACTGTATATAAGACAGTTATTGGTAATAAAATAGTAGAAAATGGTAGGATGATTACTAATTATATGGATTCTATAGAAGTGTATCCTAATTTATATTCATTTAATAAAGAATATCCTACTGAAAGACAAATGGGTAGGATATATAAACATAGTCCTATGTTATTACATTAATAGAAGAGGTATAAATGGCTAATTATTTAACAACATACTCCGGAACGGCTCCAGCGACAGCTAATACTAATCTAAGACTCGTAGATGAGTTAATGATTGGTGCGGACGCAGACCCTGCTGTTGCATTACACGTTACAGGTGAAGGATACTTCACAAGTAATATTACTGCATATTATTCATCAGACATTACATTAAAGGATAATGTTAGACCGATAGAAAGTGCTATTTTTAAGGTTAAACAAATTAGAGGTGTAACATTTGATTGGAATGAAAAGGCAACCCAGTTACAACAAGAAAAAGGTCATGATGTAGGATTAATAGCCCAAGAAGTAGAAAAAGTTTTACCCGAAATAGTTCAGATTAGAAAAGATGGAATTAAAGCAATACAATATGAAAAGGTTGTACCGTTATTAGTAGAAGCTATAAAAGAACAACAAGTTACAATAGAAAATTTAACAAAACGAATAGAGTTATTAGAAAATGGCAATTCAAGACGGATTTAAAGTAACAGGATTAACAGTTCAAGATGGTGGAACTGGTTGGGGCGAAGATACATCGGGAAATTTAAAAATGAGGGGCCCAGGAACCCATATTGATGTTGGGACTGGATTTACAGGAACTTGGACTGCAAATCCATCTGGAGTTATAGTTACTACATCAATAACAGCAGCAGGTAAAAATTATTCAAGTGGTTCTTGGACATATGACCCAACTGGTAGTGCAATATCTACAACTTATAATTATAGTGGAAATAATTGGGGTATATATGAAACAACTTTATATACAAATCATTATTTAACAAGTGTTACAAACGATACTAATAATAGAATTGGGGTATTTGATAGTGCAGGTTATTTTCAAGTTTTAACATATGATACCGCCGCGGATTCTGGCCCATCATACATTACAGGAGCTACGGGATGGAGAACACACCCTGACGGTACAGCCCCATCGGTTACTAATGGAACTTCAATATATAATGTAAATGCTAGTACTGCACTTCCAGGAGAATTTTGTAGTATTGGAATAGCCGGAAGTGGACATGGTGCAGTAATAATACCAACAATAGGACAAACTGAAGATATTTCTATGGATGATATAAGTGTAGAATTTGGAGATGCATCTGAGACTCTTAATATAAATATACATAATTTATACCAGTTGTTTGAATCTGTTGCTGGAGATCCAGACGCAGGGGGAGTTCATAGTGATGTAACTTCTAAACCAAACTTTGATTGGTTTCAAGGAGGTCCTCGTTCAGCATCAGCTCCAGAAACATATCAACGTCATCCAATAAGACTTGATGAATTTTATGGTGCAACTTATGATACTTATGGTGGATTAGGTTGTGTTGGTATAGGAACACCAATAACAATGGCAGATGGAACTACGAAGAATATAGAAGATGTAAATGTAGGAGATATGATAAGGTCAGCAACCGTTCCTGGTATGCCATTAGATTTTGATGAAGAAGATACTTGGTCTGAGTGGACTGGAACACCACATGGAAACCCACCTGGTTCAGTATGGGCAACTGCGTATTATGATATACAAGAGATGAATCGAGTTACACCAGCAAGTGCATCAGTTCAAGATATTTATTTTGATTATTATGATAATTATTATGTGATAAATAAT
>Ga0310122_10000769_pt1 | contig 20335 bp, 20 predicted proteins | sample CB6_Bottom_1051__FD_203503 | JGI IMG/M metagenome (GOLD analysis project Ga0310122, IMG submission 203503) | Marine microbial communities from Western Arctic Ocean, Canada - CB6_Bottom_1051 | ecosystem: Environmental > Aquatic > Marine > Oceanic | place: Canada: Western Arctic Ocean | collected...
CGCGCAAATAGTACGTGGGGTTCACGACGTCGTGATGGCCGGACCAGGTCCCGGTCGCGATCGTCGTATGACTGGGCCAGGTGATCGAGGGAAAGGTCACGATATGCCCCGAAGCCATCACGGCTGCCTGCGAGCGCAGTCGTCGCAGGTTCGGCAGGGCCTCGGGATCGTGCTCGAGGCGATCCTCGAGTTCCGTGTGGTGAATGCCGTCGAGGAGAAAGATGTAGAGCCGAGTCGCCCCATGGGTCACCGGCTCTAGAATCTCTTCGAGAACGCGACCATCCTGACGGCCTAACAATACGTCGGGCTCGCATTGCCGATCCGAACTTTTCTTTCCGCTCGCGTCTGCCGCGTCGATCCTCGGAAAATCCAGCACGGCGAGGCAAGTCGGCGCGATATCCACGCTGCGCGCCGCCAGGTCGTGAATCCCCGGCCGAACGCCCGCGCCGGAGATCCACAAGGGTCCGCGAGACTGACGCACATGCAGGGCGCCATGCATCCCGGGCAGGTTTCCCTGACACCAATCACGCGGAGAGATCGCCAGATCGGGCGCATGAGGCGAGTCGAAGAGTTGGGCCACACGCTCGTAGGCGAAGGGATAGGTCTGATACTCGGGCGCGATGAAGCGCCCAGCGGGATCCTGCGCCTCGAACCCCGATGCAATCGCGGCTTCGCGCTCTTCATCGAGACTGCGAAGGGCATGCGGATCCTGTCGCGCGAGCGGGTTTTCGCCGACGACTTCGAGAACCTCGAAATGAAGCCGGTAGTGATCATCGAGGAAGCGCTGAAAGCGAACCATGCCGCGGCCCGACCAGACTTCGTAGGCGCCCTCGGTGCCGGGGTCTCCGGCTCGCCAGGTCAGTACCAGATCCATCTGGGCAGCGACTTCGTCGTCGCCGAGCAGCGCCGCGATCGCGCGGTTGCCGCTCTCTTCTTGTTCGGGACCCAGGCCCTGGTCCTCGAGTCGCTCGGGGCCGTGTATCTCCATGACTGCGACGGTACATCCGCCGCCGGCCCGATGACAGTCGGCGAGAATCGGCCCGTCGATCCTCGAAGCCGAAAATGCGATCACGGCTACAGGGAGACGATCAGTCTCATCCCGAGCACGAACGCATCCTCCAGATCGCTGAGACCGCCCGGATTGATCACATATTGAGCGTCCGGCTGGATGGCCAACCAGGGCGTGAGTTCTACGCGATACGTCCACTCGAGGGTGATCTCCCAAGCATCGGAAGAAGTGCCCATTCTCCGCCGCGCCCGGCGAAAGTCCGAACCGAGGTGGGCGGCCGCGACGGCGAGCCCGAGTCGATCGTTTCGAGAGCCCGGAAAAACACCGCGATAGACCGCGCCAGCGCCCAGGTACCCATCAACCGTCGTCGTGCGAGGGTCGGCAATGCCCATGCGTGCATAGAGGGACAATCCCTGAATGGGATCTTCCGGCTCGAAATGGACGCGTTGTTCCGCGAGCAGGTAGACCCCGAAGCTGCCCGAGCGCTTTCTCGGATCGCCGGATCCGTCCGTTCGAAGAAGATCGTCGAAGCGACCCGTATATCCCCAGGCGCCGAGCGCCAACTTTCCAGAGGGTTCGGGGCTCGGCCGTGTCGGCGTTCCATCTTCCTGCGGTCGTCGATCTCGAGGGGCCAACGCCTTCGACCCGGAATTGTAGACACCGATCTCAAGGGCAAGGAACACCCCGTCGTCGCGACCGAAATGAATTTCGGTTCCACCCGGATCATCGAGGTCTCCGGGCACGCCATCCGCTGCGACCAGACGGACGAACGTCCGTTTCGTCGGTTGAAGATGCAGCCGCGCACTGAGAGACGTCGTGGGGAAAATCGAAGGGCCGTTGCGACCGGAGCCGCCCAACTCCGCACCAATGCCGTGGGAGCTGTTCAGAAAGACACCCGCCGATTCGATGACATCGAACTCTGAATTGAAATCGTAGAGACCGATGCGCATCGAAAGGCGCTGTCGCAGGAATTCCTGCTCGAACCAGGCCTCGTAGAGCTTCCAGGTGTCGGGGGCTTCGATATTGCTGACAATCTGGAGATCACCCACGTTCTCGCTCGGGCGGCCGCCATGATTCCCGAGCCCATAGAAGAAGACGCGGCCACCCGACCATCCCACGAGAGGCTCGAGTTCGGCCGTCAACTGGAGATCCAGATTGCCGAGGGTCTCGGTCTTTCGATGCACTCCTCCCGAGAGATTGCCGAGAACCTCGAACGTATAGAAGGCTTCGAAAGTGAGGCCGCGTTCTTCGAGTTCGGGGCGATTCCCCGACCAGGAGCCGGTCAGCGGATCCTGGCGAAGGAGGTCGCCGAAACCCGATGGACTTGCCTCCGTCGCAAGCGCCAGGGAGGCAAGTGTCGCCAGAGCAAGCCGAAGAACACGGCGACGGAGATTCGATCCATACCGCGGATCACGATCAGACATAGTTGCTCGCTGGAAGAGATCGGTCACTCAAGGAGGCTAGTCATCGAAGGATCCCGTTCCAAGGAGCGGGAACCGATCGTCATCGCCCGAGGCTGGCGGCGCCGGACAGTCGCTCGTCGATGCCGATTCGGCCTTCGCTATCGAGAATCCCATCGAGGACCAGATTCGCGATGCTCGGCCCTTCGTCGGTCATCGTGATCAGCGTGACATGATCGAAACTACCGGGCATTCCGGGAACGACCCAGGTTCCCCCCGTGGTTCCGAGTCGGATATGCAGGTTGCTCCCGATCTCGAAGCGTTCGTAATTGTGAACGTGGCCGGCGAAGGCCGTGAACGGTCGGTCGCCGAGAGCGGCCTCGATCCGGTCCAGCTCGGGGCTGCCCTCGCCCTGCCAAATAGGCTTGTGCATCAACAAGAACGTGTGTCGCGCGTCCGGGTTCTCGGTAATCGCACGCTCGAAATAGGCGACCTGATCCTCGCCGAGATCGGCCGCGAACGGCTGCTTCGAAAAGGCTTCCGTCGCGATCCGGGTCGCCGTTTCCGGGTCGCTTCTGCCGAGCGCGAAGAGTCGCCGAAGCGCCGTCTCCGCCTCCGGCGAAGCTGGCCCCTGGTCGCGCTCCGTGTTGATGGCCAGAAAGAGAACGTCGCCGTACACGAAATGGTAGTAGTCGCGCCCGCGTCTCTCCTTCCAGACCTGTGCCATCACGTCATTCGAATAGTCGTGGTTGCCGGGCACGTAGAAAAAGGGAGCCGAAAGCGGTTCCAACATCGCATCGAAGACGTCCCACTGCCGCGTCAGCTCGTCGCGATCTTCCGTGTACCCTTCAATGAAATCGCCGACGCTGACGATGAACTCGGGTCGAAGCAGTTGCAGACGATCGACGGCCGCCTCGAAGACGCCGTCGCGATATCCACCCGTCAGATCGGAAACGATCGCAAAGGTGAAATGACCTGGGTCGTTCTGGAACTCCAGATGACTCCACGGGTTGGGACCGTGGAGAATCTCGAGCCGCGCCGACGGAGCGACGGCAACCGGAGACTGGGCACCGGGCTGACAGCCGATCACCTGGAGCGCCGCGAGCAGGCAAAGTGCACCCGCGCGAGTCAGATTCAACCTCGAGACCCTCCAACGACAGTTGTTTCGCGACCGGCTAGCCCTTGAAGGCCTCGATCAGCGCCTTCATTTCTTCCGCGATCGAATCGGGAACCACGTAACCTTCTTCGGAATTGATCGCGTCCCAGTTCGAGGCGATTTCTTCGACGGTGGCCGGTTTGCCGACGCCGTTGAACCAGCCCTGACCCATGCCGATGAAGATTCGCGCATAACGTCCGCCGCCCACGGAGTAGATCGAATGAGTGACCTCACAGGCTTCGGAGCTGAGGAAGACCGTGAGTGGAGTCACGCAATCGGGCTTCAGGTGTTCGGCCATCGGGCCGAGTAGATCTTCCGTCAGGCGTGTGCGTGCGATCGGTGCGATGACGTTCGACTGGATGTTGTTCTTGGCACCTTCGACGGCGATCACGTTCGAAAGACCGACGAGACCCATCTTCGCCGCACCGTAATTCGTTTGGCCGAAGTTGCCAAAGATGCCGGCGGCCGAAGAGGTATGAACGAAGCGTCCGTAATTCTTCTCCTTCATGGCGCGAAAGGCCGGCTGCGAAACGAAGAAGCCACCCTTCAGATGAACATCGAGGACGAGCTCGAGTTCGGCCTGCGAAAGCTTGGCAAAAGATTTGTCGCGCAGGATGCCGGCATTGTTGATGACGATGTCGACTTGACCAAAATTGTCGAGCGCCGTCTGGATGATCGCTTCGCCGCCTTCAGGTGTTGCGACGGAGTCGTAGTTCGAAACCGCCGTTCCGCCGGCCTCGGTAATTTCCTTCACGACTTGGTCGGCCATGCTGGTGCCCGCGCCCGAACCGTCGGCGGCACCACCGAGATCGTTCACGACGACCTTGGCGCCGCGCTTTGCAAATTCCAGAGCGTAGGTTCGGCCGAGGCCGCCGCCGGCGCCGGTAATGACTGCTACACGATCATCAAAGCGAATTTCGCCCATCTTCTAGACTCCTTGAAATCGAAATTGGATTGGCCGAGGATTGACTGCCCGGATTCAGTCGTCGCGAGCGACGGAGGAATGATTCATTGACTCGGAGACGAGGGTCGCGAGCTCGAAGAGATTGCCTCGGCGCCCTGCATCAGCAGGCGCTGACCATAGCAGGGCAACGGCCGGCATCGGTTCACGAATCCGCCTTGGCGAATCCAAGATCGCTCGTCTTCCCCTCGGGAGGCAGGCGACTCCGAACAGCGCTTCGCATCCTGGTGATGGCGATGGCCATCGGCTTCGGCGCGCGAGCGGTCGCCGAGGAGTCCCGCCCGCTGGTCATTTCATTGCCTGCGATGGGGGACGAAGCCTGGCGACCGCTGATTTTTCGCAGCATCGAAAAGACGACGAACTACGAACTCATCCACGACCCGGCCGCAGCCCCTGCGTATCGGGCCACGAGCCAATGCTCGGCGTCGGCGATGTTGCTGGCGTTGCCAGAGGATTTCGAGCTGGCGAAAACGCCGCGGCTCGCCTGGCGCTGGAAAATCGAAGAAGGGCTCGATGTCCCGAATGAGCGAACGAGCGAGGGCGATGACTTCGCGGCGCGTGTCTACATCCTCTTTCGCTTCGACGCCGATCGCGCCAGCCTCTGGCGCCGCTTTCAGGATGAGCTAGGGCAGCGGATTTTCGGCGCCGTGATCCCCGGCGAAGCGCTCAGCTACGTCTGGGCCAGTCGGGTGGCCGTGGGCGAGCATTGGACCAGTCCGAGCCAGGAAGACGCCCGATTGCTGGTTCTCGAGAGCGGATCCAACCAGGAAGCCAGCCACGAGTGGCGAGAAGTGATCGTCGATCTCGCGCAGGACGCCGCACGGGTCTTCGACCCGCCGCCACGGCGACCCCCCTATGCCGTCGGCTTGATGACGGATTCCGACGATTCCTGCCAGCAAGCCACCTCGTGGTTCGCCGATTTTCGACTCTTGGGTCCCGTGCCTGCGGCTTTTCCGTAACTGGGAGGATTTCCGCAGCGTAGTTGTAAACTCGCACAGAGTTTCGACCACCCTGTCGCTGAGCCTCGACGCGGCGCGCGCGGCGCACGGCTCCCAGGCAAGAGCGGACCAGAGGAGAGATCAGCCACTCATGACCGCATCGTCCCCGTCAGCACCGAATCGAGTCGCGCCACGCCTCGACGCCGAGGATGCGACACGCCAGCGCTATAGCGCCGCTGCGCAGGCTCGCGAAGAAGCGCTCTGTTGTCCCGTCGACTACGACCGCACGCTGCTCGAAGCGATTCCCGACGAAGTGATCGAGCGGGACTATGGATGTGGCGATCCCTCACGTTATGTCCGAGCAGGCGAGACCGTGCTCGATCTGGGAAGTGGCGGCGGGAAGATCTGCTTCATCGCCTCCCAACTCGTCGGTTCACAAGGACGCGTCATCGGCGTCGACATGAACGACGAGATGCTAGGCCTGGCGCGCGAATCGGCACCAGCCGTCGCCGAGAATATCGGGTACGCCAATGTCGAGTTTCGCCGTGGTCGCATCCAGGATCTCGCCTTGAACGTGGATCGACTCGAGAGTTGGTTGAACGATCATCCCGTCAAGAGCATTCAAGATTTGACGCGTCTCGAGGAAGAGAAGGAGCGACTCTGTCGCGAGCACCCGCTGGTCGCGGATGATTCCGTCGATCTGATCGTCTCGAATTGCGTGCTCAATCTCGTTCGCGAGGAGGAGAAGGATCAGCTGATCGCGGAGATGTACCGGGTGCTCAAGCCGGGCGGTCGAATCGCCCATTCCGACATCGTGAGCGACGAGGTCGTCCCAACGCATCTCAAGAACGACCCCGAACTGTGGAGCGGCTGTGTGTCGGGCGCGTTCCAGGAACTCGATTTCTTGAAACGACTCGAGGCCGCGGGCTTCTACGGAATCGAGATCGACAAATGGGAGAGCGAGCCCTTTGCCGTCGTCGAGGGCATCGAGTTCCGGTCCGTCACGGTCCTCGCCAAGAAGGGCAAGGAGGGACCTTGCATGGAGGCCGGACATGCCATCGTCTACAAAGGCCCGTGGAAACAGGTGATCGACGATGACGGACATACCCTGGAACGCGGTGTGCGCACCGCCGTCTGCGCCAAGACCTTTCGCATCCTCTCCGGGGAGCCCTACGCAGAGCAGACAATTGGAATCGCGCCTGGCATTTCCATCCCGGAAGACGAACAGTCGGAATTCGACTGCACTCGACGGGAGCCGCGTCATCCAAAGGAAACCAAAGGGGCCGACTACAGACTGAACAAGCCCGCATCGGATTCCTGTTGTTAGTCCCTGACCCGCCACCTGCGAGACGTCGAGGATCGCCGCCGGAACTCGACCCGAAACGGTTCACGCAGCAGCTCTCACTCGTCGGAGCCGCGCCCCTTACGCGCGCTCGAATCACAACGCTTCAGGTCAACATCGGACTTCGCTGCAACCTCGCCTGTCATCATTGTCATGTCGAATCCGGACCCAAGAGAACGGAAGCCCTCGACCGGCGCGGCTGTGATCGGATTCTCGAATTGCTCGAACGCGATTCCGGCGTCGAGACCCTCGACATCACGGGTGGCGCACCGGAGATGCATCCCGACTTTCGCCATCTCGTCCGGGGTGCGCGGCGGCTCGGGAAACGTGTGATCGACCGCTGCAATCTCACGATCCTTTTCGAACCGGGCTTTGATGACACCGCTACCTTCCTCGCCGAAGAAGGCGTCGACATCATCGCGTCGCTGCCCTGCCATAGCCTGAAGAACGTCGAACTACAGCGCGGGCGGGGCGTCTTCGATGGGAGTATTCGCGCGCTTCAGGTCTTGAATGGACTGGGCTATGGCCACCCGGACTCGAGACTCTTGATCGACCTCATCTACAACCCGGTCGGTGCTTTTCTCCCGCCCTCGCAAGACGCACTCGAAGAAGAGTACCGAGGCGAGCTCGGCAAGAAGTTCGGCATCGTCTTCAATCGTCTGCTGACGATCACGAATATGCCGATCAAACGATTCGCCCACCAGCTTCATCGCGACGGCGAATTCAAGAACTACATGGACCTGCTCGTGGCTCACTTCAACGCGGACAATGTCTCGGATCTGATGTGTCGGAACATGATCAGCGTCGGCCACGACGGAACACTCTGGGATTGTGACTTCAATCAGGCGCTCGAAAGGCTTCCACCGGGCCCACGCCGGACCATCTTCGACGTTGATGATTTCGATCAACTCGCCAGCGCAGAGATTTCGACCGCCGAACATTGTTTCGGTTGTACGTCGGGCGCAGGATCGAGCTGCGGTGGCGCCCTTCGCTAGCGAAGCGAAACCGACTCGTCGGGAGCCTGGCACTTGCGCCGTCCGACTATTCTTCAGAAACGGAGGTCTCAGCGTGCAGATTTTTTCGGCTCGACCCACCGCTCGACGTTCAACTCGACTCACGGCTGGCCGCTCGGCTAGACGCGGTCCGCTCTTCTTTACAGCACTCCTCGTGTTAGGCGTCTCGCTCGCCTGCGCATCTGCGCCCGTACCCGGGCCGGATCTCGCGACGCGACTCGCATCAGGCGGTCGCGCCGAAGAGGACAAAGCTCGAGACCTCGGCCGACAACCCGCTGCAGTGATCGAGTTTCTGGAAATCGAGCCCGGCATGAACGTCATGGACTTGATCGCAGCGGGCGGCTACTACACGGAAGTCCTGGCCGAATCAGTCGGCCCCGACGGCCATGTCTACGCACAGAACATGGAATTCATGTTGAAGTTCCGCGACGGCGCCAATGACAAAGCGATGACGGCTCGACTCGCCGGTGGCCGCCTTCCGAATGTCGACCGCCTCGATCGCGAACTCGACGACCTGGGCCTCGAAGCGAACAGCCTCGATGCCGTTCTCACGGCCCTCAATTTTCATGACATCTACAACGGGCGGGGACCCGAGGCGGCGCATGAATTCTTGGTGACCGCGCTCAACGCGTTGAAGCCAGGCGGCGTGTTGGGTCTGATCGATCACATGGGCGACGCCGACGCGGACAACGAGCAGCTTCACAGGATCGAGGTATCCAAGACGATCAAAAGCGCCAAGAGCGCCGGCTTCATCATCGAAGCGGCCAGCGACGTCTTGCGACACCCCGAGGACGACCGAACCCAAATGGTCTTCGCGGAGGGATTGCGAGGGGCGACGGATCGCTTCGTGCTCAAGCTGCGCAAGCCGCGCTGACGCGACTAGGAGCCTGACCCAAGACTCCCGTGGGAAGCCCAGGCGTCGCGACGAGTCTTGGGTCAGACGCCTAGTCTTTGTCGAGAAGCGGAAGCACATCCTCGGGCGGTCGCCCGATCCTGGCGCGATCGCCCCGAATCAGGATCGGCCGCTCCATGAGGATCGGTTTCGTCGCCATCGCGCGGAGGATTTCTTCGCCCGGAGAGGACTCGTTGATTCCGGCTTCCGCAAACTCGACTTGCTTCGTTCGGGTAAATTCGACCGGCGACTTTCCGAGGCGACGGCCGAGATCTGCGAGTTCCTCCGGTCCGAGAGGATCCTCGAGATAGAGCCGAGTTTCGAAGTCGACGCCGCGCTCCTGGATCAGGACCAGGGTCGCCCGACTCTTCGAGCAGTTTGGGTTGTGGAGAAACAAGATTTCGTCTTGCGAGGTCGGAAGTCTCAAATCGATTTCCTATTCGGCGTTTTCGGCTTGCGAAGGTTCGCAACCAAGCCTAGAGATTCCAGGCGAGAGCTTCGAGGGTTGCAGCGGGATTGGGTCAGCAGGCGTGACTGGGCGTTCTGATCAATCCTCTGCCCACCGACCCTCTTCCAACTACCCTCTTCCAACAACCACGGAGAATCGAAAATTGTCTTTACTGCGTTTCCTGGGAATCGGCGGGAAGTCGGAGGGGCGAGCCAGCGAGCCCGCCAGCCTCGCCGAGATTGGTGCTCAGCTCGATAGCCTCCCCGCCGAGGAGTCTCGCTTCGTCGCGGCCTTCTCCTACCTGCTCGCGCGCGTCGCGGGAGCGGACTTGCGGACCGACGACACCGAACGCAACGCCATGGCCCAAAGACTCGAGGTCTTCGCCGAGATCGATGCCGACCGAGCTGCGCTGCTTGCCAAGACGGCCATCGAAGCGGCGGCCACTCATAGCGCCAGCGATGATCACCTCGTCGCGCGTGCGTTTCGAGACATGAGCGGGCCAGCGGAACGCCTGCGATTGCTCCGATGTCTCTACGCCGTCGCCGCTGCCGATGAACATATCTCGACGATCGAAGACAATGAGATCTTCGCCGTCGCCGCCGCAATCGGAGTGGGTCGACTCGATGTCGTCGCTCTTCGCGCAGAGTGGAAAGAGCATCTCGGCTCGCGCAAGGCACTTCCCGGCGAGCGTTGATCCGCTACGCTCGCTCGACCCTAAACCTGCCGACGGGAGAAGCACCACATGGCCGCACGCAAGAAAGCTCGAAAGACCGCAAAGAAATCCGCGCGGAAGCCTGCAAAGAAGGCTGCCAAGAAGAAGGCCGGTCGAAAGTCGACTCGGAAGGTCGCCAAGAAGAAGAAGTCTTCGAAGAAGAGCACCGCTCGGAAGACGACACGCAAGGCAGCGCGAAAATCCGTGGCCAAGCCGGCGAAGAAAAAGGCCCGCGCAAAGAAGAAGGCGACCCGATCGAAGCCGGTTCCCGCTTCGTCTGGCGACCTCGTTCGCACGAGCGTTCAGACCGTGTCGAAGCGACTCCTCGCCCCAGCGGCGACGTCGGGAGGGGTGTCCGCATCAGGCGGAGTGAGTCACATCAACCCGGCGCGCGACGCGATATTTCGACGACTGTTGCGTTAGAAAATCTCTTCTCGATCCCTGGGCCAGGCGGGCCAGGCGAGTAGAAGACACAGAAACGCCCTCGCGATCGAGGTCGCGAGGGCGTTTTGATTCCTGCGGCCGCGAGACGCTATTCGTCTTCGTCGCCCATTTTGGACTCGAATTTCTTCTTCAGTTCGATCTGCATTTCGGCAGGCACTGGGGCGTACTTCTCAAACTCCATGGAGAACTCGGCCTTGCCCTGCGTCATCGACCGGAGGTCGGTCGCGTAACCGAACATCTCGGAGAGCGGGACCTCGGCGTCGACGGTCGAAAAACCGTCTTCTTCGGTTGAACCGATGACCTGTCCGCGCCGCTGCATGATGGTCTTCAGGATCGAGCCCTGAAACTCGGTGGGTCCTTCGACGGAGAGCTTCATGATCGGCTCGAGGATCTGCGGTCGTGCGCGGCCGTAGAACTCGCGGAAGGCACCTCGCGCTGCGGCCTGGAAGGCCATTTCCGAGGAGTCGACGCTATGGGATTGGCCGTCGTTGATCAGGATCTTCATCCCGATCACCGGGAATCCGATCAAGCGACCCTTTGCGAGGGAGCTGCGAAAGCCCTTCTCGACCGCCGGAATGTATTCCGTCGGAATCGAGCCACCACGGATCTTGTTGATGAATTGAAATTCCTTGTCGCCTTCGTCGTCGGGCCCGATCGGCGAGACAATGCCCGCGACCTTGCCATATTGGCCAGAACCACCCGACTGCTTCTTGTGGGTATAGGAAAACTCGGTTTCCTTCGTGATCGTCTCGCGATAGGCGACCTGGGGCTGACCGGTCTCGACTTCACACTGGTACTCGCGCTTCATGCGCTCGACGTAGACCTCGAGGTGAAGCTCGCCCATGCCCGAGATGACGGTCTCGTTGCTCTCTTGGTCGACCTCGGATCGGAACGTCGGGTCCTCACGAACGAAGCGACCGAGCGCCTTGCCCATATTATCCGCCGCCTTCTGATCTATCGGCTTGATCGAAAGAGAGATGACGGGCTCTGCGATATGCATCGATGTCATCGCCACATCGATATTGCCATCCGTAAACGTGTCGCCCGACGCACAATCGACGCCGAAGAGCGCGACGATATCGCCGGCCGACGTATCGTCGATGTCCTGCATCTCGTCCGAGTGCATCCGGATGAGCCGACCGACCTTCACTTTCTTGCCGGTTCGCATGTTGTAGATCGTGTCGCCCTTCTTGAGCGTTCCCTGATAGACGCGCACGTAGGTGAGCTGTCCATATCGACCATCTTCGAGCTTGAAGGCGAGCAGTACGAGCGGCTTGGCTGGATCGGTGAAGACCTCGACCTCGGACTCGTCATCCTTGAGATCGACCGCCATGTTGTGAATCTCGGGCGGACTCGGGAGATAGCGGGTCACCGCCCGGAGAAGAAGCTGAACGCCCTTGTTCTTGTAGGCCGAGCCCATGAAGACAGGCGTCATTCCCATCGTGAGCGTGCCGTTTCGGATCGCGTCGCGAATCTGTTCCACTTCCACTTGCTCTTCGAGCATGGCTTCCATCAGCTCATCGGAGAACATCGAAACCGCGTCGAGCATGATCTCGCGATATTCATCCGCCTGGGCCTGAAGGTTCTCGGGAATCTCTTCCTCTCGAACATTCTCGCCGTTGTCGCCGTCGAAGTAGAACGCCTTCATCGTGACGAGGTCGATGATCCCTTCGAGATCGTTTTCGAGCCCAATCGGAATCTGCGTCATGACCGCGTTATGTCCGAGCTTGTCGCGCAGCTGTCCGGTCACTTTGAAGGGATCCGCGCCGGATCGGTCAAGCTTGTTGATGAAGGCGATGCGCGGAACGTTGTAGCGCTTCATCTGACGATCGACGGTCATCGACTGCGACTGCACGCCGGCAACACCGCAGAGAATCAGGATCGCGCCATCGAGTACGCGCAGCGAACGCTCGACCTCGACCGTGAAGTCGACGTGGCCGGGTGTGTCGATGATGTTGATCTGATGATCGTCCCAGACACAGTACGTGGCGGCCGAGGCGATCGTGATCCCGCGCTCGCGCTCGAGTTCCATCGAATCCATCGTCGCACCGACTTCGTCCTTGCCTCGGACCTCGTGGATCGCGTGAATCTTTCCCGTATAGAAGAGAATGCGCTCGGTCAGGGTCGTCTTGCCTGAATCGATGTGCGCACTAATTCCGATATTCCGGACCTTCTCGATATCACCGAGCATCGTCTCTACCTCTGAGTCTCATCTTGGCCGGCCCCGCGGATTCCGCGCGAATGGACCGGGCATCTGCCGGCTGACGACAACCTGACTCCATCGGGTTTGCATCCAGCCTGCATTGTTTCAATCGGGTCTTACGTCCGCACCCGCATCTGGCTTGAGCGAGTCCAAGGACGCGATCGGAGTTTTCGACCGTGTCACCGTGGCGGAGCTTGGATCACCGCGTATTGCCGCGTTTTTTTGGGGGACGAGACCTGTTCAGGGCGCGCAAATTAGCGGGATTGCGGAGGAAAATCGAGCCCCCACGAAGCATCGGCCGCGTTTGGCCCCGCAGGAATCAATGCGCAGGCAGAGACCCGGCCGATCGAAATCCTTCGGACCCGCGTCGGACGATCTCGGGCCCGGAACCCTTCAGACCAGACGATCTCCAACCACCAGCCCGGACTCGACGGCCGGACTCTTCCCGCTATCGCGCCGCAGCTTCTGGATTCTCAGCGAACCGCCGCGTACCGATAAAAGCAGTCCGGACTCCTCGATCGCCAGGATTTCGCCCGGCGCGCCGGCAGTCTCGGTCGCCGACTCGACTCGACATCCATGAAGGCGGATCTGCTCGTCGCCCAGGCTGAGCCAGGCCCCGGGCTGCGGATCACAGCCGCGAATCCGGCGATCCAGCGACCCGACCTCCTGCGAGAGGTCCAACTTCGCGACCTCGTCATCGACCAGCCCTTGGAAACTCACGCCCTCCTCGGATTGAGGCGCCAGCCGCGCCGTCCCGGCATCGATCGCCGCCACCGTCTCGACCATCGCCTCGACGCCAATCGGATAGAGCGTGTTGAAATAAAGGGAGGCCGTATTGTCGGTCGATGCGATCGAATACCCGCGCTTCTGCAAATAAAGCGGCCCCGTATCGACTCCTTCGTCGGGCTGAAAAACCGATATACCCGTCTCTTCCGCGCCCTCGATGATCTGCCACGCAAGCGCGCTCCCCCCGCGATAGGCGGGTAGAACGGAGGGGTGAAAACACACCGATTTGTGTTTCGGAGCATCGATGATCTCGGGCGGCAGGATCACCGTAGTAAAGGGAAGCACGTTCAACTCAGCACCGACCGCCAGATACTCATCGACCCGTTCCGCGATCGCTGCGCCCTTCCGCCGGTAGCCCTTGTAGCGAAACAGAGGCCAGCCCCGTTCATCCGCCTCCTGGGCCAGCGGGTCCGCCCGCCCACTCCCGTCTGGGGGGACATGCACGGCGACGATTTCATGCCCCGCGTCCGCGAGCCGCGTCGTCACATCACGACCAAAGGGAGCCTGCCCGAAAACAGCGATTCGTATCGACATGCGCCGACGATATCACTTCGGAAAAGGGATGTTGGGCGGACAGTGTCGAGAGGGAACGAGCGATGGGGAATCTCCCAACTGACGCGACCGGCGCCGCATTTGCTATGCAGTCGCAATGGCAGACATACGATCTTGGGGTCTATCAGCTGCCCTTGGCGCCATCGCTCTGATCGCCACCTCCTGCGCATCGGGCCCGCCTACGGGACCCAGCCCCGCGTCCATTGCCGGACTGCGAGCGAAGACGATCCTTGTTTCGCCCTTCAATATCGTGAGCGCCATGCCGCCCGAGCTCGAAGGCTCTGCGAGATTCGTGTCCAACGCGCTCGTCGACCACCTCGAGGCACACGGTAAGACGGTCCGTGTCATCGGGTACGACATCGGTCGGCGATTCTGGAAGGAATCGAGGAAAGAAGTTCGTGACTCGGGACGATCGAGGAAATTCGAGAACGCCGCAAAGGTCTACGCGCGCAAGATTGGCGAGCACGTTGAGTTCGATGCGATCATCGTTCCGTCCCTCTTCGTACAGAACGCGAAGATGAAATCTCGCGTGGTGCGTTGGGATGGAGCTGAGCAGAAAGTCGAACGACACGGCAACTCGCGAGGCGCGATAATACAGTCAGGGTCTGTCGTCATCAAAGCTGCATCTCTGTTCGCTTACGTTCTCGACCGAGAAGGTATCGCGATCCATTCGGGCCGCGCTGGCCTCGAGCTGATTCAGAATATGAGATTTGGAGGGAAGCGGGGACGTGGGATCCAGGAGAGAGAGAGTCGAATCGAGTCTTTCTCAGCCGACTTCGTGTTAGTGGACAACAACCCCGCAATCCAAGACAAAGACCGCGTGCGCGCTGGAGTTGCCGCAGTGCTCTCACCGTTTTTGCCCATGTACACTCCGACTCCAGTTTCGCAGGCCGCCGACTCTACGCGGAACTCCGGCAAACCGGCCGATCCCTGAGGTCGATGTGTCGCGGCAATGCCATTGATTCGGCTTCCGGCGCCGACTGAAACCTACGCAGACCATCGCACGAGAACTCACCCGATTCGCACTGGCTGGACGCACCCGATGTTCGACCAAAACCTCAGAAGCCGATCGTCCAGATTCCTCATCATCGCCCTGAGCCTCGTCTCGTGCGTCGCTGAAATTTCAACGTCGGACGCTGCTCGAATCGCGCGGGAAAGGGCGTCCACGATCGCAGTGGTACCGCTCAATCTCGCGCTTCCACTCGCTGGCGAGCTCGAGTCGTCGATCGAAATCGTCTGGGATGCGCTACTCCAGCATGTGGAGGCACGCAGCGGGAACTCACAACAGCTTGGCTATCGCCTTGCAAGAGCTCTCTGGCTGGAGTCGATCGAAGAGATTCAACGAACCGGCGGTGAGCAGAGTTTTGAATCTGCTGCAATGACGTTCGCAAGAAGGGTAAGCAAAGAGATCGAATTCGATGCAATCATCATTCCGTCGCTCTACTTGCAGAACGCAAAGGTCGGGCCGCGCGCAGCCCGCTGGGATAGCGCGACACAGGAAATGGAATTTATTGGCCAGTCGCGCTGGGAAATTGAGATGCCAGCGATTTCGACCGTCCCCGCGGCGTCGATTCACGTCTACGTCGTCGACAGCGCTGGGCGACCGCTACATTCGAGACGCACGGGCGTCGAGTTGATTCAGCATATGGAGATCCACGTCGAAAAAAGGCGGGGACGTGACAAACGAACATGGATTCTCGTGAATGACAAACCCGCAATCGACAACGCCATCCGGGTACGAGCCGCCATCGCGCACGCCCTTTCGCCATTCTTGTCGAAAGAACGCTAGTCGGTACGGACTTTGAAATACGTGTATGGATCAGATCGGAACCTTCGATCGATCCCCGATCTTCCCTGACGGCTTCGCCGGGTTTCCCAGCGCCAACGTATGCGGCGGCATCGACTTCGTCACCAGCGAACGTGCGCCAACCACCGACTGTTCGCCGATCTCAACGCCACGCAAGATGGTCACGTCGGCGGCGATCCAGCAATGGTCGCCGATGGTGACGGGCTCGATCTTTTCGACTCGCTCGGAATCGAGATCGTGCTGATCCGCATCGAAGACGCGGGAGCCAGGGCCGATCCAGACGCGATTGCCGATCGCGAGGCTCGACTTGGCGCTGAGGTGGCAGCCGTTCATGAAGCCCTCGCGACCGATGCGGATGTGAGCCCCCGGAAAGGCGAAGATCAGGATGGGCGCGAGATCGGAACGCAGCCAGGTATCCGGACCGATTTCGACGTGGGCCCCCTCGGCGACGGAGATGTGTACGCCGCCGGCTCGTCTCTCGGTATGTACGCGCTCGCCGATGGTGAGGCGCGCGCCGGGCGCGAGATCGAAATGGGAAGATGCGAAGTTGGTGCTTGCCTCGGTGGAGATCGAGAGGCCAGGGTGTCGAGCATGAAGACGTCGCAGGCGGCGGCGATCCATCGCTTGGATCATTTTGAGACGCCATCGGGTCAGGAAGAACATGATCGAAGCCGTCGGAGCGACCCGCCTACTGGCCGGGTGCGGCCTGGCCTTCCTTCAAGCGGAAGGTAATGAAGCCATGGGTCGGGTCGTAGGGCGAAAGACCGACCGTGACCCGATCGCCCGGGATCACGCGAATTCGGAAACGACGCATCCGACCCGAGAGTTGAGCCGTAACCTGTTGGCCGCTCTCGAGTGTAATTTGATAGCGGCCACCGCCGAGAATCTTGTCGACGCTACCGGTCGCTTGTATCAGGTCGTCTCGTGCCAAATTGAATCGATCCTTCCAACTATCGTGATCGCCGGGTCGAGGATGGGTGTGTCGCCGACTGGCCTTGCTCTTGGGTTTTGCCTCTCCGCGTGGGCGTTCATCGCTCCGTCCGCACTCGCTTTCGCGATGACGACGACGCGAGCCACGCCCTTCGAGGAGCGCGCAGGCTAGCACGAGGGTTCGAGGGCGGCGAATCAGCCCCAGACGCCGACTCCGCCGTCGTTCCGTCTGTCACCGGCGGCGAAGATCTCGCCGGGTCCGCCTATCTATAGATGGAGGGTTCGATCGGTGGCCCGAGGCGAAGGGTTCCTGCTAGCCTCGGCGCCCGCGGAGAGGTGGCGGAGCTCGGTCGAACGCGCCTGATTCGAAATCAGGTGTACCTTCACGGGTACCGTGGGTTCGAATCCCACCCTCTCCGCCATTGAGTCTGCTGCTGCAGAGACTTTCGGCATTGATCCAGAGTTCGGCCGAGTACTCGCCGTCCATCAGTCGCCCGGGTTGGCAATCGCGATCGCGCCACTTCCCACCAACTCGTCGACCTCCTCGCCGCGATAGCCCAACGCCTCGAGAAGCTCCTGACTGTCCGCCCCGGCGGCGCGCGAAGGCGACTGAATTTGTGCGGGTGTGCGGCTGAAGCGAGGGCTGGGCGCGGGCTGCAGGAAGCCGTCGTGTTCGACGAAAGTTTCTCTCGCCTGATTGTGGGGATGGTTCGGTGCCTCGGCCAGGCTCAGGACCGGTGCGAAGCACACGTCCGTACCCTCCAGGATCTCGCACCATTCGTCGCGCGTCTTCGACTTGAAGATCGTCTCGAGCTCCCGCGCGTACTCGGGCCAGCGCTCTCGATTCATCTGCTCCGAGAAATGCTCTGCATCCAATTCCAGCTTCTCGATCAGCAGCCGATAGAATTGCGGTTCCATTGAAACGATACTGATGTACTTGCCGTCTTTGGTTTCGTAGGCGCGCGCATAGTGGCTGCCACCGTCGAAGCCGTTCGACTCGCGCTCGTCGCGATACAAACCCTTCGCGTACATCGCGTAGATGGCAGAAGCCAAGGTCGCGGAACCGTCCACCATGGCGGCATCGACGACCTGCCCCTGGCCCGAAGTCCGCGCTTCCCAGAGTGCGCACATCATGCCGAACGCGAGAATCAGACCCCCACCGCCAAAGTCACCGATCAGATTGAGAGGCATGACCGGAGGTCTGTCCTTGTATCCAATTGTGTGCAGTACGCCCGACAGCGCGATGTAGTTCGTGTCGTGACCGGCGGCCTGTGCGAGGGGACCCTCCTGGCCCCAACCCGTCATTCGCCCGTAGACGAGCCGCGGATTCCCGTCCATGCACACGTCCGGGCCCAGACCCAATCGCTCCATCACCCCGGGCCGAAATCCTTCGATCAATCCGTCCGCAGATTCCAAGAGCCGCAGGGCAACCTCGACGCCGCGGCGCTGCTTCAAGTCGATGGCCAGCGACTTGCGACCTCGGGACAACGCGTCCTTTCGCGCCTTCACGGGTGATTGCGGACGGTCCACGCGGATCACCTCGGCACCCATGTCGGAAAGCATCATGCCGCAGAATGGTGCCGGACCAATTCCCGCGAACTCGACAATACGAAGCCCCGCCAGCGGTCCCATATAGATCTCCCGATTTCCAAAACGATTGACGCCCAACGACCAACGCTATCAGCCGCAATGAGTCGACTCAATGAGCACGGTGCGCGCTCCGACCGAGGAGAGTCCCGGCCTCTTCTCAGGGTTCGAACGCGCAGAGGAGACGCACAGCGATGCTCCTTCGCGACCGCTCGGCGCCGACGTCCCCCGACTGACGGAATGACGTATGGAAGGCGTGCCTGGACAGACCGGGCCGCGCCGGACGGGAGTCGGCTTGTTTGAAGAACCACACTTCTTCTGGCGTCATGTTGGAGAGGTACATCCAGCGATGAGCCGGATTGTGCGTCACGGTGCTGGCGAAGATGTTTCCCTTTTCGACGGGCGCACCGCGGGGCAGACCATGCACGTCGCGAGCGGGATCGAGCGTTGTCCAGTCGAGAATCGCCAAGGGGTTGTCCGCGACGACGCGGCCGAATGGTTTCCATGCGTTGACGAACATCAAATCCAGGCTCAGCGCCTCCTCTTCTGGCACGCCTCGCTTGGTCAACATCTTGTACGCACGGTCGAAGACCACGTCCGCGAAATCAGCGTGAGCCGATCGTGCATAAGACCCAAGCAATCCCCGAGACTTGTCCTCCGTGAATTTTTGAGTGCCGAGCACAAAGACATATTTCGGGCTTCGACCGTCACTGACGAGCGTTCGTCTGGCCAACTCGATCGTCTCCGGCCAATAGATCTCGCGAATCGCGACTTCTCGCTCTTCGAGCAGAACCTCGAGGGTCTCCGGCAAGGCGGTCTTGAGATTGGCTACGCAGAAACCTTGAGTTTCGAGGTCGAGGGTCTCGAGGTCGGGTCGCGCATCGAAGATTTCCATCTCGTGCGGATCGAGGTTGGCGAGACCCGCCTTCGAACCCTTCGTTCGGCTCTCCATGAACTCGCCACCTTGAGCGAGCCCCTTGCTGCTCGGGTCGAGCCCGACTCTCTCGCCTCTCGGCTTGGCATAGTTGATGATGCCGAATAGCGAATTGGAGGTGATGGGTTCGCTCACTGTGTCCACCTCATAGCCGACTTCTATCTCTAGCTTTCGACACGCGCGGGAACGGGGGTCGTCGTGATCTCGGCGAGCAGCTTGCCTCCGTCCCCGCTGACCGACGTGCGGATCACGGTGTCGCGTCGGCCGACTCGGACGACGTGCGATTCGGCCTCAATGCTCCCGCCCTGCTGGTTCGAGAGCATCGACGCGTGCAGGTCGACGCCGACCATGAATGCCCGCTCTCCGGTCTTCTCGAAATACGCGGCGCCGGCGGCACCGGTCGCCAGGTTGTCCGCCAGCGACAGGATGACGCCGCCGTTGATGGCTCCCGTCGGGTTGCGGTGATGAGCCTCGATGCGGAGGTGGCCCGTGCGCGGCATGCCAGACTCGTGATCGTCAAAACGCATACCGACGAACTGGTCGAAGGTGGTCGGCGACTCGCTCGCCAGGGACGCGCCCCAATTCGGATCATTGCTTTGACTCATCCGATGTCCTCCACCTGAAATCATATCAGAGGTGGATGTCGGTTCGTGGACATCCCGAACGACCCGACCCGCGCATCGAAGGGCTAGCCGATCAATTCATGCTGCAGTCAACTTGAACACCGCGACCGTCTCAGCCGCTTCTTCGAGCGAAGGGACAGACCAATCGGTGCAAGAGATACGAAAGCGACAACGAGCAACAGCAATATGGAGGACGCAATCTTCGATTTTGACATGGCTAGACCCTTCCTTCATCTGGAGGGCGCGCGGCATTCGACTTCCGAAAGTCTAGTCATGTTCTCCTCTCGTGGGGGACCGCTCTCGCGATCGCGGAGACTTCACATTCCGACGGCTCGACGCTATAGGTGCTGCGTTACAACGCATACCGCCGGATTCGCCCCAAAGCGATACGACACGGCGCGATGGGAACGAACACCGAGCTAGCCGCTTGTGAATCTCGGTCACGGCAGGAAAGGGACGAGCGATGGTCGCTCGGCCTAGAGCTACTTGGCCTGAACGAGCATCGAATTCGCCGCCTCGTCGATCCAGCGCATCAGATGATCTTCATCTCGCGCATCCGGAAGCAGAGTCAGGCGATCGACACCCATGTCGCGATATC
>Ga0310122_10000770_pt1 | contig 20331 bp, 14 predicted proteins | sample CB6_Bottom_1051__FD_203503 | JGI IMG/M metagenome (GOLD analysis project Ga0310122, IMG submission 203503) | Marine microbial communities from Western Arctic Ocean, Canada - CB6_Bottom_1051 | ecosystem: Environmental > Aquatic > Marine > Oceanic | place: Canada: Western Arctic Ocean | collected...
AAGAAGAACAGCCTCCGACCGGTCGATTCTGGGTTAGAGGCCGAGTCTCTCGAGCAACTCACGAACCCCCCTTGCGAGAGCCGGTGCACCGGAAACTCTGGAGCGTGGATTGGGAAGGGAGTCTGTGGCGTGGACCCCGTCAACATGGTCTGCGAGTCGGGTTATGGCGCCGCCGGTGAAGAGGCCGTGGGTGCAGGCGGCGTGAACCTCCTTTGCACCCTGTCTGCGTAGCGCGTCCGAAGCCTTGCAGATGGTGCCGCCGGTGGAAATCATGTCATCGACGATGGCGACGATTGCACCTTCAACATCCAGGTCCTTTGGCTTGTGTTCAATAGTGTGGGCGTCAATTCGAATCTTCTCGAGGTATGAGAAATTGCAGCCGATCATCTTCGCCACATGGCTCGCTCTCTCAATGGCCCCCTTGTCCGGGCTGAGGATGAAGTCGGGGTGAACCTGTTCACGGAGGTGGTCAGCAATTTCTGGCATTGCGGACACGAACGCGACCGGGGTTTGCAAGCCCTCCAATACCTGAGGTGCGTGCAGGTCGAGTACGATGAGACCATCCAAGTGTTCGGAGAGCAACTTGACGATGACTGCGGCGGAAATCACCTCTCCCCCTTGAAATCGCTTGTCCTGTCGACTATACCCGAAGTAGGGTACTGCAAGGAATATCCCCGGTCCTGACGCCTCTAGGACCTCAGGTCCTTCGCCCTTCAGGTTCCTCAGGTCTCCAGAACGGACGTCGTGTACCGCCTCCAACATCAGAAGCGCCTCAACTATTCCCGAGTCAGGGAAGGTGGTGGCGACGATGACGACAGGTTCGGAGCGAACTGCATCGATGCTGCGGGAAGGGATTCTCACATATCCCTCAGAGTCAGGGAATCGACGCGCCTCAAGTGGATGGTGCTCCCACCCCAGTTCAGCGGCGAGCGCTTCGGCAAGGGCACCAGAGTTGCTCCCCGAGACTACCGGCATCCGCTCCCCTCATGCCCTGTGACCGGTGGCCCGTTCAAGTCTTTTCCGAACCGAATGGGTCGACTCTGCCATGGGAATAAGATGAGAGTGGCCCTAACGCCGTCCTTTGCAATCCCTGAATGGGCGAAGCAGGATTTGAACCTGCGACCTCCCGGTTATCAGCCGGGTGCTCCAACCAGCCTAAGCTACCCGCCCAAGGGCGAGCCGGGCGACTCAAGGCTCGGAATTAACGATGCCGGTGCGGCCGTTCACTCTTCTTCAAAGAAGTCAGAGTTGAGTTTCAGGTAGGAGGGTAGCCCCATCATCTTCTCAAAAGTCCTTGACAGCACAATCTCGTCCAACCTCGCTCGCGTACGCGCCAAGAAGCCGACTGGTACATTCACAGTCTCCTCTAGGTCGTATCGCCGCCTCACATTCGAGCGGGTCTTGACAGCGACCCCTCGGTAGGAGCGCTTAATTTTCACAAGTCCAATAACGACTCCGAGTTCCATACCTTGGCTGTCCAAGACAGCGCGATCGAGTAACTCGTCTGGCGAGTACAGCTGCTCATCGATCCTCACGGTGTTTCTCCATCTCCTCTGTAGTTCTCTCATCGACTTCGACAACTTCACAGTCCCGTCTGCCTGGATGCTGTGTAGCAACTCCTTAGACAACGGGGCAAATTCCGCGGGCTTTCGCATGTACTCGTCCGCGACACCTGGCTCGACGAGGAGTCGCATTGACTGGACTCGCTCCTCGTTCGGGTGGTACCTCTCTCCGACTATCACTCCTACACGGGTTTGGTTCACGAAAACCTCCCGCTGTAACAACTCCTGTATTCTGAACGAATCTTCTGACATTCTTTCACATCCATTTCTTCCGGTGCATCCCATCACTCGGTTATAGACCGACGGACAGAATCAGTATATTAACTATCGCCCGTATAATACAAAATGGTTAGTCAATTGGAAAAGACGGATAATCACTGACTAGTCAATTGACAAATATATTTTCGCATAACTGAGCAAAATGTCTCATTCCAATTGATATTATGAGAAATTGCGAACTATGTTTACAATACGGATAACGCGAATATGGGGTTTAGAGAACTCGCGCAACCAATTGGAATAACGGATAATCTTCTTGTTCGATAGGGTAATTCTCACGCCCGCCGGCTTACATGCGGAATGTGGCGAAATCGGGAGAATTCAATTTGTTCTGGCTACTTACCAGCCGTCGATTGGATTGATCAGGCAATCCCTAAACTGACCTGCTCCCGCCGACGAAATATAGGGTGGGATTCCAATAGAATATTTGATTTTCCAATAGGGAATACCCACGAGTGCACCAGATGTATATCCTGTGGTGATAGTGAGCAACCTCACTCATCGGCAATCCCATAAGCGGGAGTTGCCGCAACGCGTGCATGGCCGGTTGCTCTCCCGACTCGGTTCACTCAACATTGGACAAATACATTCTCGCAGATGGCTACGAGTTTGTCGTCGACTTGGACCGCTCACACGGTAGTCGACTTCACGACAGCAGAGCTGACAGGGATATTCTCGACATGTTCTCCTGCTTCTCTTCGCTACCCATCGGATGGAACCATCCCAAGTTGGTTGAGATGGAACCTCGGCTCGGACGAATTGCGGTCAACAACATCACCAACAGCGACCTCTATTCGATTGAGATGGCGGATGCAATCGACACGATCGGAAGGATTGCCAAGCCAGACCACATGTCCCACATGTTCTTCATCGCCGGCGGTGCTCTTGGAGTCGAGAACTCACTGAAGGCAGCGATGGATTGGAAGCAACAGGACCGTTCTCGAAAGGGCCTCCCTGGGGATGACGGACATCCCGAGGTGAGCATAGCCCACTTCGAGGAGGCCTTCCACGGCCGCACTGGCTACACGATGTCGCTCACCAACACCGACCCCACAAAGACAGACCGCTTCGCAAAGTTCGACTGGCCCCGCATTCCAAACCCCAAGATACGGTTCCCTCTCGACGAGGCTGAGTCATCACGGTTGGCTGGTGCCGAGTCCGAGGCGATAGAGAGCCTGCACGCAGCAGCCGAGGCAAATCCTGACCAGATCGCAGCGGTCATCATCGAGCCTATTCAGGGAGAGGGTGGTGACAACCACTTCCGCCCACAGTTCCTCCAGGAATTAGAGAGGGCGACCCACGATGTCGGAGCGCTGTTCATCGTGGATGAGGTGCAGACCGGCGTCGGAGGAACTGGGAAGATGTGGGCGTATGAGCACTATGGAATCAAGCCGGACCTACTGGCGTTCGGCAAGAAGCTGCAGGTTTGTGGGATGATGGGCGGCGAGCCGATTACCGACAACGAGGACAATGTCTTCGATACAAGTAGCAGAATCAACTCCACTTTTGGAGGAAATCTGGTCGACATGGTGCGCGGTGCAGTCTGCCTTGAGGTGATTGAGGAAGAGGGACTGCTCGCAAACGCGACGAAGGTTGGCGGTGATCTGTTGAAGGGCTTGAACGAACTTGGAGAGCGCCATGAAATCATCAGCAATGTGCGCGGCAAGGGTCTCTTCGCCGCCTTCACCTTACCTGACAAGGCAACGCGCGACACATTCAGAATGCAAGCCCTCGAAGACGGGCTTCTTGCTCTCAACTCCGGCTTTGACAGCATCCGATTGCGCCCCTGTCTCAACTTGAGTGCTGATGAGGCTGATGAGGCGCTGGCAATCTTTGAACAGACGACCAAGCTCATTGAGTCCTTGCAAGTCGCCTGAGGGAAATCGATGGTAGGAGTCCTCCTGCTCGGACGACAGACGCCATTTGGAACTGCCCTCGCTGAAAGGCTCGAGCGTGTGGGCATCGACACCGACTCGGATGACGGAATCCGTATCAGCTGTTGGGATGGAGGTGAATCGCCAAGTTCTGACCTGTTGATTCGCCCTTCCTCCGCTCCAGAACCACTCGCTGAACACACCTGCACATTGGTCATCCACGACCTCTACCTGCCAAGTGGGGTGGGTGATTGGGGTCCGACTGACATCGTTGACCGATTGGAGTGGTTGGATGCAGGGGCGGAGGGCGAACCACCGGCAGGGTCACCTCGTCACTATGTCCACATCAGGGATGCGGTTGATGCCGTGGCCGCGCTACTCGAGGCGATGCCGTCCGGCAGGCTCGATATGTGCGGCCGCCGATGCTGGAGTCATCAAGCGACCTGTGAGGAGTTGGGAATGCTGTGGGCGCGGTTCCAGGCTGCAGTCGACCATTCCTTTCAAATCGAACATCTTGAGGTGTCTGAACCTAAGACCGAACCCGCCGAAAGGGTTGAGCGGCCAGACTTGGCGCCACTTCATTCATCGCTGGAAGATGCTGGTACGATGGGCTGGCACCCTCTGGTCCCCTTCAGGGTCGGACTGATGGAGTGCATCGCTGAACAAATTGAAGGCGAGTAGGGTCATTCCGAGAGAGCGTCCGGTATCCCGGTAGTGCCATCGTCACTGAGAGAAAAGGTCGGCACCGAGTAGCGGCAGAAGGACAGAAGCGTCCCCCTCTACAACGACCTGTGGCGCATCGGCTCGAACCTTGCCCCAACTGATGGCCTCTCTCAACCGAGCCCCAGAGAGCGAGCCATCGTGCTCGGTCGCGGTGGTGATCTGCACTGCTGAATCAAGGCCACCTCGGTATTGATTCCACCAGATGACATGATGCTTGCTGATTCCTCCACCCACCATGAGCGCGTGCGAGGAATCTGCGGTCCAGACGAGGTCGGAGAGCAGTTGTTGGTCGGCGAGCAGGTCGAGGTTGAAGTCGGAGGAGCGCTGTCTGTGCATGAACAATTGAGCCCCCACCGAGCCGTCGTAGATGCCGGGGATGACAATTGGAATCCGGTGCTTAGCGGCCCAATGGAGAAGAGAGGATTCGTCGTCGATTCTATCGCCAATCGCCCAACAGAGTTCGACACTCCCAAAGCCCTGCCAAGGGTTTTCGGGGTTGGATTCCCGCCTCTCATCCTCGATTTCCTGCAGCATCGGCATGAGGACCCTTTCGATGGTCTCCCCGTAACTTGAGTTGGGCACGATGACATTTCCGAGTCGGTTCAACCCTTTCTCACCAAGTTCGACATCATCTAACTCGAAGGATCCATGGAAGTAATCCGCATGGCTGCGCGCGAGGTCATGGTCGAGGGTCCCACAGGTGGTGATGACGACGTTGAACCTCTGTCGCTTGAGTGCCTCGACGAAGAAGCCACGGGTTCCAGTTGCACACAGACAGGCGGGGAAGGAGAGCCAGTTCAGGTGGCCGGTTTTGCTTTCAGGCGCAGTGACGGCATCGGAATCCGCTTCCGAATCAGTTAGAGGAGAAGCGTCATCCAAAGCCTCGAACATCTCACGGAGAAGGTCACGGGCGAGAGCTAACTTGGTGGCGGTGAATCCACCCGCATTCGACATCTGGTCGAGCAGCGAGCCCGCTCCGGTCAGAGCGGCGAAGTCGTAGTCCTTCACCGGCAGGTCGAACTCATCAGTGTCAACCATGGAACCCACCGAGAGGCCCTTCCGCCATGAATGAAACGGTTCCAATTATCTCTCGGAGTGTTAGAAAGAAAGTCACGAGCAGAGTTGTTCAAGGTCCTCGATAACCGCACCAGCTACATCGACTCCAGTGGTCGCCTCAATCCCCTCCAACCCTGGTGAAGAGTTGACCTCGATGATGAGTGGTCCTCGCTTTGATTCGAGGAGGTCGACGCCGGCGAACCTGAGGTCGAGTGCTTTGCAGGCGTCGATGCAGATACGCTTGACATCATCCTCCAACTCAATCACCTCAGCCGTTCCACCTCGGTGGATGTTGCTGCGGAAGTCGTCGTCCTTTCCCTTTCGTCGCATTGCTGCTACGACCTCCTCACCGACCACGATTGCGCGGATATCAGAGCCGTTCGCCTCTTCGACATACTCCTGAACGATGATCGGTTGATGGAGGCGGGCTAGAACGTCAATGACCGATTCAGCGCTGGCCACAGTGTCGCAGCGCATCACTCCGATGCCTTGGGTTCCCTGCAGCAGTTTGAGGACGACCGGTGGGCCACCGACCGTTCCGATGCACTCGTGGAGGTCATCAGCTCCTCTTGCATAGGCGGTGCGAGGAATGGGGAGTTCCTTTGAGGCGAAGCGTTGCAGCGCCCACAACTTGTCCCGGCTGGCGCCGATTCCACTGCTGTTGTTGAGGACCGGAATTCCCGCCGCTTGGAATTGGCGAAGAATCGTCAGACCATGGCGAGTGATGGATGCACCGATTCTGGGAACGATGATATCCATCGGTTGGACGATGCGCTCTCCATTGTAGAGGACGGTGGCGCCTTCGGCAGAGAGATCTATTGTGCAACGGGTGGGATTTAGATGGCTGACACCATGACCTGCGCGGCGAGCCGCGGCGGCGAGTCGAGTGGTGCTGTACAACTCGGGGCCCTGTGTCATGATGACTATCTCTAGCCTACGACTCATGGCCGCCGCAGAAGGCGAGAGTACATCAAGACAGAAGGCGCGACTTTCCGAACTCGAAGATTCGGATTGTTTGACACTAGTCAGCCCTCATTTTCCAATTGGAAAATTCGGTCTCTCAATTGGGCCGCCCGTTCAAATTCAAGCCGACTCGCGGCTATCTTCATCTCCTTCTGGAGTCGCTCGATAAGGTACTCCAAGTCGTGTAGTCGGTCTCCGGAAACGCTGATTCCCACCCCTGCCGACGAGCTCTCCTGACTAGAGAGAACACGGCCCGCGACATCAGCCCAGGCAGGCTGGCTAACTCGACTCAAGGTGTCGTCACTCGAAGCCCACGCTCCTGCACCGAGGTCATACTTCTTGACGAGGTCCGCCTCACTCTTGTCCTTTCCAGTCTGACCGGAGAACCCGCCGACGAATCGCTTTCCACCGGCAGCTCCCTTTCCAGCCGTACCGGCAAGCAGTTCACCCGCCTCGATTCCCATCGTAGGCAACGCCTTCTGAATCGTCTTGGGGGTGATTCCATGTTTGATGTTGAAAGCATCCTGTCGGCCACGACGGTCGAGCGTTTGTTGAATCGAGGTACGCATGGCATCCGACATCTCATTCGCATACAGGATGACCCTGCCCCGTTCATTCCGGGAGGCCCGTCCAATGGTTTGGAGGAGTGACCGCTCGTTTCTCAGGAAGCCTTGCCGGTCTGCGTCGAAGATGGCGACGAGTGAGACTTCGGGGATGTCGAGTCCCTCTCGCAGAAGATTGATTCCGACGATGACATCGATGTGACCGATTCTCAGAGCCTTGATGATCTCCGACCGTTCTATGGTGTCGATTTCCGAATGAAGGTAGTGAGCCTTGACACCCATTTTCTGGAGATATTCCGAGACCTCCTCAGCGAACTTGATGGTCAGAACGGTGACGAGGACCCTTTCACCTAACTCCACACAGGCGTTGATTTCGTCGAGCAGGTCCTGCACCTGGCCCTCGGTCGGTCGCACCTCGATGCTCGGGTCGAGAAGCCCAGTCGGCCTAATTTCCATTCTCACCACACCGTCAATCTCTTCCAAGGTCTTGAGTAGACTCGGGGACTTTTTAGGCTTCAACAGCTCTGGTTCGTGCACCCCTCCACCACCCGAGATGTGGAGTAGGTCTTTGGGAACTTCCTGCCCGGTAACCTCGGCAAGATGGCGCAACTCTCGTTCTCCCGGAGTCGCTGAGACATAGAGCATCTGGGGAACCAAACTCTGGAACTCATCTATTCGCAGAGGCCGGTTGTCCGCCGCTGAGGGAAGTCTGAATCCGTGGTCGATGAGGTTTACCTTGCGCGCCTTGTCACCCGCGTGCATTCCCTTCAGTTGGGGAAGGGTCGCATGGCTCTCATCCATGATGACGAGGAACTTTTCGGGGTTCCCGTGAAACTGGTTGGCCGAAGCCGCGAAGAAGTCGAGCAGACAGTAGGGACGCTCTCCGTGACTGCGTCCATCGAAGTGCATCGAGTAGTTCTCAATTGCCTTGCAGTGACCCGTTTCTCGCAACATTTCAAGGTCGAAGGTAGTCCGGGTTTCCAATCGATGGGCCTCCAGTTCCTTGCCTTCTCTCTCAAGTGCATGGGTTCTCTCCTGAAGTTCGAACTCGATATCTTCCAGCGCCTTTAGGAAGCGTTCCGGACTGGTCATGAAGAACACCTTCGGGTGGACCCACGCCTCCTCCAGTTCGTCCATGACTTCCCACGAAACCGCCTCGCAGACTTGGATCTTGACAACTCCGTCAAAGTCGAAGATGATGCGCAGCGGATCGTCGCGGCTCGGCATCCAGACATCGACGACTTCGCCGCGGCAGCGGACCTCGCCGCGAGTTAGTTCTCCGGTGACGCGGCGGTATTGGAGTTCGACCAGTTGCTTGACGAGGTCGAGTGGTTCTATCGCTTGTCCGACATGGATTCTTGCGTGTTGCTTCAGGAAGGTTTCCGGTGGATTGAGACCGTAGATTGCCGAGACGGTGCCAACCGCAATCACATCGGGTCGAGAGACGAGAGAGGCTACAGTTGCGAATCGCTCCTGCTCGATTCGCTCGTTCATCTGAAGCTCCTTGTCGATGTAGAGGTCTCGCTTGGGCAGGTAGGCCTCCGGCTGGTAGTAGTCGTAGTGGCTGACGAAGTACTCGACCGCGTTCTCGGGGAAGTGGCTGGACATCTCCTGCCAGAGTTGGCGGGCGAGCGTCTTGTTATGGCTGAGAATCAACGTCGGCCGGTTGAGACGCTCGATGAGGTGGGCCATGGCGAAGGTCTTGCCAGAGCCGGTGACACCGAGAAGGACAGCTCGGGCCTGTGAATTACTCAATTGAGAAGTGATTTCTTCAATTGCTTGTTGTTGGTCGCCCGCGGGTTCGTACTCCGCATGAAGTCGGAAGCAGGCGACCTCTGGGTCGAGCCAGCCCTTTGCCGCTCCGGCGATTGCCTTTGAGAGGTCGAATGGGTCGGCCATCTCATCGGTCATTGGTCCACCTCGAATTTCGTCGTCCTTCAACTCATGGCATTGATGGAGTGACACTCGTCTCTCGATGAGCACCGCATCAGGGTCGGTAGAGCCCCCCGTTGACGTGTACCACTGAACCAGTCATGTAACCCGAGTCGGGGCCGAGCAGGAACGATATCACCCCCGCCACCTCCTCGGGAGAACCGAGCCTTCCCATTGGAATGTCATCCTCCCGCGCCCTCCGTTTCTCAGGGCTGTCACCCGCGACGAGGTCTGTGTCGATGGTTCCCGGAGCCACGACATTGACCCGTTGGCCACGTTCGGCGACATCTAGCGACAGTGAGCGGGCCCAGGCGTGGAGAGCTCCTTTCGAGGCGGAGTAATCCGCTCCCGTAGGGGTCCCTTTCAGTCCCATCTGACTGCCTATCACTACGATTCGAGCGTCGTCAGAGAGGTGCGGGTTGAGTGCTTCCCAAACAAGGAATGAACCGGTGAAGTTGACGCTCATCGTACGGGCCAGCTGCTCGGCCGTGAGTTCACTGGCGCGACTCCGTTCGTAGGTGGCGTGGTTGAGTACGAGTGCGTCCACACCCTCCTTGACCCATGGGTGGTCGGCGAGCACCATCACCTCGGCAGCGTTTCCACAGTTGACCTTGGCCGCCACGCAGTCGCAGCCCTGTTCACGAATCTCGGCGATGACATTCTCCGCCGACTGAGAGTCGGTGTTGTAGGTGATGATGAGTCGATAGCCCTCAGCGGCAAGCCGCCTTGTGGTCGCAGCTCCGATGCCGCGCCCCCCACCTGTGATCACTGCTAGTTCACTCATCTGTATTCCTCCGGCTACATCCCCATCATAAGGAAAGTTCTCCTGCAAATGCCGCCAAGAGGACCCACCCAGTCACCATCGATATCCGGAAGAGAGTGGTTTGGAAATCAACCAACCGTTCCCGCCCGATAATCACGGCTATGTTCAGTAAGGCCATCAGCCCTACTGCAGCGAGAAACCAGATTTCGTCCATTGGATCGGAGATGGCAAAGCAGGCAAACCACACGAGCGTGAGTTGGACCGAGGTCCGGGTCGTAGCATCCTCGCTGAACTTTGCTGGAAAGGATTGGATGCCGTTCGCGCGGTCACTTTTGATGTCCATTCGAGCGTAGTTGATGTCGAATGCTGCAATCCAGAATGTGATTCCGAGCGAGATGAAGAAAATCTCGGGATACCAGAGAAGTTCTGTGATTGCTGCCCAGCCATGAGTGTCCGCCGCCACCCCCAGCCACGCCCCAGCGGGTGCGAGGGCGAGGCAGAGGCCCAGCCAGAAGTGGCACAGCCAAGTCAGGCGCTTCGTGTAAGGATAGATGACGAACACGAGTACGGGGAGCCAAGTCATCATCAAGGCCACTTCATTCAGCATCCAAGCACCGCCAAGGAGCATTGCCAGAAATACCGCGCAGAGTGTCCAAGCGGTCTGCATCGACATCGTGCCAGAAGGCAGGTGTCGATTCGCAGTGCGCGGGTTCTTTGCGTCGATGTCACTATCGATGATGCGGTTCAGTGCCATGGCCAAGCCTCTGGCCCCAACAGCCGCAACTAGAATCCAGAGTAGGTCCAACTGTTCAGAGCCAAACTCCCGGTGGGCAAGCCAGAATCCGATGAGGACGAAGGGAAGCGAGAACAGCGTGTGCTCGACCTTGACGAACTCGAGAATCTCCTTCACGCCCATGTTACCACCTCGTGACGTTCGGCGCCCAAGTGCGCTGTTCGTAGCCGTCCCTTCCAGCTTGGTTTTGGATTCTTGTGACGATTGCCGGGTCGTGAATCGTGATTGCCGGCCAACTTCGAATCGGAAGCAGCGGGTCGAGGGCGGAGATCGGTTGACCCGCTGCGGCGAGTGCCTCCCTACCCGGATGAGGAACCGGTGCGGTCGCATCCCAGGCGACCCGCTTTTTGTCGGTGTCGAAGTGGAGGTCCCGCCCGACATCGAATCGTACGAACAGTTGCCAGAGCAGGCGCTTATTGACTCCAGAGGAGTGCAACTTGACGTCGTCGTCAGTGATGAACAACCATCTCAAGTTGTCGGAACCCTCCAATTGCCAAATTAAATTCATCAATTGGAATACTCGTTGTCGCTGAGCCCGACTCGCCTCGACTTGAATCGCCCAAGTGGCGGGGTCCTGAATCGCCATCATTCCCGTCCGCGGGTCGGGCCTGTCATCGATCTTCGTCGTCACGACCAACATCGAAGGTCGCAGCAACAGCGTCTCGCTGACCTCGGAAAGTCCCCGAACCTTGGCGACGAAGTCGACATCGACTCCTGACGCTTCTACCTCACCTCGTCGCCAATCCGGCGTCGCTTGTGCGGTGGTTCCCTTGGGAAGTCCGGAGCCCCCCTTTCTGGGGTCTGCGCCTGGGAGAGTGGTGGCGTCGATTAGCAACTTGTCGTGGATGTTCTCCCAGGGTGCGGCGCTCTCAAGAGTATCGGCCACCATGCCCGGGAGCACGATGAGGTCGTTGGCTGGGTCCACCCTCTGATGAACGGTGTCGAGAAACGCGTGTAGGTCCTTGACCGGATGGTTCGCATCCACCGCGACCGAGACTTTGGTGAACATCAGTTGGCCAGCCCCGAAAAGCCCGAGGCAGGTCTTGCGCGCCTGTCGAGGGTAGCGTTGTTTCGTGGCCACGATTGCTAGGTTGTGGAAGCCGGTCTGGAGTGGTACATACATGTCGACGACATCACGGTGTTGGAAGTTGAGCACGGGTAGGAAGGCGTCAGCGATTGCCTCGCCGATGTAGCCATCCTCCATCGGTGGAAGTCCGACAATGGTCATTGGAACGACAGGCTGCTCTCTGTGGGTAATCGCTGTCACATGGAGAACCGGATACTCCCCCTCCAAGCTGTAGATTCCGAAATGGTCCCCGAACGGCCCCTCAGTCCTCGTCTCACCGGAAATCGCGTAACCCTCGATTACGACATCAGCCTCGGCTGGAACCCATAGGTCCTGTGTCTTTGCCTTAACGATGGGTAATCGGCTGTTAGACAGAAAGGAGGCGAACATGTACTCGGAGAGATTGTCGGGCAGTGGGGAGATGGCGCTGAAGATCAACTCTGGTGGACCACCCAGACAAATCGCAACCGGAATTCGGCGCTCATCTCCTTCACCGCTCACATTTCCGTCGTTGTGGTGGTGGGCATCAGCGTGGTCAGCGCCATGCTTGTGCATTTGCCAGTGGAGTCCACACTCTGTCGGCCCGTACACTTGGGCTCGGTACATTCCGAGGTTCTGCTCCCCCGTCGCCGCATCCTTGGTGACCACCAATGGCAGAGTCATCGTATGCCCTGCGTCGAGTGGCCAAGTTCTGGGAATCGGCAGTTTCGTCAGGTCGGGATTCTCAACGACCACATCTTGGCAGGCCGCCTTCTTGACACGCTTCGGAGCCATCCTCAGAGCCTGCTTGGCAAGTGGGATTCCCTTCCAAGGCCTGCCGGCCATTGCCGCCACATCCGGCTTCATCAGGCCAACCAGTCGTTTGCCTATTTCCGAATACTCGTCGACACCGAGGGCCATCTTCACCCGTTCGGGCGTTCCAAACAAATTCATCGCCAGCGGCATCTCAGAGATGCTGCCGTCGGGCAACCTCGGCTGTTCGAACAGCAACGCCCTGCCACCCATCTTGACGACTCGGTCGGCAATGCAACCCGCCTCTAACTCAATGTCGACCGGTCGCGAAATTCGCAACAACTCTCCTGACTCTTCGAGCGAGTCCAGAAATTGCCTGAGATTGCTCCAACCCACGAGCCGCACAAGAGGTTCTCCTATGAAATTGCGATGTCGACGCCCTATGGGCGTTACCGACTCATTGATGAGGCGCATTCCTCCCCTCATGGAATCATGGGCGAGGAGGTCACCCGCTGCGATGTGCTCGTGATTGGTGCTGGCCCGGGCGGCGGCGCCGCTGCCATTCACGCTGCTCGCCGCGGCCTTTCGACAATTGTAATCGAGGACCACCCGGAAATCGGAACTCCAGTCCACTGCGGCGAGTGCATCTCAGAACTCGCGGTCGCCAACTTGGAGTTGGACCTCCCCCAAGATGTCATTTCGCTGAAGGTCCACGGTATTCGAGTACTCTTTCCAGACGGCACGGCCAAGAAGTTGACCGAACCCGGATTCGTGCTGGAGAAACACCTCTTTGAGCAGTGGTTGGCGAGTGAGGCGGAGGAGGCGGGTGCCACTGTTCACCTGTCGCACAAATTGCAAGCCATGGAACGGATGGAGGAGGAGGGTAGGTTCGTCGGTTGGCGTTGCATCGGAAAGGGCGAGCAGTTCCCCATCGAAGCGAAGGTCGTCATCGATGCGTCAGGGGTTGCCGGAGTCTGTTCCCGTCTGCTGAAACTCAACCCTCGACCTGAGGTAATCGCCGGCATGCAATACGAGATGCATGATGTTCCGACAGACGGATATCTCGACTTCTACATCTGGCCGAAATACGCCAAGAAAGGCTACCTCTGGATGATTCCAAAGTGCGATGGCAGAGCAAATGTCGGGCTCGTCACGGAAGACAAGAAGGGAGCGGTTCGCGACCTCGACCAATTCATTGAGGATACCGAGTTCAAAGAGTTGAAGATGACAAATCCTCCATGGCGAGAAGATGGTAAGTCAGTCCGTGGATTCGGTGGTACAATTCCCATTTCGGGTCCCCATGAGGTCACTCACGCGGATGGTCTGATGCTGATCGGCGATGCGGCCGGCTTTACCTCTCCACTCTTTGAGGGTGGCTCCCATCTGGCACTCAAGTCGGCGGTCTATGCGGCAGAGACTGCGGAGGCGGCGATAGCGGCAGGTGATGTTTCGGCAGACCGATTGGCGGCCTATCCAGTACTTTGGAAGGCGGAGTTCCCTCCCTATCACAAGATTCTGCGCGGCAAGACGGCGCTCTACAATTTGACCGACGAAGACCTCTCGGTGATGGGACGCTGCTTCCCCGAGGAGATGAACGAGATGGGGGTCTCTGGCAAGGCGAAGGTCATCTTCAGACTGATGGTCAGGCGCCCGAGTCTCTACTTCAAGCGGGTCGTCCCGGCGATGCTCGCTTTCGGTTACAGTCGGGCCAAGCACTACGGCTGGTAGGTTGAATCGTTCACGAGGTCACCTCAGATGGAATGGTTACTAGGGCTCGCTCTCGCCGCCTCCCTCGCCGGAATGTTCACTCCCTGGAAAGAGCTCTCCGATGACCTTGACCGGTGGCTTCCTACGCTGCTGGCGGCCTTTCAGATGGCACCATTCGTGGCCTTGACATACCTCTTCATGAGCGACGACATAGGCTACGAGTTGGTACGTCTCAACGGTGGCGGCGAAATGCCGCTCGGTTATCGAATCAGTGCGGTTTGGGCGGGCCGCGTAGGACCGCTTCTGTTGTGGGCGGCCCTGTTGGCACTCTGCGGGGCGGTGTTTGGGCCCAGCGGTCGAGGGGAGACATCAGTTCTGTTCCGGCGTCTCTCGCACGGCGCCGTGTTGGCGATTCTCAGCATCACTTTCGTGATGGAGCCCTTCCGCCCCGCGACGGCTGGCTGGAGGAGCCAGTTGAATCCGCTTCTACAGACGGATTTGATGGTCATCCACCCACCGCTTCTCTTCCTCTTCTACTCACTGTGCATCATGGTCACCCTACACGCGCTGGCAGCGATTCTCAGTCCTGAGGAGGATGCCCAGAAACTCCTGCGCGAACGGGCGACTCCGGTCGCTCGAGTGGGCTTTGCAGTCGGAACTCTCGGTATCGGCCTAGGCGGACTTTGGGCCTACACGGTGCTCGATTGGGGGGGCTATTGGGCTTGGGATCCCGTCGAGACTGCTTCCCTGCTTCCATGGCTCTGTCTCGTGCTTTTCCTCCACCTGAGAATCACCCCCGGCCGCCTCCCCTCTCGTTGGACGGTCGCTCTCGGAGTTCTGCCCGGCTGGTTCGCAGTTCACGCGACGATGGTCACCCGCGCCAATGGGGTATGGGCTTCGGTCCACGCCTTTGTTGGTGATGGGACGAGCAGCGAGAGGTCACAGTCAGCTATTGTTCGGCTGATGGAGTTGAGGGGGACTGACATCGCGGGAACCGAGGTGACGACTTATCTGGTCATTCTGACGGCAACGCTCGCCATTTTGGCATCGTGGCTGATGATTCGACTCAGTGGCCTCGAAATCGACCGACGAAGGTGGCGAATCTCGGCGCTCATATCGCTTGGTTTCATTCTCGCGGTTCCTATCACCCGCTTCATTTTCGTCAACATCTTCGGAAACGAGGTCAGCCCTGTCGAGTCGGCTCCATTATGGGCATTCGTCGCACTTTGCACATTGCCGATTCTCACCTTCCTGTTCCCTCCTCAAGTTGGATTGGCCAAGTTGCTCGACAGCCCGGGAAGGGCGTTATCCTTGATTGGAGTGTTCGTCATGTTTCCCCATTTTGATGACCCGAGCGTGGCTCTCATAGTGGCACTTCTGATGCTTCTGAAGGTGAGTGACCGGAGTAGCGAAGGGACCGTCTGGACCTTCCTTGGAGTGGCCACTCTGCTGTGCGCGTTGTACGCCTTCCTAATCGATGTCCAGAGCGCTGCGCTCGGTCTGCTTCTTTTCCTCTGGCCGATGCTCGTCAAGCAGGTGGATGAGAGTCAGACTCTCACCGATGTAGCGCGCGGATTACTGCTGCGTAGGAGCCAATTGCGCTTTGCACGGTACACCCCCTTGGTGGTTGGAGGTGTGTTCCTGTTGCTGACTTGGATGCTCATGTTGGCAAGCGTTGACGGTACTTCACTCGGGGCTCATGAGACTCTCGGTGCACCGATGATTCTCGCTCTCTCGGCAGCGATGGCCACCTACGGCTGGAAGGACACCGTCGCACCTGCGAGAGTACCCCCGCTGCTGCTCTTCCTACTGGTTCTCGGATTGGTGCTCGGGGCAGGTCTGAACCTCGCGCTGCCCGGCGATGCGGACGACCAGTTAAGCGAATTTGTAACGCGCGGGACAATTGTCTGGCTGCTGTTGCCGATGTTGATGGTGGCGATTCCATCGATTGCCCGTCTGGCTGGGAAGAACGGCTTGCGGGTTCGGGACAGGTGGTCCATCGCCGGGGCGAGGAGCGCTCTTGCTCACACAGCCCATTTCGGCATCCTTCTGCTGCTCGTCGGACACCTGTTCACGACCACTCTCATCGACCGAACCTCACCGAACCATCAGGTCGTACTGCCGCTCGGAGAGGCGATTTCGCACGGCGGCCTTGAGTTGACCTTCACCGAATGGGTGCTGATGGATGGAGGTTCACCGGAATTCGAGGAGCGCTTCAAGGTCGGTGACGGATTTCTTGGCGCTAGCATCGAGGTTAGGGATGCAGGGAGTGGCGAACTGATCGACGTGGTCGAGCCGGGCATGTTGCGCTTCGACGGTTGGGGCTCCTTCCCTCGCAGCGAAGTTGACCGCACCACCCGACTGACCGGCGATGTCATCTTCATCTTCGATTGGTCGCAGACCCAGGAGTTGGGAAACGAATCGATGCTAGGCGGACCGGACTCTCTTGACAGAGTCAGATTGACCGTCTACGAATTGCAGGGAAGCCACCTCGTCTGGCTTGGTTGGAGCATCATCGTGCTCGCTGGATTGGGGAATGCCTTACTCTCCTTCCGTACCCCGAAAACGGACGCTGAATAACACCGTCTCACTGATAAAGGGGGAGCCGGTCGCCGGCTCGCCCCATAGGGGCGGAGTGATGCATTATGGATACTGGAACTATCGTGTATGTCGACTACGACCTGTTCAACGCAGACAACGACGAACTCATCGAGACCACCCGAGAAGAGACCGCGAAGAAGCACGACCAGCATGAAGAGAGCCGGACTTACGAGCCGCTCTGCGCCACCGTCGGCGAAGGCAATTTTATCGAGGGCTTCGAAGAGAGCCTAGCGGAGGCCGAGGCTGAGAAGGACTACGAGGTCGACATCCCTCCAGAGAAGGCTTACGGAGAGAGGGACACGAACGCCGTCGAGATGCTCGGACCTCAGCAGTTGGCCCGGCAAGTTCGCGACCCTGACAACCTAGAGGTTGGGGGGCCTGTCGAACTCGGTGGTCGAAAGGGGACTCTAGTGATGTTCCGCGCTGGCCGCGCCCGAATCGACTTCAACCACGCACTCGCTGGCAAGACTCTCCGCTACAACTACCGTATCACCAAGGTCGTCGAGGATAGGATTGAGCAGGTTGAGACCCTACTCAAGATGCTCACCGGCTCAGACGACTTCGAGGTTGAGTTCGACGGTGATGACGTCACCATCACAATTCCCGAGTACCTCGGCTACGACCAGTCGTGGGGCATGGCAAAGTTCCAGCTTCTCCGTTCCCTGCGCGACAGTGTGGGCGTCCAGACCATCACCTTCCGCGATGTTCACCCCGTACGCGAGGTCGGCGAACTTGAGGACGACGGGCACGACCATGAGGGCCATGACCACGACGGCCACGAGCACGGCGAAGAAGAGTGAAACTCATTTGTGAGTCTTTACTCGGGCCGCTAATGAGCGGCGACGACGATGCGGCTGACGCGGTGGATGCGCCTTCCGATGCGCTACCGGACGACAAGTTCGATCAAATCGAGTTGTACGCATTCGCAGTCATCGGAATCGGCTTGGCCCTGCCGGGAATCGCTTATTTCCTCGGAATGTTGGCCGATTCGTGGTATCTCTGGGACTTGATTGACGCCAACATCTTCCAGCCGATAATCGGAGAGGGCGGTGGAGATTCGAATTACAATGTGGTTGACACAATCGCCTACAGTGTACTCTTGATCGGCTTCATCATCAGCCTGGGCGCGCTGCTGAGGAAGTGGGGTATTCCATGTGAAGACCGTACTCTCTTCTCCCTGCTCCCATGGGTGGTTTGGGCTGTGCTGGTGGAGGTCAGCGAGGATGCCGGCCTATTTTCGGCGGACATCGATTCATTCTTCGTCTCACCCATCATCCACTTCCAAACGGCCTTCTGGATTGTCTTGGTGGGGCTCTTGGTACCCGTTTTCGTCTCTGGGGGCCGACCCCGCAGTCCTCAGAACACTCCTGCAAGGGGGATGAAAATCGGTTGGTCTAGGTTGAGTGATGAAGAGAAGGCACGCTTCACACCTCGAATGATGATGCTCATGGTAGTGCTCTTCCATGAGATTCTATTCTATCCTCATTCTGACCTGTATACCGTCATCGTGGTGTTCGGTGTACCGTTGTTGGTATGGTTCCTCCTAGAATCGAATTATTCTCCTGTCAGGCAGAAGTTGAGCGATTGGAGTCCTTTGGAGAAGAGCCTCCTGTTCGCTGGAATGGGTGCTTGCCTGTTGAATCTGATAGGACTAGTCCAGTTCGCAACGGCTCAGTCGACAGCAGGTGAGTTGGTACTTTGGCCGACCCTCTTGGTTCTCGGCGCGCCGATGTTGTTCGTGGGGATGGCGCGTAACCACGGCGCAGAGGCGTTTCAGAATCTTTCCTCGGAGGGGGTTACTCTAGGTGTACTTGGGAAGGGCGTGTCACTGGCGCAGTGGGAGGCGTTCGAGGGCGACGAACACGAAGCGCGAGAGGCACTAATCCGGCGCGCAGCGTTTGCGACGCCGGTGGTTCTGTTGGCCTTTTACGGGCAACTCCTTGACGGAATGGCCTCTTGGATCGGAGTCGATATATTCGGCTATTCGGAGAAGCATGTTCTCTCAACGCTCATCATGCGCTTTGCCGGTGGTGATGAGGGTGGCAGCGGTGGCGGCTGGGGCTTCTTCGCGGTGAAGGCGCTGCTCGCTCTCGTCGTCGTACTCTTCTTTGCCGAATGGCGATTTGAAAACCGTCATCGTCACCTCCGGATGCTGATAATCCTCGGGCTTCTCACCGTCGGGCTCGCTCCTGGTCTCCGGGACCTCGGTCGCCTGATGCTCGGCGTCTGAAGCGATTCACCGCCCCTGTGGCTCCTTGCTGGGTTTTCTCACACGCTGATGCTACTGCGTTTTGGCAACTGCTTGAGCCGCACCGTTCAAGCACCTGTTCGAAATCGACCCTATGGGTCGACATGGACAGACTTCCGACTTCCATCCGCCGCGCAGACGATTCGTTCGTTAATAGGGAGGCTAGCAACAAGGCACTCATAGAGGCTCTTCGGGGTCGTATTGCCATCGTGAAAGAGGGTGGTGGTGGAAAGTATGTCGAGCAGCACATGAAGCGTGGAAAGGCGCTGGCGCGAGAGCGAATTGCTGAGATTTGTGATCCTGGAACACCGTTCCTCGAGTTGAGCACACTCGCCGCGAACGGTCTCTACGACGGCAAGGCGCACAGCGCGGGTCTGGTCACCGGAATCGGAGTGGTGCACGGGCGAGAGTGCATGTTTGTAGCAAACGATGCCACAATCAAGGGTGGCTCCTACTATCCGATTACCGTCAAGAAGCACATTCGGGCACAGAGAATTGCCGAAGAGAACCACCTTCCCTGTATCTATCTGGTCGACTCCGGCGGGGCCTTCCTCCCCATGCAGGACGAGGTCTTCCCAGACAGGGAGCACTTCGGGCGCATCTTCCGCAACCAAGCGGTGATGAGTGGCAAGGGAATTCCGCAGATCTCGGCGGTTCTCGGCTCCTGTACCGCTGGGGGCGCATACGTTCCGGCGATGAGTGATGAATCGATTATCGTGAAGGGCAACGGGACCATCTTCCTCGCTGGGCCGCCGTTGGTGAAGGCGGCTACAGGTGAGGAGGTCAGTGCCGAGGAACTTGGTGGCGCCGATGTCCACACCTCAAAGTCGGGTGTGGCCGACCACTTCGCTGAGGATGAGGACGAAGCGCTGCACCTCGTTCGAAATGTGATGGAGAATGTCGGGCTGGCCTACAAAGTCGCACTGGATGTCAAGCCGCCTGAGGCGCCATTCCACGACATCGACGAACTACTCGGCATCATCCCCAATGACAACCGCACTCCGGTGGATGTCCACGAAATCATTGGGCGCATCGTAGACGCATCACGATTTCACGAGTTCAAACCACGCTACGGGACTACGCTGGTCTGTGGATTTGCTAACATTCACGGCTACCCTGTGGGAATCGTTGCCAACAACGGAATACTGTTCTCGGAGTCAGCGCTGAAGGCGACTCACTTCATCGAACTCTGTGGCCAGCGAGGAGTGCCGCTCGTCTTCCTGCAGAACATCACCGGATTCATGGTCGGAAAAGAATACGAGGCGGGCGGAATCGCCAAGGATGGTGCCAAGATGGTGAACGCAGTCGCCTGCGCTCCTGTACCGAAGTTCACAGTCATTATCGGCGGCTCCCACGGAGCTGGAAACTACGGAATGTGCGGCAGGGCCTACGACCCACGCTTCCTCTTCATGTGGCCCAATGCGAGAATCTCAGTCATGGGTGGACCCCAGGCTGCCCGGGTTCTCTCG
>Ga0310122_10000771_pt1 | contig 20324 bp, 19 predicted proteins | sample CB6_Bottom_1051__FD_203503 | JGI IMG/M metagenome (GOLD analysis project Ga0310122, IMG submission 203503) | Marine microbial communities from Western Arctic Ocean, Canada - CB6_Bottom_1051 | ecosystem: Environmental > Aquatic > Marine > Oceanic | place: Canada: Western Arctic Ocean | collected...
CAGGAAACCCGCGTCATTGCGAATGTTGTTCGAGAACTTCGTCACCAATTTCGTTCCTACGACGTCCCAACCCCCTCCCGAACCTGCACTTTCTTCGGCTTCGAGGACGACGGCGGTGCACGCGTCGCCGAAAATAAAGTGAAATTCGCGGAGTTCGAAGTTGTTGTGCCCCGAGGTGATCTCGGGGTTGATGACAAGCACACGCTTCGCGCTTCCGGAACGGATCGCGTCGACGGCATTTTGCATTGCGAAGGTCGCCGTCGAGCACGCGACATTCATGTCGTAGGCATAGCCCCCGGCGCCGAGCGCGGCCTGCACTTCGATCGCCACCGCAGGGTAGGCACGTTGAATGTTCGAGCAGCCGACAATGATCGCGTCGATATCCGAGCCTGTGAGACCCGCCTGGGCGAGCGCTTCTTCTGCGGCGGCGACACTGATCTCTGCCTGGATCGAGAGCTCGTCCTCCCCGCGAAGCGGGAGGCGCGGATGCAGCCGGTTGGGGTCCAGGACACCGGTCTTGTCCATCACGTAGCGATGGCCGACCCCGGACGCCTTCTCGATGAACCGAACGGACGGCGTATCGCGTTCGATGACGTCGCCCTCTTCGATCTCTTCGCGGTGTTCTGCGTTCCAACGCTCGTTTGCCTTGGTGAGCGAAGCAACAAGCTCTTCATTGGTAATCGAATCGGTCGGCGTAAATAGGCCGGTTCCCGTGATGACTGTCCGACTCAACGCGATTCCCCAGTACTCGTGCGCAACGCGCGGCATCGCGGCGTTGGGATGTGATTCCTGTAATTTCCGATGGTCGCGAAAGCCAGACTACGCTTCAAGAACAACGTACCGTGGCCTTCAGAATTCGCGGCTCGATCGTACGCACTGCGTGTGCCAGGCGATTCGGTCCCCTCGGGTGTCGGTCGTTCGCGCAGCGGAAGGACCGTTCTTCGAACGGGCGACCGAGATCTCGTTACGGGATGGCGTTCAGGCGAGATCCGATCCATCGTCCCTGCAGCGGAATTAGGGGCGAAGCCCCCTGCCCCGCGCGCTAGGCCCAAGGACAGCAATTCAAATCGCACTCCATCCGGGGGGACGATCCAAGAATCCGAGAGGAGTCCGCATGCCGCAGATGCGTTTCAACCACATGGAATTAACCCATGCCCGCGGAGAGTTAAACGAGGAGCGTCGCGTGGATCTTCGTCGATTCTACGGCGACGTTCTCGGATGGACCATCGCGGACGTGCCCCTGCTTGGGCAGTCAACCTGTTTCCTCGCACCGGACGATGGCCAGTTCATCCTCTTGGCCGAAGCCGATGAGCCGATTCAATCGCCGGGGTACGATCACCTGGGACTTCTGCTGGAAACCCGGGCGGAGGTCGACGAAGTACTCGAAGCCTGCAAGAAGTTCTCCGCGACCGATGACCGGATGAGGATCAAGTACTACGACGACATCGTGCAGGGCCCCGTCACGGTTCACGCCTTCTACGTGAAGTATCTCCTGCCGATCTACTTTGACATCCAGTGCATGGAGTGGGAGCCAGGAAGTCGACCGACGAAACGCTGGATCTATTCCTGAATCTTGAGCGTTCGACCTCCGAACCGGAACGCCCTTCAACGTGATCTACCTTGAACACCTCGGGGAGACGGTTCCCGGGAACGATCCCACGGTTGGAAGGGGGGCAGATGGCCGCGACCGTTCATGAATCCACGTCGGGTTCGGCTAAGTGAGTGGTTCGACCACGGGGACCCCGGGGTGGCGCACGACCTGGGGACCTTGGGCGTTTGCGCTCGTGTTCCTGCTCTGGCAGGTCTCCTTTCAGTTCGTGTACGGCTTCCTCGCCGACCCAATCCAGAAGGAGTTCGGTCTCACCGGTTTTGAGGCGGCGACTCTGATCTCGGCCTTCCTACTTACCTACGGCTTGATGCAGGTTCCGGCGGGTATTCTTCTCGACCGGGTGGGTGTCCGCCGAGTGTTGCCGCTTGCCGGAGTCGGAGCTGGCCTTTCGGTGGGAGCCTTCGGCCTCGCATCCGATTTTGGCGAACTGCTCGGGGCGCGGATTGCGGCCGGGGCTTTCATGGCATTCGCATTTCCGGCGATGGGGAAGATCGCACGACGACAACTCCCTCCGGGCCGCTTCGTGCTGGCGATGGCGCTCGCCGACATGTCTTTCGGGGGAGGCGCGGTGCTCGTGGCCGGGGTGACGGAGTTCGTCGATGGAAGTGCCTGGCGGGAACTGGTGCAGGTGCAGGCCGTCCTCGGGCTGATCCTCGCCGCCGCTCTTTGGCTGGCCTTGCGACCAATGTCGGGAGGTCGCGCCAAGGGACTCGAAACCGACGCCATTGGCTCGAGTTTACGACGGGCCCTACGGCGGCGAAGCACCCTCCAGGGAGCACTCCTCTACGCTTGGGGTGCCGGACTGACGTTCGGGTTTGGCGGCTACTGGAACCTCAAACTCGAGAAAGCCTGCGGCTGCAGCGCGCCCCAGGTGTCGGAGCATTCGACAGCGCTCTTTGGCGGGCTCGCGCTCGGGATGCTCATCGCGGGACTCCTTGGCGACCGCTCTTCTCGCTGGAGACCAGCGCTATTGGGAGCCTCGATTTCGAGCGTCGCCCTCGTGGTCGCTCTTCTCCTCGGATCTGGGCCGCTTCCATTCTTAGCGGTCGGCATTCTCAACTTTGCTCTTGGAATGACCTTAGGCACCTGTGCGCTGGCCTTTGCGGTGGCGGCACGCGACATCTCCACCAAGGAAGCAGCGACCGTGGTCGCCATCGTAAATGCCGCCGGGTGCATCAGCGGTGCATTCTTTGGAGAACTTCCGATCTGGATGGGGGATGGTCAGGCCAGCGTGTTCACGGTCGGTGTCGTCTACGTCGGAGTGGCCCTGCTCGGCGTGGGTGCATCCTGGTCGCTCCCGCCTCGAAGGCTGGCGACTCCGAGCTAGCCCCCGGGCGGCCGCTTGCGCAGGGACAGGGAAAACATCACGACCGAGAGCACGATCATGATCAGCGTGAAGCGTGCTCCGGGCGGACGCGCCAGGGTCTCGAGGGGTTTCCAGGACCCGATGGCCAGCCGTCCGAAGTACTCGACAATCAACGTCAGGTACATCAGCGGAACCAACACCCTGTAGCGGATCAATACCACGACGTAGAGCAGCCCCAGCAGGAGCTGCGAGAGCCCCCACAGAGCGAAGATCGTGATCACGGCGGCCGCCGCGGGATCGGCGTAGGTGTCGAGGGGAATCGTCGCGATCGACTGGGCCCCGCCGTCCGCGCGAAAGACGTGGATCGAGCTTCGAACCAGGGTCAGAAGGGTGATGGGAACAAGGACCCACAGCGCGAGGCGGTTCCCTCGATAGTCGTTGTCGACCGTCCGCGGAAAGAGACGCTCAAGCATTTTCATATTCCGAGGTCACAAAGGACCGGGTCAATGAGGATTCACTGACCCTTCGAAAATTTCGACGCGGAGTGGGAGAGACTCCCTTCGGTCCCCGCTCACCAGCTTGACGAACCCATCTGCCCATCCGTATTTCTCCGCCATTTTTTCATGGACCTCATGCAATCGCGCGGGCTCCTCGAGGAGCGTGACACCGAGAAGGTTTCCCGAGCGCTCGAGCCTTGCCTCGGGATTGCCACGAATCCGGGTTATCCACCCGCTTTCATCCGGCGTACCCGCACGCAGGTAGGAGTCGCTGCCGAGATCGACGATCCAGAGAGGAGTGGTCTGCCACTCGCCGTCGGTGCCTCTCGTGTGAAGCTTGACAACTTCTCCGACCAGGGGCGTTGCGGTGACGATTGCGAGCGCGATAAAGCACGCGACCAAAACCCCGGAAATCGTGAGTATCGTTTTCATCGGGACCTCTTCGCTCGCCCAAGGAAAGCGCGGATTTGCGGTGGTCCACGGTGCGCCAACGCTCGGGCTGCATGACGAAGACAATCTGCCCCGCCCAAGCGGAACTAGGCGTTCGTCTCTGCGCCTTCGTCAGGCCTCGATCTTCTCGAGCTTGAAATCTTCGATCACCGGGTTCGCCAGTAGCTTGGCGGCGAGTTCCTCGATCAACGATCGGGCCGAGGCCTCGTCGGCGGCGTCGACCTCGACCTCGAAGATCTTTCCCTGTCGGACATCGCGCACCCAGTCGTAACCCAGCGAAGCGGAGGCGCGGCTGATGGCCGCACCCTGGGGATCGAGAACGTCGCTCTTCAGCATCACCGTAACGTATGCCTTCACTTCTCTTCCTCCAGCGTTCGGGTGAAAATTGCATCGACGTTGCGCAGCGCGTGCTCGAGACTGAAGGCGCGGTCGATCTCTTCTTTCGAGAGCACAGAGGTGATCTCGGAATCACCTCGGACCCGCTCGAGGAAATCGCCGCCGTTCTCCCAGGTGGCCATCGCATGGCCCTGGACCAGCCGGTAGGCGTCTTCGCGGCTCTGGCCCTTGCGCGCCAGTTCGAGCAGCAGGGTTCCGCTGAAGACGAGCCCATTTGTGAGTTCGAGATTCGCGCGCACGCGCTCGGGAAATACCCGTAACGAGCCGATCAAACCCGCCATGCGGTGGAGCATGAAGTCGAGCAGGCCCGTCGCGTCGGGAAGTACGATCCGCTCCACCGACGAATTGCTGATGTCGCGCTCGTGCCACAGGGCCTCGTTCTCGAGCGCCGCCACGACGTAGCCGCGCATCACCCGAGAAAGGCCGGTCACCGTTTCGAGGCGCCAGGGGTTGCGCTTATGCGGCATCGCTGACGAGCCCTTCTGGCTCTTGCCGAATTCTTCTTCCACCTCGCGCACCTCGGTGCGGGCCAGGTGCCGGAACTCGACGGCGATTTTTTCGAGGGTCGAGGCGCAGATGCCGAGCGCCGCGACAAAGGCGGCGTGACGATCGCGCTGCACGACCTGCGATGAAGCGGGTTCGATGCCGAGGCCGAGCCGGCTGCAGACTTCGTTCTCCACGCTCGGGTCGAGATGCGCGAAGGTACCGACCGCGCCCGAAATCTTTCCGACGGCGGCTTCCCCCATCGCCCGAGCGACGCGCTCGCGGTTGCGCCGCATCTCCTTCCAGAAGATCAGGAAGCGCAGGCCAAAGATGGTGGGTTCAGCGTGGACCCCATGGGTTCGCCCGACACAGGGGAGGTCGCGGAATTCTTCGGCCCGGGCGCGCAGCGCCTCGCAGACTGCGTCGATCCCTTCGAGCAGGAGAGCGCCGGCATCGCGCACCTGGAGGCCCAGCGCAGTATCCAGAACGTCGCTCGAGGTCATGCCGTAATGCACCCAGCGCGACTCGGGGCCGATGTGCTCCGCCAGGTTGGTGAGGAAGGCGATGACGTCGTGGCGTACCTCGGCCTCGATCTCGGCGATGCGCGCGGGATCGAAAGCGGCGCGCCTGCGGATCACCTCCACGGCTTCGGCGGGAATCTCTCCGCGCTCGGCCTGCACCTCGCAGACGGCGATCTCGACGTCGAGCCAGCGCTGGTATCGCCCCTGCTCGGACCAGATCGCGGCCATGTCGGCGCGGGAATAGCGTTCGATCATCCGGGACACCCCCTGCCGCCGACGGGCTTCTTCTGCGTCATCCGATCCGGATCGCGAAGCCAACGAGCAGCATATAGTACATCACGGGGACGGCGATCAGCGGTGCGTCGATGCGATCGAGCACACCTCCCATCCCCGGGAGCAGGCGCCCGGCGTCCTTCACCTGGGCGTCACGTTTCAAAAGAGACTCGACGAGATCACCGATGATCCCCATCACCGAGAGCACCACGCCGAAGGCGAGCACCCAGGCCCAGGGAAGGCCCGCCGAGAGAGACGGGAAGAAGAAATCGCAGCCGGCCTTCATGCCCGCGGCCGCGAGGGTCCCCGCGGCCACGCCGCCGAGCGCCCCCTCGACGCTCTTTCCGGGGCTGATCCGGGGCGCCAGCTTCCGGCGACCCCAGCGGCGGCCCGCGAAGTAGGCACCGGCGTCGCACCACACGACCACCATCATCACGTAAAGCACGAGGAAGATGCCGGAATCCGGCACCAACCCGAGCGCGCGAACCTCGGCCAAAGAGTGGCGCGCCAGCAGCGCCTCGTAGAAGTACCGCAACACCAGAAGATGCGAGAGAAGCCAGGCGACATAGAAAACGCCGAAGAAGGTGCCGGAGATGCTCGCCAGCGCGTCGTGGATTACGGCCTTCCGCAACTGCGCCACCATCAGCACCAGGAGCAGCGCCGTCATCAGCACCATCGCGTAATAGTCCTGGCCGAAGTACGAGAGCACCGCCACGGCCACGCCGGCCGAAAGCCCGAGGCCCACGTGGGGTTCGGCGCCCTTGTCCTGGATCAAGCCGTAGAACTCGCGCTGCCCCAGCACGATAAAAGTCACCACCGTCGCCAGGTAGAGCCAGCCGCCGACAATGATCACGTAGATCACCGGAGGGACCAGTACCGCCGCAGTGATCAATCGGCGGCTCAGTTCCGAGAGCTTCCGATCGCGGCCTTCCGGAAGTTCGGTCGCCGGCTGGGGATGGCACGGTTCGCTCACTTCGAAGCCTCTCTGGCGTCCGGCGAGCCCGGTGCCGGAGCGACCGCAACGGAGCCCCCCGTGTGCCCAAACCCTCCAGAGCCGCGCGCCGTCTCGTCGAGGGTTTCGACTTCTTCGAAGACAGGCCTGGCCACCGGCGCGACCACCAACTGGGCGATGCGGTCACCGCGACGAATGCGGACCGGCTGTTGGCCGAGGTTCATCAGGATCACCTGCACTTCCCCGCGGTAGTCCGAATCGATCGTACCCGGAGCGTTGGGCAGAACCAAGCCGTGTTCGAACGCTAGGCCACTGCGCGGCCGCAGCTGGGCCTCGAAACCCTCCGGGATGGCGAAGGCGAAGCCGGTTGGGATCCGAACGCGCTCGCCGGGAGCGATCACCACCTCTTCGTCGATCGCCGCGGCCAGGTCGGCTCCGGCGGAACCGACTGTGGCGGGCGCCGGGACCGGGAGTCCCTCGCCGTGCTTCCTTCTGGAAACACGGATCCGGACTCCCGGCTCGGTGCTCATTCTTCGGCGGCCAACTGGGCGAGCGCCTCCTTGCGCGAGAGTCGAATGCGCCCGCTCGGGTCGATGTCGATGCACTTCGCCATCACCTCGTCGCCCTCCGAGAGGATGTCGGTCACCCTCTCGACACGCCCCTCGGCCAGGTGACTGATGTGGATCAGCCCGTCGGTTCCGGGGAAGATCTCGGCGAAAGCACCGAAGTCGGCGATCCGCTTCACCTTTGCGAGGTAGATCCTTCCGATCTCGGCTTCCTGGGTCAATTCTTCGACCATGGCCTGTGCCCGGGCAACGGCCTCGGCATCGGGGCCGAAGATCGAAACCCGACCCGAATCGTCGACGTCTACCTTGGCACCGGTGGTCTCCTGGATCGCCCGGATCACCTTGCCGCCAGGCCCGATGATGTCGCGGATGCGGTCCGGCTTGACCGAAAGCACCTCGAGCCGCGGCGCGAACTGGTGGAGTTGCTCCCGCGGCTGCAGGCCATTGAGTTCTTCCCTCGTCTCGCTGTCCATGCAATCGAGGATGTGGAGCCTTCCCTCGCGAGCCTGGGCCAACGCGGCCTCGAGAACCTTCCAGTCGATCTCGGTGACCTTGATGTCCATCTGCAGGGCGGTGATGCCATCCTTCGTCCCAGCCACCTTGAAGTCCATGTCTCCGAGGTGATCCTCGTCGCCGAGGATGTCCGAGAGGATCGCGGTGCGCTCGCCATCGGTGATCAGACCCATGGCGATCCCCGCCACCGGCGCCTTCAGCGGCGCCCCGGCATCGAGCAGAGCGAGCGTCGAGCCACACACCGCCGCCATCGAGGAGGATCCGTTCGACTCGAGGGTCTCCGAGACCACCCGAAGCGTGTACGGAAAATCATCGTGGTCGGGAAGCACCGGCGTGATCGCGCGTTCCGCGAGAGTGCCGTGACCAATCTCGCGGCGTCCCGGGCCGCGCAGCGGTCGGGCCTCTCCCACCGAGAAGGGCGGGAAGTTGTAGTGGAGCATGAAGCTCTTCTTGTAGCGCCCGATCATGCCGTCGATGGTCTGCTCGTCGAAACCACTCCCGAGGGTCGCCGTGACCAGCGCCTGGGTCTCACCCCGGGTGAAGATCGCAATGCCGTGCGGCCGCTCGACGGCGCGCACTTCGCAGGCGATCTGTCGGATCTCGGTGGTCTTACGGCCGTCGATCCGCTCACCGGTTTCGAGCACGCGGTTGCGCATCAACTCGCCGCCGAGGTCGTGGAGTACGGTCTTTACGTTGCCGCGCAGCTTCGCGAGCCCGTCGCGGCGCGACTCCCAACCGCCGAGGGTGTCGATCTCGACCTTCTCGTCGTTGTAGGCGGCGAGATACTCCTTGAGGACTTCGCCCTCGACGCCCTTCACCGCTGCACCGCGCTCGTGCTTCGCACGAATCTGGTAGGCCTCGGACAGACGACTCTCGGCCTTGCCGCGAATCTCGCTCCAGAGTTCCGAGAGATCCTCCGACGGCGTCGGCACCAGCTTCTCCTTGCCGACCTTCTTCTGGAAGGCCTCGATCACGTCAATGATCTTCACGATCTCGCTGTGAGCACTCCGCAGCGCCTCGAGCATTTCCGCTTCGGGCACCTGGTCGGCACCGCCCTCGACCATCACGATCGAGCCGCGGGTACCGGCCACGATGAGTTCGATGTCAGCCTCATCCCGCTCTTCGAACGAGGGGTTGATCTTGAACTCGCCTTCGATGCGAGCGACACGCACCGCCCCGATCGGTCCGAGGAAGGGCAGCTCCGAGATCGAAAGCGCCGCCGAGGCGCCGACGAAGGCACACATGTCGGCGGAGTTCTCCGAATCCGAGGAGAGCACCGTCGCGGTCACCTGGGTTTCATCGTTGTAGCCGTCCGCGAAGAGCGGGCGGATCGAGCGGTCGATGAAGCGCGAGACGAGAACCTCGCGATCCGAGAGGCGACCTTCGCGCTTGAAGAAGCCACCGGGGATCTTCCCCGCGGCTGCGAACTTCTCGACGAAGTCCACGGTGAGCGGGAAAAAATCAATTCCCGGGCGCGGCTTCGAGTGGACGCAGGTGACAAGCACCGTGGTCCCGCCGTAACTGACCACCACCGAACCGGCGGCCTGCTTCGCAAGCTTCCCCGTTTCGAGGGTCATGGTTCGCCCACCGAGCTCGATGGACGTTGTTGTTGATTCAAACCAATAAGGCATTTCGTACTCCCTCCGGCCTTGCCGGAGTTGTTGGGGCCCCGCGAGAGTTTTCGCGGTGGAATGCGGGATCAGCGATCCGCGAAGCGAACCCGCAGACGGGTCCAGCGCTTCGCGCATGGCCAACTCCCACATTCCAACGCGCTTTTCGGGCGGGAGCCCGATGAAACGAGCGGGAGCCCACGACTCACTCGAGTCGCAGGCGTCGAGTCGTTAGCGACGCAGTCCCAGGCGCTCGATCAGCGACCGGTAGCGTGCGACATCGCGACTCTTGAGATAGTCCAGCAGTCGCCGACGTTGGCTCACGATATTGAGCAAGCCACGCCGCGAGTGGTGATCCTTCTTGTGGGACTTAAAATGGTCGGACAACTGATTGATGCGAGCGGTCAGCAACGCAACCTGAACTTCCGAAGATCCGGTGTCGCCATCACTTCGGCGGTGGCCTTCGATGACCTGCTTCTTCAACTCGGCGGAGATCAATCCTGTCCCCTTCGTCTCGACCCTGGTTGCGGGAGTCTTCGAGTCCCCACTGCGGGGTGGCTCGACGCGAGCCGGCGGGGTTCTTCCCGATGGACCGGCTCGGCCCGCAAAAATTGCTGTTCTCAAGAACCTTGATTCGCGGCGCAGTTTGGCAGAGATGGCCCGAACCCGCCAGCGACCGGGGAAAAACGGGCGAGGCCAAGCGCCTGCTGCCCTACTCCACCGCCAAGACTCGCAGCGGCCAGAGGCGGCGGTCGGCGCGCAATTCCATCAGCGCCAGCAGGCGACCCCCGTCGTCGGTGACGAGGACCTTATCCCCGGGGGAAACGCGAAGCTGTGTCCCAGGCGAAACGTCCGCGCCCTGCAAGATCGGACGCGTGGCCGCGGGAGCCGCCCGAAACACCGGGAGATCGAGGGTCTCCGCCGGGGACAGCAGCAGTTCCTCGATCCGGTTCTCGCTGGCAGCGCTATCGAGTTCCTCGACGGTGCGTGCATCCGATTCGGCAAAGGGACCGCTGCGGGTCCGCCGGAGCGCCTTCAGGTAGGCCCCACAGCCGAGTTTCGTTCCCAGGTCTGCAGCCAGGCTGCGGACGTAGGTGCCCGCCGAGCAGTCGACGCCGATCTCGATGTCGGGCGAGGCGTATTTTGTCGCCTCCAGGTGGTGGACGTGGACCTTTTTGGGTTCGCGGTGCACGACTTCGCCGCGACGTGCCAGGCGGTGCAGCGGCACCCCGCCCTGCTTCACCGCGCTGTACATCGGAGGAACCTGCTCGATTTCGCCGAGAAAACCCGCGAGCGCCTGGCGGACGGCTTCCTCGCCGGGCAGTTCGCCTTCGAAGCGCGCGGTCTCGCGCCCCTCGCCGTCGAGGGTGTCGGTCTCGATGCCGAGGCAGACCGTTCCCACGTACGACTTCCTCGACCCGTCAAAGAACGAGACCAGCTTCGTGGCCTCGCGCACCGCCAGCGGAAGAACACCGGTCGCCTGGGGATCCAGGGTGCCGAGATGGCCGATGCGCCGATTTCCGAACCAACCCCGCGCGGCGTCTACGACGTCGTGGGAGGTCCAACCCGCGGGTTTATCCACCACCAGAAACCCAGCGGGACCCGGGCGGCCGGGTTTTCTGCGCCTACGAGATCTTGCCATCGCTCAGGTGCTCCAGCACTTCGAGGGTCTTGTCCCCCAGTGCGATCGAGGAATCGTGTCGAAAGCGCAGCTCGGGCATGCGCCGGAGTTCGAGTCGCTTCGCGATCGCGCTGCGCAGGTGCCCCGCCGCCGAGTCGAGCCCCGCCTTGATCTCGGCGACGCGCCCCTCGGCATCGACCTCGAGGGCGCTCCAGCCGATGATCGCGTGGCTCATGTCGGGAGCGACGTCGACCCGGGTGAGGGTCACCAGCCCGATCCGTGGATCGGTCACGTCCTCGCGCAGGGCCATGGCGATCTCTGCTCGAAGTAACTCGGCAACGCGTTCAGTGCGACGAGACATGGTCCCTGAAGTCTCCCTCTTCTCACCCGGACTATTCCTGCAGATCCCAGGAGGGGAAGCCCTCTCGCTCACTGAGGGGGAGGGTGATGATCTCGATGTCGGAGTCTCGAAGCTCGGCGAGGTGCGTGGCTTCGACGAAGTCGATGGCCTGCCGGAGCACCCGGCGCACCGGATCGGCGTCGGCCCCCGCCGCAGAGAAGCCGAGAATCGCCAGCTGCCAGGTGTCCTGGCCGCCAACCTCCGCCACCGAAAGGTTAAAGCGATTGCGAACACGCTGCACCACCTGGCGAACCACTCCCCTCTTCTGCTTCAGGGAGTGCGCCCCGCGAATTCGCAGTTCGACGACTGCCGCGCCCACGACCATCCCCTGACACGCCTCCTCAAAGTGTGGCGGGATGTTCCTCGAGTTCGTAGACCTCGATGACGTCTCCGACCTTTACGTCCTTGTAGCCATCGATGCCAACGCCGCACTCGAACCCGGTCTGCACATCGCGCACGTCATCCTTGAAGCGACGCAGCGAGCCGATCCGACCATCGTAGATCTCCACGCCGTCGCGAATCAGGCGGCACTGGGCGTTGCGCCTCAGCATGCCCTCGGTGACGTAGGAACCCGCTGCATTGCCGACCTTCGGGATCGTGAAGATCTCGCGGACCTCTGCCTGTCCGACGACCTTCTCCTTGATGGTCGGCGGCAACAGGCCCGCCATGGCGTCTCGTACCTCGTCGAGCAATTCCATGATCACCCGGTAGACGCGGACGTCGACGCCCTGGGATTCCGCCGAGCGGCGCGAACTCGCGTCGGGTCGGACGTGGAAACCGACCACGATCGCGCCACTTGCCTTCGCGAGCATGATGTCGTTCTCGTTGATCCCCCCGACGCCCGAGGAGAGCAGCTTGAGCTCCACCTGATCGGTGCTCAGCTTCTCGAGGGCATCGCGTACGGCCTCACAGGTCCCCTGAACGTCCGCCTTGAGCACGATCGGCAGCGACTTCGGCCCGCCGCCTTCGGCGCGCGCGAAGAAATCTTCGAGGGAGAGCGGCGCTTCGGGTGTCACGGGGCGGGCACGCTCGCGCTCTTCGCGGTGCCCGACGATCTCCTTCGCCACGCGCTCACTCTCGACCGCGTGGAAGGAATCGCTGGCGGAGGGAACCCCGGCCAGGCCAAGGACCCGCACCGGTGTCGAGGGGCCCGCCGACTCGATCCTCTGGCCGAGATCGTCGTCGAGTTGCCGCACACGACCGTAAAACTGCCCCGCAATCACGATGTCGCCGCGCTTCAGCGTTCCATCCTGGACGAGTACCGTTGCCATCGGGCCCCGACCCTTGTCGAGTTCGGCCTCGATCACGACCCCCTTCGCCCGGCGCGAAGACGTGCCCTTGAGTTCGAGCAATTCGGCCTGCAGGTGGATCATCTCGAGGAGTTGATCGAGCCCCTGTCCGGTCTTTGCCGAGATGTCGACGCAGACGATGTCGCCGCCGAATTCTTCCGGGACGAGACCGTGCTCCATCAGCCCCTGGCGCGACCTCGAAGGGTCGGCTCCGGGCAGATCGCATTTATTCACCGCCACGACGATCGGCGCGTCGGCGGCCTGGGCGTGTTGGATCGCCTCGACGGTCTGGGGCATCACGCCCTCGGTGGCCGCGATCACCAGCACCACCAGATCCGTGACCTGAACGCCGCGCGCTCGCATCTGCGTAAACGCGGCATGGCCCGGGGTATCGATGAAGGTCAGCTTCGAGCCACCGACATCGACCTGGTAGGCCCCGATGTGCTGGGTGATGCCCCCGGCCTCGCTGTCCACGACCTTGGTCTTGCGAATGGCATCGAGCACCGACGTCTTGCCGTGGTCGACGTGCCCCATGACGGTGATGATCGGAGGCCGCGTCGCACTCTCTCCCCCTTCCTCGGCGGAGTCGCTGACTGCCGGTTCGAGAAAGACCTCTTCCTTGAACCCCACATCCTGCAGCTCGAAGCCGATTTCGATAGAAAACTGCTCGAGGATTTCGGGGGGAAGCGCCTGGTTCACCGAGATCATCGTGCCGAGGGCCATCAGCTTTCCCTGGATGCCCGCGGCCTTCATTCCGAGCTGCTTGGCGAGTTCTCCCACCGTGATCTCGCCCTCGATCCGTACGATCTGCGTTTGCGGCGCCGCGGGAGCGACCGCCAACGCCTTCTTCGCCGCCGGATCCCGGCGCCGGGAGCGCGGATTCTGCGCGGAGAGCGGCGGCGCGCCGAGGGGCCTTCGCTGCGTGGACCGGCGCCCTGTCACCTGCCGGGCAAATTGCTCCTGCTCCTTCAGGTTCACGACCTCGCGGACGCGCTTGCGCTGCCGGCCCTTGCGGTCCGTGGCGCCGCCGGAAGTCTCCTTCGCAGTGGCCCCTTCGCGCGGGGTCGGGGTCGGATCCGGGGGCCCCGCGACACGCTTTGCACTTGCGTCTTCAGACTCCGGGCCGGGCGGCGCCTCCTCGGCGGGCGCTGCTTCGGCCTCGCTCAAAGAGGCGGCTGCGAGTGTTTCGGCCGTCGCGGCTGCATCCTCGCTCGACTCTTCGGCCTCGGCGATGGCAACCACTTCGGGCTCCGGCTCGGCGGTTACCGTGCGACGTCGCCGAATGACCGTGCTCGTGCCCTTTCGCTCGACGCGGCTCTCCTGCACCGAGCGCCGTCCGGAGGCCACCCCGAGCTTCGCGCGCAGCCTCTCCGCCTGGTCGGGCTCGACCGCCGCCATCGCCGAGCGCAATTCGATCCCGAGGACCTTCGCCTTCTCGACGAGCTCCTCTTTGTCGATTCCGAGTTCTTCGGCCAGCTTGTAAGCGCGGATATTCAAGCTCGTTGCTCCAGGTTGCTCAGGATTCGACGACCGGTTCGGCCGCGTCGGATTCGCTGGGGGCTTCTTCTGAAGCTTCGGTGCCGGCTTCGGATTCCGCAGAGGCTTCGTCCGAGGCCTCGGCGGCCGCTTCGGCTGCGGCTGCGGCTTCACTCGCTGCAGCGGCGGCCGCCACAACCGCCTCCGCAGCCGCGGCGGCTTCGGCGGCCTCCGCGGCTTCGCGCTCGAGACGTTCGGCCTCGATGCGCGCTTCGTCTTCGATGCGCTTGCGCTCAGTCAGCTCGATCGATTTTTCCTTGATCGCCGCGGCGCCGGCTGCGTCGATGCCGGGGAGCGAGGTCAGCAACTCGTCCGGGCATTCGGCTAGATCTTCGAGCGAGGTGACGCCCTGCTGCAGCAGCAACTCGGCCTCGGGGTCGCCACAGGTCTCGACGACCGACACGGCCTCGGAAAGCCAGCGCGCGATTTCTCGCATGGCCGATTCGCTCTTGATGTCGATCCGCCAGCCCGTCAACTGGACCGCGAGCCGGACGTTCTGGCCGCGACGCCCGATGGCGAGGGAGAGTTGATCGTCCGGGACGATCACATCCATCGACTGGGCCGCCTCGTCGATGATCACCTTCGAGACCTGAGCCGGCGAGAGGGAACTGCAGACGTAACGCGCGGGATCCGAACTCCAGGGAACGATGTCGATGCGCTCACCGCGCAGTTCCTGGACCACCGCCTGGACCCGGCTGCCCTTCATTCCGACGCACGCCCCCACCGGGTCGACGTCGCTATCCCGCGAGGCCACGGCAATTTTCGAGCGACCACCGGGCTCGCGCGCGGCGGACTCGATGTTGACGATGCGTTCGTAGATCTCCGGCACTTCCTGTTCGAAGAGCTTCGAGAGCATCTCCGGGCAGGCGCGGCTGAGCACGATCAGCGGGCCCTTCGCCACCCGGTTCACCTCGAGGACGTAGGCGCGGATCCGGTCGCCCGGGCGGTAGCTCTCCCGGGGAACCTGCTCCTTCGTCGGCATGATCGCCTCGGTGCGTCCGAGGTCGATGACCAGCGCACCCTTCTCGAAGCGACGCACGATCCCGTTGACCAGTTCGCCCTGGCGGTCCTGGTATTCCTCGAAGGTGTTGTCGCGCTCGGCGTCGCGGATTCGCTGGATGATCACCTGCTTCGCGGTCTGGGCGAGAATCCGCCCGAAGCCCGAGGTGTCCATCTTCACGCCGATCTCGTCGCCCAATTCGGCTTCGGGATCGTAGTCCGCGTGCGCTTCGACGATCGAAACCTGCAGGTCGCGATCGGTCACCGTCTCGACCACTTCCCGGAACTCGAAGAGTTCGACTTCGCCGAGATCGTGATTGAAGCGGGCTTCGATCTCGCGCTCGAGACCGTGTTGGCGCTTCGCCGCCTGCTTCATCGCTTCCTCGAGAGCACCGACAATTTCCTGGAAGTCGATCCCCTTGTCCTTGGCGACCTGCTCGATTTCACGCTTTAGATTCGTTCCACTCATCGACTCTAACCCTCGGGTTGGGACGCCCGGCTATTGAAATCCGCACGGCTGAATTCATAGACACAGTGGGCCTTTTCGACCGACGCAAAGGGGATTTCCGCGATCTGTCCGTCGACTTCGATCTGAACGAGATCATCCTCGAAGCTCTTTAGACGACCGTGGAAGCGACGACGACCCGCGAGCGGACGCCGCGTCTTTAGCTTGACTGTCGACCCGCAGGCGGCCTTGAAATCTTTTTCGCGCGCCAACGTTCGGTGTAGGCCCGGGGACGAGACCTCGAGCCGATAGGAGCCGCGCAGCGGGTCGGCGTTGTCGAAATGCGTACCGAGCTCTCGCGAGATCTCGGCGCAGACGTCGACCGGCACGCTGCCGTTTCCGGCGGCGCGATCGACGGTCACGCGCAGCAGCGGCGGCCGCTCGACGATTTCAGCGTCGACCAGTTCGCAGCCGTGATCCACAACGATCGGCTCGACGACTTCTTTTATTTTGACCGGAATGTCTCGATACAACCCCGACTCCCCCGCGCGCAATCCCCTCGGCAATCCCAAGCCCCGACGTCCACCCGATCTCGAGACTTTCCCGGGCCCTAAACGAAAAAAAGCGGACGTGAGTCCACTTTCTCCGTTCCGTTCCCGGAGCAGTCCCGAGTCCGCCGAAGTCGGTTCCGCCGCCGTCGACGGTCCCGGCCCTCACCGATGGGATCTACCCACGTAAGCCCGCGTAACCTATACGAATGCCCAAACGATGGCAAGCCGTTTCTCAAGCCCCGAAGGGCTCCAGCGCGCCCACCAGGTCGGCGATGCGGGCGACCCCGTGGCGCGCGGCGTATTCGGCGAGACCCTCGACAATCGCCTCTGCGCTCCGCGGATCGATGTAATTGGCAGTCCCAACCTGGACCGCGCTGGCGCCGCACAGTAGGAATTTCACCGCATCTTCTGCGCTGGTGATCCCCCCCATTCCACAGATGGGGATCGCCACGGCGCGGGAGGCCTGCCAGACCATCCGCAGCGCGACCGGCCGAATCGCGGGGCCGGAGAGCCCCCCGAGGAGGTTCCGCAACATCGGCCTTCGGGTTTCGATATCCACATCGAGGGCCTGGAGCGTGTTGATCAGCGAGATCGCGTCGGCGCCGTTGGCCTCGCAGACCCGGGCGAGGTCGCTGATGCTCGTCACATTCGGCGACAGTTTCAGCCACAGCGGCAGGCCCGTGGCCTCGCGAACCCCGCGAACCAGCGAAGCCAGCAGTTCCGGATCCTGCCCGAATTCCATCCCGCCGCTCTTTACGTGGGGACACGAGGCGTTCACCTCGAGCGCGGCGATGCGCGGACTCTCCGACAGGCGACGAGCCGCCTCGGCGTAGTCGGAGACCTCGCGGCCGAAGAGGCTCGCGACGACCAGGGCGCCGGCGGGCAGCGCCGGGAGTTTTTCGCGCAGAAAAGCCTCGACGCCGACGTTCTCGAGGCTGATCGCATTGAGCATCCCCGCCGGGACCTCGGCGATACGCGGGGGTGGGTTTCCGACGCGAGGCAGGAGGGTGAGGCTCTTCGCCACGAAGCCTCCGATCTTCTCGAGATCGAGGAAGGGCGCGAACTCGCTGCCGTAGCCGAAGGTCCCCGAAGCGGCGAGCACGGGGTTGCGCAGCTCCAGCGAACCCAGGCGAACACGGAGATCGACGTCGCCGGGGTTCAAGGGATCTCCTCCCAGCGGACCTGCCGCGCATCGAAGACCGGGCCTTCGCAACAGACGAGCTGGTAGCCGACCTCCCCCACCGGGGCCGCGCAGCCGAGACACACGCCGAAGCCGCAGGCCATGCCGTTCTCGAGCGAGACGCTGCACGAAGCTTCGTGCGAAAGGGCGATTTCGGCGCAGGCCCGCATCATCGCGGTCGGCCCGCAGACGTAGACGCGAGCGTCGGGGTCTTCGTCGAGAGCCTGCCGCAGCAGGTCGGTCACCCGTCCGGAGTGACCGCGGCTGCCATCCTCGGTCGCACACCGGAGATCGACCCCGAGTGCCTCGAAATCGCCGACGCCGAGAAGATCGATCGCGTTGCGCGCACCCAAGAGTACCGAGGTGGTGTCCGCGCCCCCGGTCCGGCCGAGCGCACGCTGGGCCAGGTCGAAGAGCGAGGCGATGCCGGTTCCGCCCCCCACCAGGATGGCGCGCTCCCCTTGCTCCGGTTCGGGAAAGGGAATGCCGAGCGGGCCGACGAGCCCGATCACCTGCCCGGGCAGCGCCTCGGCGAGGAGCGCCGTCCCGCGGCCGTGGATCTTGTAGAGGATCTCGAGTTCGCTGGCCGCGTCCACCGCGCTCTCGCGAAAGAGCGCCATCGGGCGCGGTAGCAGGGGATCGAAACCACCGGCGGCGAAGAGCGCTCCCGGGGAGAGCATTGCGAACTGCCCCGGGCGCGAGCCGGGCCAGTCGTGTGCCCGCAGGCGCAGGCGACGATTGACGCCCCCCTCGTCGCGGTTCTCGACCACGTCGGCGCGAATCCGCACCGGCCGATTGGGCGTCGCTTCGTCGTTCTGCTGGCTGGTTTCGCTGCTCAACCCGCTCCCCGGCGACAAAACCCCGGCGGCGGGGTGGCCGCCCCGGTAATAGCGCTACCCGGCCCCGGAAACCACGCGCGCCGCCCCCGGAGCCCCGGGTTCGGCTACACCGCGGATTCGAAGGGGCAGGCATCCGGATCGCCGAGCAGGGCATCGACCGCCGCGCGGTGCAGGGCGTGGCCCCCCTTGAGGACCTCGATCCGCGCGCACAAAGGAGCCCCGAGGAGCGCCAGGTCGCCGACGAGATCGAGGACCTTGTGGCGCACGACTTCGTCGGGAAAGCGCAAGCCACCGGGGTTGCGCACGCCCTCGGCGTCGAAGACGACGGTGTTCTCGAGCGACCCGCCCCGCCCAAGCCCCGCCGCCTGCAGCGCTTCAATCTCGTGGGCGAAGCCGAAGGTGCGCGCCGGGGCGACCTCGGCTGCAAAAAGGGCCGGCGAGAACGTGTCGAAGCGGATGGACTGGCGCCCGACACAGGGGTGCGGAAAGTCGGCGACGTAGTGGATCGAAAGCGCGTCTGCGGGCAGCAGCCGGATCCGCCGGTCGCCGTCTTCGACACAGATCTCGCGCAGCAGCTTGCGCCAGCGTCGCGGACGGCCCTCTGCCTCGAATCCCACGGCGAGGATTGCCTCCACGAAGGGGCGAGCACTGCCGTCCAGGATCGGCAACTCCGGACCGGCCATCACCACCCGGGCGTTGTCCACGCCGAGGCCCGATAGGGCCGCCAGCAGATGCTCGACGGTGGCGACAGCGGCCCCGCGCCGGGCGAGAGTCGTGGCGTTACGGGTCGACGACACGTACTGCGCGCGAGCCGGGATCCGGGTCGGCGCGGGCCCACCCACCTCGAAGACGATGCCCGTACCGGGCGGCGCGGGGCCCACCTCGCAGCCGGTGGCTTCGCCCGAGTGGAGCCCGACTCCTTCGAAGGAGACGCTCTCCGCGAGAGTCTTTTCGATGCTCACCAGCGCTCCGGGATCGTGGACCGCAGCAACGGTAGCGCTTCGGCGGGGCCGCCTTCCGCAAAACGGGGACGAAAACGGGGACGGGTTTTCTTTTTTCCTTTTCAGCCGGCGAGGCGGCAAAGGAAAAAAGAAAACCCGTCCCCGTTTTCGTTAGAGCAGCGTTCCGAGTTCGCGCGCGCCGAGGTGCTCGCGCGCGCGCCGCGTGGCGACACGACCGCGCGGGGTGCGATCGAGGAAGCCCTGGTAGATCAGGTAGGGCTCGACCACATCCTCGATGGTTCCCTTGTCCTCCCCCACCGCGGCCGCGAGGGTCTCGAGGCCGACGGGACCCCCATCGAATTTCTCGATCAGTGCGTGCAGCAGTGCGCGATCGAGCCCGTCGAAACCTTCCTCGTCGACATCGAGGCGATCGAGCGAACGGGCGGCGCTCTCGCGCGACACCGGAACGCCCTTCGCCTCCTCGACCTCGGCGTAGTCGCGCACCCGGCGCAGCAGTCGGTTGGCGATCCGCGGGGTGCCGCGAGAGCGACTGGCCACCTCGCGCGCCGCCCCGGGCCCGAGTTCGAACCCCAGCAGCCCCGCCGAACGCACCACGATCCGCTCGAGGTCCGAGACGGGGTAGTACTCGAGACGCGCCGACCAGCCAAAGCGGTCGCGCAGGGGCGAAGTCAGCAACCCCGTACGCGTGGTCGCACCCACCAGGGTGAAGCGCGGCAGGTCGATGCGGATCGAGCGCGCACTCGGCCCCTCTCCGATCATCAGATCAAGGGCGAAGTCCTCCATCGCCGGATACAGGATCTCTTCGATGGCGGGCGCCAGGCGGTGGATCTCGTCGATGAAGAGAACGTCCCCTCGCTCGAGGTTCGAGAGCAGCGCGGCGAGATCGCCCGCACGCTCCACCGCAGGGCCCGTGGTCGCACGGAACTGCGCTCCCATCTCGTGGGCGACGATGCGCGCCAGCGAGGTCTTGCCGAGGCCGGGAGGACCGTGAAAGAGCAGGTGATCGAGGGCCTCGCCCCGCTCCCGGGCCGCGCTCACGAACACGCTGAGGTTCTCGCGCAGGCGCTCCTGCCCGATCATCTCGTCCAGCGTCCCGGGGCGCAGGCTCGCCTCGAGCGGCGCCTCCTCGACGACGGCTTCGGCGCTGATCGGGCCGCGCTCGCCCTCCTCGCCGGAACTCACGAGCCCAGGCTCCGCAACGCCGCGCGGATCAATTCCTCGAGCGATGCGTCTTCGCCGCATTCTCGGGCGGCGGCGGCCAGGGTCTTCTCGGCCTGGGAGCGCGGGTAGCCCAGGTGGACGAGCGCCGAAATCGCCTCTTCGACG
>Ga0310122_10000772_pt1 | contig 20321 bp, 12 predicted proteins | sample CB6_Bottom_1051__FD_203503 | JGI IMG/M metagenome (GOLD analysis project Ga0310122, IMG submission 203503) | Marine microbial communities from Western Arctic Ocean, Canada - CB6_Bottom_1051 | ecosystem: Environmental > Aquatic > Marine > Oceanic | place: Canada: Western Arctic Ocean | collected...
TGTCGTCCACGACGTTCACGAGGTGAAACACCGGTTTGCCGTCGGAGCGAACGATGACGAAATCGGGGTCGGGCTCCTCGCGATCGGTGAGTTTGCGGACGACGTTGCCGGCGACCAGGTCGGGGATTGTGACCGACTCGCGGGTCATGCGGAACTTGACCGCGCCGTCGTGCTTGTACGCCAAGTTCTTGTCGAGCAACTCCTGAATTCGTCGCTGATAAATGTCGCCGCGCTGCGATTGAAAATACGGGCCGCGATCGCCCTTGCTCTCCTGCATGGCGCCGCCCGACACCGGCCCTTCGTCCCAGTCAAGGCCAAGCCAGTGCAGGCCGTCGAGGATCACATCGACCGCCTCGCGGCTGTTGCGGGCGTCATCGGTATCCTCGACCCGCAGCACAAACGTGCCGCCGGTGTGCCGCGCATAAAGCCAGTTGAACAACGCCGTGCGCGCGCCTCCAATGTGAAGATAGCCCGTTGGGCTGGGAGCAAATCGAACTCGAACATTCATGAAAAAACGGTTCCAAAAAAACCGGTGCGCACGTTACCGGCCGCTCCGCCACCGGGCAAGCCTCGGGGTTCGCTTGGCCAAGCCGGATTATTTGAGGGGGCGGAGTTTGATGTCTTTGTACTCGACGTGCATGACTTGGCCGCCGTGGAGTTGCAGGCCGATGTGGCCTTCCGCCCGGCCTTTGTCGTTGGTCAGTTGGGTCGAGACGACGCCGTTGATCTTCACGGTGATGTCGCCGCCCTTGGCCGTCAGTTCCAAGTCGGTCCACTCGCCTTTTTTGTAGGCGCGTTTTTTGATCACCTCGGCGGTCGGTTGGTGCACCCAGGCGCGCCCGCCGGTTTCGTACAGGCCGCCGGTTTCGTCGGTTTCGTCTACCTCGACTTGAAAGCCGTGCACACTCACGCCGCCCTTGACACGGTCGACCCGGAAGTAAAACCCGCTGTCGCCGTGTAACACGCGGAACTTGGCCTTCACCACGAAATCCTTGAAGCGTTTCTTGGTGAGCAAAATGCCGTGGCGGCGTTCGCTCTTCGGGCTGGTGCCGATGATGACGCCGTCTTTCACCTCCCATTTGCCGCCTGGAGTGGGTTCCCATCCATCGAGGTTTTTGCCGTTGAAGAGCGGCTTGAACTTGGAATCGGCTGCCAGTGTTGAACCGCCGGCCAAAAAGAGCAGGCCCAAAACCAATCCGAGGGTGCGTGTTTTTTTCATGTGCGAGCGACCAGCAGGCTAACGTACCTTGGTGATTTGCCAAGCGCTTAGCCCGCCGAAAAGTGCGTGCGGTGTCCATGCGGCGAAATGCGGGGAGAGTTGGCCACCGACGGCCATCGCGAATTGCTGCACCATGAAAAAAGCCAGACAGGCGATGATGCCGGCGGCGACTCCCACGGCGGCGTTGCGGCGGCCGGACGGCGCGGCGAACGGGATCGCGATCAGCACGACGATGAGGCACGTCAGCGGCTCGGCCAAGCGGGCCTGATATTGGGCACTAAGGATTGCTTTTTTCTCCGGCGCGATGTCCGGGTGGATGCGCCGGTAGCCGTCGATCTCGGCCAGCGACACGCTCCAGCGTTTGTGCGCCCGCTTGTCGAACAGTGGTTTTATTTTCAGTTCGCCCTCGATCTGCATCGGTGTCTCGTCGATCTCCTCCAATCGCAGCGTTTGGTGCAGAGTGATGGGGTGCACTTCGGGGAAGCCTTCCGTCGGCATATAGTCTTTGACTTGATAAAACGTCCAGCCGCCGTTTTCCCATCTGCCCCTCACGGCCATGATTTCGCGCTTTGGCTGATCGTCGTTCCATTTCCACGAGATGATGATTGGGTTTTTGTCAACACCGCTCATCTCGCCGGTCGCCGGGTTGAACGCCGGAATTTGCCAATCGCGGTTGGCCTCGTCGTTGTGGAAATTCACGTTGGCGATCCACCCCCGGCCAAGCGGGTTTTCTTCGCCGGTCGCCTGGCCGCCCTTGATGATCTCCCCCTCGCGCAGGCCGCTTGGCAGCCATCTTTCGTTGGACCAATACAGCCCGGCCGAGAGCAGCACGCCGACGAGCAGGTACGGCGCGCTCATGCGGAACATGCCGACGCCGGCGTTGCGGATGGCTATAAACTCGTGATGCCGCGAGTGCTGGTTGATGGCGTACATGAGCGAGAGCAGCAGCGCCACCGGCACGACGAAGAAGAAATTCCCCGGCAGCGTCACCCAGTAAAACCGTGCAATCTCGGCCGCACCCAATCCGGCGAACTCATCCAGCCCGTTGATCAGGTCGAAGGCAATCCACAGGATCATAAACCCGGCCAGACAGATAATGAACGGGATGAGCCATTCGCGAATCAGGTAGCGATCAAGCAGACGCATGAGTGCCGCAGCGTATCCACGGCCTGAGGCCAAGGCAAGCGACGCGCTTGGCAAGCACTCAAAAGAGGCCCGGCACGAGAGCTTTGCGCTTGGCTGGGTAGTCGGGGAATCGTTCGCGGTACCAGCGGTGATGCGCCCGGGCGCGCGGCACGAGGTTGGCCATCGTCCACGCCGCGAATGCCAACCCCGCCGGGCTCCACGTCAGCAGCGCCCAACCGAGCCACCCGATGATTTCGCCGAGATAGTTTGGGCAGGAAACCCAGCGGAACAATCCGCCGTGCGGGATGGAGTAGTCATCGGGATTCGCCTTTTTAAGCCGCAGCAGTCGCCGGGTTGAGTCGAGGTTGATCGCCGCGCCGATGCCGAACACCCCCACGCCTGCGATGAATTGCCAGCCTCCCAGCCACTGTGAGTCGCCGATGGCGGGGTGGATGAACAGCCACGCGCCATGCAGCGAGCCATTGACAAGGTTGAAAGCCAGCCCCATCAGCATCAGCAGCAACGGCATCGGGCTGCTGGTCTTGGCCAGGCGGAACGGATAGACCCACGCCCGGTGCACGTAGTGCGATTGCCAGATCAGGAAAAACGCCAGCATTACCGGCGACTCCCAGCCGCGCACCCACACAAAGACGCCGGCGGGGATCAGCACCGCCGGCGACTCCATGATCAGCCAGCCAAGCCGGGCGCTGATCAGCGGCCCCCAGGTGCCCGGGTTGTGACGCCCGTAAGGGGCGTTGATAAAGCAGAGGCAGACCGCAATTGGCAGCGCCAGCGCCATCCACACCCGGGTGAGCGTGGTGAGCCAATCGAGGTCGGTCGCGACAATGATGTTTTCGGGCGGCATCGGTGGCGCCCCATCAGCGACAAACCGGCCGGTGATTCAAGCCAAAACATCAGCGCTTTACAGCTTCACAGGCGAGGGATAGCTTCACTGCATGTCGTCAAAACTCGACGAGTCGGATTTTGTGGATCGGGATCTCGAGGCCACGCAGGAGTCCGGCGCGCCCTCCCCCGGAGCGGACGACTCCAGCGCCGACGCTCCGCCCAGCCGCGAGGAACTGACCTCACGCGTCACTGAGACCCAGCAAAAGCTCGCCGAGCTCAAGCGCATGCAGGAGGAGATCGAGCGTGAGAGCAACGAGCTTCAGGAGGCACGCAAGCGGCGCATCGAACTGACCACCGGCCGCGAAGAAATGGTGCAACACCTCACGCGCGGCATCGGCCTGCTTGAGGAGGCCGAGCTGTCCAGCGGCCGCACCGCCGAGCAGCTCGCCATGACCGTCAGCGACCTGCAGGGGTCATTGGACAAGGTCACCGGCATTGAGGAGGGGGAATGGACTGAGGAAAACTGGAGCGTCGAGTTGACCCGGGCGCTGACCACCATCGAGAACGCCCGGATGGAATGGAACTCCGCACGGCTCAAGTGGCCGGTGCTCGACGGTGAGACGGATCTTCCGTCCGCTGCCGGGCAACCACAGGTCATCGAGCGGCCCGGTCTCGAGCAACACAGCTTTTGGCAGCTCAGCCGGTTGGGGCTGGCCTTCACCTGGCCACTGGTCGTGGTCGGCATTGCCGTTGTCATCCTGCTGATCCTGCTCCGCAGTTGAGCCACCATGGGCTTGTTCCGACGCAAGGATCCACTCAAGAGCCGGGCCAAGACGCTCAAGGCCCGCCTAGCGGATCTGGAGTCGCAAATCGAGCAACTCGACCAGGCCGGCGACGTGCCGCCGCAAACGCCACCCGCCCCAATCGAGCCGGAGCCATCGATGCACGAGCTGAAGTCCGGCGACGAGCCGCTTCCCCCGCGACCCAGCCACCCGCTCTCCGAGCAGCCGTTGGGCACGAGCGACCCGGAAAACGAAACCCTGTGGCAGTGGTTCAGCAGCCGGTTCCGCAAGCCGCCGGTCTCGTCCAACCCGAGGATGGTCAACTTCCTCGCCGCCGGGAGCATCCAGGGACTGCGGCCGCTGCGGTACGAGCGCCGCGTGGCGCGCAACCGGTTTCTGGCCTTCAGCGCGCTGCTGGTGCTCGTGCTGATCGGCCTGTTCTGGACCCTCCTTCAACAGTGAGCGACGAAATCACCATCCGGGTTGCCATCACCGCCATCGCGGCGGTCATCGCCATCGCCGTCGCGCTGATCTTTGGCCGCGAGAATGATCGCGATGATTAGCGCCGCCGCCATCTGGATGGATCACGGCACGTTCGTTGTGCAGTTCAACGACACCGGACTGTGCCGGCTCGACTTCCCCGGCAAAGCCCGGATGCCCGGGATCGTGCCGCCGACCGGCTTGGCCAAGCGCTGGTTGGCGGCCACTGCCTCCGCGATCGAGTCGCTGCTGCTTGGCCAGGCGCCACAAAAACTGCCGCCGCTCGACCTGTCGTGCGGCACCGAATTTCAGCAGTCCGTTTGGAGACAACTCCTCAAAATTCCGCTTGGCCAAACCCGCTCGTACGGCGAAATCGCCGGGCGTCTGGCCAAGCCGGGCGCGTCGCGGGCCGTCGGCTCGGCCTGCGGAGCCAACCCGATTCCGGTCATTGTCCCGTGCCATCGTGTGCTGGCGGCGCACCGGCGCATCGGCGGTTTCTCCGGCGGCCCCGGCTGGAAACAACGCCTCCTACGCATCGAGCGAGCGGAGTTCATCGAGTGAGGGTAGGGACGGCTGTCCCAGCCGTCCGCAACTCCTCCGCGCGCTGGGGACAGCACGCCCTACCTTTCTTTTTTTGCAGAAGTCCCGGCGGGGGTTTGGTACGTTGCGGCGTCTGTCGATGAGCATGAATTCCATTTTTAAACTTTTTCGCCGGGGCGGCTTTGCGCTTGGCTTTGCCCTTGCCGGTTCGACGCTGGTTGCCAACTCGATCGCGGACTTTGGCCAATGGCTCTTCCGCTACGAGGCGGCGGCGGCGGACGACCGGCCAAGTTTGGTAGCCGAGGGCGTCCGCTTGGCCAAGCGACGCGAACCGGTGATGCGGCGGCTCATCGCCACGCAACCACGCCAGGCCCTGCAACGCGCTGTGCCGCGTTTGGCCAAGCTGCCGGAATCGGTTGTGCGGCATCTTGAGCGGCACGCTGAGGGGCTGGCCGAGTACACCGTCACGGTGACCTGCGGCGGCCCGGGGCATCGTAGCTGCAAAGTGGAGCGTGCGCTCAAGTTGAACGGCCAGCGGTTGACGCCGCGCTGGTTTGGGCGCCGGGTGCATCTTGGCTCGAAGAGCGGTCTGCCGGTGCACGGCATTGTGCTCGGGGGGCAGATGGCCATTGCCGACGAGCCGGCCCGAGCACTCGATGCCGCCGAGAAATCCGCGCTTGGCCTTCCGGCGAATCAAACCGTCCTGTCGCTGGCCGGTGAGCGGCATACGTTCGACACCCCGGCGGCGGCGGCCGACTGGCAGCAGAAGCTCATTGCCGCCGAGCAGGCGCTTGGCCCGGAGGTGCGTCTGCGGCCGGTGGCCAAGCAGAAGCCGTCCGAAGCGTGGACCACCGGCAAAAAAAGCGTCCTGTTCATTCGCGTTGACTTCTCCGACCGCGAGGGCAACCCGCTCAACGACGAGGCGGCGACGTTCTCGATGAACCGCACCAACGAGTTTCTCCGGGACAACTCGTATGGCAAGCTCTCGATCGACACGACGCTGGTGCCGGGGGTGTTGCGCATGCCCAAGCCGGCGGCGTGGTACCAGGCCGAGCCGGAAAGCCGCGACGACGAGCTTCTGGTCCACGGCCGTGACGCCGCCCGGGTGCTCGGCGCGAAATACAACTACCGGGAGTACGACCTGTACATTGTCTGCTTCGACTCGATCTTCGACGGCTGGGCCGGCAAGGCGCGCGTCGGCACGATCGGGCTTTGGCTCAACGGCGGCTTCAGCAACGACACCATCCAGCACGAGCTTGGCCACAACCTCGGCCTCTTCCACGCCAACGCCTGGGTGCCGTCGCAGGGCGATTCCCCGATCGGCGCCGGCGAGCACGAGGAGTACGGCGATCCCTACGACAACATGGGAGACTACTCGCCGTACGGGCACTTCAATGTTTATTTCAAGAATTATCTCTCATGGATTCCAAACACGTCGGTGAAATCGGTTTCGCGTACCGGCACCTACCGCGTGAAGGCGCACGACCACCCCGAGTCCAGCATCGGCGTGCGCGCGCTGAAGATTGGCAAAAACTCCGGGCGCGACTACTGGGTGGGCGTCCGGCATTGGGTGGTCGGGAGTGAGATCATGCTGCGCTGGGGCCTCAAGTCGGGCAGCTCGATGAGCGGCGACGGCTCGCTGCTGCTCGACATGACACCGGAGACGCGCCGTGAATTTGAGGAGAGCCAGCCGCGCGATCACTCGCTGCAGATGGGTAAAACGTTTCATGACAGCAGCCGTCGGGTGTCGGTCACGCCCGTGGCCCGTGGCGGCGATGGCCGGGAATTGTGGGTGGACATGCGGGTGGTGTACGGCTCGGTTGCCTCCAATCGCGCGCCAAAACTGAGCATCGACGGGGCGTCGGTGAAGGGCAAAGTGGGCGAACCGTTCAGCCTCACGGCCAACGGCACCGACCCGGACAATGACGCGCTGTTTTACCGGTGGGACTTCGGCGACGGCACTGAAGCGGCCTACGGCAAAACGATTTCGCACACCTATTTTCTCGGCTCGGGCTCGACGTTTGTGGTCACTTGCACCGTGGTGGACGGCAGGGGCGGCAGCGCGGAGGCCACCATCCCGGTCGCGGTCGAGGGCAGCGACGACCCGATCAACAGCTGGACACAAACCACGCTGCCGGACACCGGCAATTTCTCGTTTGCGACATTCGGTGACGGGCAGTTTCTCGTCGGCGGCGACGGCGGCACGTTGGCCAAGCGCAACGCCGGGGCGGCGGGCTGGGCCAAGGCCGGCGACAGCGGGACCAAGCGGCGGCTCTTCGGCGGCGCGATCGGCGGCGGCACGCGGCTGGCCGTCGGCTGGCTGGGCACGGTGACGGTTTCCAAAAACGACGGTGCGTGGCGCTTGGCCAAGGGGGTGGAGCTGGTGAACATTGAGGACGTGATCCACGACGGCGACCGGTTCCTCGCCGTGGGCAAGGGGGGCAAGGTCGGACTTTCGGCGGACGGCGGGACGTGGGCATTTCACGACAGCGGCGCCACCGCCTGGCTCAAACACATCACGACCGGCGGCGGGCAGTACGTGGCCGTCGGCACGCGGGGCACGGTCGTCTCCTCGGTCAACGGCACGAAGTGGACGGAACGCAACACGCCGACGTCGAGCGGCCTCGAGAGCGTGGCGTTCGGCAACGGCCGGTTTGTCGCCGTCGGCTTCAAGGGCACGATCCTCCACTCGGGCAACGGGCAGCGCTGGATCACCGCCAAGTCAGGCACGAAGGAGTGGCTCAACGACGTGACGTTCGGCGGCGGGATGTTTGTGGCGGTTGGTGCCAACGGCACACTGCTGACGTCCTTGAATGGCAAGGCGTGGCTGCGCCGCAGTTCCGGCACAGAGACGAGCCTCGGCGGGGTGGCGTTCGGCGAACGGCGGTTCATCATCGCCGGGCGCGCGGGATTGATTCTCGAGTCGGGCCAGTTGGCCGCGCCACCAAAACCACCGACACTCACGGCCGCCTTGGCCAAGGGCGGCAAACCGAGGCTGATCATCGCCGGGCAAGCGGGGCAACTTTATCGCGTCGAGGTTTCGTCCGACCTGCGGCATTGGCGAGTGCTCAAACTCATCGAGGGCGCGGCCAAGCCGGTGGAGTTTGTTGACGAGTCGGCCACGACGGAGCGCGATTACTTTTACCGCACCGTCACGCCGTAGAAGTCCGCCATGATTTCAGGGGGAGCGTACGCGCCCCGCGTGCAGCCTTGAACGCCCCGCCCAAGGCGCCCCGCCGATTTCTGGCGCACTTCAACTTTTTTTCATTCAAACAGATCAAAAACCTTAATGTTTTGACGTGAAAAAACGATCAGGCTGAAAAAATCACCAAAATTTGTTAGATTTGGGGAACTCGATCCGTATCTATCAATGAGGACGCTGTTATGAAAAAAACACTGAACATCATCGGATTGGTCCTGGCATCGCACACCGCGTTTGCTCAGGAGTTGAATATCAACGCACCGGCGAACGACCACGGCCCCACCGCACAGATTGTTGAGCGTGGCCAAGACTTCGCGGTTTACGAGGGAACCAAGTTGGTTCGATCGGGAGACGGCGCGGTGGATGCCCAAACCAGCCGATTCACCCTCGTTGAGAATGGCCTGCATTATCTCAAAGACGGTGAGTGGAAGGTAAGCGAAGATTTAGCCCGAACCTGAATGTCGAAACGGTTTTTGACATACAAACGTCTGGAGGCGAACGGCTTCGGGGTGGCGTTCGAGCGATCCAAGCCACGAATCTCGCGACCGGTAAAAGCGTGACACTTGCGACCGTGAAGGATCGAGCACCGGGCGAGTTGATGCCACCGAATCTGGTTGTTTATCGTGATGCATTTGACGGATTGGCTGCTGATGTGGTACTGGACTGGCGGCACAACTATTTCGCCCACGATGTCGTGATACGGGAGCGGCCCGAGTTGCCCAAGGGCTTCGATCCGCTAACCACGCGCCTTGAGATCGTGACTGAAATCGTTGAAAGTCCGCAGCCGGAGATACGCGAACAGTTGATGACACTGAAGACCGCAAAACATCTGGACTCCGTTCCCGATCATGTCGTGATTCAGCTTGATACGCTCGCCATGATCATGGGCAAGGCATTTTTGATCGAGGACGGCGGCGCTTGGACGACAGCCGGCCCGGGCGATGTTCCGGTGGGTGCCTCTGCCGTGTTGAAACAGTGGTTGACGGCAGACGATGGCAGAACCTTCCTGATCGAATCCGTGTCATGGTCGGAAGCCGATGCGGAGTTGAAAAAACTGCCGGGAGGCAACCGGGCAGGCCTACCCGCTAAACGCGCCAATCAACAGGTTGCCGCCACTCGAATCTGGCCGAACCGGGTCGAGCCGTTGTCCGATCCTGAACCCATTCAACTCGCGCAAGCCGCCTACGAGCCCGGCGGTTACGTGATGGATTTTTTTATCATTCCCGATGACGGAACCCCCACGACCTTTCAGTCCGGCCAAACGTACTACATCAAAACCAGCTACTACAGTGGATCCACCGTGACGTTTCAGTCCAACGCGACGATCAAGTACAAAAACAACGCATACGTGCTGCTCTATGGGACGATGAATTTCCCGAGCAGCGGCAGTGAGGTCGTGTTCACGTCCCGGGATGACAATGCCTACGGGGAAGTCATTACGGGAGTCCCCGGCGAAGCCCCCAGCGACGGTAATCCGACCGATCACATCGCCTCGCAGGCATTGGGGGTTTATTACGTGAACTTCAGCACAACGGTGCAGAACGTCCGCATCCGGTGGGCAAACATTGGGATTCAGTACGACGGCAATCAGGGAGTCTATGTCGCACACAACGTTTCGAACACTCACTTTGAGCAGTCGAACATCGGCATACAGAATAATCTGCCGGCCGGGTATGCTGACTTAAATAGTGTGACGCGTTGTTCAGTGACCATTCCATTGACCGGCTATGGCTATACTTATGGTTCCATGACGGAAGACTGTGGTGTTGTGTCAGTCGCACGGGTGAATGATCCCAGCGATGATTCTTCCGGCGACACGAACAAAAACAGCCAATCCGAATGCAGTTTCGTCTTGGTTGATAGTTCAACAATTGTCGCTGCGTTTTGGGACACACATCGCAGCGTTTATGGGTTGGGTGCTGAAAATTTTTCAGGAATTATTTCCCCACGTTCAACCGGCTGGGCAGTTTCTACCAATAGCGGCACAACCTTTACAGATAAGGGCGCATTACTGCCGGAGAGTCCGGCAAACACTTGGGAAGGCGATGCCGGTGATCCTGTGATGGCTCGTAATACAATTACAGGGCACACGAATTATGGCCATATTTACCTCGCTGCAATTCCCTCTCGAGAAAGCGCAACCCACAAGGGTTTACGACTCTGGAAATCGACGAATGACGGGCAGAGTTTTAGTTTAATCAACTCAAACATTTTATATGGCGCGGTGACCAATGCCGATAAGCCGATGATCGTCGTCAACAATTATACCAATACGAATTCTGGGCACATTTATGCCGCATTTACTGGACTAACGAATGGTGTTAACGGGATTCAAGTGACGAGTTCCACAAACGGCGGTGTTTCTTGGGGTTCTCACACGGCATTCGGCCATGGTCATGGGGCAAGCGTGGCCGTAAGACCTGACGGTACTGTTTACGTGTTCTACTTAGTCAATGAACGTCCTAACTCAACTACCGAATATACCGTCACGATACGTTATCGTTGGCTACGGTCAGGTGAATCTGAATGGAAATCGGAACAAACTATCCCGGTTCATCCTAACAGCCCCAATTCAAATTACATTTACTCTACCGAGGCCAATGGTAGTGGAAATCTAAAACGGAATGGGAGTGCTGACGAAGATGACTACTTCGATTCAAATGCTTTTCCGCGAACCGCTGTCAATCCCAAAAATGGACATGTCTATTTGGTGTTTTCCGATCTACCTTCTACCGATACAAACAACCCACCATTAACCGATCGGGGCGACATCTATGTACTTGAAGGGACACCCAACCCGGACGACTCGCTCACTTGGGGTACGAATGTTCAAATAAATGATGGGAACACGAATACTGACCAGTGGATTCCGGATGTGACCATCAATCCGGATGGAACGAAACTTTTCATCGGATATTATAGTCGGCAGGAGGATCCAACTAACAATGCGTGGATTAAGGCGTATGGTGCTGTGGCAGACATCTCATTTAATGGCTTAGCCAACGCCTGGTTCGATTTTATACCAATTAGTGAAGAATTCAAACCGCTTTTCGCAGGAACTACCAACACCACCCCAGCAACAGCAACGTGGAAATATGATCACGTCTGGATCCAAGAAGGAGTATGCTTGAATAATTTTGGCGTAGTTGCTAGGGACGACGATGGGGTTGCGATTACTGATGATTATGAGTGCTATGATGCAGGAGGCGTATTTACTTTATCATTTTATCAACATTTCATGGCAGACGATTATATATGGACTGCAGCGGATGACACGTACTTCTACTATGCTTGGTGCGATCGTTCAGACAGTTTTGGGGCAGGAGTACAAAGCCGACCGGATGCAAACGTTCGGTTCGCGAAAATCAAGTATTGAGGTGCAGTATGAAAATGAAACTGATCTCGGCAGTCTTTTGGTTCACTAGCGTCACAGTGGCGTTCGGTCAGCAGAACACAATAGCGATGAGGAACTATGATGCAAAGCCCGATGGAGCTTTCTTCGACGATATGGGGACACCACTGGCCGGCGATGCTTATCTGGTGCAGCTATATGGTTTCAACCCCGGAAAAGGTTTCATTGCTTTGGGTGAACCAACCCCTTTCAGTCGAAATGGCTTTTTCTCAGGTGGCGTTGTGGAAGCACCAGTTAGCGGCTTTTGCGTTTCAACTTGGGTTCAAGTCCGTGCTTGGGAATCCGCCGGCGGAGCCACTTTCGAAGAGGCCGCACTTGCAGGGGCATGGACCGGGGCATCCAAGATTCTGTTTTTGCCAAGAACAGGGTGCTTTACCGGCGGCGTGCCATTTATGCCCGCTTCTCTGGAAAACCTGAAATATCCCGGGCCTCCCATCATCGTGAAACAACCGGAATCACAAACCGTTCAGGCGAGAGCAAATGTGACGCTATCGGTCGTCGCCAGCAGCGGCGTTAAGGCGACCTACCAATGGTTTCAGGAACCGAGTGACGCCCCCGGCGGACTCATCTGGGGAGCCAACGCCCCGGCCTACTCGCCGCCAAACCTGAAAAAGGACACCGCCTTCTGGGTGACGGTTCACAATTCCGCCGGCGCGGTCACCAGTGATCGAGCGATGGTGTTGGTGCATGACGGCCACCGGCCAAGGCTGGGCATTCAGGTCATTCGGTCAACCCAAGATGTTGTGATCATCATCGATGGGAAATCGGGGGCAACGTATGACATCCAGTTTGCGGAGAACCTTGCCGAGCCGGTTCGATGGTGGAACATGAGAAGAGTGACTGCGGATCGAGAAGTCGATTGGTTTTACCTGAAGTACGACCCGGAACAACCATCGCGCTTCTACCGCGCCATCGAGTTGCCCTGAAGCCACAGCCGCCAAATTGGGAGCCGTTTCAAAAACCGACCGTCGCGGAAAGCGGTGCAGAGAACCGCACTCCAAAACGCTGCAATAAATGAATCCAACGGAGCACCCCCTCACCCTGCCCTCTCCCCCACGGGGGAGAGGGAATGCCAACCGGCGTATTTCCAATCCGTTGCACAATAAATTGATTCCTTGGCTTGTTGAAATGCCGGTGTTGCATTGGGGAGCGCACGCGCCACCGCGTACCGCCTTGGATGCCCCGCCCAAGGATTGGTTCGTGACTTGCCGCTGGACGATTCCGGCGGGGCGTCGGAATCCACACGCGGGGCGCGTGTGCTCCCCTTTGTTTTGCCTTCCGCTTGGCCAAGGGGGGCGGTAGGTTTTGCCGTGTCAACTTGAAGACAGATGAACACTTTCCTAAGATTATTCAGTTGGACGACTCTCTTTTGCTGTACGGCATGCAGTGAGGCGAACGATAAAACGGCCAAGCCGGTTACGACCCCAAAGCCCATTGTGAACCCATCCAACGAACCTCTGACAAATGCGGCCAAGGCCGGTTCCATCACGCTCGGTGGCGGGTGTTTCTGGTGCGTGGAGGCGGTGTACCAGCGCATCGACGGCATCACGAAAGTGACTTCCGGCTACATGGGGGGCACTGTGCCCAACCCCACTTACCAGCAAATCTGCACCGGCCGCACCGGCCACGCCGAGGTGGTGAAGGTGGAGTTCGACCCGGCAAAACTTTCCCTAGAAAAAGTGCTGGCGGTGTTCTGGAAGGCGCACGATCCCACCACGCTCAACCGGCAGGGCGCGGACATTGGCACGCAGTATCGATCGGCGATTTTTTATCACACCGACGCCGACAAGGCGGTGGCGGAGAAATCAAAACAAGCGGCGGGCAAGTCGGGCGAGTTTAGGCGTCCGATCGTGACCGAGATCGCCTCGGCCGGCACGTTTTACAAGGCCGAGGGGTATCACCAAAACTACTTCAACCTGAACTCCAACGCGCCGTACTGCCGCGCCGTCATCTGGCCCAAGCTCCTCAAGCTCGGCCTCAAGTTCAAGAAATAGGTGCCAGATAGGTAACCGTTAGCGCACAACTTTCCGGCCTTGGTGACGGCCTCATTTACGGTTCGCCATTGCTTGGTCGATTGCGCTCCAACACATCGTGCACGAGCGATTCCATGGATTCATAGTCGAGGTCCCCTTCCTTTTCGAGGTCGCGGTAGACCTGCTTCTCCAAGGCGCGGAGCTGAGTGGCGTGCATTTGCAGCTCGAGGTTGTTAAGGGTGGGAGTATGCTCGAGCATCTCCGCAATACGCTTGTCATTGGCCTCGCGACGCTCGACCAGCCGATCATGCAGGATCTCAAAGGTTCCGTGGGAAAGGGTGCCCTTTCTTTCCGCATCCTCCAAGTTATCCACTAGGCAACGAACGGCCTGCCGGCGTGCCAGTGCCATCTCGTATTCGATCTCTTCACGAGTTTCCACAATGAGCCCCACCCGTTTCATGAGCCACTCAATCGTGGTGCCCTGTAGTAGAATGGACAGTAGCACCACGCCGAAGACGATGTTCAGGATGGTATCGCGGCGGGCCTTAGCTGGCGACGTTTCTTCATCCGCCTGCACTTGAGTCAATTTAGCCTTAGCCGTGTCGGCGGCCTTGCGCTTGTCGGCGGCTGCCTTCGCAGCTACGTCTTTTTCCTCCTGCTTTTGGCTGGAGTCATCAGCAATTTTTTTCGCACTGGCTTCAGCTTCCTTCGCGGCCATATTGGCATATTCAAAATTCTTCTCGGCGATGGTCGTTGCGGATACTAGGAGCATCATGGCCATCACCATCGAAAGGCTGCCCCGCAAGCCCGACCAGGTAATCACAGGTAGCCACGGTTTCTTCAGCCTCAGATCCTCACGCCGCACCAGGTTGTGTACGCCAAACACCGTTACGCTGCGAACCAGGATCATGATCACAAAAAAGGCCACAATTAGTCCAGCGTCCGCCCACAATCCGCTCAATCTTATTTCCAGCCCGATGAGAATGAAGACAAAGGAGTTGGCCATGAAGGCGGCAAACTCCCAGAAGGAAAAGACCGCCTCGCGCGTGGTGGGACTCATACCGTGCTTGGCACCAACGTTGCCGACCATCATCCCGCAGACGACCACGGCGATGACGCCCGAGGCATGGAGCTGCATGGCCGCAACATTACTGCCGTAGGCGGCGATTGCGGTCAGGGCAACCTCGATGAGGTGGTCGTTGACTTTGCTGGTGAGATAGGACATGGCCAGCCCGACCGCGACCCCAACGGCCGTGCCAAGAAAAACCTCGCGCAGGAACTCGCCGAGCACGTGCAGAGTCTGCACATTCCCGCCCTGGCCATCCAGGGTGGGAATGGTGAGACCCAAGCTTTCAGCGGTGATCTTGACCACGACGCCAAAGAGCACCACGGCGATGCCGTCGTTGATGAGGCTTTCACCCTCGATGATAATGCCGAGCCGCTTCGACACGGTGAATTCCTTGAATAACGCCACCACGGAAATGGGATCGGTGGCCGCCAGCATGGCGGCGGTGACCAAGCCAACCTGCCACATCATATCGCCCCTGATCAGTTCGGCGACCGGCACAAAAACCGCGGTGGTGAGCACCATGCCGATGATGACGCCGGGTATGGCAAGGAACAGGATGGCGCGCCGGTTGTTGAGGAAGGACTTTAGGTCCACGTGGAACGCCGCCTCAAATAGCAGAATGGGCAGAAAGACCTGCAACAGTAACTCGGGCTTGAGCTTGATTTTCTCGAGGTGCTCACGCAACCCGGGTGCCCCGTCAAGAAGCAGGCTCACCGCCAAGCCCGCGACCACAAGTAGCACGGTGTAGGGCAGTCTCAACCGCTTGGCCAAGAGCGCCATGCCACAGGCGATCACCAAAATGGCTACAAAGGAAACACTCATGGCCGGATTTTAAATTCTATCGTCATCTTGTCCGGAGGATTATTCAACGATTCTCCCTAAGCTTCAATTCGTTCAGCATTGCGACCACCTAGTCTGCAACGCGTTGCCCGGTGCCCTGCTCGGTGTAACTGCGCAGTCCCATCCAAAACCGGTAGCCGCCAAGCCCGTGGGCGGTGAATCATTGAAATGATCCAGCGCATAAGCCAAGTCGCCCTGCACAAACTCAACCAAGGCCGCATTGTTCCTTCAAGCTAAATTCCAATAAGTGGGGGGGGTGTTGCAATCCCCTTTCCACGAGGGTCTTATCCACTTGTATCCATGTCTATTGAAAACTATACTAAATCGCGCATCGTAAAGGCAATTCCTGACAATTACCTAATGAAAGAAACAACCTTCTCTTCACGATTCCCCCGCCTGTTCTTTATCCCTGTCGCTTGCCTGTTGCTGGCAACAGCAGCACGAGCAGAGGATCTGGCGCCTTACAGTTTCGATCATTTTTTTGACACGTCACGCCTGGTCAAAATCGACCTGAAGGTCGATCCCAGGGACTGGAACAAGTTGAGAGTGCAGCACCGGTCACTGGTCAAGACCCTGCGCACCGACATCCCTCCATCGGAGCGGGAGAAACCGTTCGACTATGTGCCCGCGAACCTGGCAATCGACGGCACCGACGTCGGCAAGGTGGCCATTCGCAAGAAAGGGTTCGTCGGCTCGCTCGACCACAACCGCCCTTCGTTCAAGATTCAAATCGATAAGTACGAAAAGAAAAAGATGTTCGCCGGTGTCGATACGCTGACGCTGAACAACAACAAGCAGGACGCCTCAAGGATTCATCAACTCATCGGCTTCCAACTTTTTCGGACAGCAGACCTGCCGGCGTCACACTGCAACCTTGCGCTCGTGAGCGTGAACGGCAAATCCCTCGGCGTTTATTCCAACGTCGAGTCGCTCGACAAGCACCACTTCCGTCGGGCGTTCAAAAGCGCCAAGGGTACTCTCTATGAAGGCACAGTTTGCGACTTTCATGTTCACTCACTGGTTCGTTTTGAGCGCAAGTTCGGATCAAAAAAAGCCATTGCATCCATCAAAAATGCCAGCATAGCGTTGGACTCTAATGACCGCTCGATCCTGGACAAACTCGGCAGGCATCTGGATCTCGACCGGTTTTACCGTTACTGGGCGGCAGAGGTGCTCGTCGGCCACTGGGATGGCTACGTCAGCAACAAGAACAACTACTTCGTTTATTTCGACTCGAAATCGGAGCGACTGCATTTCCTCCCGTGGGGCCTCGATCAATTGGCGACAGACCGGAACATGTTTTGGCGTCAAGGCTTTGATCCGCCCAAGTCCGTCAAGGCCGATGCGGCCATTCCACGTCGGCTCTATAAAAACCCGGAAGCCCGGAAAAAATATTTTGCCGCGATGCGTTCGCTGCTAGATGAGGTTTGGGATGAGGACAAACTCGTCGCCCAGATCGATGATCTGCAGGCGATGATCGATCCCCACCGCGTTGAGAAAAGCTTCTGGACCCGGCGACACGCCTCCTCATTCCAAAAGTTCATCACCCGGCGTCGCGCGGAAATTCTCGATGAGATCGCAGGAGGAAAATTTCCCAACTGGACACTCGAGCCGCGTGAAATGATGGGTGAAATTGTGAAGGTTGCCGACAGCAACAGCACATTTTCACTTGAATTGGTCGATGCTGAAAAAAGCCAGGGCGGATTTGTAACGGCCAAGGGAACCGGGCAGGTCAACATGAAATACGGCAACAAAGCCGTCGCCTTCAACTCACCCGCTTTTGGGGTGCGGCAAAACGGGCGACGCTCCGTCACACTGCGAATCCATCGGGAGAATGCCGCCGATGGGGAACCCGAGGCGGTTGAGGTCACTTTCCCGCGGCCAAGGCTGACGGACGAGCGGCCGGAGGCGTCCTATCGAATCGATATTTTCGCCAGTCCCGCCCAAGGGGATTTGTTTGTATCCAACTCACGCGAGCCGCTTGGCCGCTTGGCCGGCAATGTGGTGCTCACCCGGTTCGGAACCGAACCTGGCGATAAAATCGAAGGCCGCTTGGAGAGCGAAGTGTTCCGTATCCTCGATCGGTCCCGCAAAACAGTCTCACAGAAAAAGTTGCTTCCTAAGGACAAGAAATAAGATTGTTTTATTGGCCGTTTGGCCAAGTGGCCAGTCATTCGCGCGGCTTGAGGAGGAGCCGGTAAAACCGGTTAGTGGTGCTTGGCCGGGTGTTGTCGGTGACCTGCGCTGCCTGGGCTTTGGCGGCGGCCTCAATTGTTTTGAGCGGCAGCCACTCCGCTTGGCCAAGCGCGTCGGTGTATTGCACAACAGCGCCCCTTCCTCCCGGGAGTGGAAACGAAAGCACGACCCCCTCGGCGGTAATTTTAATTGTTGAGAAGCTGATGCTGGCACGCTCATCCGGAGCTCCGGGTGAACCGTGAGTTTCCCAACTTGCACGCCAATACTCCGCACCCGCTTCTGCTCCGGGTGTCACAGCCCGCTTGGCCACGAGCGAAAATCCGCGACCGTCCGTCGTTGGATGCCAGTCGTCCAGATAGCTCAATTCAAGGATTGTTCTGCCGGCTTGATCGACGATTTCCAACCGGCCGCCTCCATTGCCCAACTTGCCGGAGTACACTCCGCCGGTGGGAATCTCCGCGCCGTAACGTGTGGCAAACGCGCGGGCATTGCGCACCAACAAAAGCCGTTCGCCACGATTGAGAATCTTATCCGCGTCGGTCAAAAAGGAGAATCGCACTTCGCCGGACAACGCCAGGCTGGTGAGGTTCAACGTTTGTTCACTATTATTCAGCAGTTCGATGAATTCAAAGTCGGACGCTTTGAAGGTGGCATCAACCGAAAGTTCATCCGGCGTTGGGTCGGCGGGATGGTAGTGAAGCTCTGAGATAAGCAGATCGCCGGCAACCGGGGAGGGCGCGATGCTGTAAAACTGAGTCAGAGGGCCAGACCATTTGCTGGAAAGCGGCGGGTTGTTCGAGCCGGTCAGGCCGCGATGACTTGTCTTGTAAACCCGGGCGGTCAGCAGCGTGCTATCGGTGATTTTGATCGGTGTGTTCCGGTAGAGAACCGCCTTGGCGGCAACGCCGCCACCCGCCCGCCGGGGGTCTGTTCCGTCCAGGGTGTAATAGATTTTGCCGCCCTCTTTCGACTTGAGGCTGACGAGCGTTCCGGGCTTGGCGTACCCGGCCGGCTTGTCGGATTCCGGCGGATCGACGAACTGTTTTTCCATGAACGACATCCGCTGCGCGAGCCAGGTTTTCATGTGGTTCACCTCGCCCTGATACGTGCCGCCGTAGGCGCTGCGCGGCCGCTGGTTCCACTTGGTCAGGTTCCTCTTCTGGGCATTCTTCAACTCGCCGGCCATCCCGTCGATGATGGCATTGATGTTGGCCTTGCTAAATTCCGCACGGCGAAGCGACTGGAAACGGTCGATGTATTTTTGAAAAAAATCGATGTCCTTGAACATGCGGTTCCACCACGGGTAGTTGAAAAAATCCGTGCCACGATCACTGGAGGTCGAGCGCCATGTTCTGGGATTATTATCCCTTCCATCCGTCGAGCCGAGCGCCCGGTCAAAATCCCAGATGGGGCCAAACATCAGTTTGCCGCCGCGGGGTTTGTACATGTAGCCGCTGAGTCGCAGCGCATCGACGTTGAAGGCCACGACATTGAGCAGGTGATGGTCTATTGCCGCGTCAACATCGATGTATTTTGCATAACCCCGGGTAGGATCCTTGAAATACGAAGCGTACAGCGCCGTGCCCATCTCGTTGAAAAACCGGCGGACATATTGCTGCTGGGCATCACGTTCGGGTCGCTCGATCTCCACTTCCTTCGGATAAACATACTTGATGTTTTGCTTGCCGGCACTGAAGCCGGAATCACCGGGATCGGCCCGGTCGATCTTGAAAATGTATCCCCCCGAGACATCCGGCTCCTGTTTGTGCTCACCGAAAAGTCGTTCAACGTCCACGCGGTCGGCATCGCGGCTGATTTTTTCCATTAGCGCATAGACCCCGTAGTAATCCGAACTGGAGAGCGCTCCTCCGCCGGTGTTCAGGTACACCTCGACAAAACGGGTTCGAGGTGCGTATCTGCCGATTTGGCGGCTCAACTCAAAAATGAACGGGTTGTGCATCAGCGTGAGGTCGAAGTTGTACGGCCCCCACAACACCCAGTCCGATTCGTTTGGCATGCCGAGCAGCGACAAATTCCTGTCCTGGCCAAATTCATCCTGCACTTCGAGCGACAAGGATGCCTTGGAGCGCCCCGCCGTGCTCGATCCACGAATCTTAATCCCGACCCGGCTTGCCTCAGCAAACGGGCTCATCAGCCTGGTGCGGCCATTCGTTGGCTCGATCACCGCCATGGATGCCGTTTGATAGTCGCCTTGCGGTGGCCGTCCCGAACCGTAGTTCTCCAGCACGATTAACGGGAGGTTCGAGGAAACATTGGCCAGGCTGCGTTGCAGGCAAAAATAAGTTTCGCTCCCCACCGGCCCCATGCCGCCGTTTGGATGAATGAGCCGAGCTATCAGCGGAGTCGTTTTGGTCAGCGTCAGGGCGCCGGTGTAAACAGACGACGAACTCGTCGGAGTGGAACCGTCCATCGTGTAATAGATTTTCGACACCGGATCAGCCGTTTCCGGTTTTTGCAGCTCAATTTTGATAGAAGACAGGAACGACTGACTGGGCTGCAAAAAAGCCACGCCCGCCTCCACGCCGGGAACCGTCTCGTCGTTTCTGGCCCGTGGTGTCGGAACGAACATATACCCAAACGATTCCATCACCTCTGTTTTTTTATAGGCGATTAACT
>Ga0310122_10000773_pt1 | contig 20308 bp, 17 predicted proteins | sample CB6_Bottom_1051__FD_203503 | JGI IMG/M metagenome (GOLD analysis project Ga0310122, IMG submission 203503) | Marine microbial communities from Western Arctic Ocean, Canada - CB6_Bottom_1051 | ecosystem: Environmental > Aquatic > Marine > Oceanic | place: Canada: Western Arctic Ocean | collected...
AGAGAATTTTGCAGCTAATTTAGATGGTTTTAGATTTTTTTATGGAACAGGAGGGAATGATCATTTGGGTCTTCTTGAAAGAGTTTCTAAACGATTTCCAGATATGATAGTGGTTGGTACATTTAAAAGTATTGATGGGGATGGTTGTGTGAATGGTAAGCCAGCTCAAATGCTTGGTTTTGATACAGCAGTTCGTGATTATCAGAAATCAATTTGGTCAGTTGCTCAAAGTGCAGCTGCTCATGAGCAAGTTTCTGTGATTGAAGTTTTTGGTAGAGATTCAGGTAAATTAGCTTTTGAAGCAGGACGTAAGGATCCTTATAATTTCGAATTATTATCTAATGATGAAAAGAGGAAAATCTTGGATTTAAAGGATACTGTGACGATTCTTGTTCCAGAGCAATCAGTTTCTTTGCGAAAAGTTGCAGAAAAAGTTGCAGAAATTAAAGATGAAGAAGGAAGTGTAGTTGTAGTTGTGGCTGAAGGTTTCTTGCCTCCTGAATTAAAAGAAGAAATGTCTAGACTTTCTAAACATAATGCATTTAGAGCTCAATGGTTCTCAGGAGATTTACAAGTAGAAGCAATACCATACTTGATTAAGCATGAGGGGAAGGATGGTCCAAAAAAAGATTTGGCTGAGATTTTGAAAAACAAGAAGTTAGCTGCTGAATTTGCTGAAATTTTGTGGGAGTCAAAAAGAGATGCTTATGGTAATGGTATAAAACTTTCTGGTATTAGGCATTTTATTATTCAGGCAATTAAAGAATTTACCGAGATAGAAAAAGTTAATGAGGTTTTACAAAACTATGAAGCAAGAGGTGCTAGCCCTTCTGAATATGATATGGAAATGGGTAGAAAAATTGGTAAAAAGATGGCTGAAGTAGTAAATAGTGGAGAAAAAGGTGGTCATGCAGTTCTTTATTTTGACGATATGGATGTTTTTACTAAAGATCCAGTTGTTGTTCCTCTTGATAATGTGACAGATGAAAATAATTTAAATCATCCAGATCTTTATAGTGATGAAATATTGAGTGATGGTGGTGTGTTGATGGCAGATAAATAATTCTTATGTTGATAGATACACATGCACATTTAGCTTTTAAGGACTTTAATGAAGATATTGATGAAGTTATTCAGCGTGCCAAAGATGCTGGTGTAGAAAAAATAATTAATACAGCTTGCGATCTTGAATCTTGCGAGAAGGTTTTTGAAATGCAAGAAAAATATCCATTTTTATATCCAAGCTTAGGTCTTCATCCTTATGATTCAGAACTTTTAACAGATGATCTCTTGGCTAAATGGCGAGAGATTTTATCTTCTGGGAAAGTTGTGGCAATAGGGGAGACGGGTTTAGATTATTTTAAATGTAAGGTTGATAAGGAAATACAAAAAAATAGTTTTAGAAAACATTTAGAGCTTGCGAAGGAATTTAATTTGCCAGTGATTGTTCATAATAGAGATTCAGACGAAGATTGCTTAGATGTTTTACAAGAATTTCCAGAGGTGAAAGCTGTTTTTCATTGTTTTGCTTCTAGCTTAGAATTTGCTAAGAAAATCTGGGAGCTTGCTTATTTCACTTCTTTTACAGGAATAATTACTTATCCAAATTCTGATAATTTAAAAGAAATTGTGCAGCATGTGCCTCTTGATCAATTTATGGTGGAGACTGACTGTCCGTATCTTGCTCCTCAAGCTTATCGAGGAAAGCGTAATGAATCTTCATATGTTGTTGAAGTAGCTAAGAGAATCGCCGAGATAAAAGGACTTTCTTATGAGGAAGTTGCTGATATTTCAACGAAAAATGCTTCTAGTTTTTTTGCAATTTAATTTGACTTTAGGGTTTTTTTTGCTAGTTTGGTTTCTTGATAAAAATATATTATGTCTTGTAAAATGAAAAAATTTAGTCGTCCCCCTGTAGAAAGAGATTCTTCTCTTGGGACTGTATATGTTGATTCTGTGGAAAGATATACTAGTCAACATATAGCAAGAGCGAGACGTTTTGTTTCTACTGCAACTGAAGATGTTTTGAAAAAGACTTTGTCAACTGAGGATATAGGTGTTGTTATTAATGGTTTTATTGATAAAGGTCCTTTTTTAAGGCTTGTTGACATTAAAAATAAAGGTTTAACTATATGTCTTGAATTGCTTAGAGATGTGCCAGACGCATGTTTAGAACAAGGAGAGAAGGTCTCTTTAAGGTTTTTGCAAGAAGGTTATTATAGATCAGAGATTTTAGATGATGATTCTTATTTTGAAGTTTTCAAACTTAATGATGGCGCTTTTTTTGCACAGAAGAGGGAAAATCATGAAGGAAAATTTGCTTGAGTAAGATTTTTTAAAGCTTTTAAGATATCTTTTTCCATATTTGGTGAAATTATTTTTTCAAAACCGAGTTTTTTTGCTTCTTTTTCTCTTTTGTCGCTATGGCTTACTTTTCGAAGTTCGCCAGAAAGTCCAACTTCACCAAAAATTGCCGATTCTTGATTGATTGGTTTTTTAAGTAGGGAAGAGGCTATAGCCATGAGGACTGCAAGGTCTGATGCTGGTTCGTTTAGCTTGATTCCACCAACTACATTTACAAAGACATCTTGGTTTTGAAGATTTAATTTTCCATGCTTCTCTAGTACTGCAATTAGGATTTGCAGTCTGTTTAAGTCGAAGCCATTTGAGGTTCTTTTAGGGTAGCCGAAAGGGCTTGTTGAAACTAGAGCTTGAACCTCTACTAAAAATGGTCGAGTTCCTTCCATAGCGACAGTTATTGCTGAACCTATGGCGTTTTCTTTTCTTCCTTCTAAGAATTGTTCGGATGGATTTTTTACTTCTACCATTCCTTCTTCTTTCATTTCGAAGATTCCTACTTCATTGCAAGAACCGAAACGGTTTTTGGCAGATTTTAGGATTCTGAATTGTTGGAATCTATCTCCTTCTAAATGGATTACAGTGTCTACTAAATGTTCTAGGACTCTTGGTCCAGCTAAATTCCCATCTTTAGTGACGTGGCCGATGATAATAATTGGAATATTTTTTCTTTTTGCTAGTTCCATAATTTGCTCAGTGCAATATCTAACTTGGCTCACAGATCCAGCTTGAGAAGGAATATCTAAGCTAGAGATGACTTGTATAGAATCTATAATTGCAAAATCTGTATTGGATACTTTTATTGTTTCTAGAATTGTTTCTAAATTGTGTTCGTTGATTGCTTCTAAGTTTTTTTCTTTCAATTTAAGGCGTGAAGCTCGTTGAGCAATTTGGTCGATTGATTCTTCTCCAGAGATAAGAAGTACTTTTCGATTTTTAGCTATGTTATTGGCTATTTGGAGAGTGAGGGTTGATTTTCCAATTCCAGGTTCACCTGAAAGCAAAGTTAAACTTCCAGGTACTATGCCGCTGCCCATTACTCTATCAAATTCTACGATGCCAGTTTGGATTCTTTGATGATTAGTTTTTCTTTCAATGAGGGGACTAGTAGATTTTGCTTGGATTTTTTTGCTCGAAGCACCTTTTTTAAAGGTATTTATTATTTCTTCTTTAAAACTGCTCCAGGCATTGCAGTTAGGGCATTTGCCAATCCATTTTGGGGTTTGATATTCACAATCACTACATTTATAAATTGTTTTTTCTTTCATGCCCAGAGTATAGGTGAGTGTACACTCACCGTCAAGATTAAATTTCTTGATATGCTTTTTCGTAGTTTTTGGCCATGATTTTGGCGTCGAAGTTTTCTATAATTCTTTTGTGTCCTGCAATTGCCATTTTCTTTCTTGATTCAGGGGAGGAGATTAATTTTTTTAGAGCTTTTGAAAATTCTTCAGAGTTTTCTGCTTCCACTAATATGCCAGTTTGGCCATCTTTTACTATCTCTGGAATTCCTCCTACTTTTGAGGCAATGATTGGTAGGGGAATTAGCATTGCTTCTAAGTTTACAAGGCCAAAAGCTTCTCTTCTTGAAGGTAATGCGAAGATGTCAGAGGCTTTTAGGAGTTGGGGAATATCTTTTTGTTTGCCGGTGAAAGTTACATGTTTTTCTATTTTTAGTTTTTTTACTAATTTTTCTAGATTTTCTCTTTCTTTTCCTTCTCCAATAAAAACAAATTTTAGGTTTGGATACTCTTCAACTATTTCTGGAATAGCATTAATTAAATATTTTTGCCCTTTTCTTTCATGAAGTTCAGCAATGCAGCTTATTATTAATGTGTTTTCTTTTGCAAAAAAGACTTCTTCTTTAATTTTTTTGCGATCTTTTTCGGTGAAGCGAATTAATTGTGATTTCCACCAGGTTGTGTCGATGCCATTGTGGATCATTACTAGTTTATCTTTGTGTTCAGGATAAAGGTCTTCTAAAAGTTTTTTGTTGTTTTCTGAAATTGTCACTATTTTTGAAATTTTATTTAGACTGTATTTTTTAAATAGATTTTTAATTAAACTGAGTTTGAAAGGATCGTGTTCGGTTGTGATGATTGGTGTTTTTGTTTTTGATCCTGCCAAAAATGCATATCTGCAACTAGCGGGATTCCAAACATGGATATGTAGTAAATCTATTTCTTTTTCTTTAATTATTTTTTTGAGTTCTGAGAGGTGTTTTATATCGTGTTTGTTTTTTACATTAAGACGAATTACTTCAATTCCTTCTTTCTCAAATTTTGTACACCAATTGTCGAGTTGTTTGAAATTACTACAAACTAGGATTGGCTTAAATTTTTCTTTGTTTAAAAATTTAGCCAGCAAGTAAATTTGGAGTTCTGCTCCGCCAATTTGGGGTGTATCTGTGTAGAAAAGAATCTTTTTCATAGTGAGAGTATATCTTTAGTTTTTGTGGTCTTGCAAGTAGCAGTCTTAGAAGCTTAAGATTTTTTCTGATCTTGATAGTTTATCTATAAAATGTTAATTTCCTCATGTTAAAATTGGGGTCAGTAGCTCAGTTGGTAGAGCAGTTGCCTCTTAAGCAATTGGCCGTGGGTTCAAGTCCCACCTGACCCACCATCTTTGTCAGGCCAAACAATTAGCAACTAAATAGATGTCTCAATTGTTACAAACTCTACAACTAGTTATTCATTACAGTTTGCACTTACTTTTTCCTGGATTGATCGCTTGGGTGTTTTTTAGAAAAAAGTGGAGAGTAGCTTGGCTCATAATGATTATCACGATGCTTGTTGATTTAGACCACATCCTTGCAGATCCTATTTTTGATCCAAGTAGATGTGGAATTGGATTCCACCCACTTCATTCTTATTATGCTATTGTTGTTTATTTTTTGATGCTTTTTGTTCCAAATACATACGTAAAAATCGTTGCTACTGGTTTACTCTTTCATATGCTTGCAGATTTCCAAGACTGTTTTTGGATTATTTTCCAATAAAAATTTCATTATGCAATCGGCAGATTAGATTCTTCAAGCTATTCTTCTAATAGAAAAGAAATTATTTATTGTGAGGAGTGCTATTTAAAGAATATATGAATTTATTATAAGATAAGAAAAAAGGGCAGAGCTACGAGTGTAGCTCTACCCAAAAAATTCAGGTGGGGTGTGGTGATGAGTCTCAGTAGGCTGTGTTAGACACAGTCTATGACGTACTCACCGGGGTCATCTGTATTGCACAAAGGAAATTCGTCGTCGCCGTTGGGAATGCCGTCAGCGTCGTAGTCGAGGTCAGCATCATCGATGCAAAGGCCGAAGCTGTGGGGCGTACAGGGATTGTAGCCCATCCAGAATTCGATCCAGTTGCTGATGCCATCTCCATCGAAGTCTTCTTCAACTACCATCATGGATGCGATACCTCCATTTTCATCCAAAGGTAGTCCTCCGTTACTGTTGTCGAAGATGCGAATGCCACAGACACGCAGTGGGATCTTGTTGACCCGTTTTGCGTACCAGTTGTGACAACTATTTTCATCTTGTTGCCAGTAGTCATTGCAGTCTGCATAATTTTCATCTGCCATGTCAAAGCATCCGCCGTCACCTGCTCCATCTGCGCCTGTTTGTTCTACGCAGTCGTGATAATTAACTTGTGAGCTTAGGATGCAGTCTTCATATTCTGAGTCAGCTCTGTTAATGCAGCTGTGACGGTAAGCCTCTGCCTGTGTCCATTCATATTGCATGATAATGGTGTCAGAGGGGATGGCGCAGATGTCTCCATCTTTGCCGTCTTCACCTTGAGTTCCTTCTGTCCCAGGGGTGCCTGGCGATCCTGGTAGTCCTTGCGGTCCAGCCTCGCCCTGTTCACCCTGTGTTCCAATAGCACCTTGTGATCCTTCTGGCCCTGTAGGGCCGACATCTCCACATGCTGCTATGCTGGCAACAAGGCCAACAAGGATGATGATTTTTCCGTATTTCATAAGTTGTTTTTCTCCTGTCTCAATTTTTTTTGTTTACGAAAATTTTTCGCAAACTATACAGTTTTGTACCCACAACGTTGTGAGCACACATTAAAAAATAAAAAGTTTTCTAATGTATGCTCACAATCATTTCACCTGAATTGTAATGATCATCTTGAGTTAAAAACTTACTGAATTAATCAGCTGCCTCCCAAGATGGGGGCAGTTCTAAAACAAGAAATTTAGAGTACCATTATGTACAGCATTTGTCAACACTGGTTTTGTGTTTACTTCTTGTTGCGAATTAGTATTTTTTTTGTTTAATATCTATGTAATGAAGTAATTTTCAACATGATTCGAAACATCAAATTCAAAGGCCATAATCTAAGTTTTGATTTGCCAACAGAGGCGGATCAGTCTGTTTTTGATGAGATTTTTAGAGATAATGAGTATCGAGATATTGAGGATCTTATTGTTAAGGCAAAAAACCCTATTTTGGATTTAGGAGCTCATAAAGGGTTTTTTAGTATTTATGCCTCAATTTTGAATGAAAATGATGCTCAGATTTATGCTTTTGAAGCTGCTGAGGAAAATTTTCTGGAGGCCAAGAAAAACTTGAAGGAAAATCATATTAAGAATGTAAAAATCAAAAATCTTGCTATTTGGATAGAAGATACTGAGAAGGAGTTTTATCTTTCAGAAGATAGTCATAATCATTCTTTTTATGGAGAAGGGGAGGGCAAAAAGCTTCGTTGTACTTGCCTGGAGAGTATTTTTAGGAAAAATAGATTAGAGAAGGTGGATTTAATAAAAATGGATCTAGAAGGTGCTGAATTTGCAATAATTGAGAATGCTTCGCTTGATTTGTTGAAGAAAATTAAGACAATTTTTATTGAGTATCATTTAGATGTAAATAGAGATGGTTTGAATATTTTGAAAAATAAACTTCAGGCTGCAGCTTTTAAAATTGAGCAAAAGAAATCTGCTTATAGTAGGGAATTAGGGTATTTGATTGCAAGGGCTTAGGCTGATTGGTTACTCTTTTATATTTGGATTTTTATTTTTAACTCTTCTTTTATAGATTCCTCAAAAACTATTTCATCTGGTGCTGCACAGCATCTGATCATAGAGTAATGATAATATGCATATCCTGCTGCAATTATTAATATTAAGGCAATGATTATTAATGTTTTTTTAGACATATATTTAATTTAAAAGCATTACTTGATAAGTAATATAACTGGCAAATCCAACCCAAATTGCATAGGGGATAAGAAGTAAGGCTGCAGGTTTAGAGATGTTTTGGATTAAGAATATTTTTGCTAGGATAATGATTTCTAGGAGGATCATTTCTTTGAATGCTAGGCTGAAGTCATGTAATACAAAGAAAATATAGTTCCAATAAACATTAAGGACTCCATTTAAAACAAAAAGTATAATTATTAACCAGAATTTTTGGTCTGGGCTTGTTTTGAATTTGAAAAATAAGAATTTTTTTGCTTCATGACCTTTGTCCCATACCATTATCAAAGATATTGCCGTGGCTATAAAAATAATATTCCAAGCAAGAGGAAAAACCCATTTAGCTGGAACTAAAGCTGGTTTAATTAGCTCGGTATTATACCAAAGCATTCCCATGTCAGTGTATTTACTACCTAAAATTCCTACTAATATAATAGCTGCTATGATTAGAATATGATGAGCTTTGATTTTCATGAAAAAGAGGTTAAATTTTTTTTATATTATATATTTATTTTGACATTTTGAAAATCTAGAGTAGTTTATTTTCCAATTTAATTTTAAAAATATGTCTCAAAGTGTAAGTCCCTCTGTATTTACAGAAAGGATTGAAGAAAAAACTGAACAGAAACCTATAGCAAAGAAATCGGAAGCTTATCGTCCTTATGAAACTTTAAGTCCAGCTTTTACTAATGCAGCTGTGGCTCTTTTGTATAAAATGGGAGAGTTAAATCTTTGTGAGAAATATGCTTATATGACTTTAGATCTTGATGATAGAACTGCTCATCCTGAACCGAGATATTTACAGGCTAGTTTAGATTTTCTAGTTTTACAGGGGATTTTATTTCAAGAAGATGAAGTAACATATATTCCAACAGAAAAAGGTAAAGAACTTTTTGCAAATGCAGCAGTGATTAATGCAAGTGTTGAAACGTATGATGATTTGATGAATGTATTAAATCAAGAATTAGAAAACCCTGATTTAGTAGAAATATTAAATTATCCTGATCAAGAACCTTATCTTCAAGCAATGCTGATTCCAGCTGTTAGTTATTTTTATGAAAAAGAGTTTGAAACTGGCGAATTTAAAGGACAAAAAGTGGCGAAAGTGCTTGCAGATAGGAAAATCATCTCTGTTGCAGATATTAATGAAGGTGAAATTAGACCCAATATTCAAACTTTTATAGATGTTTTATTGAAAATGGGATTATTAGAAGGGGATTATTTTAATATAAAAGCAACAAATAAAGGCAGACAAGTTTTTAGGTTAGGTGGTTATGCTGAGCTTATTGCTTCTTATTATGAAATGCTTCAAAAAATGTATCCTTTGATGAATGGTGATTTAACTTATGGTTTAGATAAAGATATCAATAGACATGGAGTTTTAAATGCCCGCGCTTCTAATGGAATTTTAAAGATTAAGGTCGCTCCATATATTGTGAGATCCTTGGATAATGTGCCTTGTTTAAGAGATCAAATTGCTCAAGGTGCTGCTTATCTTGATTATGGATCTGGTGGGGGAGACATGCTCATGCAAGTAGCGGAAGGAAGAGAAGATATAGAAAATTTACATGGATTAGATATTAGTCCTTATGCTGTAGAAACTGCGCAAGAAAATGTAGAGCTTGCTGGTTTATCGGATAAAATAGATTTTCAACAGGGGAGCATAGCTGATTTAAATGCTTTATCTAATATTAGAGAAGCTGTTGGTACTGATAAAGTTGTGTCTTCAATAAATTTTATTTTGCATGATGTTGGTGCAGAAATGTCTAGAGAGTTTTTAAGTAATCATGCTGAAGTTTTTGGTGATTCACCTTTAATAATTACGGAATCTTTGAAGATGCCGACAGAAATTTTGAAAGCTTATCCAAATCGTCAGGCTCCAACGTTTGAATTTATGCATAAAGCTTCAGGTCAGCGTTTATATACTTATGAAGAATTGGAATCTTTGATTAGAAGTTCTAACTATGAAATTGAATATAAGTATACGCATTTTTCTATGCGAGATTTAGATGGTAGGCCTAGAAAATTTCCAACTATTATTACTTGGGTTGTTAGGGCAAGAGTATAGAAGATGGGTTGACACATTTACATAAGTATGTAATGATTGCATCGCTGAACTAAATTGATAAGATGAAGTTTTTGCTTACGTCTTGTTGTCTAGTTCTGTTGTTGTTTTACAATTAGCTAGATGGATAGAACCATCTATTGGACATGGAGGATTTCGTTCAATGAAATCCAAAATTGAAAAAAACACAAAATTTTTGTGTTTTGTCTTGTTTGTTCTTTTTACTTCTTACGCTTCGGCGCAAGTTCCGTATAATGTTCTTTGTCCCGAGCATCAGTACAAAAGTGCTGGTGTGTGTTTGGAGAAGTGTCTTGATAGAGCAAAATGGAGCTCTAAAAGCAAGCAATGTGTTTGCGAGTCAGAAGCTTTTTTGCTGGCAAGAAAGAGTGATTTGTTTTCTTCTAAGCATCAACGGGTTTGTTTGAAAAAGTGCATCTCCGATGCTGTCTGGGATAGAAAGTCCAAAAGTTGTTCATGTCAGTCAGAATCGTTTGAACTGATTGAAAATAAACGTGGACAGCAGTTCTGTACAGACAGATGTAGATTGGAGTCTTATTCTCATTGGGATAGTGACCAAAAAATATGTACTTGCCCTCAAGGTACAGAAAAACGTGTACTTTCTCCGTTGAAGAAGGATTTTATGGATAGAGCTTTGCATTATCCTACTTCTAGAATTCTACCCTCTCAGGAACACTCATTGTCTTTTGGTGGGAAGCAGACTAGAAGAGTTGCAAGTCTTCCTTGTGATGCTATTAAGTGTCACGACGGAAGATGGAGTAAACAAAAAAAGAAGTGCCTAGGGTGTCCATCAGGTACAACAAAAGTTTCGTATTTTTGCATCGCCAATGAAGATATTGGGGGCAAAGTATGGAATAAAGATCGTAGCACATTTAAGTGTTCGAAAGGTAATATGTATTGCAAGTCTTTATATATTTGCCTAGAGAGAGAGGCGTATTCGTATTACGCCTGCGATCGATCCCATCCGTTCTAACATTTTTTTTTGGTTCGACGATACAGGAAGTATCAGTCGGACCAAAAAATCACCGTCTAGCTAAATTTTTCTCAATAAATCACAAGGGTATTGACAAACCTTGCTTATTAGTGAATAATAAACCCTTAGTATTTAAATTCTTGATATGAGGTTAGTTAATAGAGTTAGTTCTGCTTCAGTTTTAGTTGGGGCACTATTATTATCATCTTGTGGACCTAAACATGAGTCTAAAAATAGTTTAAGTTCTTCAGCTGTTGATAGTGTTTCTGATGATGTAAAGGAGGAAATCAAGAAATTACAAGAAGTTGCTGATGATCAAGATGTTAGTTTAGAGTCTTTAATTAGAACTATTTATTCTATTGTTAATCCTGGGACAAGTATTTCGGAAATGATGGATCCAAATTTAGCTCTTACTCTTAACCCTTGTAAAGATGATGATGTTAGGATGAGAAATCTTGTTGATTCTGTTGTGTCAAATCATTCTCCATGGGAAGCAAAAAAGATTTTATTGGAATTTTTATCTAAAAATCCTGAATTATTGAGAGAATTTAAAAAATCAGATATTTATACAAAATTATTGTTTAAGCATTCAGGTAATAGATGTAGTGAGCCTGAAGTTACTTTTAGAGTTAGTGATGATGCTAAATTATATGCCCAATTAGACTTTTGTGGTGACTTATTTGAAAGGGATATTGGTAAAACTAAATTACCTGGTAATCTTGATTGGTTAAGAGACCATGAACAAGGTACCTGTAATGACAAAGTTTTAGTTTTTCCGAATAGTGATTCTCATTCTATTGAAGTACAACAACATTCAAGCGATATTTTTTCTGTTGTTGGGCCTGACGGAATTAGTTTAACAGGAGATTTGTCTGTTTTGGTTCCTGAAATGCATAGACAAGAACAAAACATTGAAAAATCAGCAAAAGCTAAAGTTGATCCTCATTTTTATCAAATTAGCTATGTGAGCCCCCAGGTTGCTAGATTAATAAAGGATGAAAAAAAGACTATTGATAGACAAATTGATCATGTAATTTCTATTTTTAAAAAGCATTTTGGTGAAAATATTATTGTTCATAGATACAATGACCAATCTATAAGAGTTATTGTTGGTGAAGAGACAATTAAGATAGATTTACAATTAATGAATGATCAATACCTTTATAGTCATTCAGAAAAAGATTTTCTTGATTTAAATGAACTGATTTGGTGGCTGGACACAAATCATTTGTATTCATATTCGAAGTAATCTAAGTAATGATATATTGACTGTTTTAGGTCATACTAATTCTAGTTGAAATATTTAAATTCTTTCCTTTGTTATAGAAAAATTATTTGGACAATTCTTGTTTAATAGTAATATAGGTATATGCAACAAACATGTAAAAACTGTGATACAACTTTCTTAATTACTGAAAAAGACCAGGAGTTTTATAAGAGAATGGAAGTTTCAGTTCCAACCTTGTGTCCTGAATGTCGTACTCAAAGAAGATTGGCTTTTAGAAACGATCGGTCATTATACCACAGCAAATCTGCTTTAAGTGGGAAGGAAATTATTACTATGTATAATCCAGATTACCAATTTACAGTTTATGATCAAAAAGAATGGTATAGCGATAAATGGAATCCTTTAGATTATGGTTGTGAATTTGATTTTAATCGACCATTTTTTGACCAATTTGCAGAATTACAAAAGAAAGTACCTCGTTTCAATGTTTTTAATTTAGATACTGAAAATTGTGAGTATGTAAATTATGCACCTCATTGCAAAAATTGTTATTTGCTTTTTGGGTCTTGGTTTAATGAAGACTGCTTATATGGTCAAACGCTTAATGAATGTAAAAATTGTTTCGACAATTTATTTGTAGATAAATCTGAGTTTTGTTATGAAAATATAGATTGCAATAATAACTATAATGCCAAGTTTTGCCAGAATAGTAGCAATGTTACCGATTCTTATTTTTGTTTTGATTGTCAAAGGGTTCAAAACTGTATAGCTTGCTGGAATTTAAGAGATAAATCATATCATATTTTCAACCAACCTGTTAGCAAAGAAAAGTTTGAAGAAGAGCAGAAAAAATTTGCATCATATCAACATATTAAAAACTTTAAACAGAAATTTTCAGAGTTGATTATGAATGAAGCAATTCATAGAGATTTTATTGGTCAAAACAACCAAAATGTATCAGGAAATTTTATATTTAATTGCAAAAATGCAAAATATTGTTTTTCAGTTTATAGGAGTGAAGATATTGCTTTTTGTGGACGCTTGTTTGAACAAAAAGATACTTATGATTTTGATGGTGGTGGTAAAGGCGAATTACTTTATGAAAACATGAGTAACGATTTTAGCTATAATTCAATAAGTTGTACAACATGTGAACATTTAAATGATTCACATTATTGTGATCTTTGTTTCAATTGCCAAGATTGTTTTGGTTCTGTTGGTCTTCGTTATAAAAAATACTGTATTTTAAATAAACAATATTCAGAAGAACAATATAAGGATTTAGTGGTAAAAATAATCAAACATATGAAACAAACTAAAGAATGGGGTGAATTTTTTCCTATTAAATTTTCACCTTTTGCCTACAATGAAACCCTTGCGCAGGAATATTTTCCAATTATAAAAGAGGAGGCAGATAAAAAAGGTTACAAGTGGCTTGAAAAAAATAATAATTCAAATGTAACGTCAATTTCTAAGCTTCCGGATAATATAGAGGAAGTTGATGACAATGTTTTGCAACAAATTCTTGTATGTGAAAGTTGTCAAAATAACTTCAAAATAATAGAAAAAGAATTAAAGTTTTATAAAAGGCAAAATTTAGCGATTGCTCATCTTTGTTCAAATTGTCGGCATAAGAGTAGAATGGATATGAGGACTCCTAGAAAGTTATGGAAAAGTAATTGTTATCAATGCAATAAAGATATTGAAACTAGTTATGATCCAAAAAGACCTGAAAAGGTTTATTGCGAAAAATGTTATTTAAAAGAAGTTTACTGAAATAAAAATTGTTCTAATATTGGCAAGGTTTTCTTGTATTATGTGAAGTAGAAGATTTAGGCTGGTACTAAGGAATATTTGTTTTTAGCTACAAAAAAATAAATTTTAATTTTAATCTCTTGTAAAAAATCCTCGATTTTATATACTGAGTTTATATGAAAATACCTCAGTATTTAGATCAGTTGAAAGATAATTTAAGTTATTCTATTGGAGATAACACTCTTTACGATTTTTTATTGGCTTTTATTGGTTTTGTAATTTTGCTTAGTTTATGCAAGTTTTTCAAAATTTTTGTAATAGCTAAGTTAAAGAAGCTTTCTAAGAAAACTAAAAATGAATTTGATGATGCCTTGATTGAGTTGATAGAGAAAATTCATCCAATTTTTTATTATATCTTATCTATATATTTCCCTTTAAAAATGCTGTCTTTAGGTGAATCGGTTTTTGTTTTTGCAAAAGCAGTATTTTTAATAGTTTTTGCCTATGAATTCATCAGGTTTTTACAAGGTCTTGTAAGTTATTGGCTTAAATCTGCTTCTATTAGTGAAGGAGGTAAGTCCAAAACAGCTTATTATGGACTTCGACTTCTTTTTACAATTCTAATTTGGGCAACGGGTATTATGTTGGTGCTTTCAAATCTTGGATTTAATATCACGTCTCTTGTAGCGAGTCTGGGGATTGGAGGTATTGCTGTTGCTTTAGCTGCTCAAAATATTTTAGCTGATATTTTTAGTTCATTTTCACTTTATTTTGATAAACCTTTTCAAGTAGGAGATTTTATTACCTTGGGTACTGATAGTGGAACTGTAAAAAAGATTGGACTTAAAACAACTAGGCTTGAAACTCTTCAAGGTGAAGAACTTATAGTTTCAAATCAGGAATTAACTTCAGCAAGGGTACAAAATTTTAAAAAGATGAAGCGAAGGAGAGGAAAAATTACTTTTGGTGTAACTTATGATACTAGTGGTGCAAAACTTAGAAAAGTTAACAGTATAATAGAAAAAATATTTAAAGATGTTGATATGGTTGAATTAGTGAGGACACATTTTACTACTTTTGAAGATAGTTCTCTTCTTTTTGAAGTTATCTTTTATCTTGATAGTAGTGAATATGGATTGTTTTTAGATAAACAACAGGAAATAAACTTATCGCTTAAAGAACAGCTTGAAAAAGCAAAGATTGAAATGGCATATCCTACACAAACACTTTACGTAAAAAAATAATTATCCAGTTTTTGTTGGATATAGTTTTGCATTATAAGCAAGGGCTTTTTCACCATAGTAATCATAGCCTTTCCAAAGGATTTTATGCCATTCATCTTCTGGATGGTCTAGTAAATATCCGAAGCGTTTTCTCCATCTTTTTGAATTAGCTTTTGCTTTATAGAATGATATTGCCTTTGTGTATGTTACAGTACCTTTTTTATTGAGATGTAATACTTTCCAATATGATGGTACGTGATATCTCCATCTTAAATTTGCTAAGACCTTTCTTTCTGGTTTTGAAGTATAGTCCATTTTGTATTTATATCCTGTCACTTTTGCATATTCATCAAAACTTTTTTTGAGAATAAGGGCAACTCCCATGATATCAGCAAGTATAGAGCGTCCTCTTTCCAGAGTATTTGGGTCTTGATCTGAGACCTGTTTCATTACTTCTTTGAATTGAGGTTGTTTTTTGACCCATCTCCAACCTGCTATATGAAATTGGCCCATTCCAAGTGCTAATCTTCTGTCTCCGAAGAAATCTGGATCAAATCTGTGTCCAACTTCGAAATGAGGAACTGCTAGAATTACTGATGCTGGAATTTCCACTTTTTTTGCTACATATTCTACTACAGCTATGTAATTTTTTCTTGCTACGATTGTTGATATATTTTTGCTGCCTTTAGTACATTCCTTTTCTGCTGCTAGCAAAGTTTCAACCGAAACATTACTGTTTTCAAGTTTAGCTCCTTTTTTATACTGTATGTGTTTTTCTGGATTCTCATGTGTCGGATCATTAGCTATTTTTTTTGCATGATTTTCTTCGAAGCTTATAAAATTTGTTTTGCCTTTTGTTCTTTGTTTATTATTGGTTTCTACTGATTTTATGTAATTTGTAAGCGCTTTTTTATCTTCGAGATTAGTAGGAGCGTATTTTAATATTTTGAATTTGTCGCCAGTGTGTGTTGCTATATATTCGTTGTTTTCATCTAGGAATGCGAGTCTTCCTTTGTGTTTACCTTGTGTAACTATACCTTTATGTCCTTTTGTGATTCTTCCTCCTCTGTTTACTAATATATGTTTTATATCTGGATCAATTGATAAAACTTCTCCTAGACCTGTAAAATATTCGTGGGTTTTTTTGTCTGCATCTCTTTTTGTATCTATTTTTTGATAATCGATTGTATACCAATTGTTTTTATATCCACTTGTGAAAGCTTCAATACGACGACTTGTTTCATTTCGTAAGTTTTTAGCTTTATCTTTTGGAGTTTTTTCTTCTTTTTCTTTGTTTAGTACTTTAGAGCTTGCTCGTAGATTGGCAATGGCTATTGTACTTAATGTTTTTATATCTGCAGTTTTTGTTTCTTTTGTGATTTCTTTTAGTCTTTTTGGATATGTTTCATCTACTGGTTGATTTTGTTTTGCAAGTTCTTCAGCATTTGTTCTTCCAGCTACTTCTCTTGGAGCTTTTCCTGATTTGTAAAAATTTAATTCTCCATCGGGTGCTTTAAAGTCTATTGTATAAATTTTTCCATCATTTAACATTGTTGTTTCTACAGGAATTCCTTTTGAAGCTGCATATCGAGCTAATTGTCCTATATATTGATTTTTCCTTTTTTTGTTTTTTGTGAAATTATTTAGTTTTAAGCCAGCCAAATAGAATGCTTCACCTAAGCTTTTTACTTTTCCACTAGCAAGCAAAGCACCGACTGTTGTGGATGGAGCTCTATGTGCTCCCCATCGACAATGTATATATATTGATTTTCCTTCATTAATATACCCTCCAAGCTTTTCAAATAATTCTATATTACTTTTGTGAACTGAGTCTGAGGATCTAAATGTGTATCCTTCATGTATTACATTAAGACCTTTTTTTTCAAGTTCTTTGATAGCATTTTTTATTAATTTTTTACTATCCATGGAAACTATTACATCAATTCCTCTATCTTCAACTAATGATTTAATTTGGCTTTTTGCTTTTTTAATCTCATATGAATCATTTTGATTTGCTAAACATCCAGGACGTCCACCAACTGCTATGGTTGATTCTTTGTCTCCAATTTTTATTTTTGAATAATGATAATTATATGGAATTTTTTCACTAACCTGTTTTCTTAATCTTTCTTTTTTTATTAAAATATCTACACTGTAGTTTTTAGGTTTTTTTGCAGTTTCTTTTGCAATTTTGCCTTTTAATTTACTTCTTTCTTCTAGGGTTTTTTTTGTTTCTTCACTTGATTGTGAAACCACTATATTTGATTCCTTTTTGTTTTTTTGGGTTTTTTTGTTTTTTGGTTTTTTTGGGTTTTTTGGGTTCATTTTTTATTTTAATTATCTTCTGATTATATCATTTTTGAGTGATTTTAACAAGTAATAGCTTTTACTTTTTTAGAAAAGATATTGATTTTCATGTGCTAAATATGAAAAATAGATGGGTAGTGTTTTTGTCACTTGCCCAGGTGGCGGAATTGGTAGACGCGCAGGACTTAAAATCCTGTTCCAGCAATGGAGTGAGGGTTCGATTCCCTCCCTGGGCACCATCTAGTCATATTTTTCCAAATGAATCTGCTTTTCTGGAAAGTTTTTCTCTTTTAAAATTTCTACAACATCACTAATCATTACTTTAAGTCCACAGATATACACTTCTGTATTTTCTAGATCTAAATCCATTTCTTGAAGTATACCTGTAACTCTGCCAGTTTTTCCTTGCCAGCTATCGTCTTCAGGTCTGGATAAAACTAGGTTATAAGTAAAATTTTCGTATTGATCTGCTAAATTGTCAAAGAAGTCTTTATAAAAGATATTTTTGATATATCTTACTCCAAAGAGCAGGTGCATTTTTTTGCTGTTCCCCTTCTTTAATTCGTCCTCGATCATTGAGTTGAAAGGAGTTATTCCAGTTCCTGTTGCGATGAATAAAATTTTGTCTTTTTCTCCTTTAAAAACAAAATTGCCACTTGGTCCAATGAAGTTTATTTCATTATCAACTTTAAGACTTTCCAACCAATGACTTCCTCTACCTCCTTCAACAACTTTTAGGCAAAGCTTAATTTCGTTATTTTCTTTATTTGGGGCTGAGGCAATTGAATATGCTCGAAAACAAGGTGGTACTTGATCATCAACTTTAATAGTGATGAATTGACCAGCCTTAAAATCTAGATTTTCTTCTGTTTCCAGAGTTATTTCTACGACATCATCTGTAAAAGATGTGTTTGCTGTTATTTTTCCTTTTTTTAGTCCCATTTATACTAAATATGAATAATATCCTAAAGCTGCGCCAATAACTGTGGCTGTAAGTCCAGCTAAAAATAACATTGATTTACTTGTTGATGTTTTCATTAATGCTTTCAGTGTTGATCCAGGAAGTAGAAAATACATAGCCCCTTTTATTAGTAATGTCCAACCTGCTAATGTAACTAGTAGCCATATATTCCATTCCCAGACGTTGTACATATTGATAATAATTGCTCCTAATGCTGGATATAAGATCATTAGTGGTATTAAGGAGTAGTGATCTTTTTGCCAATTATTCATGATTTTTTGCCATGATTTTGGGTACATTAGTATTGATAGTCCTATTATTAAATAAGCGGGACTAATTACCTTTGCGATTGCAATTGCATTTTCCATGTTTTTAAGGTTAAGTAATGATTTTTTTTAATATAAAGATTTTTATAAGAGAATGCAATTTTGTTGCTGAATTTAACTAATCTTGCAGTCGCTTGCTTTAACAGACCAAACATGGTATAATAATAGGGTAAATATAAATAAAAACAAAATTATGAAAAATTTCAATAGTAATTCTTATTTAAAAACTGCTTTCTTTGTTTTGATCTTTGTTGTTTTGGTGATTGCTGGTTTTTATTATTTCTCAGATAAGGAATCTGAGGATTTGCCATTAGAGCCTTCTGATTCTTCGTCAACTTCTTCAGAGTTGTTCGGTGGAAGGTTAAAAGCAGATCCACAAACACCTTATTCAATGCTTATTGAAGAGTTAGGTCTTGAGGCTGATGAAATATTTAAAAAGAGTTATATTCTTTATCGTGATTTAAAGAGTGCTGGTTATGATTATAATCAGTTTAAGACAGATAAAGAGCTGCTAATAAATGAGATGTATGGTCATTTATCTAAAGGAGATATGAAGAAAATTAGTGAATTTATAATGTATGATATGAAGTTGCAAGACATAATAAATGCGGAAGATAAGAGTTTTGTATTATATGCATTAGGTGTTAATGAGGAGTTATTACAAAAGATTGATCTCAGTTTTTTTGATACATACTATGCGGATATAGTAGCGAATAATCAAGGATTTGACACTTTTATTAACATAGAGGGAGACCTCCTAAAAGAACTTGCAGAATCAAGTTATGGCCTGGACCTAGAATTATCAGAGAGGGATCCTAGTAAAGTTAACCCAGGAGATCCTTTAAAAGACTACAGCGACAGCGACTTATTAGTAGGAAGATACGGAGGAGTAAAAGGGAGTAGTGGATCAGAAAAAAAACATACGACTGGGTCCGTTGGAGGATCAGAGGAATCAGATAGTGGATCAGTAGTTAGTGGACCATTTGAAGGACCAGTTGATGGATCAGTTGGTGGTGGGGGTTTATTCGGTTTAGCAATGGCGGACTGTGATGAAGGTAGTGAGGTTGTAGAGGGGCCTGGGCTTGGACCTGGACCTGGACCTGGACCTGGACCCGGCGCAGCTCCAGGAGAAACTTGGATGCCAGGTTATGGTCCAGATGGGTGGCTTACAAGGTCTTTTGGGGATATTGAGTCGAGATGTGGGGGGATTCAATTCCTAATTCCTAAACCAAGTGCTGGTGGTGAGCCAGAACCAGAACCAGCACCAGATCCAGATCCAGATCCAGATCCAGCACCAGCACCAGATCCAGATCCAGATCCAGATCCAGATCCAGATCCAGATCCAGATCCAGATCCAGAACCAGAACCAGAACCAGAACCAACACCAGCACCAGCACCAGCACCAGCACCAGCACCAGATCCAGCACCAGTACCAGCACCAGCACCAATTAAGCTTCCTGATTTCCTTGACTATTTCCTTAACTTACCTTTTGGAGTTTCAGGAGTTTCTGCTTTCGGTAATCAATTAATTTCTCAGGGGCCTGATAGTGGTTGGGGTCCAACCGTTGGCGCTGTGTTCACTTGGTCTGGTACTTTTCGTCCTACTGAGGAGGGAGACATTAGTGATCCTTGTGGGGATTGTGAGCTTGCAGCTTTTGCAACTCTTCTAGTAACTGAAGCTACAGATGAAGATTGTAATGAGTTTGAGACTGCAGCGCCTGTAACAATAGACCCAGATTCAATTAAATGTCCATATATAGGAGAGAGTGCATTAAATATTCCATTTTCTGGTGTTATAGATCCTTCACCTGAGAAGGAAGGAACAAGCTACAGTGCAAGCAAATTGCCAAAGGAAGGAGCAGAGTATGTGATGTTTTTTGTATGGCAAGAGGTAGATG
>Ga0310122_10000774_pt1 | contig 20300 bp, 11 predicted proteins | sample CB6_Bottom_1051__FD_203503 | JGI IMG/M metagenome (GOLD analysis project Ga0310122, IMG submission 203503) | Marine microbial communities from Western Arctic Ocean, Canada - CB6_Bottom_1051 | ecosystem: Environmental > Aquatic > Marine > Oceanic | place: Canada: Western Arctic Ocean | collected...
ACCAAGTGAGTAGTGGTATGTCGACTATCTGTACCGTCGATGAGTTAACTTGCAGTCAGATCGGAGTGTTAGATGGTGTTGGCTTTTTCAAAATAGAATCTACTGCCATTTGTGGTTCAGGTATTAATCAAGTGCAACGAATTCAAGAAGTTTGGGTGAAGGAGTAGTTATGATAAAGCATTTTTCAATATTATTAGTTGCGCTTTTTTTATCTCCATTAGTTCAAGCTAATGTTAATACTAACCCTCAGTTTGAGTTCGGTACGATTCCCGCCGATAAATGTACTATTTCCGGATCAAAAGTAGAGTGTGTAATTGAGTTTGAAAAAACCTATGATTCAGCGCCTTTGGTGTTTGTCATGTCAACGGTTAATGCGACCCGCTCAAACTTTAATAGTAAAACGACAGAATACCCTTCTGATCTCCGTGTTTGGTCTATTTCATCGAGTCAGGCAACGATAAAGCAGCTACTTCCGCCCCATGATGCGGCGTGTGTTCGCTTGAAACAGAATAATAAAGGGCAGTGGCGATGTAGCACCAATGCCAGCGATCCTTTAGTGGAGTACGTTGATGCTCCAATGGAAAATATCGATTATTTGGTCATTGAACCTGGCGTACTGGAGTTTGATAGTGGGGCGAAGTTAGTCGCAGGAACAGTTGATTATAACCGTACTTATTCAAATGTTGGTGGTGGGTCTAATAATAGTAAGTTGGTGCAATTCAGTGATTTTGGCTTGTCATCCAACTTTAGCTCTTCTCCTGGCGTTTTAGTACAGATTCAAAGCTTGAGCAATATGCAAGGTAGCGCTCCTGTTTGGTTAACCCCAATAGCTCTAAACCCGACAACAAATGCATTTAATCTAGTCCTTGATCGTTCAGAAGTTTCATCTAATGCTCAGCTTACTAGTAATGAACAAGTTGCTTTTGTCGCAGGGCTAGGAGAAGGGTTTATAAATGGGCAGAAATTTTGGCTTGGCCAAGGGTCAACATCAAATACGCTGAATATCGATGATAGGGTTATCAAACCAATCACAGAAGGTTGTCAGCTTGTACAAGATTTTTCAGCTTCTGGTTTTTCGGGCATCCCTACATTACTCGCGTCAAAGCGTACACGTAATGGTAACAATGGCGGCTGGTTGAGGCGCTGTTCAGTATCGAAAACTGGTGTTGCTTTAATCAACGAAGAAGACATGACTCAAGATTATGAACGTGCGCATGTTGTAGAGCCCTATTCGTACTTTTTATTTGATAAGCCGCCAACGAGTGAAATTTGTCAGTTATTCCCTTCACCAGCTCAAACATGGAAAAATAACGAGAATACTTATATTTTGTTGGATACATCGGAGGGGATAGAAGGAGCGTTAGTATCAAATGGAAAGAGGTATATAGGGTTTCCTCAAAATACGATAACAGGAAATAAGAAGGAGAGCGCTTGTGATAGTACGGAGTGTTATGGTGAAGAAGGATTGTTGGTTAATAAGCAAGAACTAGAAAGCTTCCAATCTCCTGATAATGGACTGGAGACTGTAAATGTATGGCAGGATGATGCAGAATTTTCTAATAATGAATCAATAGGAAGTTTGAGTGTTGGAAAAGGCTCTGTAACATTTTATAGCGGTACATACTGGGTCGGTAGTTTGGATATTAATAACGCAGGGAGAGTCATTATCCCTGACGGAGAAAAAGTTATTATTCACATAGGAAAAGTGAATTTAAGTAATAATGATTCATTTTTCGGTGAAGAAGGTGATGGGCAACTAGTAGTTTTTATCCACGCATTGCAAAACTCTACTGTTAACTTTGCCAACCGGAGTGAGTTTAGAGGTCTTTTATATAGCGAAGTCGATGTCATTATGAGCAACCAGTCAACGGTCTATGGTGCAGTTACTGCTAAGGCTATTAGCCTGAGGAATACTTCTAAGATTATTGCGACTGACAATCATTGTTTTCAACCTTCGGATGACTATGAAATTGATATTTCCCCAGCAACCGATTTAGCTTTGATGTGTGGCGACGACTCCCCTCAATTTACCATTAATACCTCTAATAATGGTGTGGCTGAACGTCTAGGCGTTACCGTAGGTATTGCGCCAGATGCAGATGAATTCGACGTTTCTGTACTACAAGGACAAGGTTCAGGTACTTACCCTAATTATTTTTCAAATGACGATGGTGAGTTAACTTTAAAAGTCGTCGCTAAAGAGACTGCCAATATCGATTTTGACTCTGATTATAAACTAACTGCAACGCTAGTGGATGATTCAGGTAAAGAAGTTGAAAGTCAGTTTAAGTTCGTACCATTTAAATTCTCTTTAGTGGATGGCAATACTCCAACCAATCGTCTTAACGTTATTGCGGGACAGGCGACACCGACAGTAACTAAAGTTTTAGCATGCGATTCTGGTGACTCAATCGTTGTTGCTGAAAACTATGTAGGTGAAGCTGATGATGAAATTACTATTTCCCACGAGCTTGATAGTTCTTGGAGTGGCTCTGATGGAACGTTAACTTACTTACCAGAGTTCAAAAAAGGCAGTGCTTCAACTGACTTAACTATCTCTGAGTCAGGGCTTTTCAACGTCACTTTAAAAGACAGTAGCTTTGATTGTACTGGTTTTGCTGGTTGTCCCGAAGATGGGAATTATGATGTAGAGGGAAGTTTCTCGGTCTACTCTCGCCCTTGGAAATTTGCGATTTGCACCAACAAGAGCTCCGATGGAAACAGCAACGAGAAAGACTCAGATAGTTTTGCTGCTGCCGGATCTCCATTTGATGTTTATGCCCGCCCGATAAAGCATACCGACTCATCTTCGGTTTGTACTGATGATAATTTGTTGACGAATAATTACTTTGAGTCGACAGCAAGCGTGAAAGTTACAACAACTTTAGATACCCCTTCAATTACGGATTATCCTGCTGCTGAGCTAGGTGATTTAACCCCTGTTGCTCAACTAACTAAACAAATTTCGCCGAATGATCAGGCGAATAAAGGTTATAAATTCGAGAGCTTAAAATACTCAGAAGTGGGTAGTTTTAATTTCATCGCAACTGAAACTGGCAGCTTCTACGGAAGTATCCTTGGCGGCTTCTCTGGTAGTAAATCTATTGGCCGCTTTTACCCTAAATACTTTGTGCAAGGTACTCCGGAATGGAATGTCGCCAATCAAAAGGATATCGCATACCTAAGTCAACCTTATGATTCTACAGTTCACCAAGTATATCCAATGGCTTCTGGTGAAGCTGATACGGATAATGTTCTTAATAATTACCGGTTCTTTAATACAGAGTTACAAGCAAAGTTTGGTGTTTTAGATGATAGCAACACTGATAACGGCTTCTTGCTAGATACGGGCTCTGGAACATGGTCGGCTGATCGTAAACATTGGTTGCTTAATGACAATGCAGCTGAGCTTCAACGAGTTGTGGATTCAGATGATGTTAGCCGCAGAGACACACCGTTTAATACGTCAGATGCTAACTCGACGATTACAAACTTTGGTTTAACGATCGAGGGAACAGATCCTGTGTCATTTACTGATTCTGATACTTTAACAAATTCTGCGGCATTCCCAGTCCAACCTCCGGCCCGTTATGGTCGAATGACGCTTGATGATATTGGTGGTAATTCTGGTACTACTCTAACTATTCCACTTCGTGCTGAGTTTTGGGATGGCAGTGACTTTGTTGTGAATGACGATGATGATCGCAGCACCTTTAATGGTTCAAATTTCTGTAAGCAAGTCATTTGGACCAGTAATGCAGTCAAAATTACACTAGCTTCACTCAATGGCAGTGGAAGTGTTGATGATGGAGAGGAAAACGTCACAGCAAATCAAAATACGCTAACAGGTACAGATTCGCCACGTGAGCAAGTCCGTCTGTGGTTAAGAATAGATGACTCTGCACCAACGGCTAAAACTGGTGAAAACCCTGTTGCATGCTCAGGTAGCGATCAAGAGCAACCATGGCTGCGCTACAACTGGCGACAGTTAGGTGATGAAGATCCCTCCACCGTTGTCACATTCGGTATCTACCGCGGTAACGATCGTGTGATCTACCGAGGTGAAAGTGGTTTAACAGGTCAGTAAAAATATAATTTTTGCCCCTTAAGTTAGGAATCTGTAAGAAATTGCGGGTTTCAGTCCATGTTTGTACTTCAATGCCTTGCCGTAACAGCAAGGCATTGGTACATTTAGTGCAATTTTTGTCTTCTAATTCTTGCAGGATGAGCGAAGAATATGTTTAAAAAACTTCGTGGCATGTTTTCAAACGACCTATCGATTGATTTAGGTACAGCCAATACCCTTATATATGTAAAAGGCCAAGGCATTGTTCTTGATGAGCCTTCCGTTGTCGCTATTCGCCAAGATCGTACGGGGTCTGCAAAGAGTGTAGCTGCTGTTGGTCACGCTGCTAAGCAAATGCTTGGTCGTACGCCTGGTAACATTTCAGCGATCCGCCCAATGAAAGACGGTGTAATTGCTGACTTTTACGTAACCGAAAAAATGCTTCAGCACTTTATTAAGCAAGTGCATGACAACAGTGTGCTTAAACCAAGCCCTCGTGTTTTGGTTTGTGTACCTTGTGGTTCAACTCAGGTTGAGCGTCGTGCTATCCGTGAATCAGCGCTAGGTGCTGGTGCTCGTGAGGTTTACCTAATCGATGAGCCTATGGCTGCTGCGATTGGTGCTGGCCTACGTGTCTCTGAGCCAACGGGTTCAATGGTTGTTGATATCGGTGGTGGTACGACTGAAGTTGCGGTTATCTCACTAAACGGTGTGGTTTACTCGTCTTCTGTACGTATCGGTGGTGACCGTTTTGATGAAGCGATCATCAACTACGTTCGTCGTAACTACGGCAGCTTGATCGGTGAAGCGACAGCAGAGAAGATCAAACACGAAATCGGTTCAGCTTACCCTGGCGATGAAGTCGATGAGATCGAAGTACGTGGTCGTAACCTTGCTGAAGGTGTACCTCGTAGCTTTAGCCTGAACTCAAACGAAATTCTTGAAGCACTTCAAGAGCCGCTATCTGGTATCGTATCTGCAGTGATGGTTGCACTAGAACAGTGCCCGCCAGAGCTGGCTTCTGATATCTCAGAAAACGGTATGGTACTGACAGGTGGTGGTGCACTGCTTAAAGACCTTGATCGTCTGCTTACTGAAGAAACGGGTATCCCTGTTGTTGTGGCAGAAGAGCCATTAACGTGTGTTGCTCTAGGTGGCGGTAAAGCTCTAGAGATGATCGACATGCACGGCGGCGACCTGTTCAGCGAAGAATAATATCTAGTGTTAGGCTCTTTTCTTATCTAGTTTTATGTAAAGAGCCTAGGACCTTGTCTATAGGATCAAATGTAGCTCTAGGACCAAATATAGAATGAAGCCAATTTTTGGTAGAGGTCCCTCTCTACAATTGCGCCTGTTTTTTGCTGTAATTTTATCAGCCAGCCTTATGCTGGCTGATAGTCGTTTAGATGCTTTCTCAAATGTACGCTATCTATTGAACAGCATGGTTGCGCCTATTCAATATGCAGCCAACTTACCTCGTACTATGTTCGATGGTGTCTATGACCGTTTTAGTACTCGTAAAGGCCTAATCGAATCCAACCATAATATTAAACGAGAAGTCTTGCGTCTGAAGAGCGAGCTGATTCTGCTTGAGCAATACCAAGAAGAAAACAAGCGCCTCCGTAAGTTGTTAGGATCTCCATTTATCCGTGATGAGAAGAAAGTCGTCACAGAAGTTATGGCGGTAGACACTTCACCATATCGTCATCAAGTTGTGATCGACAAAGGTCAGATTGATGGGGTGTATGAAGGTCAACCGGTGATCAACGAAAAAGGCATTGTCGGCCAAGTGACTTTTGTTGCTGCTCATAATAGTCGTGTCCTGTTACTGACTGACGCAAACAATGCGATTCCCGTACAAGTTATTCGCAACGATATTCGAGTGATCGCTTCGGGCAATGGCATGATTGATGAGATCCAGCTAGAGCACATTCCAACCAGTACCGATATACAAGAAGAAGATCTATTGGTGACATCTGGACTCGGTGGCGTATATCCAGAAGGTTATCCAGTCGCCTACGTTACTGCCGTTGATTACGACCCGAAACGTGAGTTTGCCGTTATCAAAGCGGAGCCTGTGGTTGAGTTCGATAAGCTCAGATACTTGCTGCTAGTATGGCCTGATGAAAACAAACAGATGCAAGCGGATCAATCCAGCATAGAACAAGCATTGTTAGAGGGTGAAGATGGCCAATAGCGTTTTAAGAAGCAAGGTAGTCATTGGCTGCTCATTTTTAGTAGCCCTTATTCTGCAAACGATTCCTTGGCCTGGTAGCTTGGATCTATTTAGACCATCTTGGTTGCTACTGGTTACCTGTTATTGGGTTTTGGCTCTACCTCACCGTGTTAACGTGGGTAGCGCTTTGATTCTTGGCTTATTGTGGGACCTATTGATAGGCTCGACGTTAGGTATTCGAGGCATGATGATGGCAATCGTTATGTACATTATTGCGATGAATTTCCTAGTCATTCGTAATATGGCGCTATGGCAACAAGCGATGATTATTGCTGCGTTAACGGTATTGTTTGAGGTGTTGATCTTCTTTGGTGAATATTTGATCCAAGATGTCGTTTTCAATCCATTATCGTTATGGAGCGCATTGATAAACTGTATACTTTGGCCTTGGATGTTTCTATTAATGAGACGCGTACGTCGTCATTGGCATGTAAGGTAGAGTGACAATGGAAAAGAAGCATTTAGTTTTGGCATCCGGTTCACCACGCCGCAAAGAACTGCTATCTCAACTTGGTTATGAGTTTTCTGTCCTTGTAACTGATGTTGAAGAGTGTAAACACGCCCAAGAAACCGCCGAAGAGTACGTTAAGCGACTATCTTTAGATAAAGCCTTAGCTGCGTTGTCTTTATTGAAAGATAACCCTTCTGAAAAGCAGCATGTCGTTCCTAGTTCTGATAATGTAGTTTCTAGTGTTGATAATGTAGCTGTTGGCTCAGGCATGGTAACTGTTGGCTCTGATGCTATTTCTCTTGATTCTGAAACAGTCGTTCTTGGTTCTGACACAGTCGTCGTAAGCCAAGGGCAAGTGCTCGAGAAACCCATCGATTTTGCCGACTCTAAGCGCATGCTTACTCAGTTAGCAAACGAGCGTCACCAAGTGATGACGGCGGTTTCTGTGGTTTCAGAAGAAAAACAAAGAACAGAAATCATTATTACCGACGTATGGTTTAAACCCCTCAGTGAACAAGAAATAGAACAATACTGGCAAACAGGGGAGCCATGCGATAAAGCCGGTAGCTATGGGATCCAAGGTTTGGGTGGGCGCTTTGTTACCCGAATCGAAGGTAGTTATTACGCCGTTGTCGGCTTGCCTTTATATGAAACGGACCAGCTACTGCAAGAATTCTTATAATTACTAATCTGAGGTGCACCATGAGTGCTGAATTGTTGCTGAACGTGACCCCGAGTGAAACTCGCGTGGCCATGATTGAAGGGGGGGCTCTTCAAGAGATCCATGTCGAACGAGATGCTCGACGCGGTATCGTAGGAAATATCTATAAAGGACGTGTAAGCCGTGTTCTTCCGGGAATGCAGGCGGCTTTTGTGGATATAGGCCTTGAGAAAGCAGCTTTTCTACACGCCTCTGATATTGTTCCACACACTGAATGTGTCGCTGAAAACGAAAAGAAGCAATTTCAGGTTCGTGACATCTCTGAGCTTGTTCGCCAAGGACAAGACATTGTGGTTCAAGTCGTCAAAGATCCTCTTGGTACCAAAGGTGCCCGCTTAACGACTGATATTACTTTACCGTCTCGTTATTTGGTCTTTATGCCGGGCGCAAGCCATGTTGGCGTATCTCAACGAATCGACAGTGAGTCTGAACGTAACCGCCTTAAAAAAGTGGTGTCTCGTTACTGTGACGAACACGGTGGCTTTATTATCCGTACTGCAGCTGAAGGCGCAGACTCGAATGAGTTGGCACAAGATGCGGCATTCTTGAAGCGATTATGGCTAAAAGTGTTAGAGCGCCGTGGTAAACATAAAGCTCGTACTCGTCTATACGGTGAACTTTGCCTAAGCCAGCGTATCTTACGTGACTTTGTGGGTACTGAGTTGAGCCGAATCCAGGTCGATTCGCGTTTAGAATATGAAAACCTAAAAGAATTTACTTCTGAGTACGTGCCAGAGCTGACTGAAAAGCTTGAGTTGTATGAAGGCGACAAGCCTATCTTTGATATGTACGATACCGAGAACGAAGTTCAACGCTCTTTGGATCGTAAAGTCGAATTGAAGTCTGGTGGGTATCTGATTATCGACCAAACGGAAGCGATGACGACCGTCGACATCAACACCGGTGCTTTTGTCGGTCGCCGTAATCTAGAAGAGACAATTTTCAACACCAACGTAGAAGCGACGCAAGCCATTGCTCGTCAGCTGCGTTTGCGTAACTTAGGTGGCATCATCATTATCGACTTTATCGATATGCTGTCTGAGGAACATCGTAAGCGAGTACTAACTTCTTTAGAGGCGGCACTAGACAAAGATCGTGTGAAAACCAATATCAATGGCTTCACACAGCTTGGCTTGGTTGAGATGACGCGTAAACGTACTCGTGAAAGTATTGAGCATATTCTGTGTTCGAGTTGTCCTGCCTGTGAAGGGCGTGGCAGTGTGAAGACAGTTGAAACCGTTTGTTATGAAATCCTTCGAGAGATCACACGAGTGAATCGTGCGTATGACGCTGATAAGTTTGTGGTCTATGCGGCAGCTGCCGTTGCCGAGGCGCTAGAGGGCGATGAGTCACATGCGCTTGCGGAGCTTGAAGTGTTTATTGGTAAACAAGTTAAAATCCAAGCTGAGCCTCTGTACATACAAGAGCAGTTTGATGTTGTTATGATGTAATGGATATTTTGTGAGTTCAAGCGTTACTCTGATTCTTCGTGCATGTCTATGGTTAGTGGTTACTCTCTTAGTAACGCTAGCCATTGCTGTTACTACACTGCGTGTAGCCCTACCCAATTTAAATAAGTATCAATCTGAAATTGAGCTTTGGGTAAACCAACATTCCGGTTTTGAGTTTTCTATTCAAGATGTGGGCGGTTTTTGGCGCAACACTCACCCTTCTATTGCTCTACAAGGCGTTAAAGCCAGCCTCCCAAATGCAGAAGATGTGACCTTCTCTGTTGAGCGTGTTGAAGTCGAGTTTGACTTGATTCAATCGCTCGTTCAGATGCGTCCAGTTGTGGCCGATCTGGTCATGAATCAAATGTATCTTGATATTCGCTCAATTGATCTGTTTGCTGGAAACGGTACAGACGAACCTAAAGATCCCGGTTCTTCGAAGCGTGTGATGAAAGAGCTGGATAATTTACTATTGAAAACTTTGGTGGATGTGACCGCTAAAGACTCTTCACTTCTCTATCGCTCAGTTTCGGGCGAAGATCGTCAGCTTGATATCGACATTTTAAAATGGCAAAACACAGATAAACATCACCTTGCTGAAGGGGTTGTTAGCATTAAAGACGCCAATCTTAACTCGTTGTCAGTAAGTGCTAACTTTATCGATGGTGGCTCATTAACCGATGTAACCGGTGAGTTCTATGTGAGTGCAGATAACATCTCGGTTAAACCATGGCTAACCCGTTACATGCAGGCTGAGTCTGGTGTTGAAACCGGTACAGTGAGTTTGAATAGCTGGCTGACCTTGAGAAACAGCAAACCAGTGAGTGCGTATGTTGAGGTGTTACCTTCTGAATTGACTTGGAACGAAGGTGGCCAACATGATCTGATGCTTGAGTCAGGGGTCTTTAAGTTGTCTCCAATTGATGATGGATGGCAAGTGAATGGTCACTCACTTAATCTCAGAACGGATGATAGGCCTTGGCCTGAGTTAGATGTTGCCTTCAAGTGGAATAAAGGCCCGTGGGAACTTAATGTTTCTGAACTTGATGTAGAAACTATTACCCCGTTAATCAAGTTGATGCCAGATTCTGCGCAATCAACCAAAATGATCAATTCGTTGAAGCCTGGTGGCTCCGTTTCTGATATTCGGGTCTCAATGGATTCGGGCATCGAAAGCTTACGTTACTCGGCGAATTTTTCTGATCTCGCCATTGAGCAATGGGAGTTGGTTCCGGGCTTTAGCCAAGTTTCAGGCAGTGTGTTTGGCTCTGCATCTGAAGCGAAAGCCAGTCTGCATGTGATTGATGATGTGTTTCCTTATGGTGACGTCTTTCAAGCGCCTTTGAATATCAAACAAGGTCAGGTTGATATTGTTTGGCAGCAAGATGAAAACGGTTGGAAGCTTTGGTCCGATAAAATCACAGCAGCCACGCCAGATTTACAAGTCCTAGGCGCATTCCGCTTAGACTTCCCAAAGGATGCTAGCCCATTCTTATCGTTCTACGGCGAAGCTGATGCTTACAATGTCGGCGAGACATGGCGTTACTTACCTACATTGGCACTTGGACAAGATCTCACCGACTACCTTTCTACTGCGATTCAAGCGGGTAAAGCGGATACCGTAAAACTGTTGTGGCATGGCGATTTGTCTCAGTATCCATACACCAACCACGATGGTATTTTCCAAGTTTGGGTTGGCTTAGAGGACGCTAAGTTCAGTTTTGATACTGCCTGGCCATTGATTACCGATCTTCAACTTGATCTGTTGTTTGAAAATGATGCTATGCATCTGGATTCTCGTTCCGCTCAATTGATGGATGTGACGGCAGACCGAATCACAGGACGCATTCCTTATTTAGGGGAAGGCGGCCATATCGAAATTGAAGCGAAAGCGACGGCGTCAGGTAATGCGGTTCGTGATTACATGACGGCTTCACCATTGGTTGATTCTGTGGGTGCCGCCTTAACGGCGCTGCAAGTGAGTGGTGATGTATCGTCTGAATTCCAACTCAATATTCCTTTTGATTCCGAAAAAGAACCAAGAGCGTGGGGTTATGCTGATCTCAAAGATAACCATGTAGAGATTGAAGCGCCGCCAATGGTGCTTGAAAACACCACTGGGCGTATTGAATTTGATAATGATGTGATTACGGCCAACGGTCTCGCTGCCGATTTATTAAAGCAAGGTATTTCCGTTGACTTTAAAGGGCTCAACGATGGGCCTGGATATGCCGTTGATATTGATGTGTTGGGCGATTGGGACGTTAAGCCTCTAGAGCCTTATGTTGGTGAACAGTGGTTGAGCCGCTTGTCAGGTCATGCGCAATGGCAAAGCCAGATTGATATTCAACTTAATGACATCGGGTTTACTTACCAATTAGATTTACAGTCAGATCTTAAATACTTGGCGAGTGATTACCCGTATCCATTGGCGAAAAAATCACTAGAAAGTGGTTCTGCAAGGCTTCAAGCCTCGGGCAACCAAGAGTCGATTACCGCGCGTCTGCAACTGCCGAATACTAAATACCAAGCTGAAATTGATATTACTGGCGATGTTCCTGAGTTAACGGCGACCAACTTAGTGCTGGGTCGTGGTGGCTATAAAATTAGCCCTGTCGTTGGGCATCATGCGTTGATTCGTACGGATAAATTTAATGCTGATGATTGGTTATCAGTGGTGATGGAGCCAGTGCAACCGTCAGATGCAATACTTAGCCAAATGAACACGCCAACCATTCCAGCGCCAAGCCGTATTACCTTTGAGAGTAAAGAGCTGATCTTAGGTGGTATTTCTTGGAATGATGTCGACTTTAGCGCCCGCAAGAATAAACAAGCGTGGCAAATGGAAGTGTCTAGCCAAGAACTTGAAGGAGATATTAATTATCTGCCTCCTTATGATTTGACGGTTTCACTGGATCGTTTGCATTTGTTTGTTCCTGAATGGAGCGATAAGAAAAACCAAGAACAACTACTGCAACGTAAAGAACAAGAAGCACCATTGATCTCTAAGCTAGATAGAGAGATCTATGATGCGATGCCTAATCTGAAGTTAACGCTGAACGATTTTTGGCTACAAGGCTATAAGGTCGGTACCGTCGATGTTGAGTTAACTAGACAAGACGATCGGCTTGAGTGGAACAAGATTCAAGTTCGTAGCGGGAGCAATAAAGCCGATGTGAGTGGCTGGTGGGCACTGAATGGTGACAAGAGTCATTCATCGCTAACCGTTGATATTGAAGGTGAAAACAATAGCGAGCTCATGGAGCGTTTCGGCATTACATCCGGAATTCAAAAAGCGCCATTCGAGTTAGAAGGCCAACTGAACTGGGATGGTTCGCCATGGGGGATCAAAATGGATACCCTTGATGGCAACGTTAAAACCAAGTTTGGTAAAGGTATCATCTCGGATGTCAGTGGCGCGGCTCGATTGCTGGGGTTGTTTAGCCTAGATTCGATTATCCGTAAGATGCAGCTCGATTTCTCGGATGTGTTTGATAAAGGCATGGCATTCAATAGCATCACAGGAACGGGCAAGATTCAAAATGGTATCTTCCTGACGAACGATCTGAATATGGATGCGGTCGCTGGTGAGATGAAGATCAAAGGAATCGCTAACCTCAACACGCGCTTGGTCGATGCTGAGGTGAACTTTACTCCTGATATTACCTCGGGTATTCCTGTATTAACGGCCTTTGCGGTAACGCCTCAAACGGCGCTGTATGTATTGGCCGTGACTACGGTTATATCGCCGGTGGTTGAAGTCTTTACTCAAGTGAATTACTCGGTAAAAGGCCCATTGGATTCACCTACGGTAAGTGAGCTTTCTCGTAGTTCTGGCGAGTTCCAGCTACCCGAAAAATTGAGAAAATTAGCTGAGTAGTTGATAACAAGCCAGTCGGTTAATATACGGTCAAATGCCGATTTCTGAATCATAATGAATAGAGGAGCGAGACACATGGATAGTGTTGGGTTGATTCAAATGACATCTGGCCCTAACCCTGAATTGAACCTTGCTTACCTTGCTCAAGAAGTAGCAAAGTGCAAAGCGTTGGGGGCGAAGTGGGTTGTGTGCCCTGAAAACGCGTTAGTTTTTGGCAGTAAAGCCGACTATCACCAGTATGCTGAGCCTCTAAATGATGGCCCACTACAAAAGAAATTATTTGAGTTAGCTAAGCTTCACCGAATGTGGATCGTTGTCGGTAGTATGCCGATAAGCACAACTGAAGGTGTGACCACTACAACCCTAGTGATTGATGACTTTGGGTGCCTAGTGACTCATTACGATAAGCTACACATGTTTGATGTGGATGTCGCCGATGCGCACAAGTGCTATCGAGAGTCGGATATTTTCACGCCGGGTGAACGAGTTGTGACGACGGAAACGCCTTTTGGTCGCTTAGGTTTGAGTATTTGTTATGATGTGCGCTTTCCTCACTTGTATTCAGAGTTACGCAAACAAGGTGCACAAATCATAGTGGTACCAGCAGCGTTTACTGCGGTAACGGGTCAAGCGCATTGGGAAGCATTATTAAGATGCCGCGCGATCGAAACACAATCGTGGATTGTCGCGGTGGGGCAAGGGGGAAAGCACCCTTGTCAAAGAGAAACATGGGGACACTCAATGGTGGTTGATCCATGGGGACGAGTGGTCGCACAGCTAGACCAAGATCCTAAAAGTATGGTGGTTGAGATAGACACATCCAGTTGCGAATCAATCAGGCAAAATATGCCAATCGCGCAACACTCTCGATTTACCAATAAATTTTAATTACAAACAAGAGCCATTTATGAGCATTAATCAAATTGAAGAAGCGCTACTTACCCCAACAGGGCTGACGGAGCAAAATATCGCAGATACATTGGCGAGCATTGCTACCCGCCAAATTGATTATGCTGATATCTACTTTCAGTCAAGCTGGCACGAGTCATTAGTGCTAGAAGACAGCATTATTAAAGACGGCTCTTTCAATATCGATTGTGGTCTTGGTGTACGAGCAGTCTCTGGTGAAAAAACCGGTTTTGCTTACTCTGACCAAATCCAATTGGATGGCCTTAAACAGAGTGCAATCGCGGCTCGCGGTATCGCTAAGCAAGGCCAAAACGGCAAGGTACAAGCTTTCAAACGCAACTCTAACCAAGCTTATTATGACGCGGTAAACCCGCTAGCAAGCTGGGAAAAGCAGCAAAAGACAGAATTGCTTAAAGCGCTTGATGCTTACATTCGTACTAAAGAGCCGATGGTGACTGAAGTATCGGTAAGCTTAAGTGGTGTACATGAGCAGATGCTGGTTGCGGCAACTGATGGTACTTTCGCTGGTGATATTCGCCCGCTGGTTCGCTTGTCTATTAGCGTACTTGCTCAGAAAGGCGATCGTCGTGAACGTGGCAGTGCTGGTGGCGGTGGTCGTTTTGGTTACGACTTCTTCTTAAGTGATGCTAATGGTTCTCAGGTTGCTTATCAATTTGCTGATGAAGCAATCCGCCAAGCGTTAGTTAACCTTGAAGCAGTTGCTGCACCTGCTGGTGCAATGCCTGTCGTTCTTGGTTCGGGTTGGCCGGGCGTTCTTCTGCATGAAGCGGTAGGCCACGGTTTAGAAGGTGACTTCAACCGTAAAGAGTCTTCAGTATTTTCTGGCAAAGTGGGCGAGCAAGTCACATCAAGCCTATGTACGATTGTTGATGACGGTACATTAACGGATCTACGTGGTTCATTGAACGTCGATGATGAAGGCGTTAATGGCCAGTACAACACGCTAATCGAAAACGGCATCCTAAAAGGTTACATGCAAGATAAGCTTAATGCTCGTCTAATGGGTGTAGCGCCTACAGGTAATGGTCGTCGTGAGTCTTATGCACACCTTCCTATGCCGCGCATGACCAACACTTACATGTTGCCAGGTGAGCATACTCCTGAAGAGATTATCTCGACGGTTGAAAGAGGCATCTACGCGCCGAACTTTGGTGGCGGTCAGGTGGATATTACTTCTGGTAAGTTTGTGTTCTCCGCGTCTGAAGCGTACATGATTGAAAACGGTAAGATCACTCACCCAGTGAAAGGTGCAACGCTAATCGGTTCGGGTATCGAAGCGATGCAGCAAGTGTCTATGGTGGGTAACGACCTTAGCCTTGACCGTGGTGTTGGTGTGTGTGGTAAAGCCGGCCAAAGCGTACCAGTCGGTGTTGGTCAACCAACATTGAAACTAGACTCGTTAACGGTTGGTGGTACTGAGTAATTCAGACCAACTTCAGCAAATTTGTGATAGCAAGCTAGTTGAAATTACAGTTTCAGTTTCAGTTAAAGCTAAAGCTAAAGCTAAAGTTAAAGTTAAAGTTAAAGCTAAAAGCGCCTCCAATGTGAGGCGCTTTTCTGTTTCTGGTTTTTTTGTTTCTGGATCGCTATTTACTAAACAGAACCGTTACATGTTCTCTTCAGCAAACTCGGCCAGTCGGCTTCGTACCACACCATTGAGGTGAATATTGGCACTGCCTTCGAAGTCTTTAAAACGCTCGACCATGTAGGTTAAGCCTGAAGTTACAGGGGTTAAGTAGGATGAATCTATCTGAGCTAGGTTTCCTGAACAGACGATCTTGGTGCCTTCACCACAACGGGTGATGATGGTTTTGATTTGTGAAGCGGTGAGGTTTTGACACTCATCCAAAAGGACAAAGGCATTTTGGATTGAGCGACCACGCATGAAGTTAATCGATTTGAACTGGATATTGGCTTTGTCACAGATGTACTTCATCGATCCTTCGGTGCAGTGATCGTTCTTGTGCAGAGCTTCCAGTGTATCGGTCACCGCCGCTAACCAAGGCAGCATTTTTTCTTCCTCGGTGCCGGGAAGGAACCCAATCGACTCACCGATATCGGGCGTGTTTCGGGTTACGATGATCTTATCGAATTGTTTACGCTCTATGGTTTGTTCAAGTGCGGCAGCCATGGCTAACAGTGTTTTACCACTACCTGCAGCGCCCGTTAGAATCACCAGATCGATGTCAGGGTCGAGCAGTGCATCAATCGCCATCCCTTGATAGACATTCTTAGGTGTGATGTCCCATGTCTTGCGGTTCATTAACCTTTCTCTACTGAGATCTCTGAGCGTAATGCGTTCGGCCTCAATCTCTTCTACACGACCAGCAAAGTCACTTTCTTGGTCAATCACATATTGGTTGAGGAAGGTTGGATCGAAAGGTGATCTCGCTAGGGTGTGCAGCGTTTTTCCGCCTAAACTTCTACTCTCGACGTTATCGACGCCATCCCAGAATGAGCCTTCGAGTTGTTGAAAGCCTTTGGTGAGGTATTGGATGTCATCAATCAATTGGTCGGTTTGATAGTCTTCAACAAAGCGGACCCCTGCGCCTTTGGCTCGTAAGCGCATGTTGATGTCTTTAGTGATAAGAACTACTTCGCGTGGCGCGCGTTTGTTTTGAAGGTAGAGGACTGCGTTGAGGATTCGGTTATCGCCTGCCTTATCATCGGCGAAGGCTTTGATGCTTTCTTGAAGTTCGTAATCAGCGAGTATGGAAATACTGCCAGATGCGTTTATGTCTTTAGAAAAAGGAATGCCTTCCGATATTTGGTCTGGTGTGGCTTCCCTGAACAAATCTTCGAGCGTTCGAATCGCAATTCTCGCATCTCGAGCAACGTCTCTTTTACTGTCTTTGATTCTGTCGAGTTCTTCTAGCACGGTCATGGGGATAACGACATCGTGCTCTTGGAAAGAAAATATAGCGAAGGGTTCGTGAAGTAGGATATTAGTGTCTAAAACAAATAGCTTCCGGTTGGTCTCGCCCATAGCATCTCCTTGCCGACGTGCGGCTTGCCTTGCATTCATTGAACGTAGATAAAGCTCATATAAAGATTAGTATCTCATTCCGGTGATAGTCAACTACTCACCTAAACTTCATCTAGAGAAATATCGCCATATCGTTGTGAATGAATATGGCGTATTCGTTTGAGAGCAGCAATCTGCTACCTATAGATTACCCATGATTTTTTGACAGTTTGATTGCACTGGCGAAAACAGAAAAAAAGTATGAAATCATCTCCTTTAGGCGTGACCTAAATCACAGCATCGAGTAAGATTAGCGACCTTTTTCTGCACCATTTTCTCGAGATATTTATTATTAAGAGCGCACTTAAAAAGTGGCTGCAAACTAGGCATCTTTAGCTATATTTTTAGTTCAAGCGCGATAACGCTCTTGTTTAAAACTGCAGTTAACATGACCAAATTCCAACTATAAGATTGAGGTAGTCGATTCATGACATTTGCTTTGGGGCAACGCTGGATAAGCGATACGGAGAGCGATTTAGGTTTAGGTACCGTTGTAGCAATGGATGCTCGAACAGTGACAGTAATGTTTGCAGCATCAGAAGAGAATCGTGTCTATGCACGCACTGATGCTCCCGTAACCCGAGTAACGTTTAATGTTGGCGATGTCATCGAATGCCAAGAAGGCTGGTCTCTAACTGTCGAAGAAGTTATCGAAGATAAAGGGCTACTGACTTATTTGGGCACTCGTGAAGATACTCAAGAGACAGAGGTGACTCTGCGTGAAATATTCTTAAGCAACCAGATCCGCTTTAACAAACCACAAGATAAGCTGTACGCAGGTCAAATCGACCGTATGGATAACTTTGTGCTGCGTTACCGCGCGTTAAGCAATCAATACCAACAACATAAGAGCCCGATGCGTGGCTTGTGTGGTATGCGCGCTGGTTTGATTCCTCATCAGTTGTACATTGCTCATGAAGTAGGTCGTCGTCACGCTCCGCGCGTTTTACTGGCTGATGAAGTGGGTCTAGGTAAAACCATTGAAGCAGGCATGATCATTCACCAACAGGTGTTGTCTGGCCGTGCTGAACGCATTCTGATTGTGGTACCTGAAACTCTGCAACACCAATGGTTAGTAGAGATGATGCGCCGTTTCAACCTGCACTTCTCTATCTTTGACGAAGAGCGTTGTATTGAAGCCTTCGCGGAGTCAGATAACCCATTTGATACACAGCAATACGTTCTGTGTTCTTTGGATTTCCTACGCAAGAGCCGTAAGCGCTACGAGCAAGCACTTGAAGGTGAGTGGGATTTGTTGGTTGTCGATGAAGCGCACCACCTTGAGTGGAGCCAAGACAAACCGAGCCGAGAATACCAAGTGGTTGAAGGATTAGCGGAAAATACTTCTGGCGTACTGCTATTGACAGCAACCCCTGAACAGCTGGGTCGTGAGAGTCATTTTGCACGTCTGCGTCTGCTTGATCCTGATCGCTTCTACGATTACGAAGCATTCGTGGAAGAAGAAGACCAATACGCCCCTGTTGCTGATGCAGTAACGGCATTGTTCTCTGGCGTGAAGCTTGAAAACAGCGCGAAGAATCAGATCACTGAGCTTCTATCTGAACAAGATGTTGAGCCTCTATTCCGCGTTATCGAGGGCGATAGCAGCGAAGAAGAGCAAGCGTTAGCTCGCCAAGAACTGATTGATAATCTTATGGATCGCCATGGTACAGGTCGTGTTCTTTTCAGAAACACACGTGCTGCAATCAAAGGCTTCCCTAAGCGTAATGTAAACCTACTGCCGATGGATATTCCAACGCAGTACACAACCTCTATGCGTGTATCAGGCATGATCGGTGGCAAAATGGCTCCCGAAGCTCGTGCGATGAAGATGCTGTACCCAGAAGAGATCTTCCAAGAGTTTGAAGGTGAAGACTCAAGCTGGTGGCAGTTCGATTCACGCGTTAACTGGTTGATTGAAAAGATCCAAGATAAGCGCAGCGAAAAGATCCTAGTGATCGCATCTCGTGCGAGTACTGCTCTTCAATTAGAGCAAGCACTGCGTGAGCGTGAAGGTGTGCGTGCAACCGTATTCCACGAAGGCATGTCAATTCTAGAGCGTGATAAAGCCGCGGCTTACTTTGCTCAAGAAGAGGGGGGCGCTCAGGTTCTTATCTGTAGTGAAATCGGCTCTGAAGGTCGTAACTTCCAGTTTGCTAACCAGTTAGTGATGTTCGATTTGCCATTCAACCCAGACTTGCTTGAGCAACGTATTGGTCGTTTGGACCGTATCGGTCAGCTGCGTGATATCGACATTCACGTTCCTTACCTAAAAGGCACATCGCAAGCGATTCTAGCGCGTTGGTTCGATGAAGGTTTGAACGCATTTGCAGAGACGTGCCCTACAGGTCGCACAGTTTACGACAAGTACTCTGATGTTCTTATTGAGATGTTGGCTTCTGGTAACACCGAACAACTTGATGAAGTGATTGAAGAGTCAGCGAAGCTAAACCAAAGCCTGAAATCGGATCTAGAAAAAGGCCGAGATCGCCTGCTAGAAATGCACTCAAATGGCGGCGAAAAAGCGCATGAGATTGCAGAAAAGATCGCGTCGACTGACGGTGATACTAATCTAGTGTCTTTTGCACTGAGTCTGTTCGATACCATTGGTTTGAACCAAGACGATAAGGGTGAAAATGCGCTAGTTGTAACGCCATCTGAGCACATGATGGTTCCAAGCTACCCAGGCCTACCTTATGAAGGTGCAACCATCACGTTTGATCGTGAAACGGCGCTGTCTCGTGAAGACATGAACTTCATTAGCTGGGAACACCCAATGATTCAGGGCGGTATTGATCTGCTCTTGAGCGAAGGTGTCGGTGCATCAGCAGTTTCGCTACTGAAAAACAAAGCGCTGCCAGTCGGTACGATTCTACTTGAGTTGGTTTACCTTGTTGATGCACAAGCGCCAAAGCGCAGCGGTATCAGCCAGTTCTTACCTAAGACGCCAATTCGTTTGATGATGGATGGCCGTGGTAACGATTTATCTGCTCAGGTTGAATTCGATAGCTTTAACCGTCAACTGAGCCCTGTGAACCGCCACCTGGCAAGCAAGTTGGTGAATTCAGTACAGGGTGAAATTCACAAGCTAATTGAAGCCGGTGAGACGCATGTGCTGCCGAAGGTTGAAGAAGTTCGTCAGCAAGCCCAGAAAGATATGCAAACCAACTTGAACGGTGAGCTAGAACGTCTACAAGCGCTTAAAGCGGTGAACCCTAACATTCGTGATGAAGAGCTAGAAGTTATCGAAGCTCAAATCAATGAACTGACCGGTTACATCAGCAAGGCTCAGGTTCAGCTGGATTCGTTACGCTTGATTGTGGTTTCTCACAACTAAGCCAAGAACTCGAATATCGCTAGCTTTACGCTTTAACGAAATAAGGCCTTCATCACGAAGGCCTTATTTGTATCTGTGTACCGTCCTAAATATGGTTGACACATTTCCAACATGAAATTGGAGAGTGTCATGAAAACAACAAGTAGACGTACTCAACGAGATTATTCTCTTGCCTTTAAATTGGCAGTCGTAAGCCAAGTTGA
>Ga0310122_10000775_pt1 | contig 20300 bp, 14 predicted proteins | sample CB6_Bottom_1051__FD_203503 | JGI IMG/M metagenome (GOLD analysis project Ga0310122, IMG submission 203503) | Marine microbial communities from Western Arctic Ocean, Canada - CB6_Bottom_1051 | ecosystem: Environmental > Aquatic > Marine > Oceanic | place: Canada: Western Arctic Ocean | collected...
GAAGCGCGGGTGGTCGTCGCCGGCGTCGAATGCAAGGCGCGCTACTTGGTCGTGGATTTGCCGCACAGCGACGACGCGTTCGTGAAGGCCTTTCCGGCCGAGACGACGGAGGCGTTCTGCGACGGGCACAACGCCGCGTTCCGCTACTTCGGCGGCGCGCCGCGCCGCATCGTCTACGACAACACCAAGCTGGTGGTCGCGAAGATTCTCGGGGACGGCACGCGGCAGCGGACGCAGGTCTTCAGCGAGCTCCAGTCGCACTACTTGGTCGACGATCGCTTCGGCCGGCCAGGCAAGGGCAACGATAAAGGGAAGATGGACACGCAACGTACTCGCTTGCGATAGGTCGGGGCTGCTCGCAGCCCGTGGTCAAAAGCCCACTGCATTCGAACGGCGCTGCCGCAAAATGGTACTGGGACGCTCAGGGACAGGGCGATCGGCTACCCCAGGAGCTCTCGTGCGTCCCGGGATGATGCGAGCGGCCGTGGTGGACAGACCCGTTGCGTGCATCGGGACACCGCGACGATGGTCAGGAGGCCAGCAAGCATCGCCGTCGTCCGGAAGGGAAACAGCACAGCGCCCGATACCGGGTCGATCATCGGGTACGGGAGAAGACGCGGGATACCGAGCACCGGCTCGCCCCCACCGAACCGTAGCGTAAAGGAGACCACCAACCCGGCGATGGACCCGTAGCGGTTGGCGCGTCGGTCGAACAGCGCGGTTGTGAGCTGAGGGAACAGGATGCAGTAGACGAAATCGCTGCACAGGAACCAGAGCGCATAGACGCTCTGCACGCGCAACGCGATCAAGGTGGCCGCCGTGCCCACGATGAGAATCAGTCGCTGGATCACGCGGCGCAATGTCGCCGGATCGGCCGACGGGTGCACCAGCGGTCGATAGATGTTCCAGGCGCCCATCGACGACGCTGACAACACCGACGAGTCGATCGAGGACATGACCGCCGCAGCCAGCGCGCCGAGACCGATGCTGGCGACGACCGGTCCGGTGAGATAGCGGAGCACGAACGGCAACACCAGCGGTGGCTCCGGCGCGGCCACACCGAGGGCGCTCCAATCGGCGGCGGCGCCGATGATACCGATCAGCGCGGCGGGGATCGCCGCCACGATGCACACCGCGGCGGCGAGAAACGACAGCTGTGCCGCGATGCGTTCGCTCCTGGCTGACAGCACGCGTTGGAAGTACACGTGCCAGGCGACACCGCCGAAGACGAGGAGGAGCGCCGAGTCCCACCAGCTCCAATAGGCATCGCCCCACGCCGGATCGTCCCAGCCGCGCCACGGCGGCAGAAGCCCGATGTGCTCCGCGCTCGACGTATACGCGTCCCAGGCCACGCCGAGTCCGCCCACCTGGCTCGCGGCGATCGGCACGACGAGCCACAGCCCGACCAGAAACAGGGTGAGCTGCAGTACGTCGGTGTAGGCGACGGCCCAGAGCCCGCCGGTCAGCGTATAGGCGACCGCGACGGCGGCCGACACCACGATCGACGGCCCAAAATCGAGACCGATGACAGTCCCGAACGTGGTGCCGAGGGCGGTCAGGATGGCCCCGGTCCAGAAGATCTCACCGGTCAGTGCAGGGATATACAGCAGCGCGGCGACCCGCGCCCCGAAGCGCGCCTCGAGCGGGTCGAGCATCGTCGTGAAACGGTGCCGGCGCATAACCCGCGCGAAGCAGGCGCCCCCCACCACGAGGCTCAGGGCATACCCCCAGGGCGCCTGCGCCCAGACCAGACCCGAGCCGTAGACGGCCTCGGCGGTGCCGTTGATATACCCGCCGCCCACCCACGTCGCCGACATGGTGAACACGCCGAGCCACAACGGCATCGAGCGCCGAGCCAGCATCAGGTCTTCGGCCGTCCCGATGCTGTGTCGTCTGGCCGCGGCTCTGCCCACGCCGTAGATCACGCTGTAGAAGAACACCAGCGCCAGAAACGCACCCCAATGGAACCCCTGAAGTGCGTTGGCCATGGCCGTGTATGTTGTCACACGGCGTTGCCGGTCGTGCCGCGGTTCTAGAGGGCACAGGTCCGGAAACCGGCCACGATGTTCCGGCGGTGCCGCATGAAGAAGTTGCGCCAAGTGTTGCGGATCATGCCAGAGCGGGTTGTCCATCCGCCCCCCCGAAGGACCGGTTTCTGGCCGAAGTACGGCTCGGAATACTCCTTGTATGGGTCAGCGACAAACCCGGGGTACGGGTCGAGATAGCTGTCGGTCCATTCCCACACGTTGCCGATCATCTGTCGACACCCGAACGGGCTGTCTCCCGCCGGAAGGGCTCGGACGTCGACAGGTCCGCCGTAACGATAGTCCAGGTTGGCCCGCTCCGGCATCGGCGCTATCTCGCCCCACGGGAAGGACGTCTTGTCCGGCCCGCTCGCCGCATACTCCCACTCCGCCTCGGTGGGGAGGCGCCGCTTCGCCCAGGCGCAATACGCTTTCGCTTCATGCCAGTTCACATGGACGACGGGCTGCCAGGGGTCGAGCGGGAGGCGCTGATCGAACGTCCGCTGGACCCACGTGCCGTCTTGTGTGGACCAAAAACACGGATGTTCGGCCCCCTCCCGGCGACGCCATTCCCAGCCGTGCTTGCTCCAGTTCTTCCGCGCGACATAGCCACCGCTGTCCACAAACTCGACGAACTCGGCGTTCGTCACCGGCGTGTTCGCGATACGGAACGGTGCGATCTCCACCGCGTGGGCCCACTTCTCGTTGTCGAACACGAACGGGGCCTCCCTGGGCGCGCCCAACGGAAACGACGCACCAGGCACCTCGACATCGCGCCGCACATACGACGAGTCGCCTCTGACCGGGTCACGTGCCAGCGCTAGAAACGCCGGCCGACGGTATCCGAGTGCCTGGCAGACCATCGCCAGATTCTCCGAGTGCATATACTCGTGCTGCGTCACATGGCGGTAGAAGTACACCTCCTCCAGAGTCGGCTCCTTGCCTGCCAGATGCCCAACGCTGCGATCCAGCACCGTCCGGAGGTAGTCCAGCGTCTCGGCTCGCGAGGGAAACTCGTGGTCCCAGCGACGCTTGTAGGACATATGAAACGAGTCATAGATCGCATCGCCGTTCGCACGAATCGGCGACTCGTCATACAGCGTCCGAAGGATCCAGTACTCCTGGAACCACCCGACGTGCCCGACCTCCCAGATGGGCGGTTCGAGAAACCGCTCCTGGGGGCCCAGCAGTTGGTCGTCGGCAAGATCGGTGAACACAGCCAGTTCTACCCGGCGAGCGTCCCGCAGGTCGTCGATCAGGTCGTCGGCGGTCGGACGATTCGGTGCTGGTGTGGAACGCGCCATGCTGCGCATACTACGCAAGAAGTTGCATCAGGACCACAGGCCGTCCGCCGTTCGGTCTCTCGCAGCGCATGACAGGCTGCAGGCTAGGCCTGACGCGCGGGGCGCCCTGCCCTCCCGAACCGGGTGCGCGTACGGCCACCGCCCGACCCGGATCCGACGGCGCGACCTGACCCACCGTGATGACGCCCGGGGCGGAAAGCCTGTGGCTGAGGCCGGCGTTGCGGCGTGGGCTGGACCGCGTCGGTCGACGGCGTGAAGCCGGCGATGTGCTGACACTCGATCGGCTTGCCCACGAGCCGCTCGATCGCGGCGAGCTGGGCACGTTCTTCGGGCGCAGCCAGCGAGATCGCCTCCCCACTCTTGCCGGCGCGCGCGGTACGCCCGATGCGGTGCACGTAGTCCTCGGGGACGTTGGGCAGATCGAAGTTGACCACGTGGCTGATGCCATCGACGTCGAGGCCGCGGGCCGCGATGTCGGTCGCGATAAGGGTGTCGATCGCACCCGAGCGGAAGCCGTCGAGGGCCCGGGTCCGTGCATTCTGGCTCTTGTTCCCGTGGATCGCTACGACTCGGCGCCCGGACTTTTCGAGCCGCCGCACGAGCTGGTTGGCCCGTGCCTTGGTCCGTGTGAAGACCAGTGTCTGTCCCAGCTCGCCGCTCTGAAGCAGGAGTTGCAGCAGGTCCTTCTTGCGGGTCATGGCCACCGGATGGACCACCTGCCGGACGGCGCTGACCGGCGTCGCGCGACGGGTGACCTCGACCATGACCGGTGCGTTGGTGGTACGGCGGATCAGCGCTTCGATTTCGTCCGGCATCGTTGCCGAGAAAAACAGGTTCTGGCGTGTCGTCGGCAGCGTCGCAAGGATGCGGCGGACATCGGGCAGGAAGCCCATGTCGAGCATCCGGTCGGCTTCGTCGAGCACCACAATCTCAACGTGGCCGAGATTCGCCTGCCGGCGACCCAGATGGTCGAGGAGCCGACCGGGGGTCGCGACCAGCAGATCGAGACCGCGGGTCAGATGGCGTTTTTGCGGCTCCATACCGACGCCGCCGAAGATGACGGTGCTACGCAGACGCAGGTGTGCGCCGTAGCGCTTGGCCATGTCCCCAATTTGAGCCGCCAGCTCGCGGGTCGGTGAGATCACTAGCGCGCGCGGGTAGCGCGACGGCCGCCCTTCGGCAAGTCGCTGCAGGATCGGCAGCAGGAAGGCCGCCGTCTTGCCCGTACCGGTCTGAGCACAGGCGATCAGGTCGCGACCCTCGAGCACCACCGGGATGGCTTGCTCCTGGACCGACGTAGGGTTCGTGTAGCCCGCACCGTCAACGGCGCGGACAAGCTCTGGGCGCAGGCCCAGCTCGGTAAACTTCATCTAGTCTATTACTCCTGTCCGCGCTCACCCAGGCGCAGACCAGCATCAGTTACGAGTTACAGTCCGCAGTCTCGGCGGACGCAAGGAAGAACCTTGGAGGAGGAGGGCCCGGGATGGTCTCGGGCGGCACCCGCTGCTCTGAGCGGGGCTTCCGGGTAGGAGAAAACCTGCTCGCGATTCCCGAATAGTGTAGCACGGATCTCGCTCGAGTCCAGGCGCTGGCGCTGCCCGAGCGGCCGCCGACACAGGCTATCTCGTGGTGGCGAGCCATTCCATGATACGAGGCGTCACGAACTCGGGCACCTGCGTGTGCGGGCCGTGGCCGACGCCTGGGAGCACGTGGATCGTCAGGTCGCCCTCCACCCAATTCCACATGTCATTCAGTGTGGGGTTCTGGAACGGCCCACTGTCTTTGCCGTAGATGAACAGAGTTGGCGCCTGCACCGGTGGAAACTCTCCGAACCTGAACCCGAACGCGGCTGTCTCCAGTGTGACCGGCGACGTGGGCCAGTTCGCCTTGTAGAAGTTCACGATCGACTCCGGGTCGAGTCGCTGATACGCCTCCGTCCGTAACGCGGCCAGCTCGGCCGGCTCATCCGGATTCGGCGGTCGGTTCCGCAGCCGCTCGCCAAGTGCCGCGCCGGCGCCAGGATTCTCCTGCATGCCCCGCTGAAACGTGCTGGCCCGTTGCTGGTCCGGGTTGCTGACGAGTTCCCGAAGCAGACCGGCTGGATGGATCGACCCCAGTGAGATCAGCCGATCCGTGCGCTCGGGATAGGTCATCGCGAAATGCCATGCATGCAGCCCACCGCTGTCCTGCCCGACAATGATCGCCGTCTCCGCGCCGACTGCGTCGATGATGGCGTTGATGTCGCCGGCGATCTTCGCCGACGTGTAGTGTTCGACGCCGACCGGTTTGTCGCTCTTGTCGGTGCCACGGGTCGACATGGCGACGACCCGATACTGCACCGACAGCGCCACCAGCTGATGCCTGAAGTCGAACCAGGGGCCGGTAATGCTATGGACAAAGATCACCAACGGGCCGTCGCCCGCCGTGTGATAGACGATCTTGACACCGTCCGAATCGACCGCCGCCTCGGTGAACACGACCGACCGCCCTTGCCAATCGCTGATCGTGACATCGGCCAGTGCCGACCCGGGTAGAAGCACACCCCCTGCGACGAGGCCCACAAGCAACATCAGGCGTACTAATCTCATCTAGCACTCCTTGGTGACAGTCAGCACGGCCATCGCGACCCTGGTGGCCACGCCCTAGCGCATTCTCTCCCCGACGGCGGTCGCCACCGCCTGTCCATCAAGCGCAGCAGACATGATACCGCCAGCGTAGCCTGCGCCTTCTCCACAGGGATACAGATTCTTGACATCCACGTGCTCTAACGAGTCCCGGCGTCGTGGAATACGCACCGGCGCACTGGTGCGCGACTCGACCCCCACCACGACCGCTTCGTTTGTGAGAAACCCCGGCTTCTTGGCGCCAAACACCTGCATGGCCTTCTGCAAGCGAGTGACGATGGGTGTCGGCAGCAGCTCATGTATGGCTGCCGAATAGAGACCGGGGACATACGATGCGGCTGGGAGCGACGCCGACAGTTTCCCATCGATGAAGTCCATCATGCGCTGCGACGGGGCTCGTTGGGAACCGTCGCCCGCCGCGAACATGCGTTCCTCTGTGTCCCGCTGGTATCGCAAACCAGCCAGCGGGTCGACGCCATCGTCCCGCCGGACATCGTCAATCTCAACACCGACAACAATTCCCGAGTTGGCAAATTCGGAATCGCGTCTGGACAGCGACATCCCGTTCACGACGACCTCACCGGGCGCAGTCGCCGCCGGGACAATCAGACCGCCTGGACACATACAGAACGAGAAAACACCACGGCCGTCGACCTGAGTGACCAGTTTGTAGCTGGCGGCGGGAAGGGCCTGGCCCCGTGGATTCCGGCGATATTGCATCTGGTCGATCGCGCCTTGGGCATGTTCGATGCGGATCCCCATCGCAAACGGTTTTGGCTCGATGGTGATCTGTCTGCGATGCAAGAGCTCGTAGATGTCGCGGGCCGAGTGCCCCGTTGCCAGAATGACACTCTCTGCCAAGTATTCCCGTTCGTCGTTGACGATGACCCCGTAGACCGTGTGATCCCGCAGTATCAGGTCGGTCACTCGAGCGCCAAAATGCACTTCACCACCGTGTGCTTCTATCGTGTGGCGAATGGCTTGCACGATTTGAGGGAGCTTGTTCGAGCCGATATGGGGATGCGCGTCCACCAGAATGTCCCGGTGGGCGCCATGCTCGACCAGCCATTCCAGCACCCTCCGAATGTTTCCCCGCTTCGTGGCGGCCGTGTAGAGCTTGCCGTCAGAATAGGTGCCGGCCCCACCTTCGCCGAAACAGTAGTTCGAATTGGGATTCACGGTGCCGAACTGTTGTATCGCCCGCAGGTCCTTCCGTCGCGCTTGCACGCCTTTGCCGCGGTCGAAGATGACAGGCTGAAGACCGTGCTCCAGCAGCTGCAGGGCCGCGAAGTATCCTGCGGGCCCCGCGCCCACGACAATGACCCGCTTGTCGGTCCTCGCGTTCAGCAGCTTCCCTGAGTGCCGTGCAGGTGGGGGTGGCGCCTCCCCGACATAGATGTCGAAGGCCACACGATAGATCGGGGTCCGGCGCCGGGCATCGAGCGAGCGTCTGACGAGAACGACATCGGTGATCGTCTCGGGTAGGATGCCACAGCTGTCGATGGCGGCCTTGCGCAGGCTCACCTGATCGAACGCTGTGTCCACGGCGATCGAGGTCTCTATGCGCGTGATCATCGCTTCAGACGAACAGGAAGGGATGGGCCCCGCTGCATCGAGACCCGCAGGGACCCTGGCGCGCAACCCCTCGGTAGCAGGTTCCAACAGCGGCGACGCCGCAGACCGGTGTTTGATCAGTCTACGTCATCCCTAGCGTCGCTACCGCGGAGCCCGGGCGCCCGCGGAGTCTGCCCCGCTGTCATATCCTTTAGCGGATGCCGAGCTTCCGGTGCTATACGTGCGGCGCACCCTTCGAGATCCCGCAGGCGGCGATCGACAAGTATCCCGGCTGGCAACCGAAGTACTGCCGGGAGCATTCACCGAAGCGCCCGACGCGCGCCCCTCAGCAGACCGTCACCCCTCGACGTGGAGGAGCTGATCGTGACAGCTCCCTGCGCGAAGAGAACCTGACCGTTGCCGAGGTCCTCTCGAAATACGACGGGGGTCCCGGCTCCGGCGTGTTCACTGATGGCAGCGCTGTGCCGAATCCAGGGCCGGGCGGCTGGGGCGTGGTGTGGGTGGAGGACGGTGAGATCCAGTCGGAGCAGCACGGGCACGAGCCGCACACGACCAACAACCGCATGGAACTGCGGGCTCTCGTCGCGGCGTTCACGATCTTGCCGGAGAACGCCACCGCCCGTGTCCTGACCGACAGTCGTCTGTGTGTGGACACGATCACGAAGTGGGCACCCGCGTGGGAGCGGCGAGGCTGGAAAAAGAAGTCCGGCCCGATCAAGAACCTGGCACTCGTGCAGGAACTGCTGGCCCTCTACCGGACGCACCCCACCTGCGAGCTGATCTGGATTGCTGCCCACTCGGGCAATCGCTGGAACGAGTACGCGGACAGCCTGGCCACCGCCTGGATGCGCGCCAAGCTCTAAGGGCCCTAGCCGTCGAGCTCTCGGAGGGGGTCGTCGGCCGTCCCGAACGCGTCGATCGAGAGCCCCATGCGCTGCAGCAATGACAGATGCAGACTCGAGAGGTCGGTCGGATCGGCGTACTCGAGGAACCGCCCGGCCTTGATGGTCCCCCCGCCGCGACCCGCGACGAGGGTGGGGAGATCCTTCTCGTCGTGCTCGTTGCCGTCCCCAAGACTGGCACCGTAGACAATCATGCTGTTGTCGAGCAACGTCCCGCCGTTCGGCTCCGAGATCGCCTTCAGCCGGCCGAGCAGGTAGGCCACCTGACGGTGGTTCCAGCGAATGACCTCGGCATACATCGCCCGCTTCTCTTCCACGGACTCCCACGACGTCACGCCGTCGTCATCCTCCGTCTGGCCCGACGCGTTCTTATAGTGCGACAGCGCGTGCCAGGTGCCGCTGACCCCAGGGATGAAGTTGAAGTAGCGGTTCGACTGCCCATGGTCGAGCATGAAGGTGCAGACCCGGGTGGCGTCGGACTGAAACGCCGCGACCATCAGGTCCATCATCAGTCGCACATACGACTGGTGGTCTGCCGGAATCCCCGGTGTCGGCGTCGTGAGCGTATCGCCGAGCGCACCGTCATCCCGTATCTCGGTCGACCGCCGCTCGGCGAACTCGATGCGACGCTCGAGCGCACGGATCGACTCGAAGTACTCGTCCAGTCGGTGGTGGTCGGCCGTGCTCACGTAGGTGCGCAGGGCCCGGGCGTCGGCCAGCACGGCGTCCATCACAGAGCGGTGCGTGGCACCACCCGAGGCCGGCCGGAACATCCGGTCGAAGATGGCTCGTGGCTCGATCTCTCGGCTCATCGGGCGGTCGGCCGCCGACCAGGAGATCGCGTTGCGTGGCAGCGAGTTTGAAAAATAGCCCTCCCCCTTGAGCGACAGCTCCAGCGACGGCAGCAGTGTCTCGTCCCGCAGGTGGTTCGCAGCCAGCTGATCGGCCGACACGCCCCCGGCGTTGACCGCCCGCGACTGGTAGCGCTGCCCCGTCAGCCAGGTGGGCGGCCCATTGACGTGGCCGTTGCCCTGCGGCGTCCAGATGTTACTTGGGATGAGGATGTCGTCCTTGAACGGCTCGAGCGGGCTCATCCAGGCATTCAGCTTCACGAGACGCCCGTCGGTCGCCGTCTCTTCCGGATACCAGATGCCACGCGGCATGCCGTTCGGGAAGTACAGGTAGGCAAGCCGATTGACACCGGTCGCCGACGTCTGGCCCGCTCCCGCGAGACCGCTCGCCCAGGTCGGCATCACATCGAGCAGCGGCAACGCCACCGTCACCCCGAGCCCCCGGAGCACCGTGCGGCGAGACACGCGTCGAGGCAGCCGCGTTGGCAGAGACGGCATTAGTTGATCTCCAGGGCGGGGTTCTTCTTGTACTGGAACGGGTAGCTCACAACGATCGCCTGCAGCAGTGTCTGGAACCGATAGTCGTCGGCCGCCACCGTGGCGATGATCGTCCGGACCGCCGGTTCGTCGTAGTACTCGAGTTGCCGACCAAGCGCATACGCCAGCATCTTGGTCACCACCTGCCGAACCAGGTCGTCATGCCTGGTCTCGAGCAGCGCCCGTTTCAGCCCGGCCGGACCGGTGAACGACGTGCCATCGGGCAGCGCCCCGTCGGCGGGAATCGGACGGTGCGTGTTCTTGTAGTACCGCGTGACCGGGTCTGGGCTGGTCTCGGTCTGGAACTCGACGACCTCATCTGCCTCGTCCGGGTCGGTGACCCGCTGCCTGAAGTCGTAGGTGTCGCGCCAGCGCCCAAAGTAGTCGAAGTTCTCGAGACTGAAGCCGATCGGATCGATCTTGTTGTGACACACGCGGCAGGTCTCGTTCTCCGAGTGCATCGCGACCTTCTCGCGGAAGCTCAGCCCGCGCAGATCCGCCACGTCATCGCTCAGGACGCCGGCGTTGGGTGGCGGCGGCGGAGGGGGGGTACCGAGCAGCGTCTCGAGAATGTAGTGCCCTCGCTTCACCGGGCTGGTGTCCTTGTAGTTCGAGGTGAGCGCGAGGATGCTGGCCTGCCCGATGATGCCACCCCGATTCGGGTCGTCCAGGCTCACCCGACGCATCTGGGTGCCCTCGATGCCGTCCATCTGGTAGAGCGTCGTGGCCAGCTCTTCATTGACGTAGGTGTAGTCGGCGTCGATCAGCCGCTCGATCGGCTGGTTATCTAGCAGGAGCGATAGGAAGAACAGCGATGACTCGTCGCGCATCGCCGTCATCAACGTGGCGGTGCACCACGGATTGTCGATCGGGTCGAGCCAGATCCGCGTCCCCACATGCCGGAAGCCGAGCCACTGCGCCGCGAAGAGCGTCCCGAGCGTGTCCGCCTTCTCATCGGCGAGCATTCGCTCGACCTGCCGCTCCAGCGTGGCCGGGTCACGCAGCACGCCCCGCGCCGCAAGCTCGAACAGTTCCTGGTCGGGCATCGACGCCCAGAAAAAGTAGGACAGTCTCGAGGCCAGCTCCCAGTCGCTGACCTGGAACGGCTCGTCACCCTCTTGGCCTGCCTCGACGCGAAGGAGAAACTTCGGTGAAATCAACGCGGACTGCAACACCTGCTTCAGCGCGACGTCATGGTCGAGACCCGACCGGCGCCCCGCCTGGTATCGGTCTACCGTCTGCGTGACTTCGTCGTCACTGGGCGGACGCCGATACGCACGTGTCAGGAACCGTCGCAGGATGCCCTCGGCGGCCTCGGCACCGGGGCGGTCCCCGACGGGATCGGCCCCCAAGACCAGGGCGCGTGTGCGTCTATGGGTCTCGGTTATCGGCACTTCCGGCAACGCCAGCTCGACGGCGCGCTCGGCCACCGCGATATACCGTTCCATCAGCGAGGGCTGCAGGAAGAGCGTGTTGGCGGAGTTCTCGAACCCGCTCAACCCCGTCAGCTCGTCGGGAAACCGGTCGGTCAGACGGAGTTCGACACCGAACAGATCCCGCAAGGTGTTGTCGTACTCGGCGTGTGTGAGCCGCCGCATCCGCTCGAACCCGGGGTCGTCGATGGTCGAGTAGTCGAAATCGCGGATCTCCCTGTTGAGAATGGCCAGCATCTCGGCCCGCACCGCGACCGACGGCTGCGTCGCAGCCGGTGGCGGCATCCGTCCCGTGTCGAGCATGCCGACCACGCGGTCCCATGTGTCGCGGTGCCGGACGAGCGGGCGCACCTGCACCAGCGTCGCGAAGTCGATACCGGCCGACTGCGTCTCTGGGCCGTGACACCGCACGCAGAATTCTTCGACGAGGGGAGCGATCGCGCTCGGCTCGGCGTGCTCCTGCGCCCACACGGGCGCACCCGAAACCCAGACCACGACGACCGCGACAGCGACGGTCAGCACGGCAGGACGCCGCCGGATGGGCACCATGCTTGAGCTACCGCTCGAGCTCCTGCGCGCGGGCCACGGTCATGAGATTCAGCATGCCGTAGTTCCCCTCGTGACATGCATACTCGAACACCGGTGCATCGGACCGCTTCATGGCGGTCCGGACCGACCACGGTCGCTCGAACGACGCCGGGTCGGTGATCGTGTACTCGTAGAGCAGCGTGTCGGTGTCAACCCGAGTAAATCGCTCGACCAGATGCAGGTTCGGACCGGACCCTCGGAAACTCGTCTTGTCGGTGAAGTTTCGGGTCTCGACCACCAGCGTATTGCCGTCCCAATGGCCACGCGAGTCACCCATCCATTGGCGGACGTCGTCCGGCAAGTGCGCCGACCCATCGAGTGGAATGATGCGCGAGTCGTGGACCATCTCGTTGAGAATCACCACGTGGTCGTCAGTCTGAAACAGCTGCATATTGTTGTTGTAAGCGCTCGGATTCATCGGTGGGCCTGAGTTGAATCCCAGGATGCACCGCTCGAAAGCGCCTCGATCTTCAGGTTCGTGCGCGTCGCGACCGAGCCGTTCGCGCCGTGTGGCGCCCCGCGCTTGCGCCTCGGCGGTCCGCGCCGGGATCCTTCCCTCAGGGGGATCCACGACGAGCGACGTCCTACGCTCGTCCCCGAGCGAGGCGCCGCGGTCGTACCAGAAATTGTTGTAGCCACCAGACAGCGGGACCCGGCCGTTCTCGTCCCGCCGCAGATCGACATTGAGCGCATCGACCCGCTGCTGCACGAACGCCGCGGCTTCCTCCGCGGTCAAGGTTGCCTTGTCGCTGAACTCCTCCGGTCGCTCGAACGGCACGACGCTCCGGAAGTCCCAGACGCCGCCCAGGTCTCTGGCGTGCTGCTGTCCGGCCGCGAACGTCGGTATCGCCAGCACCAGTCCACAGAGGCCGGCACCAACCGACCACGTCGCACGCTCGTGTCGCGTTCTCATACGTCCCTCCGACCGGCGCCGTGGGCCGGCCATCCTGTCTTCGTTACCCGTGGCACTGAGTACTACTAGGCCAGCACACCCTGCACCACCCGCCCGGCCACGTCGGTCAGCCGGAAATTACGCCCCTGGAACGGAAACGTCAGCTTGGTATGGTCGATACCGAGCAGATGCAGCATGGTGGCGTGCAGGTCGTGGATGTGCACCGGGTCTTTGGCGATGTTGTACGAGAACTCGTCAGTCTCGCCATAGGTGATGCCGGGCTTGACACCCCCGCCGGCCATCCAGATGGTGAACGCGCGCGGATGATGGTCGCGTCCGTATGTCTCTTCGGTGATGACGCCTTGACTGTAGGCGCTGCGCCCGAACTCACCACCCCAGACGACCAGCGTGTCATCCAGCATGCCGCGTTGTTTCAGGTCCTGCACCAGGGCCGCTTGCGCCTGGTCGACGTCCTTGGCCTGTCGTTGGATGCCTTGTGGCAGCCGTGTGTGCTGGTCCCAACCGCGATGGAAGCACTGCACGAGACGCACGTCCCGCTCGGCCAGCCGGCGCGCGAGCAGGCAGTTGCGGGCGAAGGTCCCCGGTGTCCGGGAATCGGGCCCGTAGAGCTCGAAGATGCTGTCCGGCTCGTCCGACAGGTCGGTCAGTTCCGGCACCGAGCTTTGCATGCGAAACGCCATCTCGTACTGGGCGATCCGCGTGGTGGTCTCCGGGTCACCGAACTCCGCCTCCTTCAGCTCGTTCAGCGCGCCGAGGTCATCGAGAAACCGACGACGCGTGTCCGGGTCGACTCCGGGTGGGTTCGACAGATACAGCACGGGGTCACCGGTCGAGAGGAACTTCACGCCCTGATACCGGCTGGGAAGGAAGCCGCTGCCCCACAGTCGATCGTAGAGTGGCTGACCGGTCTGGGCCGACCCCTTCGAGACCATCGCCACAAAAGTCGGCAGATCGGCGTTCATCGTGCCGAGTCCGTAGGACAGCCAGGCGCCCATGCTCGGTCGACCCGCCAACTGGGCGCCGGTCTGGAAGAAGGTGATGCCGGGGTCGTGGTTGATCGCCTCGGTGTGCATCGATTTGATGAAGCACAGCTCATCGACAATCTTCGCCGTGTACGGCATCAGGTCGCTGACCCAGGCCCGCGACTCGCCGTGTTGCGCGAACGAGAACCGCGACGGCACGAGCGGAAACGTCTCCTGCCCCGCGGTCATCGTCGTGACACGCTGGTCCCCCCTCACCGACTTCGGGAGGTCTTCGCCCGCCCGCTGCTGGAGCACCGGCTTGTAGTCCCACAGCTCATGCTGCGACGGTGCGCCCGACTGGAACAGATAGATGACGCGCCTGGCCTTCGGCGCATGGTGCGGCAACCCGGGCAGCCCGCCGATCCCGGCCGCGCCGCCGCCCGGGGTCTGGGCCGCGAGGTCCTGCCCGAAGAGCGTCACGAGTGCGGCGGTGCCGATGCCGGTCCCCGACAGCTCGAGAAAACGCCGCCGGCTCAACAACTGTTCGAGACGCGCATCATCGATTGGTCCGCTCATGCCGCTCATTCCTTTGTCACAGTGCCGTCGAAGTTGAGAATCAGGTTCGCCACCATCGTGTACGAGGCCAGCTGGGTCACATCCAACGTTTCGTCGCGGGCGGACTGCCCCTGGCTGACGAGCTCGAGCGCCGCGGCGCGGTCGGCCTGGTAGCGGTCGAGATGCTGCCGGAAGCCGTTCAGCAAGATCGCCTGGGCCTCCGGCCGGGGCCGGTGCGCCGTCGCGAGCAGATAGGCATAGGCGATACGGCTGTCCGGCGTCTCACCGCCTTCGGTCATCATCCGTTCGGCCAACCGCCGCGCCGCCTCGACGTAGGTCACGTCGTTCATCAGTGTCAGCGCCTGCAGCGGTGTGTTGGTGATGCCCATGCGCACGATACACACCTCTCTGGTCGACGAATCGAACGACATCATCGTCGGCGGGCCAAGCGTGCGCTTCCAGAATGTATAGAGACTGCGACGATACAGGTTGTCGCCTTCGGCCTCCACATAGTCGCCATACCCGCCTTCGACCATGTCGGACCACAGACCCGTCGGCTGATACGGCTTCACCGAGGGACCACCTACCTCCTCGACCAGCAGACCCGAGACGGCCAGCGCCTGGTCGCGAATCATCTCCGCCTGCAGTCGCAGACGCGGCCCCCGCGCCACGAGCCGGTTCTCCGGATCGCGCTCGAATGCCTCCGGCGTCATCTTCGACGACTGCCGGTAGGCGGCGCTGGTCACGATCGTCCGTTGCAACGCTTTCACGTCCCAGCCGGAATCGATGAAGGCCGTCGCCAACCAGTCCAGCAGCGCCGGATGACTGGGATACTCGCCCTGCGTCCCGAAGTTCTCGGCCGTCTTCACGATGCCGGTGCCGAAGTACATCTGCCAGAAACGATTCGCTGTGACCCGGGCCGTGAGCGGATGCCCCGGGTCGACCAGCCAGCGCGCGAACGACAGCCGGTTGGGCTCGACCCCGTCAGGCAGGGACGGCAGCATCGCCGGCACGCCCGGAAACACCTCTTCGGCCGGGTTGTCGTAGGACCCGCGGTTGAGCCGGAAGGTCGGCAGCCGGTCGGCTCGCTCTTCCATCACCATGACGGTGGGATAGCTGGCCCAGAGCTCGTCCCGCTGACGCTGGAGCTCGGCCACCTGCCGGCCCGCCGCTTGCACCTCCGGTGGCGCGTATTGGTCCAGGAAGGCGAACCGCAGCTTGTCCGTCTGCGCGGCCGACCGGTCGGCCGGCGCCAGCGCTGCGATGTCGCTGAGCGACTCGGGTACCGCCGCGACCGCCGCCTCGGTGGGGGTCAGAACGCGGGAGTAGATCCGGACGTCGTCCAACCGACCCTCGAACCGAGGCTTGTCGGATCCACTGGCGCCGATGCGCAGTGGAAACCGCCGAACGTTCAGCCTGTTGCCGACCAGGTTGTTCAGCGGTGTCATCGCCTGTCGCTGGCCGTCGACATACACATGGACGCCGTCGGGGGTCTTCGAGCCGTCGTAGGTGGCCACGACATGCTGCCACTGGTTGAGCGCAACGTCGGCGAGCGTTTCCGCGGCCACGCCGTCGTCGAGCACACGGGTCGACATGTTGAACCGGATCTTGCCGTCCTCGAGGTAGAGGCCCCACCCCACCTCTCCCTGGTCGCCACGGCCGGCGCGAGACAGGATCACGCCGTCTGGCGCGGTCGGGTAGATCCACACGGCGAAACTGAAGACGTCGTCGTAACTCACATCAGGACTGGGGCCCGCGTTCACGAACCGCTTCCCATCGAAGGCCACCGCCATACCGACCCGACCCGGCACGAACTGCGGTAATCCGTCCTCGAGCACCGCCGGCACGTCGGCGGTCGTCTGGATGCCGGCTACGTCGCCTTCGAAGGCGTGATGCACCAGCAATCCCCGGCGCTGGATCCAGTTCACACCACCGGCCTGGGTCAACGCCGTCTCCCACGTGCGCTGTGCCGACGCCGCGACCCCGTCCAGCGCGGCCAGCGCGGCTCTGGCCGTGCTCAGCGTGGCGTCGAGCTCGTCAATCTCCACTTGCTGCGCGGTGGTCGGCGCGGTGACCAGCGGCGGCGAATTGACATACTTGAACCCCTTGCCGCGCTCCGGGATGTTGTTGAAGTTCGCCAGGACTTCGAAGAACTCCTTCTGGGAAATCGGATCGAACTTGTGGTCGTGACAACGCGCGCAACCCAGCGTCAGCCCCATCCAGACCGTGCCGGTCGTCGAGACGCGGTCCACCGCGTACTCGGTGAGAAACTCTTCGGGGACGATGCCACCTTCGCTGTTCAGGCTGTGGTTCCGGTTGAAGGCGGTGGCGATCTTCTGATCGAGGGTGGCGTTGGGCAGCATGTCGCCTGCCAGCTGCTCGACCGTGAACTGGTCGAATGGCATGTTCTCGTTGTAGGCATCGATGACCCAGTCACGCCACCGCCACATATGCCGCTCGCCGTCGGTCTGATACCCGTTGGTGTCCGCATAACGAGCCGCATCGAGCCACTCGGCCGCCATCCGCTCACCATAACGCGGTGACGAGAGTAGCCGGTCGACCACGGCTTCATAGGCGTCGGGCGAGTCGTCGTTGAGGAAGTCGGCGAGCTCGATCGGTGTCGGCGGCACCCCCGTCAGGTCGAGCGTCGCGCGCCGCAGCAGCGTGGCACGATCGGTCTCCTCGGACGGTGTCAGCCCCTCCTGCTCGAGCCGGGCAAGGACAAAGCGGTCGACTGGATTCCGCGGCCACACGGCGTCGGCGACCGGCGGCAGCACCGAACGCTCGGGCGGGATGAACGCCCAGTGCGATTGGTACTCGGCCCCTTGCTCGATCCAGCGACGGAGGGTCGCGACCTGGTCCTCGGACAGCGGGCTGCGCCCCCGGGGCATCCGCTCGCGGGTGTCCTCGGCGGTGACCCGATGGAACAGCAGACTCTCGTCCGGGTTCCCCGGCACGATCACGGGACCACCGTATCGGCCTCGATCCCGGAGCGGTCCCTCCGGCACATCCAACCGGAGGGCGGCCTGCCGAGCGGCCTCGTTCGGGCCATGGCAGCTGAAACAGCCGTCGGACAGAATGGGCCGGACATCGCGGTTAAACTGGACAGACTGAGCGGTGTCTTGCGCGACGAGCTCGCGCGACAGATGCCCGCACAGCACCACCGCAAAGGCCAGGAAGAGAAGGATCGAGCGCCGACGCGTCAGATTCATAGCATTCCTCATGGGAATGGTAGGCTGGCAGCTCGCCGCGCGCAAGTATCGCGACCTTCCGTCAATCGCGGCCACGCTCTGTTCGACACCTGTGCGTCTCGAATTCCCAATTCTCCCCGTGAATCCGGGCCTGGAGCAACGTTGCGCTTTACCTGCGGTGTGACCTACGCTGGCGCGCGTATGACGGCTGTTTTGGTCACCTTGCTCCACCTCGTCGTCACGGCCGCAAAGCTGGGTGGCCCCGGCCAAGTGCGCGCGGTCATCGCAGAAAATCTCCTGCTCCGGCAACAACTCATCGTGCTCCGTCGTCCTCGGCAGCGTGCGCCGAATCTGACGAGTACCGAGCGTGTGTTGTGCGAACTCGGGTCGATCTTCCTACGTCCGGAACGGATCCACAAGGTCGCGATCGGCGTGCGCCCCTCGACACTTCTGGCGTTTCACCAGGCGCTGGTACGCCGGAAGTACCGCCGCCTGTTCTCGTCGAGTCGGCGCCCGAAGAAGCCCGGCCCGAAAGGACCGAGCGACGCGCGCAAGCTCGCCGACTTCACGACGTACTACAGTGGGTCGCACAGCCATGCGTCCCTGGCGGGCAACACCCTGCCGGGCATCGCGGCCGGACAGCAGCCCGTGTACAGCGCCGAACTCGACCATGTCCGCTGGTCTCACACTGTCGAGGGCTGGTCCAGCTCCCGATGGCGGCCTGACGACGAATTCGAGACCCACAGCCGCCGGGGACTCGAACAAGGCGAGGATTCGCGAGTACGCCACCAGCTGCCTCGGTTGGTCTGCGGATGAGCAACAGCTGTTCTTCTCGGAAGATGCCTTTCGCGTCACGCAGGAGTTTGCTCGCGAGGCGCGCCGTTTCGACGCGAACCTTCCGTCCGAAGCGCTCTTCCAGGCCATGCGCAACGTCTGGATCATGAACGGTCTCCAGATCCTCCTGGGCCAACCACTGGAGCTAACGCCCGCGGTCTTCGCATACAGCCTGCTCTACCCCTACACCGACAACCCGCTCGACGTCCCGGAGACCACGGACGCCGATGGCGCGACCAAGCGAGCGCGCAACGAGCGGCTCGCGCGCAGACTCAGAGGCCTGCCCCGTACGCCCCCCATCGACGGCGTGGATGCACACGAGCACAAGGTGGACCAGTTGGTCACCATGATCGAGTGCCAGTACCCGCGCCGCGACTTCCCGCTGGTTTACCTGGGTCTGGCGGCCATCCACCGCGGTCAGTGCCGCAGTCTCAACCAGCACGGTCGACAGTCACCCTACGAGACCGACATTCTTGGTGTCAGCCTCGCGAAGGGTGGGAGCTCGGTGCTCGCCGACGGGTGTCTCGTGGCCGGTGCGCTGAGCGACGCCGATGCCGAATTTTGCTACGGCTACGGGGCACTTCTGCAGTTCCTCGATGACCTGCAGGACGTTGGTCCCGATCGCGCGGCGAGCCACATGACACTGTTTCCGCAGACCGCCGAAGCCTGGCCACTGGACCGAACCACGACCCAGCTGCTGGCGTTCATGGATGGTGTCCTCGATTCGGGAAGAGCCCATTTCGACGCCCCCAGGTTCGCGGGTCTGTTCCTGGCGATCCGGAGAAACTGCATCCACCTGCTGGTGCAGGCGGTGGCCGCCAATCGCAGCCTGTTCACCTCCGACTTCGTGAGGGACCTCGAGCCGCACTCGCCGCTCCCCTTTTCCGCCATGGCCAAGCTCACGCGCCAGGTCGAGAAGCGGCACGCAGCGATCAAGAAAGTCTGGGCGAAGCAGGCGGTCCACCTGGACTCGGTCTGGGAGATGCTGGACTCGTAGTCGGTGGTGCCATATCAGGGGAATCGGTAGTGGATTCCGCAGCGCGGCGCCCGGCTCCTGAGAAAACGTCGGTGCCCTACCGACCATCGAGCCGGTCCTTGAGGCTGCGACGGAAATCAGCCCTTCCGCTCATTCGAGTGTTTGTGTCAAAATCGACAACACTTCGGCACAAAAACCACTACCAGGAGGACTCATGCGATCCACCGTGTTACTCGTCACGGCGTTGTTGACCATCGTGATGGTTGCCCCGACCGCCGCTCAGTCGACCGACATCGACCTCAAGGCCTCCGACGGGGTCACCCTGAAGGCCACCTACACCTCACCCGGCCGACCCGGTCCGGCGATGCTCCTGATCCATCAGTGCAACATGGACCGTAGCTCGTGGAGCGACATCTCGAAAGAGCTCGTCGATGCCGGCATCCACGTCCTCACGATGGACCTGCGGGGGTTCGGGGACAGTGAAGGCGAAGGCATGTCCGGCGGTTTTCCGAAGCTGCTGCAGAAATCGTCCGGAGATCTGGATATGGCGTACGCCTATCTGGTCAGCCAGACGGGTGTGGACAGCTCACGCGTAGGGGTCGGCGGCGCAAGCTGCGGTGCGATACTGACCTCCGACCTCGCGACGCGTCAGTCCGGGATCACGACGTTAATGTTGCTGTCCGGTCCGCCGGGCGAGGCCGCGATCTCGCACATCATGGCAACGCCTGGGCTGGCGGTCTTTGGCGCCGCTGCCGAGGATGACGCGGTCATCGCAGGGGTTGCGGCCACCATCAAAGGGGCGGTCGACGGCTCGAAGAACCCACACTCGATGGCCAAGGTCTTCCCGGGCAGCGAGCACGGGCTCCCGATGTTCGACAAGAACCCGGGGTTCGAACCTGAGCTCGTCTCCTGGTTGAAGACCCAGCTGCTGTCCAACTAGGTCGAGCACAGAGCATTCCGACCTCCCCCTCTCCCCCCTGGGGAGAGGGCCGGGGTGAGGGGTGTTACTTCACCGTCGACTCAGAAGAACG
>Ga0310122_10000776_pt1 | contig 20288 bp, 15 predicted proteins | sample CB6_Bottom_1051__FD_203503 | JGI IMG/M metagenome (GOLD analysis project Ga0310122, IMG submission 203503) | Marine microbial communities from Western Arctic Ocean, Canada - CB6_Bottom_1051 | ecosystem: Environmental > Aquatic > Marine > Oceanic | place: Canada: Western Arctic Ocean | collected...
GTTGCGTGGACTCCGGCGACAGCGACGGCCGTCCGAAGGTTTCCAGGTTCGACGTCAGGTGTTCCGCATTGCCGGTACCGGACAGCACCACATGCACGCCGGGTTCATCCCGACAGAAACGGTAGGCCACATCCGGAATCGAAATCGCCTCGCCGCTGGCGAGGACGAAGTCCAGAGGCGCCTGCGCGTTCACCTCGGTCGGATCGATCTCGCCGCGGCGGATGAGGGCGGCGACGAACTCGCGCAAGTGTGCTTCGTTCCCCAGTGCCTTGCGCACGGCGAACATGATCTGCACTCCGACGTCAGTCTCGCGCGACCGCCGAAGCACCGCCTGCCGCGCTGTCTGGTTGAGCAGGTTGAAGCCCACCATGACGACGTCCCATAGGTCGTCTGCCAAGGCCTGCTGCATCATCGCGTGACTGAGATCCTCACTGAACATCTCGGTGATGCCGATGAAACGGATCTTGCCGGCCTGCTTCAGCGTCTCCAACGTCGGGTAGACGTCCTCGACCAGACGCCGGTAGTCCCGCGGTACGACGCCGTGCAGATTGTAAATGTCGATGTAGTCGGTTCCCAGTCGCCGCAGGCTGGCGTCGAGACTCGCCGTCAGCGTCGCCGGTGTCACCTCCTGGTGGCGCGTCGATTTTTTCGTCGAGATGATCAACTGTCCGCGGTCCCGCATCGGCAAGGCGCGGCCGATGATTTCCTCCGTGCCGTATCCCTCTGACGTGTCGACGAGATTGACACCGGCGTCAAAGGCGCGCAGCAGCAGGTCGACGGACTCGCTCTCGGTGCGACCGGTCTTGTGGCCGATCTGACTCGGACCACCGGCGCCGATCCCCATGGGCGACACCAGCAGGCCGGTGCGGCCGAGTGCGATTCGCTTCATATCAGGGCACGCTCAGAGCGCCCGCTCCAGCACTTCGACAATGCGTTCGGCGGCGCGCCCGTCCCACTTCTCCGGGATGCTGCCGGATTTGAAACGACCCGCCAGAATGTCGTCGGTGTGCGAGGCGGCGAGGTCGGCGTCCAGGTTGACGATCACAGCGGTTCCCTCCTCGACCGTGACCGGACGCTCCGTGTTGGGGCGCATGGTCAGGCACGGGGTCTGAAATACCGTCGACTCCTCCTGGAGTCCCGCCGAATCGGTCAGCACCAGCGCCGCGTCCCGCTGCAGACGCAGCGAATCGAGGTACCCAACGGGTGCTATTCGTCTCAGGTTTCCCATCTGTGCCAGGCGCTCCTCGAAGCCGAATCTGGCGATCCTGTCTTTCGTCCTGGGGTGGACGGCGAAGACGACGGGCAGCCGCTCCTGCACCCGCTCGATAACCTCCAGAGCTCGCGCCAGTGACTCCACCTGGTCGACGTTGAAATCGCGGTGCATCGTCGCGTACGCGAAGGCGCCGTCGGCCACGCCATTGTCGGACAGCACCGTGGAGCGCTCCAGGGCCCCTTCGGCTCGACGCAGGGAATCCACCATGACGTTGCCGACGAAGTGGATCCTCTCCGGTGGGATTCCCTCCGCGAGCAGATTTTCATCCGCGTCCCGAGAGGGCGTCAGGAGAAAGTCTGACATGGCGTCGGTCAGCACGCGGTTCACTTCCTCCGGCATCTTGCGGTCGCGGCTTCGGAGCCCGGCCTCCACGTGGGCGACGGGGACATGCAGCTTGGCTGCGTCCAGCGCGCAGGCGAGGGTCGGATTGACGTCGCCGACGACGATCACCGCATCCGCCTTCTCTTCGAGCAGCACCGGCTCAAACGCCATCATCGTCTTGCCCGTCATCTCGGCATGGCTACCGGATCCGACGGCGAGATAGTGCGCCGGATCGGGCAATTGGAGGTCTTCAAAAAAGACGTCCGACAGGTCAGCGTCGTAATGCTGACCCGTATGTACGAGTACTGGCGAGAATACGTCTTGGCGCGCTTTCATCAGTGCCAGAATCGGCGCCACCTTCATGAAATTCGGACGGGCACTCACTACCAGGATGACTTTTAACGGCGTTGCGATGGTATCTCCTTTCAGGTGCCCGAGGCTGGTTCGAAAACCGTCCATTTGTGAGGGGCAGTTTGAAATGTGCCAACGATCGAATAACGGGGTTGACGCTGACGCGATCAAGACGACCACGCCCCGGCGCGCCTAGCGGGCCCGGACTCGCCTGCATCACTTCGCCTGGGCATCCAGGTCGAGGTGAATGGCCGTTCAGGGTCCATCTGGCTACCTTTCCTTCTAAAGCTCAAACGAGGAGATGCCCCGCATGGCACTACCCAAGGTTCGAACTCGCGCGAAGATGTGGCAAAACATCCAGGCGCTTCTATGGATACTGCCGGCGCTCGCATGCCTGCTACTCGCCCCAGCCCAGGCCGAGCAGAACTGGCCCCAATTCCGTGGCCCCAACGCAGCGGGGACGGCGGAAGGTTACCCGCTCCCCGTCACCTGGAACACCTCAGACACTCAGACCGTACTGTGGCGAACAGCTGTCCCCGGACTCGGGCATTCGTCCCCGATCATCTGGGGTGACCGCGTGTTTGTCGCGACGGCCGTCGGGGACCCCGCAAAGGCTTCACTGAAGCCCGGCCTGTACGGCGACGTCGGGGCAGCGGATGACGACGAGGCGCAGGAGTGGCGGCTCTACAGTTTCGATCGCACGTCGGGAGAGGTCATCTGGAGCCACACCGGCAGGCGCGGGAAGCCCCGAATCCACCGACACACCAAGGCAACGCACGCGAACTCAACACCGGCGACCGACGGCAAGCACATCGTCACCTTCTTCGGCAGCGAGGGGCTGTACTGCTATAACTGGGACGGGGAGCTGCTGTGGCAGAACGACTTCGGGCAGCTCGATGCCGGGTGGTTTTCAGCGCCCGAGGCGCAGTGGGGTTTTGGCAGCTCGCCGATCATCCACGATGGCATGGTCATCGTGCAGTGCGACGTTCAGGAGGGTTCTTTTGTGGGCGCCTACGACATCGCCAGCGGGCGCGAAATCTGGAAGACCGCGAGGGACGATTACCCAACCTGGGGCTCACCCACGATCTATGCCTCACCGGATGGTCTCCCCGCCATCGCCGTCAACGGCTACAAACACACCGGCGGCTACGATCTTCGTTCGGGGAACCCGATCTGGTGGCTATCCGGCGGCGGCGATATCCCGGTGCCGACGCCGGTCACAAGTGGCGACCTGATCTTCTTCACCAGCTCCCACGGCCCCGAACAGCCGATCCTCGCCGTCCGCACGACGGCGAGGGGTGATCTGACAGAGGGTGACGAGGCTGAGTTCCTGCCCTGGAACCATCGTCACGGTGGCGGCTACATGCAGACGCCGATCGTCTATGGCGACTACCTCTTCACCAGTAAGGACAACGGTGTGCTCAGCTGTTACCGGACTTCGACCGGCGAACTTATGTTCCGCGAGCGCATGCCCGCCAGTGGCGGCTTTACGGCATCCCCGGTGGGCGGCGACGGCAAGCTCTACTTCACCAGCGAAATGGGAGACGTCGTCGTCGTTGAGGCAGCTCCCGAGTTCGAAGTGCTGGCGGTCAACGAGCTGGGCGAGGTCTGCATGGCGACGCCGGCCATATCGGAGGGCGTCATCTACTTCCGGACCCAGCATCACCTGGTTGCGGTCGGAAGAAGACTCGAATCCGACGCACACTGATCGGGAGAGAGAGATGACAACCGACCAACTGCCCAGCACGATGCAGGCGGTGATCTGCCACGGGCCCCAGGACTACCGATTGGAGGAATACCCGGTGCCAACGCCCGCGGCGGGCGAGGTGGTCATTCGGGTGGGATCGGTGGGCATCTGCGCCAGCGATCTGAAGTGCTATCAGGGCGCCCCCCTGTTCTGGGGGGACGAGCACCGGCAGGGGTACTGTCAGGCACCGATCATTCCGGGGCACGAGTTCGCCGGGGAAGTGGTGGCGCTGGGGGAAGGGGCGGCTGAGCAGTACGGGCTGGGGTCAGGGGACCTGGCTGTGTCCGAGCAGATCGTGCCCTGCGGGAAGTGCCGGTACTGCCTGCGGGGACAGTACTGGATGTGCGCGGTACACGACATCTACGGTTTTCGGCAGCGGACGTTCGGGGCGATGGCGGAGTACATGAAGTTCCCGGCCGGGGCGCTGAATTACAGCGTGCCGGACTCGATTCCGGTCGCGCATGCGGCGTATATCGAGCCGTTGGCCTGCGCGATCCACGCAGTGCAGCGGGGGGAGATCGAGCTCGACCACACCGTGGTGATCGCCGGTGCCGGGCCGCTCGGACTGGGCATGGTGGCTGCGGCTCGTCTGAAGAACCCCCGACTGCTGATCGCGCTGGACATGAACGACGAGCGCCTGGCGGTGGCGCGGGCCTGCGGGGCGGACCTGGTGTTCAATCCGGGTACAGCGGACGTCGTGGACGAGGTCCTCAAGCTGACAGACGGGTACGGTTGCGATGTCTATATCGAGGCGACCGGACACCCTGACGCCGTGACGCAGGGACTGCGGATGATCTGCAAACTGGGGACCTTCGTCGAGTTCAGTGTGATGCGAGAGCCCGTGACCGTGGACTGGACGATCATCGGTGATACCAAGGAACTGAATATCCACGGCGCTCATTTGAGTCCGCACGCCTACCCGATCGCCATCTCAATGCTGGCGAAGGGGCTGCTGCCGATGGATCGAATCGTCACCCACCAGATGCCGCTGGCGGACTTTCAGAGGGGCATCGACCTGGTGGCGGATGGGACAGCGTCTATCAAGGTTACCCTGACACCGTAGCAGTTGGCAGCAGGCCCACCTCCTCCGCCGGCTCCAGGACAGCCCTCTCAACGGCTATCGTCGGCAGGTGAACGGAATCTGATTCAACCCTCTGTTTTAAAGAGCAAGAACCATGATGGTCTATATAAACCACCATGGGGCCTATATTCACCCGGCCGGTGTTTGTTCAACCAGGGCCCGATCGCTCCCTCACACTGTGAAATATCACATAACTATCTGTTAATATGTGTCTTGTATCTCCCGGATCCCAAGTGGCACGACTCTTGCAGTAAGTCTTTCTGTAAGCTGAAGCGATCAGAAGATCGTTCACCCGAGTCACATCAACCAGGGGGACAAGAGAGATGAAAAACACGAGATGGGCATTGCCGCTGCTGACGATCCTGATGGCCAGCCTGGCCGAGGGGAGAGATGCTGAGACCGCGGTAAAGAAGGAATTCGCCGTGTCCGCGGCCGAACTGAAGACCGAGGTCAGACCGGCCGCGAAGGCCGTGGCCGACGAAGAACGGGTAGAGAGCGCGACAATGGGGACCGAGACGGCGATCACGGCGCACTTTGAGGGCCTTCGGCCGGCGAAAGCCAACCAGGCCGGCGAAAACGCTATCGACGAAGCGTGGCTGGGGACGGTGTGGGCGCAGGTCGACGAGATGGTGCGGGCGAAGGTGTTCTGGTTGCAGCCAGTCCTGACGACATCGGGCGTGCGCGGCGGGGAGGCGGAGGACAGGATTCTCGGCCAGCTCTACTACAAGGGCAATCCCGCCGATCCGTCCAGCAGCGACTGACTTGCAGGAATCCCCGCCCCATGGCCAATGACGGCGTCGGGTGGGTACACCGCGACCGCCTGGCGGTTGCGGTGTGCTGTTTGTGCAGAGCGGAAACTCGTTTTCGATCGACCCCCGATGGCTAGGGAGGGACCTCCGCTCCACTTTACTACACTACTCGAAAAAGGCCTCGCCCGCGGGCCTCACGTCGATTTCGAAGCTCCACGCGCTGGGGTCCTGCTGGATCAGATTCCAGTAGGAACTGGCGATAGCCTCTGGCGCCAGGGCGGGCTCGTCCTCGGTGAGGCCGAATTCGGCGCGTACTCGAGGGGTGTCGATGATGCCGTCGATGACGACGTGGGCAACGTGGATGCCCTGGGGCCAGAATTCCCGCGCCATGGAATCGGCCATACCGCGGACACCGAACTTGGCGCTGCTGAAGGCGAGGGCCCCGGCCCTGCCGCGCACGCCCGAGGTGGCACCGGTGAAGATGATGGCTCCAGCCCCCTGTTGCAGCATGTCGGGGACGGCCTCTCGGTTGCAGAGAAAAGCCCCGCGCACTGAGACACGCCAGGCGAGGTCGAACTCGTCCGGCGTCAGATCCAGCAGGCCTTTCCACGAAGCATTACTGGCGTGATTGACGAGGATGTCGACCGGGCCCAGCTCTTGCCGCACGGTCTCAAAGCCGGTGGCTACATCTTCGGGCCGGGTGATGTCGGCCGCTACCGGCAGGAGGCGGCTGCCGGTCTCCTCGCCGACCTCGGCGGCCAATTCCCGCACGTAGTCGAGAGATCGGGCCAACATGGCCACGTCGCATCCTTCAATGGCGAATTTCCGCACCAGTGCCGCTCCCAGTCCCGGGCCGACGCCAGATACTACAGCTGTCTTTGCCATCGAGCTCCTCTCTCACCGAGTTGCACACAATGACCGAGTTGTATAGGCTGACCGAGTTGCATAGGGGGTCAAGAGTGCCCACAGAGCCGGCAGACGTCAAGGTCAGGGCGGCCATCGGCGGTGGCGGACTGTCGCATGGTGGCAGACCGGGGGTCAGCTGTCTGGCTGGATTCCCCTTCGCCAGATCCATCATCGCCGGATCGATCCTCCAGGGGCCAGCCGAAACTGCGCAGGACATTCAGCAGGGCGGGATTGTGCGCCGACACGGCTGGCAAGTACTGGCCGATCCGGCGTCGCTTCCACCAGTCTCCGGAGCTGTCGTCGAAGCCGGTGAACTCGTATTCGTAGAGCTCGGCTCGCACGAAGGTGGGCCGTTCGCCGGGAAAAGGGTTTTGCCCCAGGAGGCTCAAAGAGCCGGGGTCGGCGAGGAGGAGTTTGTAGACCAGGTGGACCAGCCAGGGCTGATGACGGTAATCGGACATGGCGGCAAACCAGATCTGCCAGTCCACTCGCAGGTGGTAGGGAGACAGGACACAGGGCCGCCGGCCGGGATCACCGGGCTTGCACTTGAACTCGTACTCACGCCACTGAGTCCGGTCCCCGATCTTGACGTCGGTCGTGCCCTGAATGATGACTTCCCGCCGCACCTTGCCGACGCTGCCGAAGGCGCCGTAGGTGTTGACCAGGTTGAGGCGGTCGAAAGAGGTGTTCATGACCTGACGGCTGGAGAGCATGTTGGCCACGGGACCGACGCTCAGATAGAGGACGAGAGCGACCAGGGCGCTCACCGCAACTCGGTTCGACAGCGGGCGTGCATGTACAGGTCGCGAAAAGGCCGGCGGCTCAGCGGGCTCGGCGCCGCGTGATTGTCGGCGAATTCGCGCCCAGACCCAGCGCCAGGCACGGTCGTCGAAACAGGGGACGCAGAGGGTGAGGGTCACATAGTTGAGCCAGGACAGATTGCCGCTGGCGATGAGGAGGAGCTGGAACACGACCAGCAACACGCCTCCTACCAGCCTGAGTCGACGTGGGCCGAACAAAAACCAGGGCGCCACGATCTCAACCAGATGGTTGAACAGGACGCCGATCTTGTGGATTACAGGGGGCAACTGGTGAATATACCAGCTCAGCGGATTGGGAATGGGCTGGGTTTCGTAGTGGTAGATGAGGCAGGTCAGATCGCGCCAGCAGGGATCGCCCCGAAGTTTGATGAGTCCGGCGCCGAAGACAACGCGGAAGAGAGTCCACTTCAGCAGCCAGATCACCGCCTTGGGCGGCGGCGGAGATTGGGCTCCCTTGCCGGCGCCGGGCAGGAAGGAAGGGCACAGAAAGACAGCGAGAAAGCCGCTTTCGAGCAACAGCATCTCCCAGCCGTACCCGTAGAACAGCTGGCCTATGTTGACGAACGAAGTGTAGAGCACCCACAGGGCGAGCAGCTGGAGGCCGCTGGCCGATCCCGCCAGGAGCGTCAGGGCCAGACAGAATCCCGCCCAGGCCAGGATAGACATGAAGGAGTCCCCCACATCGAGCCACAGGAGGGTAGGCACCTGGGAAAAGGAGGGCCATCCCTCGCCAAAGACAGTCTCCACGTGGGCCAGATACAGATGGGCGGGCAGCAGACCGCGCTCGCCGAACAGCGGCGCCAGCTGCTGGGCCAGTCCCAGGAAGGCGACGGAGTATACCAGCCCCAGGCCGCGCAGGAAGACGACTCGTGTCAGGCGGTATTCGTTCGACGGTGGATCGAGGTTTCGCCGAAACCACGCGGCGATTTGATGCAACTCGGGCAAGTGCAACTCGGGGATGGGGCGCTGCGCGCGTGTTTGACGGCGGAGCATTACCTAGGGGGCGGATTCATCCCGCTCCATGATGGCGAATGAATTCCCCTCGGTGTCCATGCAGTGGGCGATGAAACCTATTCCGGGCACCGGCGTCCTGGATTGGACCACGTGGCCGCCGCTCTGGGCAATCCGCATGAGGGCCTCGTCGAGGGATGGCACTTCGACGATATTAGTGGGGCCGGCCACCGAGCTGTCGCGGTGCACGAGGCCGCCGTTGATACCGGGCTCGTCGTCATCGCCGGTGGTGATCAGCCAGTATTCGAGCGGGCCGTCCCAGCGTCTGATCTCCCAACCGAAGACATTCTGGTAGAATTCCACGGCGCGATCCGGCCTGTCCGCGCATATTTCAAAGTGGACTACTCGGGGCATGGCAGCGCTCCTGTCGGTGACGAAGACGGCGCTGAGGCCGCCTTTCAACATCTGGTAAGCGAAAAGATATGACATCAACAGTGGCAGAAGTAGCCCTTCCCCGACGGGAGGGGCGCGGCAGGATCACCTGGCTCTTCCGGCGAATGCTGCAGGGGGGGCGTGCGCTGGTCAGACTCTCGGGATCGAAAACAAGCGCCCTCAGTCTGGCCCACAGGTGGGAGGAACTGCCCAGCCACCTGCGCACCGACCAGCAGCTCGCCGGGACGGCCGCTATCTCCTGTGGGGCCACCCACGGGCTGATGGAAAAGTGCAACTTCGCCTGCACGAGCTGCTATCTGAGCGACGTGGCCAACTACACCCGGCCTCTCCCGTTTCATCAGGTCAAGGAGCAACTGGACGTCCTGCGGGCCTATCTCGGCGATCAGGGCAAGTGCCAGATCACCTCAGGGGAAGTGACGCTTCTCGACAAGCACGAGCTGGGAAAAATAATCGCCTACGCCATCTCCCTAGGTCTGGATCCCATGGTGATGACCAATGGTCAGCGACTTTTGCAGGTGCCGGACTACCTGACGACGCTGATGGCGAACTACGGCCTCGAGAAGATCTGTTTCCACATTGACACCACCCAGAACGGAAGACCCGGACTCAAGCCCGAGATGACGGAGGCGGACCTGAACCCGGTGCGCGATCGCTACGCCGATCTCGTCGCTCACGCGCGACAGCGCACCGGCAAGCGACTGCACGTGGCCAATACGGTGACGGTGACGGAGGGCAACATCGACGGTATCGGCGACATCGTCCGCTGGGTGCTCGACAACACCGACACGGTCCGGCTGCTGAGTTTTCTCCCCGTTGCTGAAGTGGGCAGGACAACCGACAGTCGCGACGATCGTCTGACCATGGCGGGCGTGTGGGAGAAGATCTGCGCGGCCATGGGCAGACCGCTCAACCGGCAAGCCATGCACTTCGGCCATCCCGAGTGCAACATCATCGCGCCGCTGCTGGTGGTCACTGCGGGGCGCGGGCATCACCTGATCGAGGTGGTGAGAGAGGACCGACCATGGGATTCGAGAATCATGTCAAAGGGTCTGCGCCACTTCAGTCATCACGTCGACCTGAACAGGGAGATCTGGTGGAACTGTGTGAACCTGGTCGGCCCCCTCCTGCGACGGCCATTGGACCTGTTGGAGCTGGTCGCCTACAGCGCGTACAGGGCGTGGTCGGCCCGAACAGCGGCTGGAGCCTTCCTGTGGAACCTGATGAGAGGGCGCCGCGTCGCAATTCGCCCGCTGATGCTGGTGGTCCACAAGTTCATGGATGCCCAGGAGCTGGAGACACCGTTGGGACAGGAGCGCGTCGCGGCCTGCGTGTTCAAGGTACCCGTCAACGGCAGCATGGTGTCGATGTGCCAGGTGAACACCGGCATGCGTCTCGAGCTGAACCTGGAGAGCATCACCGAGGAAAAACGGGACCTTGTGGCCCACATCCTGGCCCGGGAGCCAGATCCTATGCCTGCAGTTGATCTGCCTGACCCAGAGGTGCTCGAAGGCGCCTCGACCGCGACCATCGCAGCACAGCGCCCAGAACAGCGAGCGGCAGATCGGGCGCCAATCGAGGGGAGGCCGAAATGACCCGGATGCGATCAGTCCTCAGCCGACACAGATGGCTCCCGATCGCGGGCCTGACCTGCGTTATCGCTCTTTCGGCCGTCCGCGCCAACGCCCAGCTACGCCCCCCGAACCTGGGCGGCAGGATACAACTGACACCATTCTTCGGGTCGTTCCTGCTGGACGACCCGCGCTACGATAGCGCCACCTTTGCCGGCGCGCGCATCGGCACGGACATTTCACCAAGGTACTCGATTGAGGGGGGGCTGGGATACGCATCCAGCGGCTTTGAGCTAGATGCTGCCGACGCCGATGAGGGTCGCGAATCCGTTGGCATGCTGATGCTCTTTGCCGACTTCCTCTACAACTACCCGCTCGCCGCCGATTTTATCGCTTTCGGTTCATTTGGTGCGGGGGATCTGGTCAGATTCCGCGACAGCAGGAGCAACCAGACAGATTTCTATTTTTCTTTTGGGGGTGGGTTGAAGGCATTCCTTCGTCCGGACCTGCTGCTGCGACTCGACGTCCGGCAGTACGCTCCAGACCTCGAGGTCGACAGCTTCAATCCGCGCCGGGGGACACCCAACTTCGGCCCGTCTGGCTCCCCGAAGAGCGAGATTCAGAAAATCCTCACCATCACCGTCGGCCTCACCTTCGTGCTGTAGGCCTTCGCCTTCCCTTCTGAAGGGCCGTCCCCAACGCCTGCTTCCCCCGCGGAGCGCGTCACTCAGCCGCCAGGCGGTCGTTGAGCCGCCAGTCGTAGGGCGTGAAGCGGATCTGGTAGGAGTCGGCCAGACGAGCGATCTCCTGGGCTCTCGACTCGGTCAGGTACAGGCGCACGTAGTCGAGTATGCCGGGCTCGGAACCGAGGAATTCTCTCCGGTACCAGTCCAGGTAATCCTCCTCATACCACGACAGCAGGGAGGACAGGTAGATCGCCTGCTCCTCGTGGGCGATGCGGAGGTTGCGCTCTTCGGCGAGGAACTTCCGCGTTTCCCGGTCCAATTCTTCTTCCAGATGCTCGCTCGAGAAGGCCGTGTTCGGCAGGTGGGGGCAGCCGCCGGAGGCACAGTTGAGGGCGAAGTGAATTCTGGGCTCGCCGAAGCGCTTGCGGATGATATCCTTTTCCAGATCGTAGAGGCTGGTGGATTCGCCTCCGAAGATGGGTCGCTGGAAATAGAAGAAGCCGCTATTCTGCGGCATGAAGAACAAGAAGAACGGGGGCTCTACGTCGCTGACGCTCGATATGGGATAGTGGTGGAGAACGGTCTTGAGGACGGCGGCGTTGTAGCCGTTGATCCAGTACGCCAGGCGGCTCTGCTCGGTGGGGAAAAGCTCAGGGTGGCTCTCCGGACTGTAAAGCGAAACCAGGCAGTAGTAACGCTCCAGCTCGGCGGGATCACGCCTGAGCGCGGTGTAGTTCACCCTTCCGGCGTCGTCCACGTAACGGTTGAGAACATCGCCCAGCAACTCGTGCGTGAAGACAGGAGCGGGAGCGCTCGAAGGCGCCATGTTTTCCACCGGCGCGATCGTCGTGCAGCCAGCGGCGAGCAGCGCGGCAGCCAACAGGGACCAAACGGCCGCACGAGTCGCGGCAGACCACCTATATAGCTCCGGCCGCGACGATGGGTGAGCGGCTGATCTGGCCGCCCTACTGGGTGGACTGGATGGATTGGTGTGTTGCTCGTTCACTAGAAAAACCCTCCTTCTGTGACGTTGGATGCAAACGAAGGAGTGGAGGTCTCCAGTCATCATAGCACTAGTCGCCGAACAGCAGGAGGGTGGCGGCGATGGTGAGGGGACTGAGAAAGGTGGAGCCGACGAGAATGGCTCCGACCAGGCGGGGGTGAGTGTCGTATTTAACTGCCAGGAGGAGGCAGTTGATAGCGGTGGGCAGACAGGAGCAGATGAGGAGGGTGTCGCGCACCGGAGCCTGGATGCCGAAGAGGGTGATGAGACCGATGCCGAGAACAGGTCCCAGAATCAGCTTTGCGCCAATCGACACCCAGATCAGGGGAAGCTCCCTCCCCTCCCCCGCGCCCATGCGGGAGATCTGGATGCCGAGAATGACAAGGCCGAGGGTGGGCCCGGCCATGCCGACCTGCTGGCCCAGCGCCAATGCTCGCGGCGGGAGCTGCAGATCCAGGGCCCTAACCGCGAGCGCGAGGATGACGGCGTAAATCAGGGGAAGCTTGAAGACGCTGGCCAGTGCCTGGGCGGGTCTCTTTCTCCCGCCAGCGGCTATGTACACGCCGATGGAACCGGCGGCTATGTTGCTGCAGGCGAAGAGCAGCATGATGCCGCCAAGGGCGGATTCGCCTACGGCGAACAGCACCACCGGCACGCCGTAGCTTCCCACGTTTACACTGGACATGGAGAGGGCCAGGGCGCCGCGGGTCGGACGGTCGCGGCCCAGCCACCCCGTCACGAGGGCGGTGAGTGCCCACGCCACCAGAACAAAGGCGAAATACCAGGAGACGAACTCCGCCGCCTGGACTGGCGTGAGCGGGGTTTGCACCAGTGCTGAAAACATCAGAATCGGCATGAGGAAGTACAGACACGTATCCGCTAACGGTTCCGGGTCGGTTTTTCTGAAGCGGCCCAGCAGGTAGCCAACGCCTACGGGCGCAAACACAAGGACGATCTGAAGGGATTCCATTGTCGAGGATGCTTGTTGCAAAGGAGCGGACAACCGTTACCGGTTGGCCGCGGATGCACGGGTGGGTGAAGCGGTACGCGGCAGGCGCTCAGCGCGATGGCGAAACTACGAAAGCGCAGGAGCGCGCGCGAGCCAGCTCCTTGACTAAGCTGTGCCCCACCAGCGAAGCTATCAACCGATGGGGCGGACACGATGCGGGCTCGGGGGGCGATTGCGCCGAGCAGGTGATCTAGTATTTTTACAGTATTGCCGTGGTGCGAACCGCGCGAGTCCGAGCCGCGCGTCGGGTGTGAATAATGGCTCAAACTGATAAAAAACAAGAAAATAGGGACGACGAAGAATTGATGAATGCTCAAGAATTCGGGCTGATCTTACTCGAGCAGGGACAGGCGCAGCAGGTTCTGGCCAAGTATCTGAATCTGCTGATGAACTACCAGTACGGAATGGCCATCATGGTGGCGCCCAACGTCGCCAAGGCCTCCTCTCTGCTGAACGAGAACGGCGAGCGAATCCGCTGTGTCTGCGTCATCCAGAGCACGGAGATCAGCAGCGAGATTACGATTCGGGCACTCAGCCTTCAGGGCAAGGTGCCGCTGTTTCTCATCATGCCCACGAAGAAGCTGGGAATACAGCGCATGGCCTGCGGCGGCATGAAAGGGGTCCACTTCTGCGCCTGGGAGAAGGCCTTCAGTCGCGCGGGGGCATCGCTGCAGCACATGGTGGGCCGTCCTCTCGAGGAGCTGGGAATCGGCAATCTCTTTCAGGATATGGCCGACACGCCCTATCCCGTGGTTCAGCAACGGGTGGAGCGGCGTCTGCGCAATCTCAACACGCTGCCGACCTTACCCGAGATCATCATGCGCATCATGCGCATGGTGAGCGATCCCCAGACTACCGCTGAGCAGCTGGACAAAGTCCTGTGTACCGATCCCGCCATCGTCATGAAGTTGCTCCAGGTGATGAGATCGCCGGTGTTCATGGGAACGGCGGGCAGAGCCGGCAAGCGGACATTGCAGGAAGTCATCACTCGCCTGGGACTGAAGAAGGTCGGGGCCATAGCCCAGCAGGTAAAGATGATCAACAGTCTGGTGAGGCCGGAGGAGAGCGACTTCGACCTGAAGCGGTTCTGGGAGCACTCGGTAGGTAGCGCCATCATCGCCGACAGTTTTACACGGGCAAGCTCGTGAAAATCGACGGCGTGCTGGAGTTCAACGAGTACTGGATCGGAGCGCTTCTTCACGATGTGGGTAAGCTTGTACTCGGCTTCTTCTTCTGGGACTGGGTGAATCGAGTTCAGGCCCTCAGGAAGGATAGAAATTACAGCTTCAGGCAGGCGGAGGCGGAGCTGGGCGACGTGGCCGACCACGAGAGAGTGGGCAGGCTTCTGCTGCTGAATGCCGACATGGGTCAGGAGATCGTGGCCGCCCGTGGGCACGCACCACGACCCGGGCGAGAATCCGGACAATCTCATCTGTCTGGTTCACTTGGCCAATAATCTGGCCAACGATCTGGGGCTCGGGTGCATGCCGGGGGAGGAAGGGCGCTACGACCCCCGAGTTCTGGCCAGACTCAAAATCTCAGAAACTCAGCTGGAGGATTTGAAAGACACCCTTGCAACTGAAGTGGTAACCGAGATCAAAACCGTCGTCGAGCAGTGCTCGTAAGGTCGCTCGCAGGGCTGGTAGAGATCGCCGCAGTGCTGGTAGAGATCGCTGATCGGGCCACTATACTTCGTAGGCCGTCCAAGTGCCGGTGCAGCCATGGCCGCGGCGCACGTGAAAGAGGCCGGCGGCGGGCTCGGCGATGTATCCAGCCACCGAATGCCATCCTTTCGCGCCATGACGGCAGATAGCTGCCGGATCGCCGTGATGATCGGCGAGAAGGTCTTTCATCACATCCGCGGTAATCTCCCCCCAGCGCTCATCAACCAGGTGTCGCAGGCGTTCCAGCCGGAGGCGGGAATCGACCGTGGCGTGAGTCTCGTAAGGGGCGAATTCGGGTGTGAGGTAGTGGTTGGTGTGCAGCCGACAGTCGGGGTGTTGATCCCGGTACACGGCGATCCCCTCGGGCCGAATCTCGACATCGGCGACGGCGCCATCGCCGTCGCAGAACACCATGTTCCCGGCGGAGCAGGTCCGGTGTTCCTCGAGGGCGCGCAGACAACAGGCGACGTCGGGTAGCTCGAGCAGGAAGCGCTTGAGCGGGTAGTGGGGCAGCCCGGGACGCCACTCGAAGTCGCCCAGACCGTTGGCGAAGTGGGCGACGCCGCGCTGATTCATCCCCATATATCCGAGCTGACCCGCAAAAGTGAAGATGATCGCCCGGGGTCGGTCGTCGTCCGGTTTTACGTGAAGGACGATGCCCAGGTCGCCGAACTCGGCGGTCAGGTCCTGATTCTGGCCCGCCAGCGGGTGTCCTCCCTCGGTGGCTTCACCGGTGAGGGCGAAGGCGGTACATCCCTCGGAGGCGGAAGCTCGAGCCGCCTCTCCGCGGCACTGGGCCAGCAGCGCCTCCTCGAATGAGATACCGGCGCCATCGGCCAGTCCCCTTACCTCTTCGACGAAACGCGGGCTGAGCCTTTCCATATAGGGCAGAAAGGCGACGGCATTGGCGGCGAGGAGGTCGCGACTCTTCGACGTCATCTTCTCTATCCACACCAGGTACTTGTGCACCAGGGAGGATGTCTGGGCACCGTGCTGGTAGCCCATTTCGTAGGAGCTGCCTTTGACTTCGATGTAGGGGAAGAAGCTCATGATGTGCAATGGGCCAGGTGCCAGGTGCCAGGTGCCAGGTGACAGTGACAGTGACAGGTGACAGTGACAGGTGAGGGTGATATGCGCAGAACTCGCCTACTCCACATTAAGGGGATTCGCGGTCGAGAGCGCAAGCGCCACCGGGACCGATCGTTTTGACGCCTCTGAGTGGAGCGGCTATCTTCGGCCCCTTGTCCGGGGTACCGATCGCGGCAGCGACCAGACCGCAGGCGATTGAGTGACCAGCTCCGGATGCACGGATTTCAGGGGAGAGTCACTGCCGCCGACACGGGTCCCCCGCTGACGGTATCTGCTGAAAGCCGTCGCACCTGGTAACGGGCAGCGAAGGATAGCGGGGGAAGTGATCATCCCGCGTGGACAGCTCGCACATGTAGAACTTGCCGCCTCTCCTCGTCCGCACCAGGCGCACGTGGCTGCAGCGGTCACACAACCCTGGATCGCTCGACGGTGTAACGCCCTCGGGGGCAGGTTCAGTCGGATCCATCAGGATACAGTGGCGGTCGGCGGGCGGATGATCTCAGACGTCGGCGTCGAGGTACTCGGCGTACTCGGGTCCGAATTGCTCGATGCGGATGCGCCAGCGGTTGGGGTGAGAGTGGTGATGGCAGTCCGGACGGAAGCCCAGGCGGAGATAGAGCTTGATCGCGTGGCTGCGGAAATCGTCGGTGACGAGCCAGATCGGTCGCGGCGGCAACTCGAGGGCGGCCCCTACGGCAGCGACACAGACATGCCGGGCCAGATTACGCCCTCGATGATCCGGACTGGTTGCGACCCAGCCGATCTCCCAGCACGCCGACGAGCGTTCATAGACCCCGGCGCCTGAGACGATCTCCCCGTCGCAGAGAACGAAATACTGCGTATTCGCCACGAGAAAGGAGGAGCACTCCGCGCCAAGTCGCTCGAGAGTCCAGTGTCCGAGCTCGCCACCGCCGTTCAGGAGCGTCAACCATCCCCTTTCGTCACCCACCCGATGTCGCCTCAGGCTGTAAGGGGTTTCGAGAGCTTCGAGAGGGGGCGGTGCGCTCTGCGCAAACCGCATGCGCAACTGAGGTGCGGACGCTGGCTGCTGACGCCACCTTTTTCGCAGAGAGCTGAGTAGATTCACTATACAGAAGGATATTTGCAGTAGTGGTTTCGTGTCAATGCGGGATGTAAGCTCGGGGGCAGGCACCGCGGGATGCAGGCTCCGGGGGGCAGGCACTCGGACCTAGGCACCCGGGCCCAGGCACCCGGGCCCAGGCAACCTGGGTCAGCGCAGGCGCCAGGCCCGGAGGCGAGTGAGGATGAAGCCCAATTTGCCCGAAGACGTTTGGGATCTATCTTGCCGAAGGCTAAAATGGCCCTTTACAAAGCCGGGCCACCAACTGGGGGCCGTCGCCAAATAACGAACGAGGAAAACATCAGGACAGAGATGGCAGCGAAGCGAAAAGGGTTGGCGGTCAAGGTGCTGCTTCCAGCCGCTGCTATAGGTGCGGTCGTCGCGGTGGTGGCGCTGACTGTCGTCTGGGCGCTGGACTCACCCGCTGCCGGACCGCCGATGGCCGCCGGTCTGGCTGCCGTTGTGTTGGCGATGTCGGGAGCAGGATGGTGGCTGATTCGACGGCAGGTGACCGGCCCGCTGACCCGGCTGCGCATTTCTCTCTCGACGCAAGCCCAAGCCGAATGGGGGCAGTTGGCTCGGGTGGAATCTGTCGATGAGGTGGGTGTTCTGGCGGCCAGCGTCAACGAAGTCATCAGCGCGGCCTTTACCCAGGAGGCCTACGTCCACGGCATCCTGCACACCGCGGCCGATGGCGTCGTCACGCTGGACGAACTGGGACTGATCGAGCTCTACAACCCGGCCGCGGCGGCGATGTTCGGACATTCCTCCGAGGAGGCCGTGGGCAGCCATGTGGGCACGCTGCTGCCCTCGTACGACAAGCTGCCGATCAATGCTCTGGGCATGGACGACCTCTCTCTTGGCCTGGACGAGCCAGAAGGCGAGAACTCCGAGCCGTCGAGGCAATACGAAATTGAGGGTCAGCGGCGTTCAGGGGAGGAGTTCCCCCTCAGCGTCACCGTGGGGAATCTCCCGTCTGACGAGGGCATGCGTTTTGTCCTGGTGCTGCGCGATATCTCCGCCAGGAAGGAGACTGAAGACGCTCTCCGCCAGGCGCGCGATACGGCCGAGGCGACCTCCCGTACAAAGAGCGAATTTCTCGCTAACATGAGCCACGAAATCCGCACCCCGATGAACGGCATCATCGGCATGACCGAGCTCGCCCTCGCTTCCGATCTGACGGCCGAGCAGCGCGAGTACCTCGAAGCGGTGAAAAACTCGGCGGATTCCCTGCTCGAGATCATCAATGACATTCTCGATACGTCTAAAATCGAAGCGGGTCGTCTCGAGCTCGAATGCATCGACTTCTCTCTCGGGCAGTGCCTGGACAGTACGCTGATGCCGCTGGCGATTAGAGCGCGTCAGGAGGGCCTGGAGCTAACTACCGATATCGCCCCCGAGGTCCCCAACGCGCTGCACGGCGATCCGACCCGCTTTCGCCAGATAATCACCAACCTGGTGACCAACGCCATCAAGTTCACCAGCGAGGGCGGGGTGAGGATCCTGGCCGAGTTGGAGAGCGAGCAGGCCGGCGAGGTAGTTCTCCACCTCAGCGTGAGCGACACCGGGATGGGCATTCCAGTCGAACAGCAGGGGAAAATCTTCGAATCCTTTACCCAGGCAGATGGCTCCACCACGCGGAGATTTGGCGGTACTGGTCTGGGGCTGTCTATCTGCACCCAGTTGGTGGCGATGATGCACGGCAAGATCTGGGTGGAGAGCCAGGAGGGCGAAGGCAGTACCTTTCACTTTACCGTGCGGATGGCTCGCGGGTCGGACAGGCAGGCTGGCGTCGGCGCTGGAAGAAGAGGGGGTGCTGGCAGGCGTACCCGCTCTGGTGGTGGAGGGCGAAGAAGGTGGGCATGCTGGCCTCGTGGCAGACCTGCTCTTCTGGGGGCTGAAGGCTTCGGTCGTGGAAGACGCAGACGCGGCCCTGGCCGAACTCGGCGAGCCGACGGATGCTCCACGCCAACTGGTGATACTGGAAATGCCTGTGTCCGAAGGCCTCGCCGTGGCGGTGAGGATCCAGCGAGCGGGGGAGAGCACCATAGTCCTGGTGAGCCGCGGCGGCCATCGAGGCGATGGACGCCGCTGCCGGGAAGCGGGAATCGACGTCTATCTGACCGAGTCGGCCAGCAGCCTGGATCTGCAGGAGGCGCTGCGGCTGGTGTGTTCGCCAGCGTGGCAGAAGGGAGTTCTGGTGACCCGCCACTACCTGCACGAGCGGCGCCACCAGCTGAGCATACTGCTGGCAGAGGACAACCCGGTGAACCAGAAGCTGGCGGTGGCCATCCTGGAGAAGGCCGGACACACCGTGAAGGTGGTGGGAGACGGGCGCGAAGCTCTGCTTCAACTCGAGAAAAATGGCTTCGATCTGGTTCTCATGGACGTTCAGATGCCGGAGCTCGATGGACTGGAGACGACAGCGGAAATCCGCCGACGCGAGGGGGAGGGCGGCGGCCATACGTCCATCATCGCCATGACCGCCTACGCCGCGCCCGAGGATCGACGACGCTGCCTGGCGGCGGGGATGGACGAGTACACCACCAAGCCCTTGAAGACGGAGGAACTTTTCAGGCTCATCGACAAGATCTGCGGCGGCGTGGCAGACGCCGCAGTCGCGGAGACGGAGCTGCCTCCCGGTGACGGATCTTCAGACAGATCAATTGTCATGGACTACGATACGGCGATGAGCCACATGGGCGACGACGCGGACCTGCTCAAAGAGGTCGCGGATGTCTTTCTGCAGGGCTGCGGGCAACAGATGACGGAGATAGAGGAGGCGATTTCAGCCGGCGACGCCGAGAAGGTCCAGCGCTCCGCCCACGCCCTCAAGGGGGCGGTCGCCAATTTCGCGGCCGACCCGGCACGCGATGCCGCGCAGCAGTTGGAGCTGATGGGCAAGAAAGGTGAGCTCGACCAAGCCGATGCGGCTTACCAGGAGTTGGAGAGGCGGATGACGGGGCTGGTGAAGGTGCTCGGGGATCTTGCCGGCGCCTAGCGGAGATACTGACCCGTCGGTGGGTCATGCGCCGGATTAGAGAAGGACTTCGTCCTTCTCCACCGGTGTGACTGACCTGACCTAAGCTTTGCGGAGAGAGTGCCTGTCTGTGGGACGGTGGTTCCGTTGCTGGTAGAGAGCGAGAGTGCGGTGAGGGAAAACAGGGGGGAAAGATGGAGAATGCCATAGAGCTGGAAAATGTGGTTAAGAGTTTCGGCGCCAAGGTGGCGGTAGACGGGCTGTCTCTGAAGGTCCCCTGCGGGTGTATCTACGGTTTCCTTGGTCCCAATGGGGCGGGGAAAACCACCACCCTGCGCATGGTGCTGGGCATCTTCTATCCCGACGCAGGCCGAATTTCGGTCCTGGGTCAGAGCGATCCGGCGTCCGTCAAGGAGCGCATCGGCTACCTACCCGAGGAGCGGGGGCTGTACGAGAAGATGCGCGTGGTAGACCTGATGGCCTATTTTGGTCAGCTGAAGGGAATGTCGAGTGGGTCGGCCCGGAAGAGAGCGCTGGATCTGCTGGAACAGTACG
>Ga0310122_10000777_pt1 | contig 20269 bp, 16 predicted proteins | sample CB6_Bottom_1051__FD_203503 | JGI IMG/M metagenome (GOLD analysis project Ga0310122, IMG submission 203503) | Marine microbial communities from Western Arctic Ocean, Canada - CB6_Bottom_1051 | ecosystem: Environmental > Aquatic > Marine > Oceanic | place: Canada: Western Arctic Ocean | collected...
TTCCGGTATAGCCGCGCAATTGACCGAAATCATTTTCTTGTCCAATCGGTTACTCAGATTATGTATTGCTCGCACCACCAATTCCTTGCCGGTGCCAGACTCACCATTAATAAGCACGGTGGAACTGGTAAGAGCCACTTTTCTGATTCTGCGAAACAGTTCCATCATCTGCGGACAACTACCGATCATTCCATGAACAGGAAGCTCGATTTCATCGGCAGCAGGTTTCTCTTTCGGCGCGGATTTTGCGTGCTCTCGAATGACCTTCGCTACTGATTCGATAATCTCGTTGTGCTCAAATGGTTTCGCTATGTAATCCACCGCGCCCATTTTCATGGAATCGATAGCCGAGCGAATACTCGAGTAACTGGTCATGATTAAAACCGGGGTACTGCTGGCCTTGATCAGGTCGGTACCAGGTGCGCCCGGTAAACGCAGGTCACTGATGATGACGTCGAAATCTTCCATGTCATATTTTTCGAGTGACTCCTTCACAGTACCTGCTTCGCTCACCTCGTACTCATGGCGTTCGAGCAGGCGTTTCAATGCCGAGCGAATGACGACTTCGTCCTCAACTACTAAAACCTGATTCATCTGTGTCATACAGTAATTAGACCGTCTGTTGCGAGCTGGTTTCTTGATCCTGATCATCGATTTCGAGTTCAGGTGCACTTTGGTAACGTGGAAAGCGCAGTATAACCTGGGTTCCGGCCGATTTTGTACTTCCAACGGGGCTGATTATATCAATATCTCCGTGTAAATCTTCAACAATGCTGAATACCAGTGATAATCCCAGTCCAGTTCCTTCTCCAGCCTCTTTGGTGGTAAAGAAAGGATCAAAAATCCTGTCTTTAATGGCGGCAGGAATGCCCACACCTTCATCGGTAATGGTAATTCGGACCTGATCGCCTTCGACGTTGGCCTGTAGATTAATCTTGCCTCCGGAGCGACTCGCATCCCTGGCATTGCTAATCAGGTTCACCAGCACCTGAATCAGGCGCTGAGAATCTCCCAGTATCATGGCAGTCGGATCGGCGTCCAGTTGAAAAGATAAGTCCTTGCTCTTCTTATCCAGGGAGATGAGAACCTGTGCTTCATTAATACAATCGACGATAGAAACAATCTCATTTTCATAGTGTGATTTATTGGTGCCGGCATGGGCAAAATTGACCAGGGACTGAAGTATTTTCGAAGTGCGATTGGTCTGTTCGATAATTTGCTGTGCCAGGTTTTTCAATTCGTCGATCTCATATTCATCGCGGATCGTTTGTGCCAAACAGGCGATACCCGTAATTGGATTACCAATTTCGTGGGCTACGCCGGCAGCCAATCTACCGATTGAGGCCAGTCTCTCGCTGTGAGTTAATCCTGCTTCCAGAATTTCGGTTTCGGTAATATCCTCGATGAGAATTATCACGCCTTCGTGGCTGGAGTCTTGTTCGGCTGACTTTTCGATCTCGGCCTTGTGCAGGTTCACGGATTTTTTTTGACCGTTTAACTCAAAATTATGTTTATAAGAGTGATTGGCGTCATCATCCATAAAGTTCAATAGCAGGGACAGCCATGGCTCCTTCAGGTCGGCGATCTGCGATCCCACAATATCGGCACTCTTGATGTCGGTGAATTCGGTGAGAGCGTGATTCCACATCACAATCTCATTGTCTGAGCTCAGTGAACAAACACCGAGCGGGAGATCCAGCAGAATCTGCCGGTGGTAACGCCGCAGATTGTCCAGATCTGCCGCCATCCCGGACAAATTGCTGCGATAGGCTTCGATCCGGTTTTCGATGACATTGAGATCTGAACTGCCGTGACGGGAAACGATGCTGTAGGGCAGGTAACCATCGATAATCTTTCCGGCTATAGATGGGCCGAGCAGGCCGGAAAGGTTGGCCTCCAGTTTGCCCCGCAACAGTCTGAGATCATAGGGGCGGCGATTATCCATGGTGATGTTTAGATCTTTCATGGCCTGGGTCACTTCCCGGGTCGCCGTCTTCTTGCCCAGAGGCTTGCTCAGGCTGGTGATGAATTCGTTCGGTGATTTCGCAACCAGGCCGCTACGCTTGCGTCGCTTGATGGTATCCAGAGCGCAGATGTCCGCGGAACTGCGCTCTTCATCTGTCGTAGTACTCCACAGGGAAACCGCCACAAATAGAAAACAATTTACAATTAGTGACAGTGCGGCGACTTCATGCCAGTTTATTGAAACCAGAGACAGGGGGCTGGATTCTATAAATATTGGCAACATCAGGAATATGAACCAGATTAAAAGTCCGGCGATGAGTCCACTGATGAAACCTTTTTTATTAGCCTGCGGCCAATACAGTATGGCGATGATACCGGGGAAGAACTGCAGACAGGCAGTAAAGGCAACGGTCCCAATTATTTCGATGCTGGTACGCTGATCGAGCAGATAGTGAAAGAGAAAGCCTGACCAGATAACGGCGGTGATAAGTGCGCGCCGTTTCCATAATAGCCAACGATAGATATCGTCCTTGGCCGTGGGTTGATAGATCGGCAAAATCAGGTGATTCAGGCACATATTCGACAGCGCCAGGGTAATGACGATAATCAGTCCGCTGGCAGCCGACAAGCCGCCCACATAGGCGAGCACGGTGATCAGAGGCGCTCCGTAGGCGACGCCGATAACCACGGGAAAATATTCCACTTGGACTTCGCTGCCCGCTTGTAGCCCGGCCCACAAAATCGGCAGTACGGGGAGGCTGATCAGCAGGAAATACAGCGGCAGTCCCCAACTTGCGAATGCCAATGCGCGCTGACCATGGTTGCCATTGAAGGTGACATAAAACATATGCGGCATGGCCACGGCGGCGCTGAAGAACAACAGGGTGAACACATGAAATGAGCTGAACAGGGCAACTTCTTTCAGCTCGAATAATAATTCAGGTTGTTCCTGAAGCCACAGATTCAACTTATCCAGTCCACCAAAGCCACTGTAAATGGCGAAGATGCCGACTGCCAGAAATGCCAGCAGCTTCACCAGGGATTCGAAGGCGATGGCCATCATGAGGCCATCGTGCCGTCCTCTGACAGCGCCCCGTGAGGTACCGAAGAGAATGGTGAACAGCGTGATGAGAACACAAAAACCAAATGCCAGAGTCCCCTGGGATGCATTCGGAGAAAGAATCTCCGCGGTGTCGGAGATGGCACGAATTTGCAAGGCGATGAGCGGCGTGACCCCCACAAGCATCACCAGTGTCGTTGCCGTGCCTGCCCAGGGTGATCGGTATCTAAACGCCATCAGATCGGCGAGGGAACTCAATTGGTAAGTTCTGGTCAGGGCCAGCATGGGTTTCAAGAGCAGGGGAGAGAACAGGAAGGCGAGGGAGATGCCGATGGAATTAGCCAGATAACCATAGCCATCGCGCTGGGCATTGCCCACCGAGGTATAGTATGCCCACACGCTGGCAAACACCCCCAGTGACAGCACATATACCACGGGGTGGTGAACGATTTTATCGGGAATCCAGCCGCGCTCGGTTATGAAGGCAATGCCGAATAGCAGAATCAGGTAGATACTGCCCAGACCAATGATTGTGCTTAGCTCATAGTTCATCGGGTCATGGCCCAGTCAAGGTCAAAGCTCGTCGGAATCTCGTTCACGATGGGCCCAGCTACCTGCTGCTATGATAAGAAAGCCGACGAAAAAAGGTCGGTACCAGGCGCCCCCAGCTTGATTGATCCAGTCTACACTCAACAGTAACAGCAGATAGATAATGACTAGCAGGATCAAGAGAGGACGGGGAATGTACACGGGTATGAGCCTATTTCGATAGTTCCTGTGGGAGTTTAGCTAACTTGGGCACAGCCTGTACATCCCAGTGCGCAATTCCCCATCGTAACTGGGTATGTGGGTCGGAATTGAGGAGATTGGCCGGTGGCGCCTGCCCCAGTAAGATCAGGCATTGATATATCAGATGAGACGAATTTTCCACATCGACGCTCGGGGCGAAGCTTTGTTTGCTGAGCTTGTCTCCAGACGCGTTCACTATAACCGGAATATGCCCATAACGGGGGGTGGAGTAGTTCAATAGTTGTTGTAGATAGACTTGTCGTGGTGTCGAATCCAGCAAATCGAATCCCCGCACCACGTGAGTGATGCCCTGATACTCGTCATCGACCACCACGGCTAGTTGGTAGGCGAACAGCTTGTCCTTGCGAAGAATAACGAAGTCGCCGACCTCAGTGCCCAGGTTTTGTCTATGGACGCCCTGGACCAGATCTTGAAATTCAATAAGCGTATCTTCGGTTTTTATCCTGACCGCATATCCCTGTTCCGGTTCAGAGGGGCGGTGGCGACAGGCGCCATCGTAGATAGAGCCGCTGCTTTTAATTTTCGATCGCGAGCAGTCGCAGCGAAAACACAGATCATTATCGATGAGTTCTTGTAGTGCCAGGGCGTAATATTCCAGACGCTGACTCTGATAGAGAACCTCACCGTCCCATTGCAAACCCAATTGGGTCAATTGCCTGAGGATATTGGCGGCGGCGCCTGGGGGTTCTCGGGGAGGATCCAGGTCCTCCATGCGAACCAGCCAGCGGCCCTGGTTCGCCCTGGCATCGATATAGCTGGCTACGGCGGCGATTACGGATCCGAAATGCAGGGGCCCGGTGGGGGACGGCGCGAATCTTCCAACATAGCCGGAGTCTGGCTTGCGGATTTGCGAAACTGGATTAATTGAATTGGACATCTTCGGTCGCGGCGGTAGCGGCGGCGGCAGCCCTGGCCCAGCTTAAGCATGAACTAGGCCGGATAAGGTCAGAGGTTCTGGCTGCCCAGCTGCTTTTCCTTGATTTCATCCAGGGTTTTGCAATCGATGCACTTGTTGGCGGTGGGTCTGGCTTCTAATCGGCGAATGCCAATCTCGATTCCGCAAGAGTCACAATAACCATAATCCTCCGCAGCGATCAATTCGACCGTGTTATCAATTTTTTTGATCAGCTTCCTCTCACGGTCCCGGGTCCTTAGCTCAAGACTGAATTCTTCTTCCTGAGTCGCCCTGTCGGCAGGATCGGGATAGTTCGCCGCGTCGTCCTGCATGTGATGTACGGTTCTATCGACTTCTTGCATTAATTCCTCACGCCAATCCAGCAAGATCTGTTTGAAGTGAACCCGCTGTTTTTCGTTCATGTACTTCTCGCCCCTCCGGGGCTTATAAGGAACGAAATTCTTAAGAACTGGTTGAGATTCTGCGCTTTGGGTGTTGGACATAGTCATCGATGCCTCTTAATGCATCTGAAAGTAAAACCGTGAGTTAGGTTATTACGGTGCTAGCTTTTACTCGAGCCGACCAAGCGAATCACGATTTTCGAGTGGTAAAAAATTCCATACCAGCTTAATAAAAGCCTGCTTTGCCTGTGATTTTAAGCTCTGAATGCAGGCAACCAGGTTGCTCTATTTTCAGAAAGCTGGGTAAACTACCAGATTCCGTGCGCGGATGCCACAAAAAAACACATCAGAAGGTCTGCAGGCAGACCTACGACGATCTCCTCCGGTAAAGTCAACGCTACCAGCATAAACTTGGGGTTTTTATTCGGGTACACTGTCTGGCGATTTCGATACAGGTGCGGTGAATGCAGTACAAAGGCTTCAAGCGGCGGGGTGCTGTTTCCAGAGTAAAGCCGTTTCGGGTGATGACGGTCATGCATCAAGCCGCCGAACTGGAACAACAGGGGCGCAAGATCGTGCACATGGAGGCTGGAGAGCCGGATTTTTCAACCGCAGCGCCCATAATCGAGGCCGGCAAGGCGGCCCTGGACAATGGCCTTACCAAATATACGCCGGCTCCTGGCATTACGCCGCTCAGGGACTGCCTAGTGGATCACTATGAAAGTCGCTACGGTGTCAGCCTCCCCCGCGAGCGCATATTGATCACACCCGGCGCCAGCGGTGGCCTGACGCTGTTGGCGAATCTGTTGGTGGCGGCGGGCGAGGGCGTGCTATTAACCGATCCTGCTTATCCCTGTGTCAGGAATTTTATCCACCTGTTGTCTGCGCAGCCCCAGCTGATACCGGTTGGAATCGAGCAGAACTTTCAGCCCACGATCGAACAACTGGATCAATATTGCCAGGCAAACACCACGGGACTTTGGCTCGCCTCTCCCAGTAATCCCACCGGCACCATAATCGAACGGCCTCATCTACAGGCAGCCTGTGATTGGGCGCAGAAGAAAAATTGTCACTTGCTGGTTGATGAAATTTATCACGGTCTGCATTACGTCGATGATTTACCCAGTGTGTTGGAGCTGGATCAATCTTGTTTCGTGGTCAGCAGCTTCTCGAAATATTTCGGCATGACGGGTTGGCGGCTGGGGTGGATCGTCGTTCCCGAGCCCTATATCGAGATGGCGAACATACTTGCGCAGAACCTCTATATATCCGCCTCATCGATCGCCCAGTACGCCGCCCTCGCCGCCTTCGAAGACGATACCAGAATAATTCTTGAACAACGTCGAGAGGCGTTTCGTGAGCGCAGGGATTATCTGTCAGAGGCTCTTAAAGATCTGGGTTTTATTCTGCCGGAAAAGACTCAAGGCGCCTTTTATCTGTACGCAGACATTTCCCGGTTTTCCCATGATAGCGAAGAATTCTGCGCCGACATGCTGCAGCAACATGGTGTCGCGATTACCCCGGGCACCGATTTCGGTGAGTGTAATGGCAATCGATTTGTCAGGTTTGCCTTCACTACCAACATGGATAATCTGGAGCTGGCGGTGGCACGCCTGCAGCTGGCTTTGCAGTAGGGCAGCTCTGAACAACGCGCGTGTAAAACTTATGCGATTCGATCCCCCATTACAACATGGCAAACTCATCAAGCGGTATAAGCGCTTTCTTGCCGATGTCGAACTCGACAACGGTGAGGTGATAACAATGCATTGCCCAAACACCGGATCGATGAAAAATTGTCAGACTCCCGGCAGCCGAATTTGGTATTCGAGGGCCAGCAATCCGAAACGCAAATACCCTCACACCTGGGAGATCGTCGAAGTTGATTCCCTGGATCTCGTGGGCATTAATACTCACCGGGCGAATCAACTGGTGGTGGAGGCCATTAAAGCAGGAACCGTGCAACAACTTCGGGGCTATGGGCAACTGGAAACGGAAGTGCCCTATGGCGAGCAAAGCAGCAGGATCGATATCTTGCTGCGTGGGGCCACTAGTAGGGTGAACCAGGCTGATTGTTATGTGGAGGTAAAAAACGTCAGCCTGGGGATGGGTAAGGGCCTGGGCCTGTTTCCCGATGCGGTCACCCGCCGGGGCCAGAAACATCTGCAAGAGCTCATGTCGATGTCGTCTCGTGGCTATCGCGCGGTATTGTTTTTTTGTGTGCAACACAGTGGCATCCAACGGGTCAGTCCCGCCGATGAGATTGATCCTGAATATGGTCGTTTACTCAGGCAGGCTGCGAGCCAGGGTGTGGAGCTTATGGCCTACGGTGCAGTGTACGATATGGATGCGTCAATGATTCAACTGAGCAGGGAGTTAACGCTGGTGTTATAGGATTCCGGTCTTACGGGGGAGCGGGGCCGGCAGAGATGCCTCACTCGGGGCGCGGCGGACGCAAGTGCTTGTCTTCGACCATTATTATTCCCTCGTCGATAATGAACGGCACGGCTTGTAGATATTTACCCTTGCAAGGCCCTGCCAGGCACCGACCATCCTCAATCCGAAACAGTGCGCCGTGGGTGGAACATTGAATCAAGGCGGCATCGGCGTCCAGGAAGCGGTCTTCTTCCCACTCTAACGGTGTGCCAAGGTGAGGGCAGCGATTAAAGTAGAGAGAGATCTGGTCATCTTTCTTCACTGCAAACAGATAGAGGTTGTTTACCTCCAGTCCCCTGGAAGTTCCTTCTTCGATGTCGTCAACGGCGAGTAAGCTAATCATGGTCTGCTGCGGTATGAATAGATCAAGACGAACGGGTTCAGGCTAATGCCAGCTCGAAATCGGCTAGCAGATCCTTACTCTCTTCAATGCCTGTGGAAAAACGAATCATGGAATCCGCTATTCCCATCGAGGCTCGTCGCTCGGCACCCATTTCATAATAGATGGTATGGGCCACGGGAATAGCCAGGGTGCGTGTATCCCCGAGATTGCTCGAAGAGATGATGATCTCCATCTTGTTCAGGAAATCGAAGCAATCGACCCCATCTACTAGGTCAATACTGAATATGGCGCCAAAATTTTTGAATAGTTGCCGTGCCCGATCGTGTTGAGGGTGATTCGCGAGCCCGGGGTAATACACATTTTTGATTTTGTCCTGTTGGGAGCAAAATTCCGTGAGCAGCTGGGTGTTACTGCATGCCTTGTCCATTCGCAGGGGCAGTGTTTCTGAACCCACCGCCAGATGGTGAGCGGACTCGGGACCGAGGGAGGCGCCCATATCCCTTAAGCCCTTCTTCTTAATTTGCGTCACACCCCACAGCGCAGGCTCCGTATTTTTGTAAATGTCGAGAATATTGTCAAAGCCTTGCCAGTCGAAGAGGCCGGTGTCGGTTATGGATCCGCCCAGGGCGTTGCCATGGCCACCGATATATTTCGTCAGGGAATTGATGACAAGGCTGGCTCCCACCGTTTTGGGTAAAAACAGATGGGGCGATGTCATCGTATTATCGACGAAGTAGATCAGTTTCCGGGCCTGGCAGAGCTCGCCTATTTTCTGCAAGTCTGCAACCTGGGTGGCGGGATTGGCGATGGTTTCGACAAAAACCAGGCGGGTGTTCTCGGTAACGGCAGCCTCAACTTCGGCGACCTCCGTGGCGTCGACGAAGCTGACTTCGATGCCGAGCTTTTGCAAGGTGCCAAAAAAGCTGTTGGTATTGCCGAACAGGAACGCGCTGGAGACCACATGATCCCCCGCACGTAACAGGGACAGCATGGTGGAACTTATCGCTGCCATGCCCGTGGCGAAGACGACACTGGCAATGCCTTCCTCCATAGCGGTAATCCGCTGCTGCAGCGCTGTGACTGTCGGATTGAGCTGGCGGCCGTAGTTATAACCGGCGCGCTTGCCCTGAAACACCTCGGCCAGGTGGCGAGAATCCTCATAGCCATAGGCAACCGACGGATGAATGGCTTTATGAAGAACACCATGTTCCGGCTTGTCCCTGCGATCTGAATGCAAGTTGATGGTGGTAAAGCCTTTCTTGGCCATAGTTTAGACTCTTTCGTCTGCTGGACAAATGCTGGCGGAGTTATACACCAGTGCTTTTGATATTGGAAGCCAGCCTGGGCGATTACTGCTGTCGATCGGCATTATCCTGGCATCGAATACACAGGGTCGCTTCCGGCTGTGCCAGCAGTCGCCGCAAGGGGATGGATTCATCGCAGCTACGGCAGTAGCCGTACTCATTCGCAGCCATTGCCCGTAACGCTGCCTGCACCTTCTGGTATCTTAATTTGGTTTTGCCGCGGGTTGAAACCGCCATATTTTGTTGCTGCATGGCGTCCATTCGAGAGATTCGGCCCACCGTGGTCTGATCGAGGGTGACAATCTTACTGGCTTCCGAGCTGTTGCTGAGTCGTTCGCCGATTTCCGTTTGTAGCTCGAGCAGCCGATGCCGCAGTTGCTCAAGATTTGCTGTATTCAATGCTTTCATAACTGCTCCGCATGGGTCCTGCTGCGAACCAACGAGCTTATGGAACCGGCAGATCCTGAAAAAGAGGCCTGGCGTTTATCAACTCCTGAATTTCAGACAGGCGCTGCCGATACTCCTCGCTAGATCGATTCTGGTAGATGGCATTGAAATCTAATTCCGACAAGCCATCACGGTTGTTGCCTACGGGGGGCATATAATCGGCTTCATCTTGTAGATTAGCCAACCTCTCCTGCATCAACCGCGCGGTTCGTGCATCTCGTGTCGAATGGCCTGCCATGGTAACGCCGACGGTATTGGCGGCCAGATCTGAGAAACTGAAGCCAGACCGGTACCGGGCGTCGTAAGCTTCCTTGGTGGTGGCGAGCATTTGTGCCAGATCGGCACCCGCCGACGCGGTGATCGCGGCCATCGCCACCAGGTGCCGGGCTAAATCTTGTCGCCTGCGCAACCGCACCTCGATGAGTTTTGGCTGGGGTAGGGTTGCTGCCAGTTCCACCCCTATCAATTGTTCGATGTTTTCACTGTTTATATAGATCGCCAAGGACTGGAACAGGGTTCGATTCTCGGCAACCGGATCGCTTCCGCTGCGGGATTTTTCAACTGCCGCTGTGAACAAGGGAACAAGAAATGCGTTCAGTGACACGGCGCGTAAATCGGAAGGTATGGCCGCCGCAATTTCTCCTATCTGCCGATAGTAGTCCATTATTCTCTGTTGATCCTGATCGGAAATGAACAACTGTTGTGCGTGGTTGCTGATGTTGCTGATTAAGTCTGGGTCCCACACCAATTCAACATCGATGCGGTCGGGCGAAACTGTCACCCGCTGGACTCTGGAAAGCAGCAGATTGAAATCCTGATAGGCGGTATTCGAAGATTCAAGGCTTGCTCGAATTCGCGTTAGAGCGAATTGCAAAAACGCCTCGGGAACATCTAATTTGCCGATCTGCAGGGACGCAAGTTTTAACAAATTGCCACTGCCAGTGAACTCCGCCTGCAGGTTCAGAAACAGTGGCATAGGGAGTCGGCCCAGTTCGACGCTGAGGGTGGAGGTGAGTGTGTTTTCGTTCAATGCCAGTCGTGCCGTCCAAGTTGGTGACAGCTTCATGACGCCCATGCTGTAGCACAGCAGCAGATTGAGTTCATGGGCGTTAAATTGCAGTCTCTGCAGGCTCATATTCTGTGGTGACGGCGGCGCACCATCCAACAGTAGCTGCTCAATTTGTGAAAGTTCGCCCCGGTTGAACGGCGCGTTATTTGAAACTGTGGGGTCGGTTTCCACCCAAAGTATGATCAGCACGAGAGGTGCACTGACGACCAGCACCAGCAGCGCTTGCAATAATTTCGCTAAACTCTTGGATAACAGGGTGGCCATGAGGGGTCCAGGTTCCAGATCGAATTTTTCAGAGAATTGATCGGAGGTTCCTTAATATTGAAATACTGCTGCCAACAACAGGCAAAAGCCGACATAAGAAGGTAATTTTACTGGCAAATCGGCCCTTTATCGCTATAAAGTATGACAAAATCCACATTTTACGGATTTAATGTTGGAAATAATTTATTAATCAACGGCTTGGCGTTAATATTCGGCAGACAGATGTCGTAGTGATGGGCGATGCCCCAGCTAAAGGAGAGGCGTATGAGTTTCCTGAGTAAGCGATGGTCAGGCAATATCGGTGCCGGCAAGGCGGCTCGCCGAGCCCTCATGGGGATCTGCATATTCTTGATTTTGGGCGCCTGTAGCTCACAGGCAGCCAGGGACGCTGAGCTTGCTGCCGTGGAAGCGACACGTGTAGCTAGCGAACAGGAATCGGCGCGGCTAGACGCAGAGCAGGCACGCCAGCAGGCGGCTGAGCAACAGCGGCAGCGAGAAATGCGCGCCGCAGAAATAGCTCGCGAGCAGGCAGCGCGGGAACGGCAGGCGGCAATAGCACGGGCGGAAGAGGAAGCAGCACAGCGGCAGCAAGACCAGGCCGAGGCCGCGGAGCAGGCGCGCTTAGCAGAAATCGCGGCGGCTGAAGCACAGCGGCAGGAAAAACTGGATCGCATCACCGAACTGGAGCGGCAGATCGCCACAGTTCAGGCTGACGCCAATAATGACGAGGCGATGCGGCGGATATTACAGGAAGCGATCGAAGTTGCCGAGGAGTTGCTGGACGTGCTTACCGCCGAGCAAGCGAAATATGAACATACTGATGCCGCTGGAGTGCCGGTCCAGCCTCTGGCCAAGGAGTTGATAGCCGAGTTGGAACAGCGTAAGGATGACCTGGTGCGGCAAGCCAGTCTAAGATGAACATACAGCTACAGGGCACCTCTGAATAATGGCATACGGTCTCTGCGTGGTCTGAAGCGTACAGGTGCAAGACGCACTTCGCAGGTAATGACCCAGTCCTTGGCAAGAAGTGCAACGCAGCAACTGTGCGCTTCAGAGTGCGCCCTTCGGGGCCTTCAGGCGGTTCCGCACTCTGCGTTGCCAATTTTCTACAGGCGGACGCATGTCTTGACCGCCAGGGAAGGCGGAAATGCAGGTTTTGCAGGAGCAAAAACCTGCCTAATTGTCGCCTTGATTGCGAAACCGCCTGAAGGCCAGAGACCATATGACATTATTCAGAGGTGCCCCAAACCATGAGCGATAATGTCGTAGATTTCGAAACGTCGAAGCAGAACCACCTGCACAGACGCAAGGAAGCAAAGGTCGACGCGATCAAACGCGCTTTTCGAAATGCCCGGGGTGAACCCGATCCCGATCGGCCCCGCTCGGAGCCCAAACCGGGTCGCAAAACCAGGCACAAATAAAATCTATCTGGGTGCCTGAAGTTCCATTTCCAAGGGTCAGTCCCCACCCCCGAAAACTCCCGACTCTGAGGCCACTTACGGCCCCAGCCGCGCTTTGTTTGCAGTGCCTGTTGTGGTAAAGTGCGCGCCTTCGAAATAACAGATATTCCATTGTTCTGGGGAGAGATAGCCAGATGCCGGGCATAACAATTACAGTGACGACAATTTTAGGTTTGTTCGGCTTAGGGATTGCCTTCTTCTTTATGAAGCAGGTGATGGCCGTGCCGCTGGATATGGGGCTTAAAGCAAAAGATAGCAAGCGTCTTAAGTTTATTCACGGGGCCATCGCAGATGGCGCCATGGCGTTTTTGAAACAGGAGTATAAATTCCTGGTCATCTTCATGCTGGCTTTCGCCGCTATTATCGCCCTGCTTATCGATGACGCCCATACCCCTGATATTCGGGAAGGTATCTATACCGCCCTAGCCTTCCTCTTTGGTGGCGCCATTTCCATCGCCGCAGGCTATATCGGCATGAAGGTCGCGGTACAGGGCAATGCCCGCACCACGGTGTCGGCGAAGAAAGACATCGGCAGCGCCTTCAATGTGGCGATCAATTCTGGAGCCGTCATGGGATTTGCCCTGGTAGGACTCGCTACCTTGGGCCTGGTCATCATCTATGTGGTGATGAGTGCCCTGATGTCTGATCTGGGACCCGACAATAACCACATCCTGATGGAAGTCATCGCCGGGTTTGGACTCGGCGGTTCTACCATTGCCTTGTTTGCCCGTGTCGGTGGTGGCATATTCACCAAGGCGGCAGATGTGGGTGCTGACCTGGTTGGTAAAGTCGAGCAGGGCATTCCCGAAGACGACCCTCGCAACCCGGCGGTGATCGCAGACAATGTGGGTGATAATGTCGGCGACGTGGCAGGAATGGGCGCCGACCTTTTTGGTTCCTGTGCAGAAAGCACCTGTGCGGCGATGGTTATCAGCGCTATTGTCTTTGCCGCCGATCCCAACGCCTTACTGTATCCGATCTTGATCAGCGCTGTGGGGATTCCAATCAGCCTGATAACAAAACTAATGGTCACGGTCAAAACCGAAGACGATGTCGCGCCGGCACTGATGAAGCTGCTGATTATCTCCAGTGGACTGATGGCCTTTGTGATGTACTTCTTCACCACGGCATTGATTCCCGAATCTTTCATTTTGAACGGCGAGCAATACAGCAATATGGGTGTTTACTTCTGCTTCCTCGTTGGCCTAACTGCGGGATTGACTGTAGGCTTGCTCACCGGCTACTACACCTCAGAGAAATTTGCGCCGGTGCAGGAAGTGGCCAAGGCCTGTGAGACAGGTGTCGCTACCAACATCATCTACGGTTTGGCACTGGGCTATAAGAGCACCGTGCTGCCTTACCTGGCCATCGCCGTCAGTATTTCCGTATCCTGGGAACTCGCTGGTATGTATGGTATCGCGATCGCCTCCCTGGGCATGTTGGGTACCCTGGTTCTGACCCTCACTATCGATGCCTATGGGCCGGTTGCAGACAACGCCGGCGGCATCGCACAGATGGTGGGGCTGGAGAAGGAAGTACGCCGTCGCACGGATATTCTGGACTCTGCCGGCAATACCACGGCGGCAATCGGTAAAGGCTTCGCTATCGGCGCCGCCATCCTGACATCGCTGGCACTACTCGCCGCCTTCATCACCATAGCCGGCACCTTGCGAGGTGAGGCCATCACCCTGAGCCTGCTCGAACCTCTGGTTTTCACCAGCTTGTTCGTGGGTGCGGTTCTGCCTTTCCTGTTTTCGGCGATGACCATGAAGTCGGTTGGCAAGGCTGCATTTGCCATGATTGAAGAAGTTCGTCATCAGTTCAAGACAATTCCGGGCATCATGGATGGGACCGGTGAGCCGGATTATGCTCGCTGTGTCGAGATTTCGACCCAGGCAGCATTAAAAGAGATGATCGCGCCCGGCATCCTGATCATGGCTTCGCCCCTGGTTGTGGGTTATCTATTCGGCGTGGAAGCCGTCGCCGGCATGCTGGCGGGATCTCTGATTACCGGTGGTGTACTCGCCATCGCTTCTTCCAACAGCGGTGGCGCCTGGGACAACGCCAAGAAGTACATCGAGGCTGGCAACCTCGGTGGCAAGGGTTCGGATGTGCATACCGCCGCCGTGGTGGGTGATACCGTGGGAGACCCGATGAAGGATACTTCCGGGCCGTCACTGAATATCCTGATAAAACTATCAGCTATCTTGAGCCTCGTGTTCGCGCCGTTCTTCGTGCAATACGGTGGTATTCTGGTGGGCTAGAAAGGGTCCAGGACAAAAAAAGGGTCAACTGACCCTTTTTTTATGCCGGTAGCTTTGTGGCAAACGCTTGTTAGAATTCCCGTCGAGTTTCGAAGTGAAATAGCACCCATTCCTCGATCGAATTCTCCTGATTGCTGGCGAGGTCCGTCCATTCCGTGCGTACGGTCTTAACGCACTGGTAGATACGGAATGACGCGGTGTCCTCGATAATGAGATTTCGCACCGACGGATTCAAGGTGTAGTTGGAGATCTCAACGAGTTTCCAGTTTTCCGCCATGGTACGCTCGATACATTCGTCGCCGCCAAGCAAATCGATATAGTCAATTTCAGTTTCGGCATAAGCCGATGCCAGGACATTCAGATCGAAAGTGATGCGGATCGATTCAAATTCCTCGGAGCTGCTGAGAAATTCGATTGCATTCAGTCGCACGGATTTCTCAGTCCGGTTATTTACCACCAGTCTGAGGCCATCGTCGGTATTTTCACCCCATCCAGATGAATACAGCGCGAATTTGATATCGGCCGGTTCCAGCTTTTCCGCCGCTTGCAAACTGGACGCGACTAGTAGAGCGAAGACTAAGTACCTGTGCATGATAAAAGTGTATCTCATTCTATTCGATGGGTGTTAATGTTGGCGCTCATATTGCTGTAAGCAAATTCCTTGTCGGCGGGTCAATTCTAGCGGCCCGAAGCGGCCGATGTCATCACTATTTCCTTTTCAGATTGAATAAATGATAATCCTAATCCTAAATGACGACTCCTATCTTGGAGCGGCATGGGAAACCTTAACTTCTTAAGGAACTATTTTGAACAAACTAGAAAATATCAAACAATTAATCTGCGTGGCGTCGGGTAAGGGTGGGGTTGGCAAGTCTACTACCGCGGTCAATCTGGCGCTTGCTTTGTCCAAACAGGGTCACCGGGTCGGATTGCTGGATGCAGATATTTACGGGCCTTCCGTGCCATTGATGATGGGCGTGCCGCCTGGTACCAAGCCGAAAATCCGGGATCAGAAATTTATGGTGCCCATTATTGCCCATGGCATCGAATGCAATTCCATGGGTTTTTTGGTGGATCCAGGCACGGCCATGGTCTGGCGAGCGCCCATGATCATCTCGGCATTTAACCAGATTCTCGCTGATACGGCGTGGTCTGATCTCGATTATCTGGTGATCGACATGCCGCCGGGTACCGGAGACATTCAGCTCAGTCTGGCGCAATCGGTGAGTGTCAGTGGCGCTGTGATCGTCACCACACCACAGGACGTGGCCCTGCTCGATGCCCGCAAGGGTATCGAAATGTTCAATAAAGTCGGCGTTCCTATTCTGGGGGTTGTGGAAAATATGAGCCTGCATATCTGCAGCGCATGTGGTCATGAGGAAGCTATTTTCGGCAGCGGCGGTGGTGAGTTGCTGTCGAGGGAATATGGCGTCGATGTCATTGGTCGCTTGCCACTGGACATAGTAATCAGAGAGACCACCGACAGCGGTAATCCTGTGGTAGCATCGGATGCCGGCCACAGAGCGGCACTGGCATACCTGGACCTGGCAACCGAGGTGGTGGCGCATGTCAACGCGCTCGAAGAATCCAGGGTCACGGCGCCAAACGTAACCATAAGCGATGATTAGAGGTTCCCTAGTTCCTTTCCGTCTTAGTCCGGCAGCATGGTCACCGACGCATAACACAAATCAAATGGGGTACCACATTGGACTCAGTTAATGACTTCTTAATTTTCGTGGACGGTTATCTAGGCAGTGCAATCTGGTTTCCCACCTTGCTGCTTTCGGTCGGTATCTTCTTCACGATCTACCTCGGATTTCCCCAGATACGATATTTCAAGCATGCAATTAAAGTCACCACGGGAAAGTTTGACAAGGAGGGTGCGCCGGGAGACACAACCCATTTCCAGGCTTTGGCCACGGCGCTGTCCGGCACCGTTGGCACCGGTAATATCGGCGGTGTGGCCCTGGCCTTGCACCTGGGAGGCCCCGCCGCCCTGTTCTGGATGTGGATGACGGCGTTTTTCGGTATGACCAGCAAATTTGTGGAGGTGACACTCTCCCATAAATATCGCACCCAAACCCCGGACGGCACGATGGCCGGCGGCCCCATGTATTACATGGAGAAGGGATTGAACGCAAAATGGCTGGCGATTATCTTCGCCATGGCGACGGTGTTGAGTTCCTTCGGTACTGGTAATCTGCCGCAGATAAATAGCATCGCTGCGGGGCTGGAGAGTACATTCGCTCTCGACCCATTGATTACGGCGAGTGTGCTTTCGGTGTGCCTGGCGCTGGTAATTATCGGTGGCATTACCCGCATCGCGAAGGTTGCAGCCGCAATTGTGCCAAGCATGGCGCTTATTTATCTGATCGGCGCGGCTGCGGTCATCATTCCGAATATCACCAATATTATTCCATCCTTCGTCTCCATATTCAGCGGTGCCTTCACCGGTTCTGCGGCCGTGGGGGGATTTCTGGGTGCAACCTTCGCCTATGCCTTCGACCGTGGCGTCAATCGCGGCCTGTATTCGAACGAAGCTGGCCAGGGCTCTGCCCCCATCGCTCACGCAGCGGCCCGTACCGACGAACCTGCGGACGAGGGCATGGTCTCGATATTGGAGCCGTTCATCGACACCATTGTCATCTGCACCGTCACCGGACTGGTGATTCTTTCATCTGGTGTGTGGATGGAAAAATTCGAGAATGAGTTTCAACGGGCCGACATGACTTTTGTTGCTGGCAGTTACGAAGAATTAAATTCTATGGATGTACAGGAGTTATTCGCCTTTCTCAATGGCGATGAATCCGATGCAGACAGTTTTTCCGGGCAGATTAACCTGGTGGCAGGAGAAGTCGTGGACGGCAATGATTTCACGCTTCTCAATTCTCGCTCCTTCGCCGAGAATGTAATTTATTCGAGAGATGGAGAGACCATAACTGGCGCACTGGTAGTGGTCGATGGCAGACTGGAAGATACTAGTGTGGTGGTTAACGGAGAATCATTGCTGCATTCCGTACCACTCACGACCATGGCGTTCAGCAGGGGACTGTTCGGTGAGTACGGAAAATATATAGTCGCAATAGGCTTGATGTTGTTTGCTTTCTCAACCGCGATTGCCTGGTCTTACTATGGAGACCGGGCCATGACCTATTTACTGGGCCCAAAATCCGTACTTCCCTACAAGATAGTCTATGTTCTCGGTTTTTTCTATGCTGCCTTGGCGGACACAACTATCATCTGGAATCTTGCCTTGATTACCATTGTGTTAATGACCGTGCCTAACTTGATTGGGATATTGTTCATGCACCGGGAAATGAAACAGACGGTGAAGCAATATTGGGAGAAAACCGATCACGGCAAGCACAAGACCTGAGGCTTCACTGCATTATTCAGCGCTGCTAGGTTTCGCTAGGCAATCTAATATCTTCTACAATTTTCTGTACTTCCAGTGGTGGTGCCGGGGTAAATTTTGCCACAGTGTAAGCAACAGCGAGGTTTGCCATGGTTCCCAGTGAGCCGATTCCTTCCGGAGAAATACCAAACCACCAATTTTCAGCGTTGTCTGCAGCTGGATTGATAAATCGGAAATAAATGATATACATCGCGGTAAATCCAAAACCCGCAAGCATGCCGGCGATCGCACCCTCTCTGTTCATCCTCTTATAGAAGATTCCCATTACGATAGCTGGGAAGAAGGACGCCGCGGCCAGGCCAAAGGCAAATGCCACCACCTGAGCAACATAGGCAGGGGGGTTAATACCGAAATAGCCGGCGACTAACACGGCGACGAAAATTGAAATTCGGGCGTAGCGCAATTCCTGTTTCTCCGTTATCCCCGGTATGAAGCTGCGCTTGAGAAAGTCGTGGGCTACGGATGTGGAAATCACTAAAAGCAATCCAGCTGCCGTAGACAGGGCCGCGGCCAGGGCGCCTGCGGCCACCAGCGCCACAACCCAATTGGGTAGCCCCGCGATCTCGGGATTCGCCAGCACCATGATGTCGCGGTTCACCTGCAGCTCATTAATTTCCGGGTCCCCGACGTACTGGATTCTACCGTCACCATTCTTGTCATCGAAGACGATGAGATTGGTGGTTTCCCATTTCGTGAACCACTCGGGGACGGCGGTATATTCGATGTTGTTAACGGTGTTGATCAGATTTGTTTTTGCGAACGCCGAAACAGCTGGGGCGGTAGTATAGAGAATGGCGATGAAAACAAGTGCGTAGCCAGCCGATTTTCGGGCGTCCCTGACATTGGGCACGGTAAAAAACCGGATGATTACATGGGGTAGGCCAGCGGTTCCAAACATCAAGGCTGCGGTGATAAAAAACACATCCTGGGTGCTACGGTGACCATCGGTATAGGTGGGGAAGCCTAATTCCTGGCTGAGGCCATCGAGCCGGTCGAGTAAAAAGCCGCTGCCGTCGAGTAACTCAGAGCCAAATCCTATTTGCGGGATAAACTGACCCGTCATCAGGATGGAAATGAAAATGGCCGGCACCATGAAGGCGAAAATTAACACGCAGTACTGAGCGACCTGAGTATAGGTTATTCCCTTCATGCCTCCCATCACGGCGTAGAAGAATACTATTCCCATGCCGATTATCACACCGATCGTAATATCTACTTCGAGAAATCTAGAGAAAACTATGCCAGCGCCCTGCATCTGCCCGCAGACGTAGACAAAAGAAATCACTATTGCACAAAATACCGCAATTAATCTGGCTGTCCGGGAGTAATAGCGATCGCCGATAAAATCGGGCACCGTGAATTTGCCGAACTTGCGTAAATAGGGCGCTAATAACAAGGCAAGCAGTACGTAGCCTCCGGTCCAGCCCATCAGATAAAATGCGCCATCTCGGCCAAGGAATGCAATAAGGCCAGCCATGGAGATGAATGAAGCGGCGGACATCCAGTCCGCGGCTGTGGCCATGCCATTAGCCAGCGGCGGCACATTGCCGCCTGCTACGTAGAATTCTTTGGTGGAACTGGCTCTGGACCAGATAGCGATGCCGATATAAAGCCCGAATGTAAGGATGACAAACGCATATGTCCAAACTTGTACGCTCATTCTGAATCCCCTCCAGTTTCGGTATCACTGGCATTGGAAGATTCCAGTTTGAACTTATCATCCAGTTTGTCCATAAGGTGAATGTAAGCGAATATGAGCCCGACGAAGACAAATATTGAACCCTGTTGGGCAATCCAGAACCCCAATTTGAAACCACCGAATCGAATATTATCGAGGGCATCCACGAACAGTATTCCGCAGCCAAAGGAGATAAAAAACCAGGCGCTCAGCAATGAGAGTACGATTTTTATATTTGCTTTCCAGTAGTTTTGGGCGCTGTTATCAGCCATCGCGTACCTCTTTTTATTAATTGATTTATCAGTCCGCAGTGCGGCAGCTTGATTCCATCGAATTGATGCGAAAAGATGGTATCACTTAATCCAGATACCGTATAGCGGGTGCCATGGGCAGATTCTTGGCATGATCAGCAAGCCATGACAGATCACGGAGGTCGAGGTAAACACATGTGGCCAATCTCC
>Ga0310122_10000778_pt1 | contig 20260 bp, 14 predicted proteins | sample CB6_Bottom_1051__FD_203503 | JGI IMG/M metagenome (GOLD analysis project Ga0310122, IMG submission 203503) | Marine microbial communities from Western Arctic Ocean, Canada - CB6_Bottom_1051 | ecosystem: Environmental > Aquatic > Marine > Oceanic | place: Canada: Western Arctic Ocean | collected...
GACAGCCGATAGATTCTAGATGAATCCCCTTTGGCCAAGGCCTCCCACAAGGCTATCTGAGCGTCGATGATTTCAGCGCCCGGCATCGTTCCCACAATCCCCCTGCGATAGCTGTCCACCAGTGAAACCCCCCCGGACCCCTCAAAGATTTGCGCTTGGCCAACGGTTGCATCCCGTAACGCTGAAAGGTTCTGTCCGATGGGAACCGCCTCCGGTTTGAACAGAACCCGGTCCGATCCAAAATCCTCGAGTATTTTTGCCTGCAATTCCACCGGCATAGGCCGGCCGACGTAACCGCTGGCATCCTGAATGATCACAGGAACTGCAACTGACTCGAGAATCGACGTATAATAGCGAACCAACTCATCCTGCCCCAAGGCAATGGAAACGGGTGGGATTGCCATTACCGCAGTAGCCCCACAGCCTTCTGCATGTCTGGCATGCCGGATGGCGGTATGCCGACTCTCGGCGCCGACACTAATCACAACAGGTCCAAGTCCCTGTGCCATGCTGCAGACTTGAGTTGCCAAATCATCCCGCTCCTCGCTGGAGAGCCGAAGCGTTTCCGAAACCATAGCCATGACAATCCCGTTGGCTCCTCGCTTAAAAAGCCAGTCGACTTCTTTTTTGAGGGTGTCAAAATCAATGCTTTCGCCCTGGTGAAAAGGTGTTTGAAAAACGGGGAATACCCCGGCCAGTTGAGTATGCGATTGAGACAAAATAATGTTTCCTTTTATGAGTCGCCAAACTCAAACAGATTTGTTTGTCTTCTCCAAGCATGATCTCAGCCTCACAGTCTCTTTATGAAAAGGCGAAGAGATTGATACCAGGAGGTACACAGCTTCTCAGCAAACGGCCGGAAATGTTTGCTCCCGAAAATTGGCCGGCCTACTACCGTGAGGCGCAGGGGTGTGAGATCATTGATCTCGACGGGAACCGTTTATTGGACATGTCGATTATGGGCATCGGCACCTGCTTGCTCGGGTATAACGATCCGGATGTTTCTTCCGCGGTGATAAGGCGGATTAAAGCTGGCTCCATGAGTTCCCTGAACAATCCGGAAGAGGTCGAGTTGGCGGAAGCGTTGCTAGAGATTCACCCTTGGGCTGAGCAAGTTAGGTACTCGAGGACGGGCGGTGAAGCGATGGCGATTGCGGTGCGCATCGCGCGAGCCAAAACAAGGCGAAACATTGTTGCGTTTTGTGGGTATCATGGGTGGCATGATTGGTATTTGGCGGCAAACCTTTCTTCTACAGATTCAGGTGGACAGTTGCAGGGGCATTTGCTTCCAGGGCTGGAACCCAATGGAGTACCGGATGGATTGAGCGGGACCGCTCTGCCGTTCCGGTATAATCACCTTGATGAATTGGAGGCAATTATCCTTCAACATCCGGATCAATTGGCAGCCGTTGTGATGGAACCCACGCGTCACGATGAGCCGGCACCGGGATTTCTGGAGGGAGTCAGGAAATTATGCAATCAAACGCAGGCTGTTTTGGTCGTGGATGAGATCACGGCTGGATGGAGGCTTCACCATGGCGGGGCACACCTCAAGTATGGCCTGCAGCCTGACATTGCAGTATTTGGCAAGGCCTTGGGGAACGGGCATCCCATTGCTGCAGTGATTGGTAAAGGCAAGTTCATGGAAGCTGCGCAATCTTCGTTTATCTCCAGCTCCTATTGGACTGAGGGTGTGGGGCCGGCGGCGGCTTTGGCGACCCTTACCAAACTGAAATCAGTCGATGTACCTGGGCATCTTACCGCAATTTCTGAACTCTTTAGGACGGGGCTTGGTGATTTGGTCAAGCGGCTCGGCCTTAATATTCGTTTCTCTGGACACCCAGCAATTACGGTCCTGTCTTTTGAGGATCCTCAGGCTAGCGCCCTGCAAACCCTGTTTACCGTAAGAATGTTGGAACAGGGAATCCTCGCTGGTTCGGGTTTCTATGCTTCATTGGCTCACCGTGAGGAGCATGTAGACCGTTTTCTGAAAGCTTCAGGCAAGGTTCTGCCTGAAATTGCGCAGGCTGTTGAAAACGGCGATGTGCTTGAGAGAATACCGGGCGGAGTGAAACATTCCGGTTTTTCCCGTCTGACCTAGACACCATGCTCATGACGACCTGTCACCCAAGCTTGGCGGCGATTAGTTCCATTGATTGGGGAGTCATTGTCCTGTACGCGATTGGGATGGTTGCTGTTGGGCTTTATTATTCCAGGAAAATCAATAACACCGAGGATTACCTTTTGGGGGGGCGGCAAATGAAACCCCTCATGGTGGGACTATCACTGTTTGCCTCGCTGCTGAGCACAATTTCCTACTTGAGCTACACCGGTGAAATGATCCGTTACGGCCCGATGTTCATTACCGGTGCACTTGCATTCCCGTTCGTCATCTTTGTGGTGGGTTCGTTTATGATCCCTTATTTCATGAAGCTTCGAGTCACCTCAGCCTATGAGATTTTAGAGCAACGACTGGGCCTCAGCATTCGCCTGCTTGGGTCATTTCTTTTCATCTTGATCAGGTTTTTTTGGATGGCCGTTATTATTCATGCAACCACCGACAAGGTCCTGATTCCCGTACTTGGATTGGGGGGAAACTGGACTGCTCCAATTTGCATCCTGATGGGCTTGGTCACCATCATTTACACCAGTCTTGGCGGCCTTCGTGCCGTGGTGTTTACAGATGTGGTCCAGTCGGGAATTCTTTTTGGAAGTGGGATTTTGACCGTTGTTCTTGTAGCAAATGAATTGGGCGGTGTCCGGGAATTATGGCCCGAGGGCTGGTTGGCGCATTGGGAAAAACCGAATTGGGGTTACGACCCGGAAGCCCGCATGACTCTTGTGAGTGTATTCTTGGCTGTTTTTTGTTGGCACACCTGCACTGCGGGGTCAGACCAGATTGTCATTCAAAGATATTTTGCGACACGAGACGCCAAGGCGGCGCGGAAGGTTCTGGTTATCAATTTAATCGCAGATTTCTTGGCGATGTTGCTGATGGCCCTGGTTGGCCTTGCCTTGATCGCTTATTTTACTGCGAATCCGGGTATGTTCGGAGACGATCAATCATTGACCAACAATTCGGATCAACTTTTTCCCAGATTCATTTCAAAGGGACTTCCGGTTGGGATAACCGGTCTGGTCATTGCCGGTTTGTTGGCCGCCGCCATGTCTAGTCTGTCATCCGGAATGAACTCTGCTTCATCGGTCATCACCAGTGACTTTATTTCCCGCTTACGTTCCAGTGAACTTGAGGAGAAATCCAAGATAATCATTGCCCGTTGGGTTTCTGCGCTTATCGGCGTGGTGGTTGTTACATTGAGTTTGTTTGTGGATCAGGTGCAGGGAAACCTCTTTGAGGTGGCCAACAAGGTGGTCAATTTGTTCGTCTCTCCACTCTTTGTCCTTTTTTTCCTGGCCATTTTTGTCAGATTCAGTAATGCTCGTGGAGCTTGGTGCGGAGTGTTAACGTCAATAACCATTGCGGTGCTGATTGCATTCTGGGAGGAAATAACAGGGCACAAGGGCATCAGTTTTCTTTGGATTATGCCGGCAGCATTTGTTGGAGGAACCCTTGTTGGCACAGTTGCAAGTTTCGTTTTAAGAACAAAACAAGAAACATAGATTTATGGTGTTATCATCGGTATCTAGCAGAGTTGTTGAAGAATCCTTTGACCGTGATGGCTTTGTCCATGTGGAATCCTGTCTATCACAGGAAGAACTCGGTATGGCCCAGAGGCAAATTGAGCGTTACAAGCGAGAAATTGTGCCTGAGCTGAACTCCACAGAGGCATTTTATGAGGACGATAATCAACCGGAAAGCCTCAAGCAACTTCAGCGGATGGATCAACATGATGAATGGTTTTCGCAGTTCGCACTCCAAACAAGATGGCTGGAACTTGCCGAACAGATGCTTCGGCAGAGAGTGGTTCTTAACGGTGTTGAATGGTTCAACAAACCTAAACTATCAGGTAAGCCGACCCCTCCACATCAGGACGGATTCTACTTCTGTCTTAAGCCTGATGAAGCGGTAACCTTTTGGTTTGCCATTGACAGCGCAGATGAAGAGAACGGCTGCCTGCGATATGCCCGAGGTAGTCATCTTGGTGGTATTCGCCCGCATGGTTGCTGTCAAATTCTTGGTTTTTCCCAGGCCATCCTTGACTTTGGAGATGATGATCGTGTTGATGCCTATGCTGCATTGATGAAGCCTGGCGACATGGTTGCACATCACTCAAGAATGATTCATTGGGCCGATAGGAACTCCAGCAAACGAACAAGGCAGAGCCTCGCACTGGTGTTTTTCTCTGAGAGCGCCCGAAGGGACAAGGAAGCCTTTGGTCGATACCAAGACTCCGTCAACCAGCAACATGGTGAAAACGGGATCCGTTAGATGATCGAATGTTAGGGATTGCATTCTTGCACTAAAAAGAGCAGCATTATCACCGATTCAAAGCACTAAAATGACAAGGTCACTTTTTATTTGTTGTTTGTTTTTCATCGCCCTTGGCACTCCATTGGCTTCGGGGGAGGCGAAAGATTCCACCGCAGTTGATATCGCAGACCGGCGAGAACTTTTTGTCGACCGGTATCTGGTTCAGGTGCTTGAGGGAGAAGCGCGTCAAATCCTTCATCACCCTGTGCCTCGCGAAGTCGTTCTTGTAAGCGATCGCCCCTGGGAGGGGAACGGTCTAAACTACGTGACGGTTTTTCAGGATGGTGACTTGTACAAAATGTATTATCGCGGTGGAGATTATGATCGCGGTGTAACCTCATTGCATGAGCAGGTCTATTGTCTTGCCATCAGCAAGGATGGAGTCAAATGGGAGCGCCCGAATCTTGGGCTGGTCGAGTTTGGCGGGTCAAAGGACAATAATATTTTGCTCACAGAGAAAGACGAGGCGTTGGGTTACATCTGTCATAACTTCAGCCCGTTCCTGGATTTGAATCCTGACGCGCCTGAATCAGAAAGATACAAGGCGGTCGGGGGCGGACCTTTGTACCCCTTGATCTCACCGGACGGTATCCACTGGAAAAAAGCAACTGACAAGCCGATTATCACTAAGGGTGCATTTGATTCCCAGAATCTAGCCTTCTGGGATTCCAACCGCGGGCAGTACCGGGCTTATCATCGCCAGTTCAGGAGTGGGCGTGATATTATGACGGAAACTTCCAAGGCTTTTTCCTCAGGTTGGAGCAATCCAGTTTTCTTGGAGTACTCACCAGGTCGAGGAGGCGAGCTCTATACTAATCAGATCACACCCTACAAAAGGGCCCCACATATTTTTCTTGGTTTTCCGACACGATATGAGGACAGGGGGCTAACCCCTTCAACACGTCACTTACCTCAATGGAAATATCGCCAATTGCGCAGTAAAATTTCCAGGCGTGAGGGGACTGCCGTTACGGAGGGGCTCTTCATGTCCAGCAGGGATGGTGCACATTTTCATGTTTTTCAGGAGGCATTTGTTCGCCCGGGATTGAGAACAAAGGACAGTTGGTTTTACGGCGATAATTACCAGAACAACGGGCTGGTCGAAACCAAGTCAACCCTTGCAGAGGATGCCCCCAATGAACTCTCCATGTATTTGACTGAGGCGACCTTGCAAAATGGCAAACCGGCAAAGCTTCGCCGTTACTCGATTCGAATGGATGGGTTTGTATCCATCAACGCACCCATGAAGGGTGGAAAACTAATATCCAAGCCCATTCGGTTTTCCGGCAGCAAACTGTCGCTGAATTTTTCGAGTTCCGCTCGGGGCGGAATTCGTGTCGGGTTTGCCGATCCGGAGGGGAAACCGTTGACTGGGTATTCGTTGAATGATTGTCCCTGGATTTATGGGGATTCCCTGAATCGCAGGGTCGAATGGATTGAATCCGATAAGATCGTTGACAACGTGGGTTCCATCGCAGGACAGCCCGTTAAATTGGTTTTTGAGCTAAAGGATGCCGATCTTTATTCATTCAAGTTTGACTGAACAGTCACGCAAAAGGCGCAAAGGGTTTACGCTGATCGAACTTTTGGTCGTCATTACCATCATTGCCATTTTGGCGTCCTTACTTCTCCCAGCCTTGGCCCAGGCCAAAGAACGCGCTTTGCGTAGTAATTGCCTGAGTAATATTCGGCAGCAGGCAATTGCCTTGACCTTGTATGCAAATGACTTTGACGATTTGCTCCCGATCCGTTCGGTTTTTTCCTATTCGCTTTCGCCGGATAACAAAATACCGAGAAGTGAAAAACAGGCAGTAGAATTTCTAACCGGCTTGGGAAAACTCTACCCTTCTTACATACCAAGCCCAAGGGTGTTTTACTGCCCCTCGTTGAGAACCCTGGAGAGCATCAACGTGCAGTATGATGGACCTTATGGCTGGCAGAACAATTTCCCGCTGCACACGACTGGGGGGAGTAATGGTATTAATTGTGGTTACATCTACTTGTTTGACAGTGATTTCCAGAACTCAAAACGTTTGAGTGAATTAAGCACTCAGGCATTGAGTTCTGACTTTTTTCCTCTCGGTTTTGGGGATTTTTGCCATTTGACGGGCTATAACGTAGCCTATGGAGACGGACACGGGGCTTGGTATCGTGACAAAGGACGTCAAATCGCCCGAACCACAGGGAGTGTTGGATCAAACGATCCAATCAACCGTTTATGGTGGCAACGTTTTGCTGAAGTTCCGCAATGATGCTTTTTTTGGCATAAAACCAAAGGCCAATTTTGGTGTATCGCAATAAACTGTTAATATTGCTGCTGATTGTTTTGGCAGTCGCTTTGCTCTTTATTAGAAAGACACCGACTTCCGGGCGCCCTGAAGGTCAGCTTTGGTTTTACAACGAGATTACTGGGCAACTCTTTGCCGCTTCAGATTTAAGCATTCCCCCCGTAGAAACGGTTTCAGGACCCGGTACCGGCGTCCGGGCATGGGTGTTCTCGTGTGGCGACTGCTCAAATCCGGATGAACGGTTTATTGGTTATCTGGAAAAAATGCACCCCGACACAAAACGTTTGATGGATGAAGAGATCGCCAAAACAGGTGCAAGTATGGGAATCGGTAAATTAATTGACAAATATAGTTTAGGGATACTTGTTCGATCTCCGAATGGAACACACTGGGTTCCCCGAACCAGCCCTGCAGGCCAAGCCATCATAGGCAATTCACTAAAAATTGAAAATTGCAGCAATCCAATACCATGCCTGCCTTGATTACATTCAACCATGTTCTAATAAATTGTGGCAGCTTCGTGAATTGAGATGTCAGGAACCGCTGGCCCACACCCCACAACCAGCACCACGGCTGCGATTGTTGTGAGTAGGAGGTGTTTCATAATGATCTAGTGAGTCGGAATCCTCTCCTCGGTTGGGAGGTTCTTTTCAAGCCCAGCGGGTTGCCCCGTAGAACCCCCAGAAATGCTCTCTGGGGGGCTATCCGCCATGTTGGCCCATATCATCAGTGCAACCAGTAAAAGCACTGTGGCGACGATTATGAGCTTCTTGGTGGGCATATGGTTGAGTTCTGAACTGCTTACAAAAGGGAAGGTAGCCCATAACGATGGGTTTTTGAACAAGTAACTAGTCCCTGCGGGTGGTATCTGGTGGGTTATTTTAACCAGTCACAAATTCTAGTGGGGGTAGGCTGTTTCATTTCCCTTCAGCTTTCAATTCTTCACCCGTCTTGCCGCCGTGTTTTCTATAGCGGAAAAAGGGTTGGGCACACAAGTGGGAACGCAAAGTTCCTGCCTAATCATTTTTCGTCTTTGGCCCCGTGTGGTGCCGCCCGGTCTTGCGCGAACCACTCACCCTCTTTGATTAACCTTTGCCGCATCGTTTCATAGCGCCGGTGCGTGCCGCCGTCGACAAACTTCAAGGACTGTGAATCCTCGTCCCCCCAGGGCATGTGCTCCAAGCGACTGGCGAGTTCAATGGTGAAGCGGGCAACGCCCCTTGACGCAATGTGGTTCGACAAAATGACATCATCGCTGAAGCGAAAGGCTTCGGGTTGTGAGGCCAGGCTAAGGTGCAGGCGTTCGATGTCGAAATGCCGCCGCCGGTAAGCGCAGGCCCCGTAGCCTTGCAAAACGTGGCAGGACGCATGGTTGCCTCGTACCGGTTCCAGATGTTGGCCGATATTTGTAAAGTTAAATCCCCTGCTACCAAAAGCAGATTCCGGATGTGCCTGAGCTGCGGTTTGCAATGCCGAAATCGTATCCGGAGGGTACTGAACATCATCGTCAACAGTGATCAAGAGGGTATCCGAATCCGTTTCGACTTCGAGTACCGGCAGAATTTTCATCACCGGTCCCAGGTCATCTACCCGGTGCAGGAGGGTCACCTGTAACGCATCACCTAGCCAATCGGGGATTATATAAGCATCACGGTTGCGATAGCGCTCCGGCAGGTTGAGGTACACAGCGTCGGGCGAAGTGAGCTGGTTAAACAGTGCATCCAGCACCAGGGGCAGATGCTGCATGCGCTGGGGCGAGGTTGTCAGGGTTAGAACCGTGCGCGTCATGGGAGGTTCGTATCACGGATAACAAGAGAGCGCAGCCTTCCAGGGTGCCTCTCTTCTTTTTTAAAATAGATTGAGCAGGAATGTGTGCAGACCGAAGCTGACGGGGCTGTAATTATCTGGCAGTCGCAGATCAGCCTGTGGGGTTGCCGTTGTTGATGAGGCGAGACTCCGGTGGCTTTCCTGCGGATTAATCCCTCCTGGATCATCTCGGGTGTGATCTTGTTTAGGCGTGTTTCGCCGAACTGTTTCCTCCAGAAGTTGATGTGACCCGATTCGGTGTTGAGCGTTCTATGCGTTTTACGACCTAGCGCGTATTCTCAGTCGATGTATTCCTGCGCGTAGTCGTCAAACTTCGGCTTCCTGACCATGGCCGGGAGTTGGTCGTTGTTGCGATCAATGACCATACTTCTCAGCTCGTCGGTCGCGGAGGCTACGGTCGTAGCGTTAAGTTTGACGCGACGCATTTTCTGGACACCGTCTTCGTTGGGGAGCGAGAGCTGAGCGTAGAACACGCCGCCACGATTCCAGAGGCCGCGAATTCTGCGCTTGCGTCCGTCGTGCACTTTTTGATATTTAACTGCTTCGCGCGTTGTCGTTCGACCCGCGCGGAGTTTCTTTTTGTCTCGGTAGGTTCCGGTATGTTTCATCCTGTCAAAGTAGCACAAAAAGTAGCACACGGGGGTTTTGAAGGGAACACAGAAGTTCAAAAACACCCCGTTTTTATTAAGGTTTTTTAGGTAGCCAGTGTGGCGGAATTGGTAGACGCGGCGGATTCAAAATCCGCTTCTTTCACGAGAGTGTGGGTTCGAGTCCCTCCACTGGTACCACTTTGAGTCCCCTGATTTTTTTGGCAGAACTTCTTTGTGACTTTGGCCTTGGTTGTGCCAAGAGTTGTTGTAGCCTTCCCGCCGCATTATGGGCCCGCTTCCCAAACCCGAAATTATCATCACGCACGACGGCGACCTGGACGGGTTGCTCTCGGGCATGCTGCTTCAGAAACTTTCCGCCACGTTGTACGGGGAGGAGGTTCGACTGCTCGCCTACCAGACTCATGCCTGGCACAGCCGTTGCCTGCGCGAAAGCGCGGCGTGGGTGAGCGACCTCGCGTTTGAGGAGCGGATGGATCGCATCAACTGGGTGGTGGTGGATCATCACATCACCACGGCAAAACCAACCAAGGCGCGCCTGGTGCATGACCAGGGCAAGAGCGCCTGTCTACTGGCGTACGAGTTGTGCAGGGAACACGGGCTTGAGTCGGAGACGCTGGACCGGCTGGTGCACCTCGCGAATGTCGGCGACTTGTTCTTGCAGGATGACCCGGATTTCGAGTTGGCCAACGACCACGGCACGCTGGTGAAGACTTACGGGTTTTGGAATATCTATTCGCTCGTGAATGGCGATCCGGAAAAGCTGCTGGAGCATCCGCTGCTGCAGGTGATGCGGGTCAAGCGCGAGGTGGAGGATCCGATGGGGCTGAACTGGAGCCGACAAAACATCCAGCAAATTTCCCCGACGGTTGGCTTGGTCAAGACGGTGGTGGGCAACTCGAACGTGATTCTGCATCGCTTGTTGGGTGAGCCAAACATGTCTCACCGAGTGTTGTTGACGCTCAACCGAATCGGCGGCAACCAGTTCATGGTAAGCTTGCGCAGCTCAGATGGAGAGGCGTTGCCGGTGGCCAAGCAGTTGCAGGGAGGTGGGCATCCCAATGCCGCCGGGGCTGCCCTGCCCAAGAGCGTTCAGCGCGCGGCCGATGCCGTAGAGTACTTGAAGAAGGCATTGAGCCCCATGGATCAGCCGGCCGACTTGGCCAAGAATAACATCGAGTCGCTTTTCGATAACGCAGAGGTTTGATCCGCTCCGTTACGACTGCAGGTTTCTTTGTTTTTTGGTTGATGCCCGGCTTTGGCTGTGGCTAGTATTCCCGCACTGAGTTCGTGCTTGGGCATCTCGCCCACCAAGGAGATGAACGTCAATACCAGTATCTGGGACAAGCTGACCCATGTGGCTGCATTGTTGTCGGTGATTGCGGCTTTGGTCTGGGTGGGCGTTCTTTACTTCCCGCTTATGCACCAAAACGAGGTGATGCGCCAGCAGATCGTCCGGTTGGACAAGCAAATCCAACAGGAGGAAGTCGCCAGCCGCCGACTTCGACTCGAGATAGATTCCCTCAAGACCGACCCCAAGACCGTCGAGCGGCTGGCCCGCGAACAGCTTGGTCTGGCCCGGCCGGACGAGACCGTGGTTCGCTTCGGACTTCCCGGCGAGTGATCCCCCGGCCACCCGCTTAGCCAAGCGCTTGTTCTTCTTGAATCCTTCCTGCTGAAACCCAAGACTGTCGCAACGTGAAATATCGGCGGTTCGGCAAAACGGAGCTACAGGTTCCGGTCTTCTCCTGCGGGGGAATGCGCTACCAGCATAAGTGGAACGACATCGACCCCAGCGAGGTGCCGGCAGACGGCCAGGCAAACTTGGAGGCGACGATCCACCGCGCGTTCGAGTTGGGCATCAACCACATCGAGACCGCGCGCGGCTACGGTTCGTCCGAGATGCAGCTTGGCCTCGTGCTGCCGAAACTGCCGCGCGACGGGATAATTGTCCAAACCAAGGTCGCGCCGGTCGCCACGCAGAAGGAGTTTCTCGACACCTTCGACAAGTCGATGAGCCACCTGCAACTCGACCACGTTGACCTGCTGTCACTGCACGGCGTCAACAACGCGCAGTTCCTCGACTGGTCGCTGCGCAAGGGCGGCTGCGTGGAGGCGGTTTACAAGCTCATCGCCGAGGGCCGTGTGCGGCACATCGGGTTTTCGACGCACGCGCCGCCGCACATCATCCGGCAGGCGATCGAGAGCGACGCATTCGAGTACGTGAACCTGCACTGGTACTTTGTCAACGACCTGAATTGGTCGTGCATCGAGGCGGCCGCCCGGCGTGACATGGGCGTGTTCATCATCAGCCCCAACGACAAGGGCGGCAAACTGTACGCGCCGCCGCCCAAGCTGGTCGGTCTCTGCCAGCCGCTCTCGCCGATGCAGTTCAACGCGTTGTACTGCCTGAACCGCCCGCAGGTGCACACGCTAAGTTGCGGTGCGGCCAAGCCAAGCGACTTCGACGAGCACATTGCCGCGCTCGAGCAGTACAACCTCATCGCCGAAACGGTCGCGCCGATCGAGGCCCGGCTCCGCGCCGAAATGGCCAACGTGTTGGGACAGGATTGGTGCGATCGCTGGCACGAAAATGTTCCTGAATATCTCGACGTCCCTGGCTCGATCAACGTGCTCGAAATCATCCGGCTTTGGACTTACACCAAGTCACTCGACTTGGTCGATTGGGGAAAAATGCGCTACAATATGCTCGGCCAGGCCGACCACTGGTTCCCCGGCGAAACCGCCGCCAAGGCCGCCGAACTCAACCTCACCGCCGCCTTGGCTAACAGCCCGTTCGCCGGGCGTATTCCCGGCATTCTCGAGGAAGCGCACGAGATGCTCCACGAAAAACCGGCCAGGCGCTTGAGTGAATCCGACTGATTCACCGGTTTTTCGCTTGTCACCCATTCATCGCTGCATAGGCTCTTTGCGGCCCTTGATTTTTCTGCTAACCAAAGCGATCACTGAAACCTTTGCCAAGCGAACTGCCACTTGGTTGCTTGGGTTGCTGTTGGTTTCCACAGCTTCACCGCTTGGCCAAGCGGAGGGTGAAAAGAGGAAACATTGGGCTTTTCAGCCCATTGTAAATCCACCGATTCCAACGGTGCCAGACCGCGCTTGGCCAAGCTCGCCCCTCGATCACTTTATCCTCCGAAAACTCAATGAGGCCGGGATGGATCCATCGTCACAAGCGTCGCCGCGAACGCTCATTCGCCGCGCGTACTTTGACTTGATCGGCTTGCCTCCGACGAGTGCGGAGGTGGCTGCTTTCGAAAACGAACACGCCGCTAATCCACAGCAAACGATGACGAAACTTGTCGATCGGTTGTTGGCCTCGCCGGAGTACGGCGAGCGCTGGGGCCGGCACTGGCTGGATGTCGCCCGCTACGCCGATGCCAAAGGCTACGTCGATGCCGGGGAACCCAAGTACCCCTTCGCCTACACCTACCGCGACTACGTCGTCCGGGCCTTCAACGAGGATATGCCTTACGATCAATTTGTGCGCGAACAAATCGCCGCCGATTTACTCGGCACGAAAGATTCACAGTCACTTGCTGCGCTTGGTTTTTTGACGGTCGGTTCGCGCTACAACTTTTTCCCGCACGAGATCATCGACGACCGCATCGATGTCGTCACCCGCGGGCTTCTCGGCCTGACCGCCGCCTGCGCCCGGTGCCACGATCACAAATACGATCCGATCCTGACCGAGGACTACTACTCGCTTTACGGCATCTTCGCGAGTTCACGAGAGCCTTCACCGGATCAATGGCCGAAACTCACCGACCAAGCCAGCGGCGAGGATGCCGAGTTTCAAACCAGGCTCAAGGAGACTTCCGAAAAATACCGCGCTCTCCGCGCCAAGTTGCGGCAACAGATTCAGCACGAACTCCGAGCCTGGTCCGGCGACTACTTGCGGTACATCGTCCAATCAACACCGGCCCATCGGACGCAGGCCCAGCCGGTGATTCGCACCGATCGCGGCGTCATCCGCGAAGTCGCCGCATACGCCAGTGGGGGAGTGATTCGCTGGCGGCAGTTTCTCGAGGCCAAGCAACCGAACGACCCGGTACTCGGGCTTTGGCGGCGATTGTTCGATGTAAAGCGTGAGGAAATCCCGAGCCGTTTCACTGCCGAAGTGAGCGCGTGGAAAGCCAGCGGCAACGCGAACCCGCTCGCCCAGGCGGCGTTCGAAAACGAGACGATAGAGTCCATGGCAGACGTCGCCGATGTTTACGGCGAGTTGCTCGAGGGCATCGAAACCGATTGGCAAACCAAGCGGAAGGGATCCCCGGAAGCAGCCGGCTTTGCCGATGCAAACCGGGAGCAACTACGGCAGGTGCTTTATGCCGCGGAGTCACCGGCGACGATGACTGTGGACGAGTCGGAAGATCTGTACACGCTCGACGAAAGTACTGAGGTGCGAAAACATTTTGCCGAAATCGAGCGGGTGTTTCTCGAAAAATGGGATGCGGTTGTGCCGCGGCCCATGGCGATGACGGACAGGGCCAAGCCGGTGATTCAGCGCGTGTTCCTCCGGGGTGACCCGAAACGACTTGGCCAAGTGGCGAAACGACATGTGCCGGCGATTTATGCCGGTAGCCGAGCGCGTGAAATTTCAAACGGCAGCGGTCGCCTGGCCTTGGCCAAGGGGATCGCGCATCGCGACAATCCACTCACGGCACGGGTGATCGTGAACCGGGTTTGGGCCTGGCACTTTGGCCAGGGGTTTGTGGTCACGCCGAGCGACTTCGGGGTTCGGAGTGCTGCCCCAAGCCACCCGGAGTTGCTCGATTACTTGGCGACTTGGCTGGTGAACAACGATTGGTCGATCAAAAAGCTGAACCGGCTGATCCTGCTTTCCAGCACTTGGCAGCAATTGAGTGTCGATCGACCAAAACATCGCAAAGCCGATCCGGAGAACAAATGGATCTGGCGCATGAACCGCCGCCGGCTGGGTTTCGAGGCAATGCGCGACTCGATGCTTTCCGTCGCCGGCCAACTGGAGCGTCGCACCGGAGGGCGGCCGACCGAGCAGCGCCCCGATGATTCCACCAACCGGCGACGCACGATGTACTCATTTGTCGATCGCGAAAAGTTGCCAGACCTGTTCCGCGTATTCGATTTTCCGTGCCCGGATATTTCCGCACCGAGCCGTTCCCAAACCACTGTGCCGCAGCAGTCGCTGTTTCTGTTGAACAGCCCGTTCGTCATCGCCCAAGCGGAGGCGGCGGCGCAGGACTTGGGCCAAGACAGCGGCGGGGCGGAGCAGGGCATTCGTCAACTGTATCGGCAAGTGCTTGGCCGTGAACCTGCAATCGATGAATTAGCCTTGGCCAAACGCTATGTGGTTGATCGCAGTCAATTAAAGGTGTCTTCTTCCGGCAAGTCGTCAGCGCCAAATCCGTGGGCTGAACTGGCACAGGTATTGTTGCTATCGAACGAGTTTTTGTTTATGGATTGATGAGATGAATTTGCCGTACCCCAACCGAGCCGGCTTGGCCAACCGACGCGACTTTCTCGCGCGATCGGGGATGGGGTTTGCGCTGCTTGGCCTGAACAGTGTGCTCGCCGACTCGGGACATCATGCCCGCGTGCAGGTCGATCCACTGGCACCGCGTGGTTCACACTTTGCGCCTCGAGCACGGCACATCATCCACATTTTTCTCAACGGCGGCTTGTCGCATGTGGACAGCTTCGATCCGAAACCGCTCTTGGCTAAGCACGACGGCAAGCCGCTGCCGACGCCCAATCTAATTACCGAGCGATTGACCGGTGCCGCGTTTGCCTCGCCGTTTCAATTCACGCAATACGGCCAGAGCGGCATCCCGATCAGCGATATGTTTCCGCACTTGGGCCAGCATGCCGATGATCTTTGCGTAGTACGCTCAATGAAGTGTGACGTGCCGAACCACGAGCCGTCGTTGATGCTCATGAACAGCGGCGACAACACCCTGGTGCGCCCAAGTCTGGGTTCGTGGCTGACGTACGGGCTGGGCACCGAGAACCGCAACCTGCCCGGTTTCATCGCGATGTGTCCGGGCGGTCATCCGGTGAAAGGGCCGGACAACTGGCGGTCGTCATTTTTGCCGGGGATCTTCGAGGGTGTGTATGTGAACACAGAACACACCGCAGTGGAAAAACTGATCGAGAATATTCGCAATCCGCGATTGGATTTTGCCGCGCAACGTCGCCAACTCGACCTGTTGCAAGCGCTGAATCGAAAACATCTGGACGCGCTCGGGCATGATCCGCAGTTGGAGGCGCGCATCCAAAGCTACGAGCAGGCGTATCGGATGCAGATGGAAGCGACGGATGCATTCGACGTTCAGCGGGAGCCTGAATTCATTCGCGAACGCTACGGCAAAACGACGCAGGCGCGCCAGTTGTTGATGGCACGGCGACTGGTCGAACGGGGCGTTCGATTTGTGCAGGTTTGGCACGGCAAATGGCAGCCCTGGGACAACCATGACGAGATCGAGAAAAATCATCGCAAACTTGCGCAGGAATGTTCGCAGGGAATCGCCGCGCTGATCGCAGACCTGAAAGAGCGCGGTTTGTTTGATGAGACGTTGATCATTTTGGGTGGCGAGTTTGGCCGCACGCCGACGGTTGAGATCACCAACGCCGGCAAATCAAAGCTGGGTCGCGATCACAATTCTGCCGGCTTCTCGATGGTTTTAGCGGGTGGTGGTGTGAAGGGTGGAACGGTTTACGGTTCAACCGACGAGTTCGGTTTTCAAGCTGCCGAGAACCCTGTTCATGTTCACGATCTACACGCGACGATTTTGCATCTGATGGGCTTCGATCACGAAAAACTCACTTACCGATTCGCCAGTCGCGACTTCCGGTTGACCGACGTCCACGGCCGAGTCGTGCGCGGCATCCTGGCGTAGGGTGGGGGAACTTGGGCAGGCGCGCTGTTTGTCAGGCCAAGCTGAGTGGGCCGCCTTGACTTAGCTTCTTGTTGCCGAACGTCTTGAGGTGGTGCCCGACGGCGTGAGCCATGGCCATATGCAGGCGGTTGTGCGCCGCACCTTTCATGTCCAGTGAGCGGCCCATTTTGAAACCAAGCCCTTTGCCGAGCAGGACAAACGGAATGTTTCTGAGAGTGTGGCTGTTGCCTTTGCCCAGTTCATTGGTCCACAAGATGGTGGTGTTGTCGAGGAGGCTGCCACTGCCGCCCGGCTCGGGGATCTCGGCCAATCGCTTGGCCAAGTAGGCCAGTTCACCGGCGAACCACTTGTTGATGCGCGTGAGTTTGTCGACGGCGTCTTCGTTTTTGTCGGACTCGTGCGATAGACCGTGATGGCCGTCCTTGATGTTGAGCCAGTTCATCCGCGCCTGGCCGACCGACTTCGTGTATTGCAGCGTGCCGACCCGCGCGAAGTCGTTGACGAAGCTGTTCACCATCAGGTCGATCTGCATCCGGCTCAGGCGCGGGACATTGTCGTTTTGGTTGGTGATGCCGGCCTCGAACTTCGGCGGATTGCTGACCAGGGCGTTGCTGTCGACACGGCCAAATTCCTGTTCCATCTGGCGGACGAACCCGGCGTGTTCCTCAAGCAGTCGCCGATCCTCGGCGCTGATTTTTTTGGAGACGCGATTGAGGTCATCCCGCACTTCATCCAAAATGCTCAACAGGCTGTCCCGGTCTCGGAGTTGGCCGTAGAGCTTCTGGTACATCTGGTACGGGTCATCCGTCGGGGCGACCGGTTGATTCGGGCCGGCGTACGACATGCGCGTCCAAGGATCGGCGCGATCCGAGACACCGACACCAAACTCCAGCGAGCCAAACCGGGTGCGGGTGGCTTCGCGGCTTTGAAAAAAGTTTTTGATCTCCTGATCGATCGAGATGCCCTTGGCCCAGCCGGCGGGTGTATCGGAGCCGCCCTGGATGTTACCCGGGAACAGCTCGATGCCGGTGAGCAAACAGCTCATGCCGCGCATGTGGCTGTCCCCGTCGCCGCGCACCCTGTTGTTAAGGCCGTTGAGGACAAGCATGCGATCCCTGAACGGGGCGAGCGGCTTCATGATTTCCTTCAGCTCGAAGTCGCTGCCGGTTGCGTCCGGCCAGAAGTTTTTCGGGATGGTGCCGTTGGGGCTGAACATCACGACAAGCCGTTGCCGGCGTGGCGTGGTTGCGGCCAGGCCGAGGCTCGGCAGCCCGGTGATGAATGGCAGCGCTGCTGTCGAGACCCCGATGTCCCGGATGAACTGTCTGCGATCAAGAGGGTTCATGATTCAGTTCCTTTCTATTGGCTGCGCCGGGTCGATCCCATTCAGGGCGTTGATGACAGCCGTTTCAGCCAGCAAAAACTGCACGTTAAAACCGGAAGCCGCGAAATCTCCGCGCAGCCGGTTCAGAACGCCCGAACCGTAGGCCCGAACCGGCTGCTTGGCAACCTGATTAAAGAGCATCTCTATGAATCCGTTTTGGGCACTGGGGCTTTCCGTGGCATGGCGTGCAAGGTCGCCGGCGCTGGTCAACCGGACGGCGCTGCCGTCAGCGGAGAGATAATCCGAAATAGTGTTGATTGGTCTCCCTTTTTCCGTATCACGCAACCGGCCGATGCCGTCGAATTGCTCCAGCGCGAAGCCAAGTGGATTGATGATTCCATGACAGGTCATGCAGGCATCGGCCTTGGTGAGTTGGGTGACTTTTTCGCGCATCGTCATGTCCGGGGCAAATGCCTCGTCCTTGAACACGACCGCCTCGGCCGGCGGCTTGAGTGAGCGGCCAAGAACGTGGCGGGTGATAAACACGCCGCGATGAATCGGTGAGGTGGCGTTGTGATACGAGTAAAGTGCGAGTAGATACGGATGGGTCAGCAGGCCGGCCCGTTCATGGTCAAAAAACGAGGGGCCAAACTCACCATGATGTTTGACACGCTGCGCCCCGTAAAACCTGGCCAGGCGTTCGTTGAATGGCAGATGCCGTGAGTTGAGCAGTTTCCGAAAGTCGGCTCCGGCAGTTCGCCAAACGATGTTGTCGAGGAAGATGTTCAGCGACGTTCGAAGGTCGGCTTCGAGTGATTTGTCGTAATTGGGATACTGTTCGGTGTCCTTGGCGATTTCCTCGGCGTGATCGATCCCGAGCCAGTGATGAAACGTATCGCGCAACTTGGCGCGGCTTCGGGAGTCGCGGAGCATCCGCAGCGCCTGTTGCCGCGCCTCATTGGGTGTGTTCAGGCGCCCGGCGGCTGCGGCGCGAAGCAGTTCGTCATCCGGCATCGAATCCCACAGGCCAAGCGCGAGCCGGGTGGCGACCGAGTAATCATCCGCTTGGCCAAGGTCGGGGTAGAGGAAGCGCGGCGACTTGAGTGTGAGTAGCACGACTTCCTTGACCGAGTCAGTGACCGGCTTTCTTCCGGCAAAACGCGAGTCGATAAAGAAGCGTTGTTGCTCGGCGTCGAGCGGCCGGCGAAATGCCCGCTTGGCGAATTGATGGCTGAACGCGCGCGTCTTGGCCAGGCGGTCCTTGTCTGTCGCGGACGTGCCGGCGAGCGGATCGAGATGTTCGGCGACCCAGTTGGCGGCCTCGATGGCAGCGAATGTTGCGGCTTCGTCCCATTGTTTGGAGACCGCGCTGCCGCGTTCGTAGCCGGCACTGCTGTCGTCCGGCGGGAACGGCTGGCGCATCACGAACGTGCTCCGGGTGGAAGCCGGGGAGAGGCTACGTGCCGGGATGACCTGCCGGGCCCCGTGCGGCGGGTGCCATTCCAGTTTCACCGAGGCGCTTCTGCTTTTGTATTTGAAGAAATCGAGGCGCAGCGGGTAGGCGCGGCCACCGATGAGCCGGATGGTGCCATTGAGTTCGCGAAGTTCACCGCTCGACACCCAGCCTTCAATCAGCTTGAGATCCATGTTGTTCACCCAAAGCCGGACGCCGTTTTCGCTGGTGACGATAAATTCGTGGTCGCCGGTTTCCTCCGCGAACACCGAACCGCTCCAGCGCATCGAGAATTCCTCAGCCTTGTATTCCTTGTTGTCCGGAGCCGGTGTGCCGCCGCCGTACTGGAAATCAACGGTGGCGTCCGTGCGCTCGATGCTGTGTTTGTTCCGGCTATGGTTCCGGCTGTTGTAGTAGCCGGCCTTAAGTCCTCCCGCCTGGCCAAACTCAGATTGGCCGGTGAAACTGCCTATCAGGTCGGCGACAGAGTGGAGATACTGCCGGTTGGTCAGGCGCGCCAACTCGATGCGGGGTGGCTTGTTTCGCACCTGGGCATCGGGTGAATAAAATGTGTCGTAGATGTAGCGTGCAACCCGCTTGGCGTTGTTGCCGACGCATTGCTTGGGCTCATCGTCCGGCATGGTGCGGATGATTACGCGCGTGAGCTTTTCGATCGACCAGTCCCCGACCAGCGGCTCGTCGTGCTCATTGGCGACGCCTTCGCCCTGATCGCCGTGGCACTTGGCGCAGAGCCGCGAATAAATCTGCTCGCCGGACAACTCCGGCTTAGACAAGCCGGTCGATTTCGTCAGCAGGAGTACAGCGGCTAAGCCAAGCGCTTGGCCAAGTTTCTGTGCAAGAGGTCGCATCACCAGTTAAACTGCGGAAAGCTAAGTAGAAATCAACATGGCTGCAAACGGCTTTTGGCCAAGGTCACCTGCCCTGAAGATGGCGGTCGGCGAACTTGATGAACTGCTGCCAGTCGTACGGTTCGACGGAGTGGCCGCCGGTTCGGATGTGGTAGCCGATGTCGCCGTCGAGCAGCGGTTGGTTGGGCGGCGGCAGTTTGGTGGTGCTCAGCGGTTTTTTGCCGAGCAACTTGTACACCGGACCGGCATGGTTTGCGGACTGAAATTCACCGTGCGGATCAGCCCACGTGTCCGCCGTGCCGCTGGCGACATAAACCGGGCGGGGCGCGATGAGCGACAGCAGCATGTGCTGATCGACCGGCAAATCGTCTTCGTGGCCGTTGAACTTGCGGGCGTTGATGCAGAGCCAGTGCGGGAAGCGGTTGAGCTTGGCCATCGTCTCGCCGTACTTCCGGCGCCACAACGCCGCTCCGCCGCAGCCGGATTGTGCGGAGATGGCCATCGCGAATCTCTGATCCTGTGCGGCGGCCCAAAGGGTGGCCTTACCCATTTTGGAATGACCC
>Ga0310122_10000781_pt1 | contig 20233 bp, 19 predicted proteins | sample CB6_Bottom_1051__FD_203503 | JGI IMG/M metagenome (GOLD analysis project Ga0310122, IMG submission 203503) | Marine microbial communities from Western Arctic Ocean, Canada - CB6_Bottom_1051 | ecosystem: Environmental > Aquatic > Marine > Oceanic | place: Canada: Western Arctic Ocean | collected...
GCCACCAGCACGCATTCCAGCAAGCGCTGTCCCATGACACGTGAGCGGGCTGCGCCCAACGCCGCGCGGATGGCGGAGTCGCGGCCCTGCGTGATGGCGCGGACCAGAAAGAGGTTGCCGACGTTCAAACAGGCGATCAGCAGCACGAGTCCAGCCGCGCCCTCGTGTCGGTGCGCCCTCGGTCTACTCCGGCAGGGCGAAGATGAACAGGTTGTTACCCGCGCTCGGTGTCACGCCCGTCAGCCGGTTCAGCACCCCGGTGTTCAGCGAACGACCCGTACTGACCGCCACATACTGCCGACCATCGACGGCGTAGGTCATCGGAAAGCCGGTCACCGGCGACCCGATGTTGATTTCCCAGAGCACCTCACCGGTGTCCTGGTCGAGCGCCTTGAAGCGGCCATTGCCGTCGCCACCGAACACCAGCCCACCGCCGGTGGTCATGAGGGACATCGTGAAGGCTTCCTGGTCGTGGGTCCAGGTGGTCTCCCCGGTCTCGACGGAGATGGCCTGAATGGTGCCCAGCTGGTTTTCACCGGGTGTGAGCTGGGTTCGCACGGTGATGGCATACCATCCGTTGCCCGCGTCAGCCATCATTCGACCGCAGGTGTGGCGCAACGGCATATACATGTGGTTCGTGAGCGGGCTGTAGGCGCCTGCCTCCCAGTCCTTGCCCCCCTGCCAGGTGGGGCAGGCCATCACCTGTTGCCCATCCCGGGTGAACACCACTTCCGAGTTCTCGCTGACGGCGCCGGTCGCCCCGTCGATGTGGCTGACCACGTTCTGGCTGACGCTCGGCGTGGCCCAGAGAAACTCGCCAGTCGCGCGGTCCAGGGTGTAGATGATGCCCGTCTTGCCGGGGATGCCGGTCACCACCTGGCGTTGCTCGCCCGGGCGCAGACGCGGGTTGATCCAACTGACGGCGTCCGCGTTGGGTGTCACCGCGGTGTCCACGAGGAGCCGCTCGAACGGGTGGTCGAGATCCCAATGGTCGTTCAGGTGCTGGTAGTACCAGGTGATCTCGCCAGTGTCGGCGTCGAGCGCCAGCGTCGAGTTGTGGTACAGGTGTTTGTTGTTGATCCCACCCACCAGGAACTTCGGCGCCGGTGAGGTCACTGACGTGCCGATGTAGATCAGGTTCAGTGTCGGGTCGTAGCTGGGGACCATCCAGGCGCCCACATGCCGGCGTTCCTCGTCGGGCACACCGCCCCAGGTCTCGTCACCCGGTTCGCCCGGTCGGGGAATCGTCCGGCGTCGCCAGAGTTCCGCTCCCGTGGCCGCATCGTGCGCGGTGATGACGCAGGCGTCCGGCCCGGCGGCCGGCATACAGCCGCGTCCCGAGATGACCTTGCCGTTGGCGATGATGGGGCCCGACGACTGGTGCGCCGGCAACGTCTTGTAATCGAGGATCTCCGTCTCCCAGACCAGATCACCGGTTGTGGCGTCGAGCGCGAATACGAAATCGTCCGCGCTCGTGTTGATGATCAGGTTGTCGTAGATCGCGATGTTCCGATTGATCCCGCTCAGCATGGCCGTTACGTACTCGCTGAGATCTTCGGGGTGATCCCGCCGGTACTCCCAGAGCAGATCTCCAGTCACGGCATCGATCGCCTGGATGACGTCGTCCGGGTTCGGCATGTACATCACGCCGTCGTAGACCAGAGGGGTCGCCTGGTTGCTGCCGTCCGTCAGCCCGCGGGTCCAGACCATCCGCAGGTCGTCTACGTTGGTGCGGTCAATCTGATCCAGCGGGCTGTAGCCCCAGCCGTCCAGCGTGCGGCGCCATGTCAGCCAGTCTTCGGGAGCGGGGTCCTGGAGCATGGCGTCGGTGACCGGCGTGAACTCGGCCTCTGACTGCGCCAGTCCAGCGGCGGGGACCATGGTCCACATCGCCGCGGTTGCCACCAGAAGCCCGAATCGAATCGTTGCGCATGGCTTGATCATCTCGACACTTCCTCGTCACGACCCTGGTTCGACAACATGAGGACGATGGCTGGCACTCACGCCGGTATTAGACCACCCCTGCGGGCATGACCCCACACATTTGACCCCGCCGACGCTATGATCCCTGTCTCACCTATGACCATCAATGTGGCGCCAGGCGCCCGACTCGGCCCCTACGACATCCTCGCCGAACTCGGGCACGGCGGCATGGGCGTCGTCTATACGGCCACTGACCCGCGCCTGAGGCGTCAGGTCGCCATCAAGCTCCTGTCGCACTCCGGGCGCGATGGCGCAGTCCAAACGGTTCTTCGAGCAAGCGCTCGCCATGGATCCGCGCTACGCGCTCGCGCTGACGGGTCTCGTCGACCAGTACTCGCTCAACGGGTTCTATGGACTGACCCCGTCGCTCGAGGCCGCCGGCCGAGCCCGCGAGTATGCGAGACAGGCGCTCGCCGCCGATGATTCACTCTCGGAGGCCCACAACGCGCACGCCTTTGTGCAGAGTTTCTACGACCATTCGTGGCGGGGCGCCTCCCGCGCCGCGCGACGCGCGGTGGAGCTGAATCCGGCCAACGTGGTCGCGCTCGTCTGGGGTGCCGCGATTCTCGCCATTGTTGGAGATGCCGACGAGTCGGTCGAGTGGCTCGAGCGCGCACGCCTCCTCGATCCGTTGTCGCCGTATGTCGGCGCGCTCGCGGCGTTCTCGCTGCTCATGCTGTTCCGCGACACCGAGGCGTTGGAGCAGGTCGAGCCGTTCCTCGCGTCCAACCCGGACCATCCAGTGACCCTCTACTTCGCGGGGTTCGCCTACATGCGTCTCGGACAGCACGACGCGGCGATCGAGGTTTTCGAACGCGCCGTGACGATCATGGATCGCCTCCCGTTCTACTTGAGCTGTGCTGGCTGGGCCTACGGTGTCGCAGGCCGGACAGACGACGCCCGCGCCGTGCTTGACGAGTTGATCACGCGAGCAAAGAGCGAGTACGTGCTCAACACGTCCACCGGCTGGGTGCTGGGCGCACTCGGCCAGCACGACGAGGCGTTCGAGCACTTCGACCGTGCCATTGATGACCGCGAGTCGTTGGTGGCCCTTTGCGCCTACTGCCCGCCGTTTGATCCCGTTCGTCAGGACCCTCGCTTCAAGGCCCTCCTCCGCCGCATGAACTTCCCCGAAAGGGCCAGCCGCTAGGTTTTCCGACGAGGCGCCCGTCTGGCGGCGTTGCTTCGCGCTAGTTCGACCTGGTGCGCCGACGCCCGGCCGGCCGCTGGCCTAGCGCTCGTTGCATCACTTCGTACTGCACGGCGGTGATCCGCCCGATCGACTGAATCCAGTATGCGGCGTTGTGAGCACCCTGCATCTGCATGTAGTCGAACGGCACATCGCGTTCCAGCAGAATGCTCGCGAGCTCTCTCGCTCCCGCAATCAGTCGGTCCTCAGTGCCACAGTCGAGGTAGATGTGTGGCAGCGCGTCGTTGTCGAGCTTCGCGATCAGCATGAACGGGTCGTAGGCATCCGCGTCTTCCGCCGTGGGGAACTCCTGGCCGTCTGGCGAGCGCTCGGCTTGACTGCTGAATCCGTCGATACCGATCAATGGACTCGGGCGGCGGAGCCGCGCCGCGCGTTCCGCCTCCTGGGCCGCGGACCGTTGTTGCGCCTGCCGCGGTGGCGACTCGCCGCGCATCCGTCGGGCGATCTGGCGGGCATGCTCGAGCGCGCCGCTCGTGCTCCCGATCGAAATGAACATCTCCGGATGCCGCAGTCCCAGCGTGATGGCGCCGTAGCCGCCCATGGACAGCCCGGTGATGGCTCGGCCTTCCCGTCGCGCGATGGTCCGGAAGTTCCAGTCCACGTGGTTGACCACGTCGGTGATGATGTGGTCCTCCCAGTGGTTCTTCTGTCCACCCTCTTCCGCGGTCCAGTTGACATACCAGGAGTTGCCCGCGTCGGGCATCACCACGATCAAGTCGTCGTAGAGCCCCGCGTAGAAGGGGGTTCCGTTCGACAGGCCCCACGCGGTGTAGTTCTGAGTCAGGCCATGCAGCAGATACAGCACCGGATACCGCTCGGTCGACTCCTCGTAGCCGCGGGGTAAGACAATGTTGTATTTCATTGTCCGGTCCACGGCCGGACTGAAGAACTCGACCGTGTCGAGCTCCAGGGGCTGGGCGGCAGCCAGCGCGGCGGACGAGGCGACCAGCGTCGCGACCAGGGCAGCTGATACCGCGGCGGCGCGCGCTGACGTGTGCAGTCGAAGCGTCATCTGAATTCTCCTTCTGGAAACGAATGGCCAATGATACTGCCGCTGCGCATTTACGCCATCGTCAACAAGGCCCTGGTTACAAGGGACTAGCTGGGCGCTGAAAAACGACGGGGCGGTTTTTTGACGAGGCGGGCGCCTCGTCGGAAACCCTTGGAGGGTGCTGAAAAAGGTCCGAGGGGGTTTCCTGGCAAGCCGTTCGTCTGGCTAGGCGCGAGGAGGGAGCATGCAGGCGGCATGTGACCGACGAAGCAACGCCGCCAGGCGGGCGGATCGCGAGGAAACCTAGGGCAACGCGAATACGAAGAGTGTATTGCTCCCGCTGGGTGTCGTCAGCTCTGGGGTCAGTTGCAGAAAGCTGGTGCCCTGCGTCAAGCCGCCGGCGCCGATCGCCAGATACTGACGCCCGTCGACGCTGTAGGTCATCGGACGGCCGCTGACCGGTCCGTTCAGGATCGTCTCCCACAGGACCGCGCCATTCTCCGCGTCGTGGGCCCGGAACCGGCGCACGACGTCGCCCGAGAAGACCAGGTTCCCGCCGGTGGTCAGCAGCGACCCGTAGATCGGCGCGCGCTGCTCATACGTCCACAATGTCTCACCCGTGCCGGCCGACACCGCCTGGACCCGGCCGACGTCCGCGGTCTCCGGGTCGACCCCGGGCAGATGACGCACTTCGACGCGGACGTCGTAGCCGTCGCTGGGGCCCGCCTCTTCGACCGACATCGCGATGTCCATGCAGGCGTTGTTCATCGGCATATACATCGCGTTGGTGTCGGGGCTGTAGGCGCCGGATGGTTGGTTCTTGCCGCCCAGCAGATGCGGGCAGGCGAACGACGGATTCTCGACTGACGTGGGAGCAGTGGATTCATCGATGATCGGGCGACCGGTCTCCAGGTTCAGTCCCGTCATGATGTTCTGGTAGACCGTCGGTCGCGCCCAGAGAAACTTGCCGGTGGCGGCGTCGAGCGTCCAGATGAGCCCGGTCTTGCCGGGCACCCCGGTGATGACCTTGCGTCTCTCGCCCTGTCGCACGTCCGGACTGATCCAGGGCACCTCGGCCGGGTTCGGGGACACCTCGGTCTCCACGATCATCCGCTCGAAGACATGGTCGAGGTCCCAGTTGTCGCGCGGCAGATGCTGGAAGTACCAGGTCATCTCCCCGGTATCGGGATCGAGCGCCAGGGTGGAGTTCGTAAAGAGCAGGTCGGCCTTGCCCGCGCCCCGAAGCGTCTCTGGGAGTGGCGCCGGGGGGCCGGTGCCCCAGTACACGAGGTCGAGCAGCGGGTCGTAGCTCCCCACCATCCAGGCCGAGGCATGGCGCCGAGCCGCGCGCGGCAGACCGCCCCAACTATCGCCCCCGACCTGGTCGGGGGTGGCGGCCGTGTTGACGCGCCAGATCTCGTCGCCGCTCGCGACATCGTGGGCGGTAATGAAACAGCCACCCGGGCGCGGGCTCGACGGATTGCAGCGGGAGCCGGTAATCAGCTTCCCCTTGACGATCGTGGGGCCGGCCGTCTGCGCCACCCGTTCGCGGTAGTCGGCCCGCTGAGTCTCCCAGACAACTTCGCCGGTCTTGGCGTCCAGCGCGACGAGAAACGCGTCGTTGGTGGCGAGGAAGATCTTGTCGTCGTAGATCGAGACATTGCGATAGCGATACCGGGTGCCGGTCACGTTGGCGATGTTGTCGGGCAGGTTCCGCCGATACCGCCAGAGCAGGTCGCCAGTGGTGGCATCGATCGCTTCCACGATGTCTTCGACGTTGGCCAGAAACATCACCCCGTTGTAGACGATCGGTTCGACCTCCTGGTACCCGTCGTTCATGGCTCGAGACCAGACGAGTTGGAGCCCCCCGACGTTGTCCCCCGTGATCTGGTCGAGCGCGCTGTAGCCCCACAGCCCGTATCCATTGCGGAAGCTGATCCAGTTCTCGGGCACCGGCTCGCGCAGCATCTCGTCCGTCACCGGCACAAAGTCGCGCAGCATCTCCGGCACGACCGGTTGAGTTGGCGCAACGGCCGGCTGGGCCGCTGCCCCGAGGGCACACCCGACGAGGCAGATCCCCGCGAGGCACATTGGCGCGGACAGTGGTCGGTTGGTCATCGGCTGGCGGCTCCTGGCGGATCATTGATACGACTTGCTGAACCCGTTTCGACTGTTGGTCACCGTGAAACTCCCGTCTCGCCGTGCCTCGACCTTGATCCAGTGGGCCGGACCGTTGTGCACCGGTGGCGGTCCGGCGTTCGAACCACGTGTCGGCTGCGGCACCGGCGCCAGCGGCATCGTGGTCGCTTGGTCGTCGATCAGATTGGCGATAAACACCCCCGGCACGGTGTACTCCTGTCCGCTGAGCACCGAGAAGTGCAGCTGCCACAGGTCTTCCAGACCGGGCGAGGTGTGCAGGGTCGTCATCGATCCTGGCGTGCCCCCTTTGCGCGTGCCGTTGTTCAGCAGCGCCACCCGCGGCGCGATGGCGTGGATGAGTGCGACCGAGTTCGACGCCTCCAACCCGTGGTGCGAGACGATGTGCAGATCCACCGTGCCGACCGGGTTGGTCGGGCACATCAACTCGAACTCCTTGTTGACCGTCAGGTCGCCCAGATGCAGCGCGCGAAATTGCCCGAACGCCAGGTGGACCCCGACCGACTGCGCGTTCTCCCCGCGGTCCTCCGCCTGTCGCTCGAAGGTGGCGCAATACGGGTTTGGCGTTCCCCCGCCCGACACCGGCGACCGGATCGCCTCGCCGCCAGAGGCCATGACCGTGACCTCCACCCCCGCCAGTGGCACCATGTCGCCCGGCTTCGCGACGGTGCGTCCCGCCTGCGAGAGCCCGGGATAGATGTTGTCGAGGAACTCGGCGGCGCGGGCACTGTCTTCGACCGTCGGGCCATGGTCGATGAAGTGGCGAATCGGGATCCGTGTCGCCAGTTCCGGCATGCCGCCGTAGTGGTCGCCGTGCCAGTGCGTTGTGATCAGATGATCAATCTGCCGCAGCCCCGCATCCTCGACCGCCGCCATGATGCGGCCCACGTCCCGATCGGCGTTCGCGCCGCCGTTGCCCGTGTCGATGAGGAGCGACCCTCCTTCTGGCGACACAAACAGCGTGGCGTTCCCGCCCTCCACGTCGACCAGATAGATGCGCAGCGCATCGGTGGTCTGCGCGTGAGCCGGGGCTAACGTCAGAGTCAGCGCGGCAACGAGAACGGCAAGGACGCGCGCGAGCCCCGACCGCGTACCCATGGTGCCTCTGGTCATCATTGACGGCCTCCGGGACAGTAGTGAAGTCACGCCGATTATATGTGCAGGGCGCACGCGCGGTCTCCAGCGTCTCGTGCGTGTAATCTGCCCGGCATGGAGATCCTGCGGCCGTGGTGGCTGGCGCTCTTGGTCTTCACCATCCTCATCGTGGTCCGGTACGTCGGCTGGCTGCGCTGGAGGCGGCGCGTCCTGGTCAGACGCCGGGGTTGGGGGACCCCACTCAAGCCCTACGCTTTGGCCTTGTCGGCCGGCAACGAACTGTTCGTCACTGATGAGCATAAGAGCGTCTGGATCTACAACCTCAATGGGCGGCTGCGCCTGGCGGCGACCGCGCCGTCGAAAGTGATACGTGGGCTCACCCTGTCGCCGACCACGCCGCAAGCCGTTCTGGTCGCGGACGCCGACGCGGACCGGATCCACGTTCTCGATACGAAGGGCAAGGCTGTCGGCAGCATTCGGGGCACGTTGGCCGGACAAGACGTGGCGCCGCACGGACTCTTGTTCCTGCCGAACGGGCACCTGCTGGTCTGCGACAATCGCAACCTGGGCTTGGTCGAGTACGACTCGAAGGCACAGTTGCTCAACCAGGCCTTCGCGCCGCAAGGCAGCAAGCTGGGCCAGGTCGACCGACCGCGCCAGATGGCCTACGACCCGACTCGAAAAGAGATCTACGTGGCCGATCGGGACAACGACCGGGTGCGGGTGTTCGACCTGACACGCAAAGCGATCCGGGAGTTCGGCAACGTCCCCTCGGCTAAAGGCGGCAAGTTGAACCAGCCGCACGGGGTCGCGCTGGATCCGGCGGCGGGCATCGTCTACGTGGGCGATACCTACAATGGGCGGATTGCGGTCTATACCACCGCCGGTCGCTTTCTCTGTGAGTACAAAGATAGTGCCTTCGGTCGTCCCCGCTGGATGGCGGTCGACCCGAAGACACGGCGCCAGCCACCCCTCCCAGTCGATCGGCGTGTTTGAGCTGGTCTGGAGATGGAACTGACGCCCGACGGCCAGCCCGGGCTCGACAGGTTTGACGCCGGACGCGTCGCGATATGATTTCGGGACCGTAGGAGTGAGTGCGACTGGGCCACGAGCCGTCTCGGTCGGCCGGAGGACACAAGATGAGTCACGGACTATCGCGTCGCCAGTTCATCGCCGGCGTGTCCGCCTCGGCCGCCTCCGCCATGATCGTGCCCCGTCACGTGCTGGGGCGAGGGCGGCAAGCGCCGAGCGACACGCTCAACATCGCGGGCATTGGGGGTCGGCGGGCGCGGACGGGCGGATGTGCAGGCGTGCCGCGGCCAGAACATCGTGGCGCTCTGCGATGTGGACCCCGGCCACGCCGCTGCGACGTTCAACGAGTATCCCAAGGCGGCCACCTACGCCGACTACCGCCAGATGCTGGACCGCGAATCGGACATCGATGCGGTCATCATTGCCACCCTGGACCACACCCACGCGGTCATCGCGATGGAGGCGATGCGCCGCGGCAAGCATGTATTGCGAGAAGCCGCTGACCCGGACCGTGGCCGAGGCCCGGGCGCTTGCCGACATGGCTCGGACCAGCGGCGTGGCCACCCAGATGGGGAACCAAGGGCATGCCCTCGAAGGCACCCGGCAGATCCGGGAGTGGATCGAGGCCGGTGCCATTGGCACCGGCCGTGAGGTGCAGTACTGGACCAATCGGCCCATCTGGTCACAGGCCATCGACCGGCCGACCGACGCGCACCACATGCCGCCAGGCCTCGACTTTGACCTGTTTCTTGGGCCGGCCCAGGAGCGTCCGTACCACCCGGCCTACCACCCGTTCAGGTGGCGGGGATGGTGGGACTACGGCACCGGCGCCCTCGGCGACATCGCCTGCCACTCGATGGATGCCGCCTTCTGGGCGCTCGAGCTTGACCAGCCGACCCGTGCGCACCGGGAAGACGATCGAGTGGGATGCCGCGGGGATGCGGGCGACAAACGTGCCCGAGGCGAACGCGTTTCTCGACGAGCCGTACCGCACCGGTTGGCGCCTGTAGCGGGGTGTGTGCCACGGGCTGCGAAGCACCGGTCCGGCCCCGATATACAATGCGTGTCTCAATTCGACCCCCGACGGGAGACCACAAGCAATGCGCTCGATGCGACTGACGGCTGTTCTTGGCTTCGCCCTGTCCACCCTGGTGCTGGCGCAGTGTGGCGGCGGGGGCGACGCTCCTGACGAGATGCCCGGGCCCGCCACCGCCGCGATGGCACCGGTCAACGGCGACTGGCCGATGTATCGCCACGACCTGGGCGCGACAGGCTACTCTCCGCTGGGCGAGATTACTGCCGCCAATGTGTCGACGTTGACCGAGGCCTGGACCTATTCGCTGGCCGCGGTGGACGAGGGTGCCCGGGGCCCCAACTCACAGATGACTCCGATCGTCGTGGACGGGGTCATGTATGGGTCGGCGGCCGACCGTGTGGTCGCGCTCGACCCGGTGTCGGGGGCCGAACAGTGGCGCCACCAGATCGAGGGGGCTCGTCCGTCGCGGCGGGGTGTCTCGTACTGGGCCGGTGGCGACGGTCTGGCGCCACGCATCATCTTTACGACGGGCCAGCACTTGCGGGCGGTCGATGCCGCCACGGGTGAGCCGGTCGCGGGCTTTGGCGAGGCGGGGTTGGTAGAGCTGGGGGTGCCCTACAACTCGGTGCCGCTCGTTGCGGGCAACATCGTGGTCGTGGGCGCCAACACGCCGGCCGGCACCATCGGGGGCATTGGGAACGCGCGCGCGTTCGACGCCGTCACCGGCGCCAAGGTGTGGGAGTTCGACTCGGTGGCGCAGCCGGGCCAGCCCGGGCACGACACCTGGGAGGGCGATAGTTGGCAAGACCGGCTGGGGGCCAACGCCTGGCCGTTCTACTTCTCGATGGATGAGGAGCGCGGGCTGGTCTACCTGCCGCTGGCGTCGCCCATTCCGGGTGACTACGGCGGCGACCGGCCCGGCGACAACCAGTATGGCAACGCGGTGGTAGCCGTGGACATCAACACCGGCGACTACCGCTGGCACTTCCAGACGATCCACCACGACCTGTGGGACGCCGACCCGCCCGCGCCGCCCGCCATCTTCGACATTCCGCGCGACGGCGGCTCGATTCCGGCCCTCGGCGTCACCACCAAGTCCGGCTATCTCTACATCTTGAACCGCGAGACCGGCGAGCCGATCTACGGGGTCGAAGAGCAGGCGGTGGCGGCCTCTGACGTGCCGGACGAAGCGTCGTCGCCGACGCAGCCGATTCCGGTGAAGCCGGTGGGGCTGTCGCGACTGACCTACGAGCCGGGTGATCTGGTGACCGCCGAGGACACGTCGGCCGAGCATGCGGCCGCCTGTGGTGAGCTGGTGGACAGTCTGGGCGAGTTGTACAACGCGGGTCCGTTCACGCCGTGGGTCTATCGACCGGACGGTGCGCCGCTCCGGACCACGCTCTCGTTCCCGGGTGGCGTGGGCGGCGCCAACTGGGGCGGTGTGGCGGTCGATCCGGCCACCGGCTACCTGATGGTGGCGACGCAGGATATGGGCGCGCTCGGATTCGTCGAGGAGGCGTCGGACGACTATCCGGTGCCATACCGGAAAGGCCAGCAGCGTCCAGGCAGCTTCGTGGTGCAAATTGACGGCGCCACGATGCCGTGTCAGCGACCGCCGTGGGGCCGCCTGACCGCGGTGGACGCCGCCACCGGTGACGTGGTGTGGCAAGAGACGCTCGGCGTCACCGACGGGCTGCCTGAGGGCAAGCAAGCCACCGGTCGTCTCATCCGCGCCGGCGCCATCACCACCGGGAGCGGACTGCTGTTTGTGGCTGGCACCGACGACGGCCGGCTGCGCGCGTTCGAATCAGCCACGGGACGCGAGGTCTGGACGGGGCGGTTGAGCGGCAACGGCAACGCCAACCCGATGACGTATCAGGGTGCCGACGGCAAGCAGTATGTGTCGATCGCCGCCACAGACACGCTGATGACGTTCACGTTGCCGTAGCGACGTGTCATCCCCCGTCATCGTCGCGGCACCCGAATCACTGGTTGCCTTCGTTCACGGCTCACGGCTGTTGTCGGACCCGCCCAGATCGAGCGCCCCTCGTTCAACACAACGCCACTATCGGACCCAGCTGAGCGCCACAGGGCAGTTTTCCCTGGGCGGCGCTTGTGTCGGGCGACCGCCGTGAAACGCCGGCGCCTTCCCCGAAATCGGATCAACTGTGGCGCTCAGCTGGGTCCGATAGCGAGCGTTACGATAACCGGCGCAGGGGGGACCTGCGCATCGGGGACTCTCTATTGCGTCGTGTGTTCCGTCTCGGTTCTACTCGCCCGACTCTTTGGCAAGCAGCGCTTCGAGCCGACGACGGCAGGGAGGTCTCCTGTGACCACGTCCCAGACAATGTCATGGTCCACCGACGCGTAGCCGTGTACCAAGCGGTTTCGCATTCCGACGATCTCCCGCCAGGGTATCGTCGGCGTCGCGGCCTGTGTCGTCGGCGACACCTTGCTGGCCGCCTCGCCGACGACTTCGATGAACCTCTCGAGCGCTGCGGCCAGAATGGGATCCGAGTCGAACTCGGCGCGTTCCTTCCCGGTCAACGCGGCTACGGCACGCCGCGCGTGGTCGCGCATGTCGCGAAGAAGGACGTCGTCAGGCGGCCTCATAGGGTGGCACTGCCTGGGCGACGACCCGCGAGCGGAAATGTGGACTGAGGAAGGCGGGCGTATTCAGGTCCACTCGACGCTCCAGAAGAGACTGCAGCTCGTCCTGGACCGTGATGAACCGAAGGCCGACCCGGCGCCCGGGAACGAACTCTACCAGGAGGTCGATGTCGCTCTTCGCGCCATGTTCCCCACGAGCCGCCGAGCCAAAGAGGGCGAGACGAGCAATGCCATGCCGGCGGCAGAACTCCGCAAGCTGGTTGCGGTCAATCGTTTCGAGGACATCATCCATTGGTTCGCTGCGATTATAAGCGGGAGCCGCCCGCACATGGTACGTGCGTCGACAGCCGTCTAGCCGAAATCCGAGACGATAGATGCCATGGCCGCGCCGGTGCGGAGCTGCTAGTGTCCTGTCTCTAACGCTTCTCTACAATGCCGCACTCTGTTGAGAATCGTCGCGGCCGTCGCCGTCCAGATTAAAGGTGTCGCCTGGCGGTTGTGACGCGTGACGTAGTCTTCGATGGCGCGAATGAGCTCGGGCACGCTCCGGAAGGTGCCCCGGCGAATGTGCTTGCGGGTGATCTCGGCGAACCAGCGCTCGATCAGATTGAGCCACGACCAGCTTTTCGTCGATGCAGAACACCAACGCGTTCGCGGAGGGATTGAGGTAGACGTCGACGACATCCCGCAGCTTCGCCACGAAGTCGGGATCGCGACTGAGCTTGAAGGTCTCGATGCGATGCGGTTGCAGCCCGTGCGCCCCCCAGATGCGGTGAACCACCGCTCTAGAGGAGTTAGAAGGCAGAAGGCAAGGCGCCGCGCTACTCGGGGGGGCCGTCGTAGGGAGCGCCGGTCCCTGAGGAGCCGACGAAGAATTGCGAGCCGTCCGGTAGCGTGATGTCCCGCGCGTTGGCGGTGTTCGAGCCATTCTTGGCGCGGAAGCCGTCTATGACCAGCTCGAGCCCGGCCGGTATCGAGTTCTTGTTCAGGCCCCGCCGCATCAGCGCGTTCGGGGCGCCGCACTCGATAGCCCAGGTCACGACGTTGCCGTTCGCATCCTCGACATCGATGTGAATCCACGAGTGCGGATTGATCCATTCCGTGCGGTTCACCGTGCCGGTGAGGGTCATCGGGCGGTTGGCATCGAACTCGGCGGAGAAGGCGTGGTGGGCCCTTACCGGCCCGCCGGCCAGCAAGGTGAGCAGGGTAGCGGTCGCCGTCAGCAACAATGTCTTCCGCATCGGATCAACCTCGGTCTTGACGCCCCTGAGGGGGCTTGCTACGGCTCCTGGTTACGGAATCGGGTGCACGCGCGCTGCCTCGACATCGATGCCGGTCATCAGCGACAGGTTGCGCCCGTTGCCTTCATGGCAGGCGTACTCGAACAACATGTGATCGTCCGCCGCCCGCTGGAGCGCGTTGTATCGGAGTGTCCACGGCTGCGAGAAGACGTCCGCATCTTCGATCGTCGCCGTGTACTGAATCGTGTTGGCGTCGATGAAGGTGAACCGCTCGATCACGTGAAGCTGGCCGCTGTGGAACACTCCGTGCCCGGTGCTCAACGCGCTGCCGGGCGCGCCCTCGGGCGGGGCGCCGTGGCCGACCGGCCAGGTATTGTCGGTGAAGTTCGTGGTGTCGACCACCAGCGTGTTGCCTTCCCAGCGTCCGCGCGAGTCGCCCATGCCCAGCCTGATGGCCGGGTCAATGTGCGGGCTGTCATCGAGCGGGATGTAGCGAGAGTGATGGTTCCACTCGTAGAGCATCAGAACGAACCCTGGTCCCTGCTCGATCTGGTAGGTGTTGTAGCCGACCGGCAGGTGCGCCCGCGGGAAGGCCGCCGGCAGGCACTTCACCCGGGGGTCGAGGTGCTCCAGCTGATCCTGCCGCGCCATGATCTCGTTGCGCTGCTCGGTCGCCCAAGGCTGAAACGGCACCCGTCCGCTGGGCGGGTCGATGATCATCGGGCCGTCCGGACGAGCCGGAGTCGGCCGGGCCGGCGCGTCCGGATCCGGCTCGAAGAACCGGGAGAAGGCCGCGCCCTGTCCCTGGTTGGCCCCCTCGGGGGGCACCCATTCGCTGGTGGGCGTCTCCAGCGCCTGATATGGCCCCGGTAAATAGTGTCCCCTGAGGTCCGGGTCGCCCCACTCGGTGCGGGGCGGCTCGAAGCCGCCGTCCTGAGCGAGGCTCGTCGCCGGCACCGCCAGGACCAACGCTACCACCGCGATTCGACCGGCGTGCACCTTCGTCACCGTGCGCCTCCTTCGGTTTCCGACAGCGCGTCCAGCAGATGGTCGACGCAGTCGTAGTCGAGCAACCGCAGCCCAGGCTCCATCCGCTTGTAGATCGGCATCCGCATCGTCCAGGGCCGGGTATAGGTCCGTGGGTCCTCGAGCGTCACCTCGTAGTCGAGGTGATATTCCGTCACCGGCGTGTAGCGCTCCACCACGTGCAGCTCGTTACTGTGATGGTTGCCCCCGGCATCCAGCCAGGTCTGTCCGTTGAAGTGGGTGGTGTCGACCACCAGCGTGTCTCCCTCCCAGTGCCCTCGGGAGTCGCCCATCCAGAAATCGTTTGGGAGCGGGTGCGGGCTGCCGTCGGTGTAGACGATGCGCACCGTGTGCGCGTACTCGTAGCTCAGCACGACGTGGTCAGGCGTCTGCACGATCCGGAACGGCCAGGGCATGTAGGTGACGCGCGGCACCCCGGGGAGGAAGCACTTCCGCACCGGGTCGTCTGTGAGACGGTTGGCGCGGTTCGTGTCGCGCGCGGTGGCCGCCGCCGGGCGATAGGGAATAGTGCCGCCGTCGACCACGCTGAGCCCGGCCGGGATGCCGTCCTGGGCGTTGTGCGTCTCCAGGTCCCACGCTGCGCTACCCAGCACTTGCCAGATGCCGCCGAGGTCAGGCCGGCCGTCGGCGGTTCGCGGGCCGTCGTAGGTCTGGGCACTCGCGTGCGCGGCGACGCCGCACACCACGGCCCCTGCGAGCAACACCGACGCAACTTGGGGCATCTTCATCGTCGATCTGCCGCTAGCGTGTCCGCTTCGGGCAGAGCATGACGGTCCGTTCGCGCGAGGTCAAGGGGGAACCGGTCGGGGGGGGCGCGCGGAGTCGCGCGCAGTCAGCCGGTCCGACAGAAACACCGCTTGCGGGCGTGACGCTCGTCGAGGCGTAAGCCGAGATGGGGGTGGCCTCCCGTCCCTTGACGCCGGTCTATAGTCACAACACACTATACACATGAAACGTACGAATCTTGTGCTTGACGAGCAACTCCTCGAAGAAGCGGTGCGACTGGGGGGCGAGCGCACATATTCCCGGACCGTCGAGCGCGCGTTGCGTGATTTCGTCAGACGCATCAAGGCGCGCCAGATTCTCGAGCTCGCCGGCGCCGGGCTGTGGCAGGGCGACCTTGACCAGATGCGGAACGACACCCCGTCGCCGACCACCCCGACAGCGCGACGGAGGCGTGGCGGTGTATCTCGTTGACACTTCGGTGTGGATCGAGGTCTTCCGGCGGCCGGCGGGCCTCGACCTCGAGTCGGTCGTGGCCTTCGACGAGGTCGTCACCTGCCTGCCGGTCATGCACGAAGTGCTGCAGGGGTTCATGGACGAGCGCCCCTTCCGAATGGCGAGGGACGCGATGCGAGCGCTCCCGATCGTCGAGTCGCCACTGCGCCTCGCGGTCGTCGATGACGCGGTGGAGCTGTATCGGCGGGCCCGACGCGACAGGGTCACCGTCCGCTCCAGCGTTGATTGCCTGATCGCGGCGTGCGCCATCCGGCACGATCTCACTGTCCTCCATCGGGATCGCGACTTCGACCTTCTGGCGCGGACATCGGCACTACGGTCGCGCTCGGCGTGACCCCCTCGGTTCTCGACACGGCCGGTATCGCCCGGGACCATCTATGCAAGGGGACCCGCTGAGATCGCTGCCCGTTACGATGGTTCTCGGGGGCGCTGCGCGACGACGCCGTTGGCGACCAGCGCATCGATCTCGTGAGCGGCGAGACCCCAGTCTGCCAGCGCGTGGCGGGTGTGCTCGCCGGCTGCGGCCGGGGCGCGGCGAATGGTACTCGGGGTCCGGCTGAACCGGGGCGCTGCGTTTGGTTGCCAACCTCCACTGCCCTCGACAAAAGTCGCCCGCTCTCGGTTGTGGGGGTGGTGTGGGGCCTCCGTCAAACTCAGAACCGGTGCGAAACAGGCGTCCGTGCCTTCGAGCACGGCTGTCCATTCATCTCGGGTGCGAGTCCTGATCAACGCGGACAGCTTTGTCTTCAGCTCAGGCCAGTCCTTCCGGTCGATTGAGTGCGGCAGCTCGTCGTTGCGCATGTGCAGCCGTTCGAGCAAGACGGCGTAGAACCCAGGTTCAATGGGAGCCAGTGCGATGTGTTTGGCGTCGCTCGTTTCGTAGACGTCGTAACAGTGAGCGCCGCTGTCGAGCAGATTGACGCCGCGGCGGTCCTGGGAGATCCCGGCGTTCAGGAGCGCGTAGGCAGCGGTCATCAGCGACGCCGCGCCGTCGACCATCGCCGCATCGACCACCTGCCCCTGACCCGAACGCTGCGCTTCGAACAGGGCCGACACCACCCCGAGGGCCAGATACAGCGCCCCGCCACCGAAGTCGCCGACGAGGTTGAGTGGCGGAGTGGGGGGCTGTCCCTCGCGTCCGATGGCGTGGAGCGCGCCGGTCAGCGCGATGTAGTTCAGGTCATGTCCCGCCGCCTGGGCCAGCGGGCCGGTCTGCCCCCACCCCGTCACCCGCCCATAGACGAGTCGCGGGTTGCGTGCGGTGCAGTCGCCCGGGCCGAGACCCAGTCGCTCGGTGACGCCGGGTCGGAACCCTTCGATCAGCGCGTCCGCCTGCCCGCACAGGCGTAGCACCAGGGCCACGCCATCCGCGTGTTTGAGGTCAACCGCGAGCGATCGGCGGCTCCGGTTCAGCAGTGCGTGCTCGTCCGGCACTGTGATGCCGAGGCCGGACGGCATCAGCCGATCGACCTTCAACACGTCGGCCCCTAACTCCGCCAGCAGCATGGCGGCCATCGGGCATGGTCCGATCCCGGCCAATTCGATAATCTTGACTCCCGCCAGTGGTCCCATCTTGTCTGTCTCTCAGACATGCCTGCCTGCCCGCCGTAGCCTCGGCGACGGCGGGCCCTTGTCATCGGGGTGCTCGCTGCGCCATGGTACCCGGACACGTCTCGGAGATATCGCATGTTCACGCCGATCATCGTCGTCGCGCTGGGAGCCCTGGCGTCGGCGCCAGCCGGCCGTAGCCGCAAGTGGGTGCCATGGTTGGTGCTCGGGCCCGCCTTCGCGCTGCTGCTCGCGACCAGCGTGGCGTCCGCCCAGGACAGCCTGGCGAATCCGCACGAAGGGAACCCGGGGGCGGCGCGGGCCGGCCGGGCGCTGTTCGCCAACCGGTGCGCCGAATGCCACGGGGCGGACGCGAAGGGTATCAGTGGGCCCGACCTGACCGAATTGTGGGCCGCCGGCCGTAGCGACGGTAGTGTGTTCCAGACGATTCAGCGAGGTGTGCCCGACAGCATCATGCCGTCGAGCTCGGCGCCAGACGACGAGCTCTGGGCCGTGGTGAGCTATCTCAAGGGCCTTGGCACCGTGTCGCAGGTCGAGTTCTCGACTGGGAACGCGGATCAGGGTCGCCGGGTGTTCAGCATGAACTGTGCTGAGTGCCATCGGGCGGGACGCACTGGCGGTCGGTTGGGTCCGGACCTGTCGCGCATCACACTCAGCCGGTCCCGCGCCGGGCTGACGTCGTCCATTCGCGACCCGAGCGCCGCCATGCGGGTGGGCTACCGGACGGTGACCCTGGTGACCGAGGGCGGCGAGCGCATCCGGGGCCTCAAGAAGGCCGAGGACGCCTTCTCGATCCAGATCGTCGACACCGCCGAGCGGCTGCAGGGATATCTCAAGGCCGACCTGCGTGACGTGCAGGACGAGGCCCAGTCGCTGATGCCCCCGTTCGGTCCCGATCAGTTGAGTGACGGCGATCTGGACAATCTGCTGCGGTTTCTCGCGTCGATCCGTGAAGCGAGCGATGTCCCTTGAGCGCCACGGGAGCGGATCGAGAACCGCCCGGAGCCCGGGCCAGGAGGCTCGCGGAAAATGAAGGTAGATCAAGCATGCGCGTGACGAGACTGGTGACGATGACGGCGCTGGTGACCCTGGCCGGAGCGGCTGGACTCGGCGCCCAGGAACCGGGGTCCGGCCCCACGTCGGCGCAGCTCGTGGAAGGCTTCACGGATTCGTCCCGCTGGTCCACGTTTTCTGGAGACTACAGTGGCCGGCGCCACAGCCCGCTGACCCAGATCACGCCGGAGAACGTGGGAAGTCTCGCGCCGGAGTGGACGTTTCAATCGGGCACCATGGCTCGGGGTCGCGGGTTCGAAACGACGCCGCTGGTGTGGGACGGCGTGCTCTATGTGACCGGCCCGAACAACTATGCCTGGGCGCTCGACGCCCGTACCGGGCGCAAGTTCTGGGAATATCGGCGCGAGCTGCCGGACGACCTGACCTACGGGCGAAGCGCGCCGGTCAACCGCGGATTCGGCATGCTGGGGAACCAGTTGTTCATGGTGACGCTCGACGCGCATCTGCTGGCGCTGGATCGGACGAACGGCAACGTCCTGTGGGATGTCGAGCTGGCCGACTATCGCATCGGGTACGCCGCGACGATGGCTCCCCTGGTGGTCAACGGCAAAGTCATCGCGGGTATCTCGGGCGGGGAATACCCCACCAAGGGCTTCATTGATGCCTACAACCCGGAGACGGGCGAGCGCGACTGGCGGTTCTACACCATCCCGTCACCCGACGAGCCGGGCGGCGACACCTGGCCGTTCACCGGGGTACGCGAGCGGGGCGGCGGCGGCACCTGGATGACCGGTAGCTTCGACCCCGAGCTCAATCTGATCTACTGGGGCACGGGCAACCCGAACCCGGACTACTACGGCGACGACCGATTGGGTGACAACCTCTATACGGCGTCCATCGTGGCTCTCAACGCCGACACCGGCGTCATCGAATGGCACTTTCAGTTCACGCCGCACGATGTGAACGACTGGGACTCGAACCACGTGCCGGTTCAGGCCGACATCCTGTGGGAGGGCAGCCCGCGCAAAGTCGTGATGGTGGCCAATCGCAACGGCTTCTTTTATGTGCTGGACCGCGTGACGGGTGAGCTGCTGTTGGGCAAACCGTTCACCGACACGACGTGGGCTCGGGAACTTGACGACGACGGGCGTCCCATCGTGCTCAACGACGGGAGCCAGGGGTGTTTGCCGGACTACTGGGGCGGGACGAATTTCATGCCGCCGTCGTTTGACCCGGTGCGGGGTCTCTTCTTCGTCAGCGCGCGCGAAACCTGCGCCACCTTCATCCCGCAGAAGCCGGAGATCGAGCCGGGCCGGAACTCGTCGGGCGGAACGGTCTGGGTCGACCGCGATCAGGCCTACGGCGCTTTGCGCGCCATCGACGTCAGAACGGGTGAACGGCGGTGGCAGTTCCGCTATCCGACGCCGACCATGGCCGGGGTCATGTCGACCGCGTCCGGTCTGGTGTTTGCCGGCGACAACGAAGGCAACTTCATGGCCTTCGACGCCGAATCGGGCGACAACCTGTGGCACTACCCGACCGGGTGGTCTATCTGGGGCACCGCCGCCATCACCTACATGCTTGACGGGAAGCAGCACGTGCTGATCCCGTCCGGTACGAACCTGACGTCGTTCGCCCTCCCGGACTGAGGTTGTCACGCGGTTCAGAGCTGGTATCGCGTGCCGATGTTGGTACGCCCTGACACGATCGACTGCACGGCGTGAAGAGGAGTTTCTGATGACTACAACCGGAAGGCTTTCGCTGGTCGTGATGACGATGACCACGCTGCTGATGGCAGCCGGCCTGTTCGCCCAGACTCCGGCCGATGTCGCGGGTGACTGGGCGTTGATGGTGGACACCGATGCGGGCCCCACCACCCCCACAGCGTGGTGTTGGAACAGGACGGTACGGAGCTGACCGGCCACTACTCGTCCGAGACGCTGGGCGAGGCCGACGTCACCGGGAGCGTGAGCGGCAACGAGGTGCAATTCTCGTTCAGCGCGTCGGCG
>Ga0310122_10000782_pt1 | contig 20227 bp, 24 predicted proteins | sample CB6_Bottom_1051__FD_203503 | JGI IMG/M metagenome (GOLD analysis project Ga0310122, IMG submission 203503) | Marine microbial communities from Western Arctic Ocean, Canada - CB6_Bottom_1051 | ecosystem: Environmental > Aquatic > Marine > Oceanic | place: Canada: Western Arctic Ocean | collected...
TCAGAATTGCTCCATCGTTTTTTGGTAACCGAATCGACACCCGAGCAGGCTGGCAGGGTCACCAACAACACCAATAAAATTTTGCATATCAGGTTCATGATCGCTCCGGGTGAAACCACTTTTGCAAACCCACATTCTAGCAAATAACGATTCTAAAGTTCAATAGCTTATCTGCCAACCACTAGGCGCCGGCCGGTGGCAATGAGCAATGACTTTTACAGCGCTCAAACCGTGTTGGCGGCTTAATAAGCTATTGCTCTTTCCTCGCTTCGCTAGAGGGTGGCGAGAAAGAGTTAGTCCCGCTCACATGAACCAGTGCAAAACGGCTTCCTCGAAATCACTGAACCAGATCTGGATATCTATGGGGATAAGGCTGTTGATATAGGTCATGTAGCCGGTAGCAAGAACGATTCCCAGCGCGATCAGCAGAATTCCGCTGAACAGGTTGGTGGTATGCAGAAAAAAGATTTTTCCTCCCACAGTGATATCCCACCCTTTTCCCCGAAGAAGGGTCCAGAACAAACCGTCCTTTGGCAGGTTGCCACACATAGTGGCGACTATGATGAGAGGAAGCCCCAGACCTACTGCATAGAAGAATAGCAGGTTCATTCCCTGCAAAACGGTTTTTTCCGAGGCCGCTAGCATGAGAATGCTGGAAAGAATAGGCCCGACACAGGGTGTCCAGCCTAACGCGAAGGTTGCGCCAAACAGGTAAAAACCCACAAAAGTGTAAGCCGGTTTGCCTTTAAAGGTGGCTCCGGAAAAACCTTTTCCGAATAGGGTCATGACACCGAATATTCCCACGATGCCACCCCCGACTTGGGTGATCTGGAACATATAATCCCTGAGGATTTGGCCTATAGCGCTGGCGGAGGCTCCCATTGCCACAAACAAGGTTGCCAACCCAAAAAAGAAAGCCAGGGACATGCGGCCCATACGTGCCCGGTCGGATTGTGCGGTCACTGCGAAATAAGCTGGAAGAATGGGTAATGTGCAGGGGGATAAGAAACTGAATACCCCCGCAATGAATGCCAAAAGGGTCAGAGCCACAATTCCAGAATCGGGCAGGTTGGGTTTAGGCTGAAAAGGGTTCAGTATGGCGGACTTTTCAACGGGTGATTCCGGAGCTATGGAAGAAAGGGAGGGCTTGGTGATCGTGGGAGAAGAAATCGAACGAGCCTTTCGGAATGAAGAGGTTTTTGTTCTCATGAAAACGGGCAGGGTTGCGCTGGCACACCGGAACCCTACATCTGGCGCGGGTTCATCGGCACTGGAGTATTGCCGGTAACCGCTACGGGCAAACATCTTGATGGCCTGGTTATACAGGGCACCGGGAAAATGTCCGATATCACTGGCGGAATGGCCGCGCAGAATTTTTAATTTGGCCTGGTAATACTCGCTTTGATATGTGCTCCCCTTGTAAGGCTGGTAATCGTCATCCACCCATTCCCACACATTGCCGATCAGGTCATGAACACCTTCCGGGCTGGTGCTTTTGGGGAATCTACCTACTGCCACGGGCTGGTTTTTACTACCGGATCGGTCCGCAAGGTTTGCCCACCCCGCCTGGAACTTGTTTCCCCAAGGATATTGATTGCCTTCTTTGCCTCTTGCGGCACGCTCCCACAATTTTTCTGTAGGCAATTTCTTTTGCGCCCATTGACAGAAGTTAGCCGCATCGTACCAACTGACGTGGGTGACCGGCTCGTTATCTTTGCCTTCTGGGAAATTCAAGCCTTGCCAGTTCGAGGGAGTTATTGCATCCAGAGCATCGACATATTTTTTATATCGTTTGTAGGTAACCTCATAGCGGTCAATATAGAATTCCTTAAGGAAAATTGTTTGTCGCGGAGTTTCATCGGCATACCAGGGTTTCGGGATACCCAGGGAAAGTGCCTCGGCGGACTCGTCTCTTTTATTGGTGCCGAATACAAAAGGGCCAGGGGGAATATAGACCATATCCCCTTCAAGAGAATAATCGTGTTCCTGTTGTGGCCATCCTTCATGAGGCCATAGCAAAAGAACGCTGAATAGTAACAGGACAAGGGCCAGTCTTCTTGCTACACGGGAAAACAGGAATGCGTCCATTGGATGGATCGGGTTTTTTGAGAGCAAGGAAAGGAAATCTTTCATGGACAATGAGCTCAGTTTCCCAAAAGATTTTCAAAGTACAGCAGGTTGTCCGGGCTAGCCCAGTCTTCTGCTCCTTTCAGCTCACCAATGATATTTCCTTCCGGGTCAATCATAAAAGTGGTGGGAAGGCTGACCACCCCAAATTTATTACTGGCCTGCAATTGCTGGTCTAGAAGGATGGGGAAGGAAAGACGATGGGCTTTGACAAAAGGTTTTACAATCTTTGCCCCGAACATATCGTTGGAAATTGCAAGCAGGGAAAATTTTCTGGATTTAAAACGCTGATATAAGGTTTCCAGTGAGGCCATTTCCATTTTACAGGGACCACACCAGGTAGCCCAGAAATTTACCAGAACGTATTTCCCCCTGTGCTGGTTGAGGCTGACTTCCTCTCCATTGAGGGATTTGAGGGTGAAGTCCGGTGCCGGTATAGTTTCCTCGGCTTGTGCCAGACTGAGGGTTGAAAAAAATAACACCAGAGCACAGGCGTATACCAAACGGCAAAATAATGCGGTTTTTTTCATGAAGATCAAAAAGCTCGGCAAGACGCCGATAGCAGAGGCTCGCTGAGCCGAGCCAGCTCTTTGCCAGTCACAAATAGTTATTACCCCTTCGGGGGCACGAAAGCTAAGGTGAAATATCACGTGCACTGGCCCCACGCCTAGTGTTTGTCCTTTGATGGATATTTCTTATAAGGGGCACTCAGATTAAATTGGAACAGAGGATAGCGGAAAATTATTCTACCGCTTCAACGCAACGCACCATCGGGATGGCTTTTTTTAAAGCTTTTTCAATACCCATTTTCAGGGTCATGAGGGAACTGGAACAGGAAACGCAGGCCCCCACGAGTCGGACTTTCACAACTCCGTCGTCAATGTCCACCAGCTCAACGTTGCCCCCATCCTGAAGGAGCATGGGCCGGAGACTCTCCAGTATTTCTTCGACTTCTTCTTCCATGGAACCCCCTGTTTTAAAGATTTTCCCCATTGTTTCCAAGCAGGAAAATCAAATCCCCCCAACCTCAGTTATATCCTCTTCATTAAATTTCATGCCCCGCATGGGGTAGAATGGGATAGCTGGAATGATTTATAACCTCTCAAGCAATATGCCGTCACCGTCTCATTGCCACCGGCCGTTTGGCCGGTTAGCCGCCGTTTACCAGCACTTCTTTTTTTTCAAGAAGCTCTTCATTTGTTTCTACGTGTTCCGGGTCTTTGGGAATGCAGTCCACGGGACAGACTTCTACACATTGAGGTTCTTCATACCACCCCACACATTCCGTGCAACTTTCCCATTCGATCACAAAAATGTCATCCCCTTCTGATATTGCTTCGTTGGGGCATTCGGGTTCACAGACGCCACAGTTGACACAATCTTCATTAATAAGCAGTGCCATAAAGGATTCTCCCTCGATGAATATGTTGCGATAACGAACCCCAGATTCAATCCGGTGTCCGCGCGAAATTTTTTGTTTCCGGATTCCAGCTGAACAGGGCCTGGTCCCGGAATTTTTTATCATAAACAGAAACTACCAGATAGCTGGTATCCGGATAGATGGGGGTTTCCCCATCGAACAGGGCCATTCTGGTATCTTCTTCAGAAAAATAGGCATCGTGCTCGGGATGGGAATGATACAAAACTTTGAATACCAAACCCTTCGAACCAGCCTCACTCAAAAGCTTCTGAATTTCTAGCGCACTTATATTATACGCAGTGCGGGCATCCCGGACATAATTTTCGGGATCTTTTTCATGAAGCTTGTTTTGAATGTTCGTGCATCGATAGACGAGATTCTCAGTATTATGGTCCGGCTTGCCTACTACGATTCCACAACATTCAAAAGGATATTCTTCCACTGCGTGACGATGAATTTCGTCCAACTGTTCTTTCGCGAGTGGGAACATATACTATATTGTGACTTTATGGGTTTGTTGTCAAATAGTTTTGGGCTATTTGCTCAACTACTTCAAGGGTGGGTTTTGATGATCAGGTCATCATCGACAGTGATTTGGCAGGCCAAACGGAAGTCTGGCGGCTTTTGGGCTAGTTTTTCTGTTTCAGCTTCATTCCTGGGAGCCACGTTTCCCGCAATGATCTGGACGGTGCAGGCGGTGCAAAGAGCCCGGCCCCGACAATTCAGGACTTTATAAATATGGGAATAAACGCTGAATTTATTGCGGATAGCTGCTTTTCGCAGGTTTTCTCCAGGCTCGACCTGAATGGTGCGATTTTCTCTCTCAAAATGAACTTTTAGCATAGCGGATATCCGGGGATTTTAAGTTTCATGGATCATACCGACCCGAACCAAAATACACAATTATTTTCTGCTGGGCACAGCCAGCGTGATACCCCATTCAGGGCATGAGAGCTAATGAAAAATATAACGAGGGGAAGATTATTAATGTATTACCCCTCCGGGGCACGAGAGCTTAGGAAGAATATCACGCGCGCTTGAGTGTTCCGTCCGCTTTTTGGGCAATGCAGTGCTGTACCCCTTTCGGGGCAGGAAAGCTGAGGAAAAATATCACCGCCACCCGCCGAGTGGCGGCGGCTCGCCGCTAGGAGCAGGCTTCGATTTGTATGAAATCTCTCAACTGACCTTTGCCCCAATATCCATAAAACGCGCCCCCTACAGTTGTGCAGGCGGTGGTCATGTGGATACATTGTTTTTGTCCCTCATCCCCTTTTAGCACTCCTACCTGTGAATATGGCGGGATACAGCCACCACAATTTGCACAAAGAGTGGAATAGCGTTCACACAAACTGTGCAGGCAGGGCTCGCAAACTACGGGGTTGAATAAAAAAATTTCTTCCCCCAGATATTCGATCATCGTGGGCACAGTATTTACCCGTGTTCCACATTCCTGACAAATCGGGGTTGTCTGTGGATTCATATTGTTCCAACCAGTTAATTGTGGTGGGTGGCGGAAAATTGTACCTCAACCGGGTTAATTGATACAGACTTTTTTCATATTGGAAAAGTCATTGAGAACCGCTCCGGCTCCCTTGACAATACTGAGGAGGGGCTCTTCGGGAATAAAAACTTTTAGGGTAGTTTTTTCTTCGATCATTTTATCTAGTCCGCGGATGAGGGCACCACCTCCGGTGAGGTATATGCCATTGGAGTGAATATCAGAAGAAAGTTCCGGTGGAATTTTTTCCAGGGCGCGCATGATGACAGCGATGATTTTCGTCAGTGGTTCTTTCTGTGCTTCACGGATTTCCTCATCGCTTATGGTGATAGACATGGGGACGCCGGTTTTAACATTCAATCCTTTAACTTCAGTAGTCAGGGTCCCCGATTGCGGAAACGCACTGCCGATTTGCATTTTGGCGCGTTCGCCTTCAAATACGCCGATATTTAGATGGTGCTGAAGCCGCATGTAGCGGACGATGGATTCATCAATTTCGTCTCCGGCAACGCGCACGGAATCTCCATAAGCGATGGCGGACAGGGAAATGACTGCTACATCGGTAGTGCCGCCGCCAATGTCGATAATCATGTTTCCTTCAGGCCGGTGTACGGGAATGCCAACGCCGATTGCGGCGGCCATAGGTTCCTCCACCAGATGGACTTCCCGGATTCCCGCCATGATGGAAGCGTCGATCACTGCTTTTTTTTCCACTTGGGTAATGCAGGTCGGTACCCCGATAACCATGCGGGGTTTAAAGAATCGGTATTGGTTCAGCACTTTTTTTAGAAAATACTGAATCATCCGGTTGGTCACATCAAAGTCGGCGATGACTCCGTCTTTAATAGGGCGGATGGTGTTGACCCGGGAATGGGTCCGGCCACACATTTTTTTTGCTTCTAGTCCAACCGCTTCAATTGAGTTGTCATCCACGCCTATTGCGACAACGGATGGTTCGTTCAGCACAATCCCCTTTTCGGTAATGTAAATCAGGGTGTTTGCCGTTCCCAAATCCATAGCCAGATCGGTAGAGAACCCGCTGAAAATACTGTTGAATGATTTTCCTATCATGCCATCACTTTCGTTTTCTGGGCTAACTGGATGCGTGATTGGTTAATGAGGCTGAACAGTTCTTTCCCATCCCTGGGATAGACAGAAAGTCCCCATTGAGTTTGGGCCTCCATGGAAGCTCCGTTGATATTAAGCGGATTGTGTTCAAGCAGATGTTTGAGTTTTGATATCAAGTTTTCCACATCTTTTTGGCCTCGATTCATAAGCATGACCAGAAAATAGGTTTCCGACAAGCGGAAAACAAATTTGGGAGATGGGATCAATTTTGAGAATAGGGCCATTAATTGTTTAAGGTAGGTGTCGCCTCGGTCTACACCGTGGATTTCATAAAGTTCCGTAAGGTTGGTGATTTGGAAAGTGAGAAAAAATACGGTACGGTTGGGCTGAAACACTTCTTCCGATACCGCAAGATTATGTTCCGTCAAAAACCGGTGATTGGGAACCCCGGTGACAGGGTCCAAGTTTTTGTCATAGACCCAGCGGTCTTTAGTATCTGTGCAGAACAGGGCGGAAGCGGCGGCGGAAACAACCAGTGCCAGTTTGTCCAGATCGGTTTGGGTCACTCCATCGGGTTCTGAGGAACCGACCATAAGGACTCCGTAAAGGGTGTCGTTGAGTTGAATGGGCAGAGTAGCAACGCATTGCAGGTCTTCAGATTTTTCCTCCTCGGAAAACACAACCGTTTTCCGGCCTTCATGAATCTGCATAAGAAGGGGCGACCTGTTTTTTGCACAGGAACCCACCAGCCCCTTGCCAAAAAACACCCTGATTTCAGAAACGTCATGAGCAAAACCTCTATGGCCGATAATTCGTCCTTCCTGCTGGTTTTCTTCGAACCAAACTGTGGCGATGGCAGTGCAGGGAATCAGAGATGAGGGGATCTGCGTCAGCCGGTCGGCAACGGATGACCGGTCAGGTGATTCTGCGAGAAACCGGCAGTAGGAATTGATCTCCTGCAAAAACGGCTGGGGAGATAGTTTTTCAGAATTGTCTGGGTTCTCGGGTTGTAGGTTCCATGCAATCTGTAGGGCAAATTCAGTCAGTATTTTCTGCAGTTTGATGGAGAACTGGTACCGTTTCTTGGAATCTACTACCAGAACTGCTACCTGATTCCCATAAATTACAGGAAGGGCAATAAAATTTTTCAGTTCCTCATTTTTCTTGTAGAGGCCGAGAAAACGTGTGTTCTGGTCAAAATTTTCAATCAACTGAGATTTGCGGGTTTGTGCGGCCACACCTATGGGGCCTTTGCCAACAGGGATTTTTGCCCTCGGGTTCAAATTGTTGCTGAGGGAAAAATATTCGCGCATGGCTAAGGTTTCCCCTCCAGGCTCCATCGTAAACAGGGCCACGGTGTAGGCGCCGGCAACATTTCCGATCAGTTCAATGAGATGCCCCAAAATGGGCTTGGCTGGAGTCATAATCTCTGCTTTACAGGCTTTGGCTATTTGCCTCTTTTCCTCAGCATATCCTTATAATCTTTTACCGCCTCTTTGCTGACCGCAATGGCGACGACTTCGTATTCCGGGATTGTGCCGGATTTTATTTCCTGGACCCGCACAGCCTGGCAATCGATTATTTTTTTCTCTCCGGTCGAGGGCACTCTAAAAGAAACACGTAAAATATCCCCTTCGATGACGGTCCCTTTTATGGAAAAAACCAAACCGTTGACCGACATTTCCAGAATGATGATTTTGTGAAGTGTGAAAAAGAACTCTTTTTCCCGTTCAATTTCCACGTTCCCGGCAATTTTGACCTTGGCCCTTTTGCCTTGCCTTTTTCCGAGATCGTCATCATATTTTGATTGGATCAACGCATCAAGGTTTTTCCGAATCTTAAGAAGGTCTTCCGTCGGCAGGCTCTCGAGAGAAGCCATGATTTTTTCTATCATGGTGAAGCAATCGGGGAGAATCCAGGAAACAAAAACATTTGAGAAGAGGCCGAAAATCCTATTTTCGGACTCAAAAATGCATCTTATAGTGAGGGGGGATGGCTGTCAATCATTTTAAAATCAATCTGTTCAATATTTTGCATGCGAAATACCGGAAAACAAAATCGCTTGACAGGCATGATGCCCGTTTATATACTCCCATCCTCATTATTGGAAAGAAGAAACCCTTCTTGATATTGAAGTGAGGGCAGAGAACCTCTGCGGGTAATAAGCCATGTTTTTTTGGCCAGCAAAGAGTTGTTTCGGCTCAACGAGTCTATACACGTTGGACCCATGCCGAATGGGCGGGTAGCTCAGCTGGGAGAGCACCGGCCTTACAAGCCGGGGGTCACAGGTTCGAGCCCTGTTCCGCCTACCATTTACCAGACGACCGCGGGGTCGTAGTTCAGTTGGTTAGAACGCCGGCCTGTCACGCCGGAGGTCGCGAGTTCGAGTCTCGTCGACCCCGCCACTAATAGCAGGGGCTTGAGGCGCATTGCGCTTCAAGCCCTTTGTTGTTTGTCTTTCCAGTCCCATAATAGTCCCACTTTTTGCAGGAAATCAGGCCCTTGAGGGCAGGGTGGCCTCTCCCAATACTTTTCTTTTTTTGGTGTGGAACTGTCCCTGCGCAGAGACTTTAGGGTTGATGGAGGTTGCTGTTTGGTCTTTGATGTTTATTTTCCAAGTGGACATCCCTCATACCATTTATTGACCAGCCTTTCTGTCACCTGCGGGGCTTCTTCGAGGTCCTACTCTTTGGCTACCCTTGCGATTTTCGTTTTCAACACTTAAATTTGTCTTCCTTCTGTCTTCACCTTTTTCACCTGCCTCTTCTCTTCTGTCGCGTCCTCTTTTTACCTGTCCCATTTATTCTCCTCCTTCACACCATTTATGAGTTTTCTTCCCGCCTTTATTCTTTTCTATGCTCCTCCATCCACTCCCTTGCCTGTTTCTAAGGTTCGGCGATTCTGGCTCCAAAGGATTATTTGCTAATATTTTCATCCCGCACCGACTCCACATATTTTTCCATCGACTCCAAAAACTTTGTCACCCTTACCATCGAGTTAATATCTGTTAGATATTTCCTTCGGGCACGGTCTTTGTTCCCTGCCTTCCTCGGGTACTTCTCCCAAGCCTCTTCAAAATATTTATCCCAACGTGTATATAGGGTTTCTTCCTTAGAAGAAGAAAAGCTATCTTTTCTAAAACATTCCCCGCCTAATTTCATATCCTCTGACTCGTGTTTTTCCTCATGGCTATTCCCGTCCATTTTTTCCATCGCTCCTTAATTACAGTTGAAACATCTTTTCCTGACATTTCCCGATTGAATATACCGGAACCCCTTTCGAGGCCCCGGCCTTAATATCCCGGCTATTTTTACTCCTTCTTTTTGGTTTCCCTATTAGAAGGGGTCTGGTCACCAGGACTCCGGCATACACAAAAAAGTTACCGGGAAATTTCATGCTGTGGGCTTCGGTATAAGGCAGGACTCCTTGAAGCAACTGCTGGGCCATATACGCATATTCCCCTTCATCACGTTCAAGGGGCAAGCCCAAAAGCCGGAGCCGGACCCAAACGACCACTCCCAGGAAAAGCCCAGCCATTAATAGGAGACAGGTCTCTTGGGATTTTATTCTGAGTTGCATGGGCCTTTTCTTTTGGTGCTCCTGGAGAAATTCATTTGCAGAACGGGGAAGAGGCTTGGGAAGAACTTGTATAGCGGGCCGTTTCTTCCATAACGTAAGGGGAAAAAGGTTCAATGAAATGTAAATAGGTTGACGGCAATCAGATATTCGAACTGTAGGCCAAAAACCTGCTCTTTGGCTGGCAAGTATGGAAGGATTTAACAATTGCTGTCCGGATGTATAAAAGATAAACCTGGGTGGCGTAGACCAATTTATGGCTCTTGGTTCCTCCTTCTTTCATGCAAGGAGTCTCTTCGCATTTCTGACCGGCGAGGAGTCTGGCGTTTGTCGGGGTTGATGGTCAATGAGGTTTTTCTCCGACCCTCCTGCCTTCGGCCAAGGGCCAATCTTCTTTCCTCTTTGCGCTTATCTCCCTCCAAAGTATCCAGAAACAAAATTTCGGCCAGTTGGGGATAGTTTTCTTTATCGGCAATGATAGCCTTTGTCCTAGAGGGAGCATTATCACCGATGGATTTTGCCAAGGGACTGGAGTCATCAAGGGTTTTTCGAAATTCTTTTAGCAATTGATTCAAGGCAGACTTGAATTTCCCCTCTTCCTGCAAATCCCTGCCATGAGACCAAAATTGCGCTATATGCTCTTCTTCCATTTTTAATACCTTCTCTAACCCCAACTGGTTTTTCCAATGGTATACGTATATCTAGTTAAATTTTCCCATTTTTCCCTCCTGAAAAATGCGGTTTTTTAGAAATATCTATTTTTTTATTTGGTTCCCCAATATCATAAAATGCTGCCCAAATTACAGAAAATTTAGATACTTCATAAAAAAACAATTGGTTACATAAATCCATCCGCGATGGGGCCCAAACAATCAATAGGCGGAGTTTTGGTAGTTCAGTCAGAAAATATAAATTTAAGCTAAATAAGTTGGGTTCTGACAGACTCTATGCTATTATTGCCACAGAGAAGGGTTGGCAGATTGATGATTGTTTTTTTGTTGAAGACCATCTGGATGAAATCGGATTGCAAAGTTATGGGTTTTATTGACTCAACCGTCTAAGTACAAGCTTGGATGGTTTTTTTTGCACCGAACTAGGCCAAAATGCTGACCTTAATTTAAATTTGGGAAGCCCTAATTTCCGGTTCAGAAAAAAGGTTCCCGCTAATTTGCAGGAGAGTATCTAGCATGGCTCAAGGAAAAGTAAAGTGGTTTAACGAAAGTAAAGGTTATGGTTTTATCGAATCCGATGATGGGGAAGATTGTTTTGTTCATTTTTCAGAAATTCAAAGCGATGGTTTCAAAACTCTCCACGAAGGCCAAGCCGTGGAATTTGAAAAGACTATGGGTCAAAAAGGACCCCAAGCCTCAAAAGTTATTCCTAAATAAAACAATTTCAATTATCTTTTTCCGGCAGAGTTTTCACTCTGCCGGTTTAGCTTGACCACTAACCATTGCGTACACGACCTATTCAAATGAGGGCAATTAATGCATGAAGTAAAAGTTTATGATAGTTCAGGAAAGTTGAAAAAAATAATTTCTGTTAAAACCCTAACCAAAAGATCTGACCAGCAAATCAATTCTCCCTCCTTATATATCAAGAAGGGACGTAAGGCAAAACCTTCAGTCAAAGTATTAGACAAGGACCTCAAGTCCGTTCAAGCACAATAACTCCTGCGGTTTGGGGCTCCTTTTGCATAGATTCCCAGTATGCGAAAAAGCCCCGGCACTGTTTTATCCCGCTTTATCCAGAACGCCTCCCTTTCAATCCGCTCCTTAATTCTTCAGGGGTTTTCAACTAACCTTTGGGCTCATAGTAATCCAAACCGGCATGGTCAATCACCTTCTCGCCCATTAAAATCCTCAGGGTATTCCGCAATTTATCATCCTGGTCAAACAATGAATTGACGGGTTTCAGGTCAGGTCTGCATTTTGGGGATTTAAAATAAAAAGAAAGCCATTCTTGAATACCTCGCATTTTCGCTCGATTAGCCAGATCAAGGAATAAGACCAAATCCAAAACCACCGGTGCCGCAAGAATGGAATCTCGGCAGAGAAAATTGATCTTCAACTGCATTTTCTGGCCCATCCACCCCTTAATATCGATATTATCCCAGCCCTCTTTAGCGTCTCCTCTTGGCGGGTAATATTCGATTCGGATTTTGTGATAATAATCACCGTAAAGTTCTGGATAAAGTTCGTCCTGAAGAATACTTTCGAGAACCGACCCTTTACTCACCTCCTTAGAACGGAAAGAATCGGGATCATCTAAAACTTCTCCATCGCGGTTACCAAGAATATTGCATGAAAACCATCCATCCAAGCCCAACATCCGTGCTTTGAGTCCTGGAGCTATTATGGTTTTTATCAAGGTTTGGCCTGTTTTAAAATCTTTCCCAGCAATAGGCACACCATTTTTCAGGGCTAATTCTACCATCGCTGGGGTATCAACAGTCTGGTTTGGAGAACCATTGGCAAAAGGAACACCCATTTTGATCGCCGCATATGCATAAATCATAGAGGGAGGAATAAAAGCCAGGTTTTCTTTTAGTGCATTTTCAAACCGTTCAACGGTCTGAAAAGCTTCATGGTCCATATTGTCCTGATAGACTTCCGTAGAACCACACCAGCACATGACTAGCCGTTCCAAGTCCTGCTCTTTTTTAAAATTTTCAATGTCCCGCATCAACATTTCCGCCAATTGCATTTTATTGGCAGCTTTTTTTACATTAGGTCCGGAAAGGTTTTTTACGAAAGCCGCATCAAACACTGCTGGCCAAGGCTTGATTTCTTCTAATTGTTTACGAATGGGTTCCAGTTCCTGTTTATCTATCACCCTACAGGTCAAAGCTGCTTGGTAACAATTGTCGTTATAAATATCCCAACCACCAAAAACCAGATCCTTGAGGGACGAAAGGGAAACAAAATCCTTAATAAAAGGGTATCGCGGGTTATCCCTTTTCCCCAGCCGAATGCGTGACATCTGGGTGACCGAGCCGATGGGTTTGCTATAACCGGCATTGACTAATAGTACTCCTGCGATCAGCGTAGAGCTTACCGCTCCCATACCCGGAAGCAGGACCCCTAATTTGCCCTTGGCCGGATCAATTTTTCTAGCCATACCAGAATATTTATCTGTACTTTCGTTCATAATTTAATTGACCTTAAAAAGAGAGATGCTTCCATCAATAATTTTATTTGTTAAAATAATTTATAAGATAAGCAAGTACGAAGAGTAAGTCGAATTACAGAGTTTTATATTACAATACTAATTGTTTTAATTTAGAACAAGGGCAGATTTATTGATGTAGCATATCTCACTTAATTTAGGTCTACAAGCTAACTATTCCCATAAGATGTGGCTGATATAATTCAGCAACCCAAATTTTTGATGACAATAAACTCAATCCAACCCCATTCTGAGTCCACGGAAAGAAACTCTAGCGGAGTTCTTTTTCTTAAAAAACCCGCGGCAACCGAAAACCTTATCGAATGGTATTCTTCCAAAATTGCCGGAGTTCCCTTTGCCCTCAGAAACCTTCTCACATTTCAAAGAGTTAATATTAGGAGCTTGGCTGTCTTCATGGAAGACTCTCAAGGAGATTTGGAAAAGTTATCCGATAAAATTTTAAAAGATTCGCGAATATCTCAAAATATTGTTTGGATAGGCAATATTCTTCAATTAAACGAATGGATCCAAAACAACCCCAACCAAGTCTATATTTTCAACGGCTCCGTTCTCCATGACAAAAATAAGCTGAACAGGCTTATCAATGCACTCCCTCAAAATGAAAAAGAAACCCTGGAAACTTTTCCCGTAAATCTGGAAAATCTGGAAAATCTTTTATTAAATGCTCAAAATGACCTGGTAATTTCGCCCACAACCAAATCCTCAGAAAAACCACAAACGGGTTTACCCATTTACGTTCAAGGTTCAAAAGAAGCAGAGATACAAAAACGGGAGGATTTCAAAACCCTCCATGAGGGACAGCTAAAAGGGTCTGGCCTCAATCACGACAGCCCTATTACCCGTATATTTTCCAGACCCGTATCGCGCTTATTGACGCGCATGTTCTTAAAAATACCAATAAGCCCCAATCAGATTACCCTTATCAGTTTCTCTTTGGGCTTGCTGTCCGCATTTTTTTTCATTCAGGGTTCCTATTCAACCAGTGTATTCGCAGCACTGTTTCTGGTTTTATCAACCTGGGTAGATGGTGCCGATGGGGAAATAGCCCGCCTGAAATTCATGGAAACTGATATTGGAAAAAAACTGGATATCTATTGCGACAACATCATTCACTTTTTTGTTTTCATCGCTATCGGATTCGGAATTTATGAAAAAACCAGTGAAAGCATTTATTTATACCTTGGTGGGCTGGCAGGACTGGGAGGGTTGATAGCTTTTTTGCTATTGAGCCCGGTACTTCTGGAGAAAAGATCGGCCGCAAAGCAGTTGCACCATGCCATCGAACCCAATCTGGCCGAAAAATTCGCCAACAGGGATTTTATTCATTTTCTTTTGCTAGTTTCCCTGATCGACCAACTGGAAATTTTTATTATCGTCGCAGCGGCAGGGGCTAATTTATTTGCAGGATTTTTAGTATATTCCAAGCTTCTTAAATTGAGAACGCCTTAAAAAACTTACCTTGTCTTTAAAATTTTACTTACTTGGCACAATTTTTAGCCAGATTCGATAAATATTTTTCGGCTTGTTTAAAGTTTTCGGGGTCATCAATGTCACACCAGAACAGCCCGTTTATCGGCATCACATTTGCGTACCCGTCTTGAGCCAAAAAACGAACCCCACCTGAAAGGGAATCATCTCCCAATTCATCTGAGGATTTTTCAATAGCCTCAAACAACCCAGGATCGCAAAGAAAAATTCCTGTATCAAAACAATTGTATGGCTCTATTCCTTTCCCAATTTTTTGAATCTTATTTCTTTCAGCAAAAACCCTTGTTACATCGCCCATATCAACAAAGGGATTTTCTAAATCTTCGTCCACAGCCAGCAAGAGTCCTTTGTTTCTAGGAGAATGACGGATCAACTGGCGCGCTATTTCAGGATCAAATATATGGTCGCCCATCAATAGGAGAAAGGGTTCGTTCAGATACGGCCGCGCTTTGAGAACTGAAATGCCATTTGCTCGCTCCCATTCCTCATTTTCAATCATTGTTATGGGAACTTTTTTAGATCTGCTCACTTCTTCCAAATGTGAACGGATACTTGCTCCCTGATAACCAATGACAACGTAAAAATCATCTACATTGGCTTCCAAGGCAGAATTGATCACTCTTTCAATAAGAGGAATATTTTTAAGCGGAACCAGCGGTTTAGCTTCGGCAAGAGGTCTCAATCGACTGCCCTGCCCAGCTGCAATGATTAAACATTTCATAATAAACTAAAGATCGCCTGAGATAAGGATGGTAAAAACATTTATTCCTGACAAAAAGTAAACTCAATAAAGCATCCGGCATTTTTACACATAGATACTGTCTCTCCAACCATTTGTTATTTCTGAACCTAACTATATAGAATCATTGTTTATTTCATTTTGAGCGGCTTTTATCAGATCTGATGGTTTCGTGGAATATTGCCATCCAATGGCAAAACCCAGAATTAACCATACAATTTCCCGCACCCGCCTCATCAGTGCTGTAGCCACCCCCAAAGCAGGTTGCCCGGTAATAGCTCCAGTTGCCAGCAAAAAGGCAGCTTCCTGGGTACCCAATGTTGCTGGTATAAAAAATGTTCCTGCTCGGACCAGCTCTACCAATGTTTCCAGGACTATTGACTCCGAAAACGATATAGGATGTCCAAGGAAATATAAAATAACGTAAACTTCCACAGCACCCAAATACCAATTCAAAAGGTTTAATCCCAGAGCGCCGAAGAATTGAGAACGTTGTCTTGTGTAAAACCGAACCAGTCGCTCATCAAAATCTTGAAGATGGCTGAGAAACTTCTCTAATCGACGTCCCAGGGGCCGTTGACTGATCCAGCCACCCGCGATAGAAGTAATTTTCAGTCGCTGAATAATATAAAATGCAAAAATTCCAATAGTAAGTACGCTTAAGCTAATCGTGGAAAAGATATAAAAACTTTGTGGGAGGTTCGAATCAAAAAGAATGAACAAAACGCCTGATGCCATAAAAAGAACCATGGAAATAAGATGCGTTGATTCAATAAGAATGATTGAAGCGGCACCTTCCTTATAACTGATACCGTAATGACTTTTCAGGATGAAACCTTTGATAGGAGCCCCACCAAAGGCGCTGAATGGCAGCATCTTGCCAAATGCTGCCCCTACCATTCGCACTTTCCAGAGGTTATAAAGCCAGTGAAAATTGACTTTCGTACTTGGTAAAGTGAACTGCCAGGCTACCGTATCAACCATGAAGGCAACCCCATAAATAGCCAGGACAAAAAAGATGCCCCAGCCAGTTTCAACTAGCTTCAACCATAACAAATTGAGATCTGTCTGCGACAAAACATAAACCAGCAGGCTGATTCCCACCAGCAGATATAGAATTCTTATTGGCTTCACTCTATTATCAGATCCTATCTAAATTTTCCACCGGCGGGCACTCCTTGTGAACTGAAGGCACCAATAAATCTGTGCACCTATTGCCGCAGGAGGGAGAAGATACCAGAGCACCCCTCCCAGGCTAAGAAACAGGACGATAAAACAAAAATCGCTACGAATGACACGGGCATTCAGAACAAATCGATCCATTTTGGTATCATCGTCTTTGGGCGAAGAATCCTCATGCGTCAACTGGCTTGCGTGGCGTTTGGTTTTGTTCTGATAAAGCTCCAGGGCATAATTCACACTGCCGCCAAAACCCGCCGCAATACCTGCCCAAAGCCACCACGGCTGCCCCGTAGCAGATGTGGCCCCCCATCCAAGACCTATAAAGAAAACGGTGTGCACAAGCCAGTCTACAAACGTGTCGTAGCGCATTCCAAAAATACTGCGCATATCTTTGAGTCGGGCTATTTCCCCGTCGCAATTATCGAGGACATAACAGATCAAAAATAATAATGCCCCTGTGAGTATGGAAAAATAATCTCCCTTCAGGCAGGCGACACCTGCTGCCAAACCAAAACCCAAAGACATGGTTGTTATTTGGTTTGGCGTAATCGAAGTCTTCATCAAAAGCAATGATATTCGGTAAGACAAATGTCTGATGAAGGGCTGAAGGTTCCTAGGAGGTTCCAGCCTTTTTCCTGCTTCGGTTTGAAATGTCTTTTCGGGAATAATAATATTTTTCCGGGTTGGATAATCTATGGAAGAGGAATTTTTAAAATCGTCGCCTACTCGACTAAATTATTAAATACAAACCTTACTTTGGGCCTACACCAAATGCAATTAAATTTACCATTCCCTAATTCAGCAAGCCATTTGTGTCCATTTACTACTTAAATTTTTATATCTTTGTATCTTTTTTAATTTTATTGGGAACGGGCCTTTGAAATTGCTACAATTAACTTATGCCCTTGAAAATTGCCTTAGTGAATATGCCCTTTGGGTTTCATATATATCCTTCCATCCAGTTGGGGACGCTCTCGACCTTGCTGAAAACCCATGGTTGTGAGGTAAAAAGCCATTACCTGAACCTTCATTTTGCGCATCAACTAGGCCTGCCAATATACAACCAACTCTGTGAAAAAAGGTTCCTGATTGGCGAATGGCTATTTTCGCATGCCCTATTTGGGGACAATGCCAGGAATCAGGACTATATGAACCATTTTTCTCCGCATATTGATGATGTTTGCCGTTCCATTGAGCGTCCAAAGGAATATTTGGTCGATGTAAAAACCAAAATGGTTCCCGAATTTCTTCAATGGTCCCGGGATGCCTGCGACTGGGGAGCCTTTGATGTAATAGGCTTTTCCTCGACATTCAACCAAAACGTCGCCAGCCTGACCCTTGCTAAATTGATCAAGGAAAAATATCCACATGTAAAAATCCTGTTTGGCGGGGCCAATTTTGAATCCGATATGGGATTGGAATATTTTCGCGTATTCCCATGGATTGATTATGTTGTACCTGGAGAAGCGGAAGACGTATTGCCACAATTGGTCAAATATCTCGAACAGGGCGGGCCCGTTCCCCGGGGCGTGGTTCACCGCTGTGACGGGGAAGTACTGTATGAGGAGCCCGAGGTTATGTTCGGTAACTTTCAGGATTACGCGGCTCCTGATTATGATGATTTTTTTGACCAGTTGCGGGAAATCGATCCTCAATCTTCTCTACTGGAAAACCCGGTAATACTTTATGAAACGGCCCGGGGTTGCTGGTGGGGGGAGAAACATCACTGTACTTTTTGTGGCTTGAACGCCAGCACCATGAAGTTCCGGGCCAAGTCTATCAAGCAAGTTCACACCGACCTCGCACAGCTTTCAAAAAAATACGATTCCTTTCGTTTCCGGCTGGTCGACAACATCCTGGAAATGAAATATATCGATGGTGTTTTTGGTGAGCTAGCTGAAAACAACTATGACCTGCATTTTTTTATAGAAGTAAAAAGCAACCTGACCAAAAAACAAATCAAGACTCTGGCACAGGGCGGAGCAAAAGTGATTCAGCCGGGAATCGAGAGTTTCAGCCTGAATCAATTATTGGAAATGGATAAGGGCGTCCGGCCCATGCAGAATATTCTCTGCATGAAATGGGCCATGTATTATGGCATTGAGATCAACTGGAATATTTTGATCGGGTTTCCCGGCGAGACCGATGACGATTATCGACAGCAAATTGACTTGATCAAATTACTATTCCACCTGCCGCCGCCCGAGTGTGTCGGCAACCTTTGGCTCGAAAGGTTCAGCCCCTATTTCAAACGACCGGAAGAATACGGAATAAAAATAACCGCACCGGGGGAAGCCTACCCCTATGTTTATGACCATCCTGATGTCGATTTTTTAAAAATCGCTTATGATTTTGAATTTGAAACCAGCAACCGAGTTGATCCGCAACTGAAGCAGGAATTATTTCAAATAGCTGAAGAATGGAAACAAAGGCACCAGTCGGAACAGTTACCTTTCCTGATTTTTACCAAGTCCATGGATTTCGTGACCGTTTATGACGATAGGTCGCTGGAGTCCGTCAAAACAAGGTTGGAAGGACCACATGCTTGGGCATTCATTTTCTGTAACGAAGCACCCAAATCTCTGGAACAAATTCAGAAACATCTCCGGGAAAAAATTGGGCAAGAACCAAAAGATGGTCTGACAGAAAATACCATTACATTTCTTGAGGAAAAAGGCCTCCTTTATGGAGAGCGCGGCAAATACCTGAACCTGGCACTTCCGCATAACTCAAATCTTTAAATACCAAGGCCATGAAAAAACCCGGATCAAAAGGCGAGCATAACCTGCAAAAAGAATTCCAAACCGAAAAACGTGCTTTAGCCTTTTACCAGAACCAATTGCTCAATCACCTCAATCCGGAAATGTGCCGGTTTATTATGGGACAGGAATTTGTTTTTATTTCCACTGCTGACGCAAATGGAGAGTGCGATGCCTCATTCCGCGCAGGCCATGCCGGTTTCGTGGAAGTTCTGGACGAAAAAACCCTTATCTTTCCCGAATACCGGGGCAACGGAATTCTGGCGAGCATGGGGAACATCTCAGAAAACCCGCATATAGGAATGGTTTTTATTGATTTCTACCAAAGCTCGATTGGACTTCATGTGAACGGGAAAGCAGAAATCTTTTCCAACGAGGATCTGGAATCCGATCCAGCTCCGTCAGGAAAAATAAAGATGGCGCTTAAAACGTCCGGCCCACGGAAACCCATCTCATGGATAAAGGTTCAAGTGGAGGAGGCGTATATCCACTGCTCCAAGCATATCCCCCTCATGCAAAAACTGGATAAAACCATTCATTGGGGAACCGATGACGAAAAACTAAAAGGCGGCGATTTTTTCAATGCCAAAAACTGCTATCGCGATCCCTCAACATGATTGGACGAGACGGAAGGAAATGCCGCTTTAGGGTGGGACTATCTTCAGGCGTCTGGCCTTAAAGAAAGGCAGACAGGGCGGTGTAGTATTGATCTTTAATATCCTCTTCAAACTTTTCAATCGGTAACTCAGCAAACCCAAATTCTTGGAGAATTTTCGATTTGACCGGATTGGCAACCACCTCACCGCTGGTTCCGAGTTTCATTTCATCGACCATACTATCGGCCAAATGGATGATTTTGGTAATCAAAGGATGGTCTTTCGCTTTTCCAGGTCGGTGATGATAATACACCGGTTCATAGAGTAATGAGCAGACCCCAGCCTTTCAGCAATCCCCCACCGATTTTGGCATGGCTGGCGCCAAATATTTCCCGCTCGACATCGAATAAATTTTCTTTTTTATTTTTGCAACGCGCTAATACTTTTTCCGCCTCATCCGGAAATTTTTTATAAATAATAAGACTTCCAATATCATGAAGCATCCCTGCTAGATAATAACTTTCCAGATGGCGCTCCCCATTCCAGCTGGCAATAATCTTCGCCGTTACCCCGCAGGCAATCGAG
>Ga0310122_10000783_pt1 | contig 20219 bp, 32 predicted proteins | sample CB6_Bottom_1051__FD_203503 | JGI IMG/M metagenome (GOLD analysis project Ga0310122, IMG submission 203503) | Marine microbial communities from Western Arctic Ocean, Canada - CB6_Bottom_1051 | ecosystem: Environmental > Aquatic > Marine > Oceanic | place: Canada: Western Arctic Ocean | collected...
GTTCCACGGGGAGAAGCCATAGGTATCTTTCCCCCCCCTCCCCAGGCACCCCATCCACCTCAAGCACGATGCTCTGCTCTGGTCTTCTTGGTGTGACAGCCGTGGCACAGGCCCTGTCCATTATCTAGGCTCCAGTTTCCCGCATAAGGATCTCGAGGGTCTAGTGGCTCCATGTGATCGGCTACCGTAGCCACACGGTTTCCGCACATCTGACAGATCGGATGACGAGCGAGCACAAGCGTTCGCCACCGCCGGTGTCGAGCGTCGTACCCCCGTTGTGCTGATGTGCCGCGCTCCCGAATGTCATCCTCAGATGTCCGCCGAGTGTGCTCGTCGCAGTACCGTTGTCGACTGACACGACGACACCCAGCGTAGCCACACGGCGTTTCGACTCTTCGTGGCATACGCTCATGGGGTCACAGGTGGCTGCGGCATGAACAACAGTCTAGCCCGTCGCTGGGCATGAACAACAGTCTAGCCCATGACTTACTCCTTCCGTTGCCTTCAATCTTTCACACTTGAGCCTTGTGGGTCAACCCGGGGGGCGTTGCCCCCACCCGCCCTAAACGCTCCGCCCCTTGTCTAACGAGACAGCCACTCACGCCGACGAGGCGCTTCCCGCTCTCCTGACAGCGATGCCCTCCGCCCTGGTGGGTTGGCGCTCACGTTCCAGTCCCACGTCGGCCATGAGTCAATGATATCCCCTAGCATGGCGTGAAGGGCTTCCTCACTCAGTCTCCTCCCTAGCGTGTCGAACCTGAGTGGATCATCCAGTGGCAACCCCATCACGGCTCTGGCCACTCGTCTAGCTCGTCGGGCAAGCCCTGTCTCTGGGAGAGGTCGCGGTACGAATTGAGGACTGGAATATCTCCCACCTTGCCGTGCCTGTTCTTCTCCACCTGAATAAAAGTTCGAGCGCACTGGTTGGCATCGTCTCGTTCGTAGGCATGGTGCGAGAGCAAGAGGACAATATCTGAACACTGCTCGATTATGGCTCCGCCCCACAATCCAGTCATGCGAGGACGGGTGCGGAACTCGGATGACGTGGTGCGATTGAATTGAGAGAGCACCAGACAGACGATGCCATTGTTCGCCGCATAGGTTCGTAGATCGGTCGTGACCTCACTGATCGCTCGCATGATGTCCTGCTCCGAGCCTACGCTCGTAAGCTGGAGGTAGTCGAGGATCACATAGGTCGCGCCTTTTTCCTCCACTGCCTGACGGATGAAGGCGACCACATCCTCATAGCGCCCACTGATCTCGTCTGGGAAGTAGAGCCCCGGCAACTCCTCCGACGACCTCTGGGCTTCAGTCCAGATCCTGTCATCGAACGAGCCACGCTCCAAGCCGACCACTGGCATCTTGCTGACGATTGAGAAGTACCTAGCCGCGATAGCTTCAGCCGACATCTCGAGTGAGCAGTAGGCCACGCTCTCGCCTGCCCGCAGAGCCGCGCAACAGAAGTTCAAGGCCGTGATGGTCTTGCCGTGGCCTGTCAGGCCAGCCAGGGTGATGAAGAAGCCACGACCGAAGCCAGCAGGGTTGATGAGCGCGTCGAGGGCCGGGAGGTGAGACGGCACCGAGTCAGGCTCCCGGCGCTGAAGGAGCGCGAACTCCTCTTGAAAGGCGAGCGAGTTGACGTTGATCATGGTAGCCTCACGAGGAACCCCGGCGTCTTGGGGCCGTGCCAACCGCAGAGTCGGTTGAACTCAAGGTACTCAAGAGCCTCCTCGTAGCTGTCGCACCACTCGTCCATGAGTTGCCGAAGGACCTTCTCCTTGTCGTACAAGATGATCGGCTCCATGCCGCACCGCTCCAGAACCCCGATGACACAATCGTCGTAGCCTGTCACCATCAAGGCATCATCAGCGCCCATGTCCCGTAGCCGATCCGTTAGTGCGCAGCCTCTCACGACATCACCTTCATCAGTGCGCTGCCCGTGATGACGTTGCGCTTCAGCGCACCGGGAACCTCGTGGGCCTCCTCCCACCGCTGGTCCCTGATGTATCGGAACAGGTGGACGCCGTGGAAGTCTGGCGTGAGCGACGCCACGTAACCTCTGAGCGCCTTCACTAGCTCCTCCTGTGTGATGACCTCGGGCACCGCCGCCCGCCACTCCTCGAACGCTTTCGCCTTCGGCCCACGTCGGTGAGTTTTCCAAACAACCAAAAACTCAGACGGATACACCCGTCGCTTGCGACGTGTTTGTTTTTTCTCTGTCTCTGTCTCTGTCTCTGGTGCATCATCTTGATATCGCGCTGATATCACGTTGATATCATCATCCGACGATATATCTATAAAACCCTGCACCGCTACCGCTTGGAGAAGCGGCCAAACTTCAGCAGCCGTCCGATGTAGCCGAAAGGCGATGTCTTCAATATCACCAGTGATGATGCCTTCGACGTGTTGCTCTGACGCGAGCAACCAACACTCCACCAATAGTTTTGCACACTCAGGTGGCAAGTCGTGCCATTGGCGGTCATCAAGTAATTCACGATAGAGCTTGATCCACGGAGGGCGGCGATCCTTGAAGTGCTGAAAGCGCGTGTAGTTCTTGATGGTGATCTTCATGGCGTCTCTCCTTCCGAAGGTATGAAACACGTCTCCATCAGCCGCCGCCCGATCCACTCCGCTACGTTCACGGTCACCGCGTTGCCCATCATCCGGTAGCGCGGACCGTCAGCGAGTGCCTTATGGTTGTCCTCGTTCGTGATGCCCTTAGCTGTCCACCCATCGGGGAAGCCTTGTAGGCGCTCGCACTCGACGGGTGTTAGTCTGCGGGGTGTGGGGCCTGACACCCCGACATACGCCGTCCCATGCGTCCCCATCGTCGGTGTAAGCTCGAAACCTGTCTTGGTCGTGTTGTTGCCGTTGAACGCAATCGCGGCACGACCCTCCACCCGCAGCGGGTGGTGTGTCCCGTCTTGGTGTGTCCCGTCTTGGTGTACGCTCTCTGATGTGAACGCTACGGGCTGGAGCGGAAACGCACCGGACGTGTCTAGGTCGTTTCTCCACCCGCGCTCGCCAGCAGCGCCACCGCCAAGGCTTCCGGCAACTTCTTCCCGCGCCTCTCTGCTCGGCGCAGGATGCCCGCGCAAGCCTTCGCCGAGAGCAAGTATTTCTGGTCTGGCGATTCCTCCAGAATGTCCGACAATGAACAGGCGTCTCCGTCGTTGCGCCACTCCGAAGTATTGAGAGTCAAGAGTAGCCCATGTGACGCCATACCCGAGTTCAACAAGGCTGGCAATGATGGTAAGGAAGTCACGGCCTCCGTTGCTGGACAGGAGCCCAGGTACATTCTCTCCGACAACCCACTCGGGGCGGCACTCAGCAATGATCCGGTGCATTTGCCACCAGAGTGCGCCACGGTCACCAGCCAAGCCGCCGCGCTTTCCTGCAACGCTGTAATCTTGGCACGGGAATCCGCCGCAAATAAGGTCAACTGGTCTGTGGATTGTATCGGCTCCACTAGCGTGTACCGCTTTATTAGGTTCGCCGTGAACTGGTTTCCCCCGCCCTCGTCCGCCGACAGTGTTGCACTCACCTTTGACATCATGCACATCCTCGTAATGGGAAACCTCCGGCCAATGCTTCCGCAGCACTGACCGCGCTTGCTTGTCGTACTCGACCGTCCAGGCGCACTTCATACCGGCACGCTCAAAGCCAAGATCAAAGCCGCCTACCCCGCTGAACAGGCTACCGACTCTCATATCTCTTCCACCTCCAACTCCATCCGCTGATTCTTGCGGTCCACGTGTTGCCTGACCGTCAGCGTCCCGATGCACTTGGGGCTATCCGAGGCGATGTATCCGCGAGCTTGCAGCCAGTCGAGCACCCACTTGAGACGCCCATAGGCGTTGTCCTGATCCATCATGCTCCACACGTACAGGTCGCAAGTGATGTCGCAACGCTCCAGCGTCTGGGCGGGCAGCTTGGGGTACAGCGCGGTGCTCGTCAGGTAGAACGTGTCCCTGTATCGCTTCTCCACGCGCCAGTGGCCCCAGCGTGCGTTGGCGCGGTTAGGCGGGAGGGGTAGGACCAGCCTCATGCGCCCTTCGCGTAGGCATCACCGCAGCACTCGCATAGGCGCATGATCTCTAGTAGCCCCCTTGTGCGCTTCATCTCAAAATTGCCCCATCCCGACACGTTCCTCTCTGAGATATTCCGCGCCCTCATCCGCCTCGACAGAACCGACAGAACTTGGTGGGTCGGAGGTTTTGTCGAGGTTGTCGGTACTCGCACCTGTGGCCGTGAATAAATCCACCCTGGACGACACAGCCGCTCCAAGGTTTATTACCGCCTGCCGATAATAGGATTGCTTTAGCTCGACACCCAAGAACCGTCGTCCTTCCTCTATCGCCACGTGGCCCTCTGATCCAATCCCAGCGAACGGAGACAGCACTAGATCATTTTCGTTCGTCCATAACCTGATGGCCCTGCGGATTACTTGAAGTTGTAGGGGACAGATATGGCGTTCGTCTTCGTGTTCCCGCGCGCTGCGGTATTGGAGCGTGTCCGATGGGTTGATATCGCTCCATACGGGAGAGGCGTAGCGTTGCCACACCTTTACCGGGAAAGTTTCGTTCGTGTTCGTGACGGGGTCTGGGTTAACTCCGGGCTTCCTCATCGTCACCAAGTAGTCCGCGATGCCCTGGCGGCTCATGCATGCATCTTTCTTGAGCTGCTTGTGGAGGAGTCCCAAAGCCTTTGTGCGCTGCATCGCCGTCACGGGATCTTTCCAAATGCAGACCTCCGAATGGTAGATGAACCCGTGGTCCTGGAACAACCGGATCAATTCGCCGCGGAAATCGCGGATACCGATCACGCCATCGCGCACCTTTGATGTCGGCAGGTTCATGCAATGAAACGAGACCAGCCTGCCGTCCTTCGTCACCCGGAATAGATCCCCGACCAGAAAGCCGAAATGTTCGCGGAACTCCTCAGACGAGCGACAGTTGCCCATGTCGCGGTCCGTCGCCGTGTATGTGTAGAGGCTCTCGAACGGCGGCGAGAAGATCGAATAATCCACTAATCCATCTGCCATGTCAGCGACAATTTCGCATGAATCTCCGAGGTGAAGCTTCCAACCATCGCCCTCTGATGAGTCGGTTACATAAGGCTGTTGATCTCTAGTCATTCCACTCACATTCTCCCGGCTTAAGTCCCTCATATGGGCCGTCATTTCTTCCGTCATCTTTGTGGCGGAGGCTTCTTTGCGCTTGATGTTAGCCACGACCGCGCCCTCCACGTCGGCGGTATAGATATGCACCTGTACTTCACGTTCCTGGCCGAAGCGCCAGCACCTGCGAACGGCCTGATAATATTGCTCCCAAGAGTCCGACAACCCCACAAACGCGACGTTCCGGCAATGCTGCCAGTTCATGCCGTGACCAGCAATCGACGGCTTGGTAACGAGCACCCGAAATGCGCCATCGGTAAAGCCCAAGAGCGTCGATTCTTTGTCCTCCGACGACATGGCACCACGCACCTCCACCGCGTCTGGGATCGCTTGCGTGAGCGCGTTGGATTCGTCATTGAGGTTGCACCATACGACCCACGGCTCTTCGGATGCGTTCACATCCAGGGCACACGCATCTACGCGGTCCCTTATCGTGGACCTACGAGCCCCTATGCGTTCCTGAAGGGTCTGAGCTTCCACCGGGAACAGAAAGCCGTCTTGGACTTGGCTGGCGCTGACGACGTGATCGTGATAAACCACCGGGGGTAGCACGAACGCATCATCCTCGTAACCGAGATCAGAAGGGTTCCTGAGCATCACGGCCCAAGAACAAAGCCATCTCCAGAACTCGTCTTGAGCATGTCCCTTAAGCCTCCAGTTTTGAGTAGAGCCTCCGTCGTGAACAAAAAACGTGCTCAACATCTCACTCATCGTGAGTACGCCCATGAACTCGGAGTGGTTGCCTAATTCCGTGAAGTCATTAGGGGCGGGGGTCGCCGTGCAGGCGAGCCGGAACGGAGTATCCGAGAACGAGGAGATCAGATGATTGCGAAACGCGCCGTCCTTGTGTTTGATGATGCTAGATTCGTCGAGTACGATTCCAGACCAAGCGCCCGGATCGAAGCGATCAAGCATCTCGTAATTCGTGATGTATGTTCGCTCGCCGGGGTCGCTTGGCTGCTCTCGGACATACTCAACGGGAACGTCAAACTTGGAACCCTCACGAACCGTTTGAGCGGCGACCGCCAACGGCGCGAGGATCAATACCGATCCAGGCACGTGCTCTGCCCATACAAGTTGCATCGGAGTTTTGCCCAGCCCGCAATCAGCGAAGATGGCAGCGCGCCCACGTCGTAGTGCCCACCGTGTGAGGTCGCTTTGGAACGGGAAGAGCTTGGGGTTGAGCACTCCGGGAACTTCGATGCCCGTGTCCGGGTCCACTGTGACCTTCCGCTTTAGGAAATCAGCGTAGTCCATCATCATTTCTGACCCTCCCATAATTGCTGGTACCACGGCGCACGATCCCTGATGGATTGCTTGGTGCGCCCGTACCTCTCGCGGAACTTCGACTCCGGCATCTCGTCGAATCGCTGATGGACTTCCGACGACAGCGGCACGATGTCTTTGTACGTGCCACCCGCGCCCCTGCTCTTGGTATGAGCGTTGTGGGAGCCCTCAGAGCAGAGCCCCGTCACCTCGCACGGCAGGGAGCGGATGAACTTGACACGCTGCAACGACCCGAAATGCCTAGCGAAGCGGGCTTCCGTTCGGTCGAGCTTCCGCTGGGCAGTCGGCTTCACCTCATCACCTCATAGACCTTAGTCTCCCTCGCGTGGCTCTTCGTGTCTTCCATCTGCCTGTACTCGCCCGTGGCTTGCAGTCGCCCCGCTCGCACAAGCCCCGAGACAACGCCGCCCCAAGCGTTCGAGTGGTGAGGCGTGACCCCGCGATCCGTGCAGATTCGACGGATGTCCTCACCAGTGACGTGCATCCCGCCTAAGCCGCGCACAACCCCGGCCACTGCCCCCGAGAATGCCTGCACCTCGACACGCTCAATGCCTTCATCGCGTAGGTGGCGACCCTTCTCGACATCGAACACGAGATGATGCGGCGATCCATGGTCATTGCTCATAGATGTTGAGCGTGGCACTTCAGTGACCCTAAAGAATTCGCCTTGATCGTCGCTCATACGGGCTCCTCCAATCGTGAGAGTGCGTTCAGGTGGGCGACGGAGGCCCTGTCCCATTCGAGGAGGCTCTTGAGGGCCCAGTACTCGGAGCGGGCCATGTCGCGCTCCACCAGCGCCTTGGCCGTCCTCTTGATGTGCTCGCCATAGCGAGGATCTGCCCTAGCCACGCGCTCCAGCTTGGCCTCAGAGAGGGGCTCCTTGCTATGGGCAACGCTGAACTCCGTCGCTAGACGCGAGAGCACGATATGGCGACCGTGTTCCAACTCGTAGGCCACCCCCTCGGCCCGCGCCTTGCGCTTCCCCACCTCCCGCAGTTGCTCCACCAGTTCATATGGGCCTTGGTCTGGTGGGAAGTTCGCGGCGATTAGTTCGCGAGCGGCGTCTGGGGTACGCACATCGCGCACCCCAGAACGCAGGAGGGCCTCTGTCCTGTCCGGCATCAGAAGGGAAGCGCGTCGTCGTCGTCGGGCTCCACCGCTGGCACCTTGAGCGCCACGATGCCCTGCTCCTCCGCCTCCGGTGCCGCAACCTCCAAGACCGCGAACACACGATAGCGGTTGCCGTTGGCTGGCTCCTGCCAACGCAGGAACGCCACGTGGAAGTGCTTGCCTTGCTGGACATCCGCCGCCGTGATGGTGCCCTGTAGTGTCGCGGACCCAAGCCCCACGTTGGCCCTCCCGCCTGCGCTGATGGCAACGATCTCGGTGCCCAGCTTGCCCATCAGGTTGTCCGAACAACTGGTCAGAGCCATCGAGATACTCTCGCCGTAGCCCTTCGGAGAGTCCCACAACTCCTTCACCTGACCCTCCACGTAGGCGTACTCATCCGCCCATTTAACGTAGGGCGCAGGCTCCATCGAAGCGTCGCCGCTGACCTCTTTAGTGCGGGCAACCGCGCCCGACGCTCTTAACTCATCTGTTCTGCTCATCTGTCAACTCCCTTTCAAAGTGATTGGTTCTTCGTACACTCGCTCGCGAGGTGTCTTGCGGTACGAGTTGGTGTCCTTCAGCCACTGTGAAATCGTAGCCGCCGACTCCAGTATGGGCAGAAGGCTTTCGGGGTTCTTGATAGGATGGAGCACGGCACCCTCTGGGCTCACGTGGACGATGCCGAGCCGCTCTGCGTACTCAGGGCCCCACGGGATGACTTTCGCCACCGACTTCCCATCACCAAGCGACCGCGCCTTCACCAGCGCCCACTCGGCTCGCTGATAGGCCACCTGCTGGATTGCCATGTCGGGAAAGACCCCGCTCTTCGATGTCTTGTAATCGAGAATCCAAGTCTGGCCCTCCCGGTCGATCTCCCACAGGTCGAGCGTCCCGGCGTAGCCGCTGCCCAGCGAGTCGTTGAACACTGTGATCTCGGTCCCGAGATGCTTCGAGTCGCGCAAGGCGAGGAAGTCCGCCGCCGCATCCGCACACGCCTGCTCGTCTTCAGTCAGGTCTTGCGGCATCGGGGCATCGCTCAATAGGGCCTCGAGCGTCTGGTGGACGGCTGTCCCCCGAGCCGCCGCATCGTCGCGCTGACTGTACGGTGACCCCTTTAAGAGCTTGATAGCATCGGTCTTGTTCAGCTTCGACCAGACCTCCCGATGCTCCCAGGCCCACTCGCTCGTGGCCTTGATGCCCCAGCCGATCAATGCAGGCTTCGGGATGCCGCCCCCCAACATACTGGTCACGCGACGGTAGAGCGTGCCGTCGATGGTGTAGCCCATCCTGTTCACCGAGTAGACGACTTCCCTGGCGTCCTTGGTCGCGGTGAAGAGCTTATGTAGTAGTGCCTCGCTGGTCATGGTTTCTCCTTTTGAAGGATGAACGTGTGGTGACCCCCTTAGTCGCCTTCGACGAAGGAGTGACTCGCCGGGAGCACGTTTCCGCATAGCTCCTCGACATAGGGGCCACCGACACGAGGGTGTCGATGTGTTGGAGATCGTGCTATGGCGGGAATGGAATCTTGAACTCCTGTGTCGAAGGTCAACGTAGGGAACCTAGCCCCAGCCCCCCCCGCAGTGCTAGCGGCCAGACGCCCCCCTTTGGGTTGTCCTTGCGTATGGGGCCATATGCCCCACATTCACTGGATGGACAATCACACCTTCATATTAGGAGTACCGGAATGCTGTTCCCATCGACAGGCACGTCCCACGACACGGCCAACACCAAGATCACCGAAGTCGTCAACAGAGACGGGCGCACCTTCACCGTCAGGATCATCCATGAGGGCGACAGGTACGGCCTCAACGATTGCCTGACGCACGACGAGTCCGAGCCGATGGTTGAGTTCTTCGACGCGACCTATATCGAAGGTTTCACCCCGCTGGGCCAGTTCATCAGCCGCTACTACCTCAAGACCCTAGCCAAAGATGACGGTGCGGACTACGGCATCAACTTGGACGGCGGCGTGGGTGTCTGGCACGTCTCAGCGCAGAACGTCGCAGACGCCATCGCCTTCGCCCACACCCTCAACCGGGAGGGGGCCTGAGCATGAAGAACAAGCACGTGATCCTGCTTCACGCTCGCATCAAGGAGTCGAAGCTGACAGACGCCCGCTTCGCCACAGAGGTGATGAGGGTACACCCACGCACCTTGAGGCGCTGGAAGGGCGCGTACACGCCCATACCGCCGCTCCAGCGGGCCTTCCTTGAGAACCCCCAGCCACTGACGTGGCCGAAGGAGACGCCATGACCATCCCCACCGGACACATCCTCGTGAAGGCGAGCAAAGGCAGGGCCACCCACAACGGCGACGGACGCTATCGCAAGTGCTGGAGGCTCTGGTCAGACGGCACGGTCGAGCGCACATCCTCGCGCTCGAAGTACCAGCAGCCGTTCACTGATGAACTGGTTCCTCAGAAGATCCGCGAGACGGCCCACGCGCATGGCGTGACGCTCCGGGGCTTCCGCGAGCGTGGCCCGCTGAGGAGGTCGCCATGAAACGCTGGCCGCTAATTGCCCTCGCGGGAGCGTGCGCTGTCATCGCGGTGAGCTACGGCGTCCGCTATGGCTGGCTCGCCGCTCACACTCACTGGGTGACGTTGAGGAGGTCGCCATGAACGGCCCCTACGGCCACGACGTGGAGTTCGTCCTGGTGGTGGGAGGTTGCTTCATGCTGTTCCTGATCGTGGGCTCGGTGATCGAGATCTATCTGGACGCGAGGAAGGGCAAGAGATAAGACTTGCCCCGAGGGGACATATGGCCCCATATTCCGTCTATGATTAACGACCTTCAATTAGGAGTTCACATGGCTAAAGTCACATTTGGAACCCCAAGAGAGGACGGCTCCTTCGGCAACGAAGCCCAAACCCAAGGCGGCACCACTACCAGCATCTTCTTGGACGGCGCGAAAACTGGGTACATCGAAAGGTACATGGCCTTCGGTTGGAAGCCCTTCACTTCGGCCTACATAGTCTGGTGGGGCTTAGTAGAGCCGAACGGCGAGTTTACCGCCACCACTTCGGAGAGGTGGTTTAACACCCACGGCTCTTCAGGTGATGTCTACCCCAGTGCTCGCTCCGCTCTCGCCGCCGCGAAACGGTATGCTCGCGAGACATTGATTCAAGGGAGATCTTAGGATGAGGCCACTCGGAGCGCGACAAGGGATGCTCCTTGAGGTGCTGGCCACTGGCGCCAACGAGCGGTGGGCGGTTCGCGACAATGTTCGCGAGGGCTACGTCGGGTTTGGGCCAGAGGCAGAAATGAAGATCGCCGCCTCTCTTGCCAAGCGCGGCTTGCTCGACACGGTTGTTGAACCAGCGTCCCTGACCTACGGAGTCTTCGTGATGAACGACGCAGGACGAGCGGTCGCCGCTACCAAGGCCACGGTGATGTCCTCCCTGGCACTCTGGCGTCCCGAACGGTTCGCGGCTTACCGCGCTTTGGTCCACGAAGTCGGAGCCCAGGCCGAGATGATCGCCAGAATTCTACCAGAGGAGGGGGCCTAAGATAACTGAGGGGGGTCCGAAAGGCCCCCCCTTTTTTTGCCCTCTAGTTACTGAGTAGCATTCCCAACGCCACGCCCACCGCGAGCACTGGCACCCCCACCTTCGCACCGTTCAGGAAGCGCACACTGAAGGGAGGCGTGAGGAGTCGCTCTAGCTCACTGATGCTCAACGCCTGTTGCTCTATCTCCGCACGTAGGCTCGCCTGGATGTCGTCGCCCAGGTGCATCAACTCAGTCATCGAAGCGTTCGCCTCGAACAGTGCGACGGTCTCGCGCTTCAGGATCGCGACCTGGGACTCCAGTGCGCTCACCTCCTTCTGGTGCTCGACCACAAGGGAGTCCACCAACTGAAGCGTCGAGGAATCAACCCGAACTCGAATGGAGTCTACCAGGGTGGTGGCACGGACGTTGGCCTCGCGGGCACGGTCGTTGGCCTCGTCGAGTTCGTGAGCCCACCTGATCGAGTCGAGTGTCAACGCCCTTCCCTGCTCATCGACCACGGAGCGCAAGCTATCCTCTCGCACCGCCATAGGCTCTCTAGCGTCGATCAGAACCGCAATGCTATCAGACGCCATGCCTAGAGCCTCGCGGGCCCTAGAAGCGCCATAGATGCTATAGATGCCATGCACGAATAGGAGCGCCATAAGGACCGCGACGACTGCCAGCCATCGGTATGAGATCATAGAGCCCCGGTTGTCCTGATCTTGTCGATGTCTTGATGTGTCACCTTACGAGGGGTACCCCACATGAGTAGAAGAGCAAGCGAGGCGGTAACCATTCCAATGACTAGATACTTCCTCACGCTCCATCTCCTCTCAGGACGCCAGTCGCGGTGAGGGGAGCCTCGAACTCCTCGGGCCATGCCCTGAGTTCAAGATGGGGAAGGTCGTGGAAGCTCTGGTCGTGGTGGTCTCCGTCCTGATCCCAATCGCCTCCCGACCGGATCACGATACCGCTAGTCGATGCGATGCCCTGGATGAAGCCCGCAAGAGAATAGAACTCCTCTCGGTTGTCCCATCTCACATGGGGTCGCTGGGGATACCAGGGCGCTAGATCGACCGCACGTGCTGGTTGCTTGTTGTGAAGCGAGTCGGGGTAATGGAGCGTCGTCTTGCCTGTCCTGAAATACTCTTCCTGTAGGTCACGCCCACGGTGGCCTTCTATGAGAGTGAAGTCCCTGGTTTTGATCGCCTCCTCGAGCACCTGTTTCAGTGCGGGGTGGAGCGTGTCGAGCACCTGAGTGGAGCGCCTACCAAAGCTAGGCATCGTCGCGCCTCGATCCTACATAGATGTTGTGGGCTTGCCCCAGGGCTATCGTCGCAGTCGCTATCGCAGTGAAGGCAGTCGCGTCATCGAGGTAAACGGACAGGCCAAACGCCACCGCACTGAGCGTGACGCTTATGACCATCCAACGAGAGGCGAACCATCGATTCATTTGTCTTTGAGGTGAGTTGTCTCCACTTCCAAGACAGTGATGCGATCACCCTGAGCATCTACCCTATCATCAAGGCGAGTGATGATACGCTCCATAGCATCTAGTGATTGGCGACATCCATTGAGGCCAGCTTTCACTCCACCGTAAGCGGCCCCTGCTGCACCGGGAATAGCTAGGAGGGAGAGTAGGGTGATGGTATCAGAGTCCACGGTTTCAATCACCTTCGTTCCAGGGAAGCTCGTCTCCACGCATCGTCTCGTGTGTGGGCGTGATCTGTTCAGCTATCTGAGCATCGAAGCTCGCTTGCATTCCCTCGATCTGTTCCTCGCCAAGCTGCTCCTCAGTCCAGCCTTGAACATCGCTTTCAGTGAGGTCAACAAACGGAATCCACGGATCACCCTCAGTCCATGTCACGGACGATGTGCCGATAGATGAGGCCGTGTGTGGTGGATCTTCACCATCTGTAGCTGAATACCGCCAATGGATCGTGTAAACGACCATAGTCACGTCATCGGGGGGCACCGGCCCTATCTCCACGTCGAGCGCGGAGAACGTCCAGGAATACGAGATACTCATGGTTATTCTTCCTCTGGTTTCTCAGGCTCGACAATCACATGGCCGTCATCATCGGTCCAATCGGTTTCCATTATGTGTGGATCGCAGCGTTCTGCCACGACCATCCAGCTTACGGTATCGTCTGAGTCAGTTTCCTCACATTCAATCGTGAGCGTGTTTCCCTCGACTGAACCTCTAACCGCATCCCACCCAGAGTCATTCTGTATCCAGCACTGAGGATCGCGGCACAGAAGCTCCCATGTGCCCTCAGTCATGCCAGCCGCATCATCCAAATCCACCTGTGCCCAGCCACCAGAGAGATCAGCGGTGCCCCTATAAACTAGATCAGCTTTCGGTCCCTCAATGAAGCTGTGAACTAGGTGGTGCGTGTCTTTCTTGTCTGGTAGCGGATGGTCGATCCTGAAGGAGCCAGAGCCTTTAGAAAACGCACCATTAACCGATACCGCACCACCAATTGCGATGGACATCCGAGTGCCACCACCGTTCTTAAAGTTGAGAGGTTTATCGGCGACTACTGTTAATTCGCCAGTATCACCATTGATGCCGTATCCAATAAACATTTTATTGGCGCTATCGCTCTCACTAAACTTTATAGTCGGTGCATTATCTGCGGCAGCTATTTCTAAATGCGCTGCTGGCGATAATGTCGTCCCTATGGCGAGGGCGCCGTTAGGGATGTTTACGTCCTGTGACGAGTCGAGGGTGAGGGCGATTGAACCACCAGCGGCGACATTCATCTTGTCGGTGTTGTGGTCGTAGTACAGCTTACCGCGACCGTTATCATCGCTATCACCGAAGTATATGCCACCAGCGGCAGATGTACCCGTCAGGATGGAAATTCCTCCAGAGGTAAGAGTTTCGATGACGAACTCGTCAGCGGCTGAGTTAGGAGATGCCCCAGAAGAATCCATGTAAATTTCGAGTCTACCAGCAGGGGTCGTAGTTCCTATCCCTATTTTATCATTGCCAGCATCGACAAAGAACATATTGGCTTCGCCGTTGGCTTCGATCCTGAAGTCATAATCGCCAGAGCCTTCATTGAATACCGTCGCACCATTTACCGTAAGCCCTGTCAGCGTTCCGAGACTGGTGATCGCTGACTGAGCCGCACCTGTGACCGTTGCCGCCGTGCCACTCGCGTTACCTGTGACGTTGCCCGTCAGCGGTCCTGCAAACCCCGTCGCAGTCAACACTCCCGTAGAAGCGTTGTAAGTGAGATTCGATGCGTCGGTCATTATTGCGAGACTGCCAGTAGCACTATCGAAGAACGCAGGGAAGGCTGTCGTATCTGACGAGTCTGCTACCGTGACCGTTGAGGCGAGCGTAGCAGTAGCAGCGTTTCCGCTACAAGCCGCAGCAGTCGAAACAGTTACAGCACCTCCTGCTGTCATGGTCGCATCACCTGAGAGTGCAAACTCTGCGGCGACATCACCCGAACTACCTATCCAGATCTTCGTATTCGCGAGCGGTGAACTTGTCGCGTCTATGTAAGCACCAGTTATAACGTCAGCCGTCCAGGTTCCAGCAGTTAAGGTCCCTACCCCAGTGATCGAAGTGGCAACCGCTGTGTTGAACCCTGCTATCGAGATATTTGCCTTGGTCAACTTCTTCTGAGCGTTGGCCGCATCAACAACCGCGAAGTAATCGCCATCACCATCGCTCGTACTCGTTGACAGTTCCGATAGATCTGTGTTCACCGTCACGTCACCAGTGGTGCCAGAGACATCAATCAACGTCCCTGCTACGACTGAAGTGACCTTCGCGTCTGTGTAGGATGTCGAAATGGAGGTGAAGCCAGAGGCAATACTCCCTGAAGCCAGGGCACCGACAGTGACTAAACTGGAGTCCCCGGTGTAGGCGGTGGCGCCTGAGAGGTTGAAGGCTGGTGTGCTGTCAGCTCCACCCAATGACAGTGAAACTCCCCCATACGCAACCGTGGAATTCGTCAACGACCCGTTCGCTATCGCAGATAGGGTGTTGGTCGAGCCCGAGATGCTCTTGTTCGTGAGCGTGTCGGTCGTGGCCTTGCCCACTAAGGTGTCCGTGCTCGTAGGTAAGGTGACCGTCCCTGTGTTCGATATTGAACTGATGACCGGAGTCGTGAGAGTCTTGTTGGTGAGGGTCTGCGATCCTGCTAGGGTCGCAACCGTCGAGTCTATCGCGAAGGTCACCGTAGTACTCGACGCGCTCGACGCGAGCCCCGTGCCACCAGCAAGCGTCAGCGACTCGGAGTCCAGGTCGATGTCGATGTTGCCAGAATCGGAAATAATGTCCAGATCCTGAGCCGTGACCTGTGCGTCTACATACGTGCGGATTGCGCCAGCCGTAGCGAGCAGGGTCGCGCTCGTCCCAAGTGAGCCGTTGTCGATTCCCGTGACCGTCGCGCCCGTAGCTAGGGCAAGGCTAGTGCTCCCACTGATGGTCGTGAACGAGGCGCCGCCGCCAGTAATGGTCGAGCTGCCGACATTGATTGTGCCGAAGTCGGTTGATATAGAACCAGCGTTGAGGGCCCCCACAGTTGTCAGATTGGCGGCAGTCGTAATCGCAGCCTGAGTTGCACCCGTGACCGTTGCGGCTGTACCGCTCACATCACCTGTAACGTCACCAGTTAGGTCACCATTAAAAGTTCCAGCCAGAACATTAGAGATCGCATTGTAGGTCAGTCCTGCATCACTCTTGGGAGCCAAGCTACCTGTCGCACTCTCAAACAAAGCTACCGAACAAGTGGAATCAGTGGTGGCTGCAACCGTGACTGTCGAAGCAAGCGTAGCTGTATCTGCGTTTCCTGTGACATCACCTACGAATGCGGTATCTGCTGTAATTGTGGCTCCGTCTATATTGGAACTACCAACGTCAATGTTTCCGAAGCCACTAGTGATGCTTCCAGAATTGAGGGCTCCCGTGGTGACGAGGGTTGAGTCACCCACATAAGCGGGAGTGAGTGTGCCAGCAGAATCGTCGTAGGTCCACGTTAAACCTCCGGCTGCACTGTCCTGGATCAGTTCTGCAACTCTGTCATCAATCGACTCGTCTACGGTGCGGAACACGTATTCTGAAGAACTCGCCTGGAAGAACAGACCCTCTCCATCCGTAGGTGGCCCTGCTTCTATGCTATAACCTCGCAGGGCTGTGGCGTCCCGCGAGTTCGTAATCTCGAGCGTCTGTTGAGTTGCATCGATCACCAGTGTGGTCGGGACGGCCATAGTTAGTTCCTCGTCACGCTAGGTGTGAACTCACAGGTGCCTTCGACCAAGCGCAGATTCGATCCTCCAGAATCAATCAACTCGAGATCCCAGACGCCGAAGCCTGGATCGATTGCAGCAGTCTCAACATCCGTGAGTGAGATGTTAATCGTCCCGGCTGTGCCGCCGAGCGTGATCCCTGATCCAGATGTCAGCGATGCTAGAGCTGTACTGTCCGACTGCTTCCTTCTGATGTCCATCGCAGCCGTGTAATTAGTTAGATCTTTCTTCGTGCCAGCCGCAACCGTGGTCACGTACCACGTCATCGTGACCCCGAACTCTGAGTATGTAGGAATCTCGAAGTGTACTGGTCCGGCAGTAGCCATCAGTCCCCCTTGGTTTCCGTTCCGTCCAACCGATCCAGCACGTCAGGGATGCAGCGCACGCTCCACGTCTGGAAGCGTCCGATCCCACGGTCCAGATGGTCGCGTAACGTGGCTGGTGCGCCTGCGGGCAGTTCCAGCTTAATGTCGCGCTCTATCGTATACATCCTAGGCACCCCGTTCGCCTGGACCCCTATGCCCATCCCCACCTTCTCGAACGCCTCGAGGATGTCGTTCAGGTTCCGCTGCTCACCGACCGATTCCACACTGGAGGTGATCAGGATTCTGTAGATTGTCTCGTACTCATGTTTGCTCAGTTTCATCGTCTCTTCCATGCGCCGGAGGGCTATAAGTCACGCTCTATATTACCACCGTTTATCCTCTTCCATCAAATGTCTCTATTCATCTTCCTGCTGATCGTAGATCACCGACACGGGTGGACCTGGGATGCCTCCTGCCGCCGCAGCGGGGTAGGGCGTAACCGTGATCGTTGAACGTCCCGTAGGTGGATCGCCCGCATCGAACGGATACTCCGTTGCTCCGTCTGATTGGTACAGATACGGCGTAGTCGAGGTGCCAGTGAAGGGAGTGACCGTGTAGGTGTAGGTCGCACCGACATCTGGATCGTGCTTGACCGTATAGCTGCCCATCCCACCACTGAAATACAACTCGAGAACGAGGAACCACTCCTCGCCTCCCTGATCCTCTGGTGAGAGGAAGAAGTTCTCGAGTTGAACCGTTGGGCTATCCGCATCGGTATACCGTGCGGGCACGGAAGCCGCCACCAGAGCCGCCTTGACTGTCATGGTGGGCACCGTGTAGGCGGCGGCATCGTACTCCTTGAGCGCGAGCCCTACGAGCCCGTCACGCTTCAACCCTACTGCCTCCACCCACATCGTCTGGTCTGTCCAGCTAGGCGTATCGTGAGTCACATTGACCACATCACCGACCGCCAACTTCAGCGCCTCGCGTTGGGCTACCACCGTGCAACCCATATCGGCCCGCCTCTCGAGGAACTGCTGGCTGGCGATCATCTCGGCCATGTACAGCGACTCGGTGAACGGAAGCTCAAGCCTCGCCTCGACGGCGTAGTCGTTGTCCTCGGTAAGATATGCGTTGCTCGCGCCCGCCTCGGGAATCGTGATCGGTCGCGGCGTATAGTTGAGATCGCTGTCCACATAGGTGCAGACCAGTGTATTAGGCGTCTCGTCGATGCCCGTCCTGACGAACGACCAGTCGCCCACAATGTTGGTGCGGTTCAACTCGAACGTCTCCGCAGATTGAGCTTTGCGGATGACGAGCTTGTACTTGCCGCCCTCCATGACGAGACGCCCGCAACAGGAGGAGAGTAGGCGCTCCAGATTCGACAGCGGCCCATCGTCAGGCATGAGGAAGCCATTGCACGTGAACCTGTCGTCGAGCGTCACCGTGCCGCTACTCAGGGTGATCGTCACGGGTTCGTCGCAGTAGGCGGCGGCGGTTGAGAAACTTGTGTCGTCTATTTGCGCGGCTGGGATGCCGAGCCCATACCTCGTCGAGGTCATGAAGTCTCGGATACAGTCCGCTGGGTTCTCACTGTACGCCGCCGCCGAGCCAAGGCTCTGGCAGTCGAGCACCTTATTCCCCTTAACCTTCAAGGTCACGTTCTCGACGCCATTCGTATAGATGTCTTCGTCGAAGTACAGCCACAGCACGATATAGGCGACGCCCACGCCCTCCGCATTTGTTCCCCATGCGGTACTGAACTCGTCGTTCAGCGCGTAGTCTACTAGCTGCGCGTCATCGCCGTCGTGGAGGAAATACTCCAGCCAGAAGTCGGTACCGTAGACGCCGCTCCCCACGTTACCGTTCCACGGGCTCTTGACCACTGAGTTGTCGAATGGCGTGGGATTACCAGTGCTAGAAGTCTGGGCGATGTTCACTCCGAAGACGGGGTTCTCTAGCGCCCTCGCTTCGTTGAAGTAGACATCCGTGACCGCCTCGATGCCGGACCCCGCTTCTGGTGCTATGGCGAACGCGCCCACCAGGGCGAGGACATTCACGTCGCTCCCCTGCCGTTCATCGACGATGCTCATGCCGACCTTCGCCTTCCCGTAGATGATGGGGAGCGATATCTCCGTGCCCGTAGTATTGCGTTGTATCCCCGCCTGCTTGCCCGCCACCCCATCGTTGAGGTTGTCGAGCTGCGACTTCAGGCTCCGGCCCGCGATGGCGCTTGTGATGAGGCCACCGATCATGGCGGCGGTGCCCCAACTCATCGTCGTCACCGCCGCCAGACCGCCCGTAAAATAGATGGCCGCAGTTATGGCCGCACCCTTGATAATGGTCTTGGCTACGTCGCTCATGGCCCGAACCTATAGACCCGTGCCCGCCGTCTCAGATCAGCCCTGCCGATCCAGTGCGGTCCCTGCACAGGATCGCTCGTCAGTAGCACCTCGCCATCCAGCGCGAGCGCGAGACGGGGCAGCTTGTTCGCCGTCCCCGGCCTGACGACCACATCGCCACCACGTAGGTCGCTGATGGGCTGAAGCGATGCGCCGCATCCCTCGAAGTATTTGCTGGCGCTCGAGCCCATCGTCTGCATCCATGCCCGAGCTTCCTCCCGCGATGCGTATGCGATGTTCATAAGCGGATGGCCGAAGACGACCTCCAGGCCCTGACGCAGCAACGTGCCGCAGTCGGTCTCTCCCCACGCCCATTGCATCCGACGCTGGCGCTCGCCCCAGAGCAGAAGCTCTCGCTGCCACTCCGGCACCCGCTCAATCTTCTGTGCCATAATACGGGCCGTGATAGCCCGAGGCCTGGTTGGCTCTTGCGCCTACACGGCCCCAGTAGATGGGCCTCCCTACCAGATCCGGCAGCGTCTGGAAGAAGATGTCGGGGTTGGTCGCGTCAAAGATTCCGCCCCGCTTCTGGAGTAGTCTCAGGCTCGGGACGTTCGTCCGTAGAAGGCGACGGAACAGATACCGCGCCAACTCGCTGACTATCGTGGTCGATACCGTCACCGTACCCCTAGTGCTCTCGTCGCTAGGCGTATGCGAGATCTCCCAGCTTGCGTTCATTAGGCCACCGAACGCCTCAATCGGGTCGGTGACGATAATCCCCGTGCTTGTGGTGATCTGACCCCAGTACAGAGTGCAGTCGCGCCCCCGTAGCTGGTAGTCGAGGATCTGCGTGATCAGCGCCGTATCGACGCCTGAGAGACTGAGACGCAGACTCTGACCGGACGGGTCTGCCGTCTCAGCGGGAGGATTGAACTCGATCACGCCGCCGATGCCTGTCCAATTTTGAGAATCCCAGGCGACATTCGATGGAGCGGTCGAATAGTAGAGCGTCGTGTTCGATGTTACGATCTTGATCAACCACACATCAGCATAGCCCTCCTTCGCGCTGATCGCCGTCTGCATCGCCGCAGTCAGGGTGCGCGACATCTTACGGGGCTTCCTTAAAGGTGACCTGTAGGCCACCGATAAACTCGTCCGGTCCTGCGGTGGCAGACGCATAGTCCAACACCACGGCAGTCAACGTGGCGTCCGCAATCGTTAGTAGCGCATCATCGG
>Ga0310122_10000784_pt1 | contig 20213 bp, 18 predicted proteins | sample CB6_Bottom_1051__FD_203503 | JGI IMG/M metagenome (GOLD analysis project Ga0310122, IMG submission 203503) | Marine microbial communities from Western Arctic Ocean, Canada - CB6_Bottom_1051 | ecosystem: Environmental > Aquatic > Marine > Oceanic | place: Canada: Western Arctic Ocean | collected...
ATTGGCGCTAAACCCTGGACGCAAAGTTATCCTGTCGGACTACGGGAATTTTCCATCAGACCTCTATATAGCCCAGGGGCTTATCAAGACGATTGACCGAGGCCACACGTTAAAAACTGTCGCGCCCGAGGACGTCAGTCATCACATTGATGACCAGGTTGCAGTCTTGATGCTGACCGAAGTCGACTATCGCACGAGTCGCAAACACGACATGCAGGCCTTGACCGCCACGGCTCACGCACATGGCGTGATCACACTTTGGGATCTTGCGCACAGCGTGGGCGCGCTTCCGGTCGATTTGGTGGGCTCGAATGTCGATTTTGCAGTGGGCTGTACCTACAAATATCTCAATGGCGGACCGGGCGCCCCCGCGTTTATCTACGTCTGTCCTGCGTATGTGAATAAGGTTGACTCGAGCCTTTCCGGCTGGCTCGGCCATGCGGCCCCCTTCGACTTTGAGCTCGACTACCGTGCGGCACAGGGTATTGAGCGCCTGCGCGTGGGAACGCCGCCTGTCATTGCCCTCAGGTGCCTGGAACCGGCGCTTGATATCTGGGACCTGGTCACGATCGACCAGGTAAGAAAACAGTCAATCGCCTTATGTGAGCTATTTATCAGGGAAGTCGAATCCCGATGTCCTGGCCTGACCCTCAACAGCCCGCGCAATGCCCAAGAACGGGGCAGCCAGGTGTCCTTTTGCTTTGAAGAAGGCTATGGCGTCATCCAGGCAATGGCTGAACGTGGTGTCATCGGTGATTTTCGAGCGCCAGACAACATGCGGTTCGGCTTTGCGCCACTGTACATTGACGAACATGATGTCATGACGGCAGCGACCCAGCTTGAAGAAGTCATCTCAAATCGACTATGGGATCAGCCAAAATACAAAACCAGGGCAACAGTCACCTAATGATCCAGGCAGCCTTCCAACTCGGACACTCGGAGCGGCCCAACAACTAGATGACCGGCGGGCCATTTGACTCGCGACCTATACTCCTCTTTAGATAAGACATATTCACGTCAATACTGGCAGGAGTATCCGCGATGACTATTGGTATTGGATTCGGCTTAGCGGCATACACCTTCTCAAGTGCGGAAGGTTATTGGCGATGGGTCAAACGATGCGACCGGGCCGGCGTTGATTCTCTGTGGCAAACGGATCGTCTTATTTCTAAAGATCCTTTTCTTGAGTGCATGAGCGTCATGGCAGGATTGGCGGGCGCCACCGAGAAGATCAAATTCGGCATGAACGTGGCATCGATGGGATTACGCGATCCACTGCAAACCGCTAAACAATGCGCGACGATCGATTATCTGTCTGGTGGACGCTTGCTGCCCGCCTTTGGCCTCGGGAGTAATCGATCGAGAGATTTCGTCGCGTCAGGCACAGCAACCGTGGGGCGAGGCCAGCGCATGAACGAAGCACTAGAGATCATGACCCGCCTGTGGGTCGAGGATGACGTGACTTTCGATGGCGAATACTTCCACTACGATAAAGCTACGATCAGACCGCGCCCAACGCAGATACCGTTGCCGCTGTGGATTGGCGGCAGTTCACAGGCCGCTATCGCTCGGACTGCTGCGTATGGAACGGGCTGGCAAGCGGCTGCTGAAACGCCTGAAGAAGCGGGAAAGGTGGTAGACAAGATTCTTGCTGGTGCTGACCAACACAAAAGATGCATCGATTCGGATCATTTCGGTGTGGGCTTCGGTATTCATTTTGGCTCTTGGCGTGATGAACCGGTAAGAAAGATGGCGGCTGATTTCGAAAAACGCACGGGGCATGCAGCCAGCCGCGGATTCGTGGTGGGCGGTGCAGACGAAATACTGCAACGGATACAGGCCTATGCCGATCACGGGATCTCGAAATTCATCCTTCGGCCAATTGGCGCTGGAGATGCCCAGATGGAGGATCAGACCGAGCAACTGCTCGATGGTGTTCTCTCAAAAGTCTCCCAGATACGGGAACGTAGCTTGTGAGTCGCGGCGAGGTTGATTAACTCACTGTCAAGCTCTTCGGCCCACGTGCCGGCCAAGATTTCGGCTCCGGTATCGCCCGCTTGGCTGCAATACGTCATCACGAAGGCAACACATGGCGGTAATTACATTCAAACCGAGATCCGGATCCCGGTGCGACTCGATTCGTAAATCGCCTCTTCGATTTCAAGGTTACGCAGATACTCCCGAGCTGAAATTGGCGAGGACTTCCCTGCTTCGACACACTCAACAAGATGTGATTGGCAAGCATACACACTGTCTCCCGCAAAACCCTCATCGCTCCAGCTGTACGCATGTTCCCTCTCGACCCCGCCGCGCGCCCGCGAGAACAGCCGGCCATTCCCATCGAGTCGCAACACACCCTCCGCCCCTTCGATCAGCATGTCTCCCATGGTTAAACGAGTATTCACCGCCTCATGATCGCTGAGGCGATTGGCATCTAAGACACCTCTACCTGCCTTTTCAAATTCAAAGAGAATAATCCCTGCGTCCTCGCCACAGATGTGCGGATTGAGTCGATGCAGATCCGCGTACACACGCTTCACCTCGCCGAAGAGGTAACGGTATGTGTCAATAAAGTGCACACCGGTCTCGTGCACAAGAAAGCGCTCCATTCGCTGGAAGTACGGTTGCCGGCTGAGATAAGCATTCGGGCCGCGCCCATCCCCGGGGCGAAGCCTGAAACTAACTGAATAAGGTGTACCGATCGCGTGACGATCAAGCAACGCTTTAATTTCTACATACCACGGCTGAAAGCGGAAGTTCTCGTGAACGAAAAAACGTCTGTCCTTGGCCTCTGCCATGGCAACCATGCGTCGGGCATCGGCCAGCGTTGGCGCTAAGGGTTTCTGACAAATGATTGCGGCATTTGCCGCGAGAGCGATGCCTAGCAGTTCCTCATGCGACTCCGGCGGCGTGATGATATCGATGATGTCCGGCTCTGTGTCATCCAGCATGGCTGAAAATTGATCAAACACCAATGGAATCCCATGACGTTTTGCGGTGGAATGGGCTCTCGTTAGATCGCGATCACAAATTGCGACCACGTCCACGCAACCGATTCGTTGCCATGCATCGTAGTGGTAGTGAGAAAAATACCCAGCACCAACGCCGGCCACCTTCAGCGACATGAGCCACCATCCTGGAGAGAAGTCGAGCCCAGTCGAGTCAGCACGATTCTGTGGTACCGTACATCAAACAGATAGCGCCCGTCAGTGATTCATAATGAAGTCTGCACATTTTTCCCCAATCATCATGCACGGACCATTGGTGTTACCCGAGGTCAAGGTCGGCATGATGGATGCATCCGCAATTCGCAGATTCTTAATCTGGTGAACACGCAACTTCTCATCGACGACTGATTTGGCATCCTTGCCCATTTTGCAGCTGCCGACCGGGTGGTAGGCGGTCTCAGCTTTATTGCGGATGAATGCCAAGATATCCTCATCTGAAGAACAATCACTCCCAGGAGACATCTCTTCACCGCAGTACATCTGCATTTCATCAGTGTTCATAATGTCTCGAACTAATCGGACTCCAGCGACCAACGTGTCAATATCAAGCCTAGAAGAGAGAAAGTTATATCTGATTGCCGGATGTTGCTGTGGATCTGGCGATTTGATGTGCACAGACCCCACGCTCTCCGGCTGATTCTGATTGACCGTACAAGTTATACCCGGCTCTTCACCGAGTTTTCTTTTGCCGTTCTCGAGCACCACACGATAAGGAATAAAATGGACCTGAATATCAGGCCCCGCCAGTTCTGTTCGAGTCTTAAAAAAGCCAAGCACGGGCGCCGAGGGCAAATTCAGAAACCCACTTCTATTAATTCCATACTTCAGAATCTCTTTCAGGAGGTTCATTCCTCGGGCGGCATCGTTGTAAGCAATACCGGGTTTCGTGATGCGGAAAACCAGCCTTGGGGCGATGTGATCGCGTAGGTTCTCACCAACTCCGTTAATGGCCTGCACGAGCGGAATATCATTTTTTTCCAGAATGTCAGGTTGCCCTACCCCCGACAACTCCAGAATCTGGGGCGAGTTGATTGCCCCACCACTGAGAATGACTTCTTTTCGGGCTTCGAATGTGACGATCCTTTTCCCAATAATCGCTTCCACCCCAACGCAAACCTTTTGATTAAACAGTAATCGAGTGACCAGCGCCCTGGTCTTTATAGTCAGATTTCTCCGTCGCCGAATCGGTCGAAGATAGGCAAAATCTGCACTCATTCTTCGCCCACCACTGATGGTTGTTTGGGTTCGAGCGAAACCTTCCTGATCTGCGCCGTTGTAGTCATCATTGCGGACAATGCCAAGCGCGCCACCTGCTTTGAACAACTGCTCATAAATGGGATTTTGGTCCACTACTTCGGTTATACGCAGCGGTCCTGACCTTCCGCGATACTCCGATTCCCCTTTCTCGAAGGACTCCATCTTCTTAAAGAAAGGTAAAACATCGGCGTAGCTCCAACCGCGGTTACCTAATTGCGCCCAGGTGTCATAGTCGAGTTGCTGACCGCGCACGTAGACCAGGCCGTTGATCGCACTGGATCCCCCCAGAAGCTTACCCCGAGGGATAGGGATCTGCCGCTCATTAGTCCCCGCTTCAGGCTCTGAGCGGTAACACCAGTTAGCGGCCGGGTTATCAATCAACAACGAGAAACTCACAGGCACTCTTGATAAAAAATGGCCTTTACTCCCCGCTTCAAGCAAGAGCACTTTGTTGGTCGGGTTGCTGGATAGTCTATTAACCAATGCGCAACCCGCCGAGCCCCCGCCCACAACGATGTAATCAAAACTTTCGGTTGAGTTTGTCATCTTGTTGTTCTAATTCCGGCGAGTGATCCTCGGGCACTACGTTGATGGAGTGCCCAAGTTTACCCATGTTGTCGTTCGTTTCTCGCACTGTGCAAGAAACACAGCAGCGGTCGAGTAATCAAACGTAGCAAGGGCCTTCGATCAATGGATATTTAGCGAGAAACTTCTCGTCAATAGTGATACCGATGCCAGGCGCCTCCAGGGCAGAGACAAAACCCTCCCCACTAATATTAAACGGCCTTTGGCCCATGTCATCACGAAATGGGTTATAGCGCGTCACGTCCCCTTCAAAGTAACCACCGTTGTCAATTGCTGACAACAAGTGAATAGAGGCCGCCATATTGATTCCAGTCAATGAGGTGTGCGGGTGAATAGGTATTTTCCAGGCGGATGTTAAGGCAGCAATTCTGATCGCCTCCGTCATGCCGCCTGTTTTTGATAAGTCCGGTTGCGCGTAGCTAACAGCAGCGTCTTCGATTAACCGGGCAAATTCGTAACGCGTGAAATGATTCTCCCCTGCTGCAATCGGCACACCGCCATAGGTCACTGCCAGCCGGTAGTTATGAAAATCCATTGCTGGGAAAGGCTCTTCAAGCCACCCAACACCCAACTCTTCAAGAAGCGGCATGATCTTTCTAACCTGCCCTAGTGAATACCCGGTATTGGCATCGACCAAAATATCCACTTCATCACCAACGCATTCTCGAACTTTTTCAACTCTGTCCGAGTCAGCACGAATATTGTCACCAACACGCAATTTAATGGCTTTGTATCCGCTTGCCAGATGCTCCATGGCCTCCTCCGCCAGAGACCCAGGCTCTTGCCACCCCAACGCGATGCCACCGGCATACGCGGGTATGTTTTTACGGGATCCGCCCAGGATTTCAAACAACGGCCTACCGAGCGCCTGACCTTTAATATCCCACAGGGCAAGATCCAATCCACTTAAGGCCATGGCCGATGCATACCCCATCCCGTGACTGGCAAGTTGCATCCTGTATATCTTGTCCCAAACCCCGACGTTATCAAGCGCATCCATACCCACGGCCAATTCCTTGATGGTAGTGTCGATCAGCTTGGCGATCGCCCCGGGACACCTTCCATGGTGAGACTCCCCCCAGCCTGTAACACCCTCGCTCGTTTCTACTTTGATGAGCACGGCGTCGCGCTTGACCGCAAGCCCGATTCCTAACCGTACGTTCTCGCCTTCGGGCACTCGATACGAGATGGGGAAGGCCTTGATGTTGGTGATTTGCATGTTCTCTCTCAGGTTAGCCGAATCATTGAGGCGCGTCAGGTGAATCGTTCGTGGGTTTGACCAATCCATATCAATCCGATCATGAAAACACGTTGAAATGGGAGCGTCTTGATCATATTCAACCAAGCAAATTATTAATAAATACCAAGATCGGTGTTCGTTGATTTTATAGTTTAATAATGCACGCTTCTCATAGAGCCTAGATAACGTAGACCCGTAAAAGCCAGGTGACTTCCAGCCACTGGGGCGCTTTGTGAGTGACCGCTAAAGGCCCCCGCACCAGCAAGGGCGAAACCTGCGAAGCCACTCCTGATCCGCCCGGTATTTCCAGCGTTGTGCCGGCGGCAGGATTGACAATGTCCCCGACCCAAAGACCCAACGCTTATGGATTGCCGCTTCACCCGTGAGGAGCGCGGCTGTTTCGCCGAAATGCGACGGTGATAATACCTACGCTTGCTAGCGACAAACCGGACGCGAGAACAAAACTGTAATGCAGACTAAAGTCCCCAACGACACCTGCGAGAACCGCACCCAGTGCGCCCACCCCATCGAGCATTACAAAAATGAAACCCAGCGATGTCGCCTCCCGTCCACTGACGTAATCTACCGCCATGGCCAGCACACTCGAACGAATGGCCACCAGCACGCCCATTGCCCCGGTTAGTAAAGCGATCGTGCCCAGCGGAGAGTCGATCACTAGCGCCCCGCCGGTTAGGGCAGCTGCCGTGACAGAGCCCAGCGCAAAAATACCCACGCGCCCAGTACGATCGGAGATTCGCCCGATGAGCGGTTGACCAACAGAGCCGAGCAACATAGCCGACGCGAAGGCCACGCCAGTTTGCGCCGGACTAAGGCCGAGGCCTCTCTGAGCGAACAGGGGCGACATAGTCATTAACGCAAACAACGCCATGTTATAAGTCGCAAGGCCACCGATGAGACACAGACCGCGCACCGAGCGCCACTGCCGAACAAACGTCACCAGATCGGCGCGCGAGATCGCTGAACTCGCATGGCGCTGCGGAATTCTTCTCGCCAAGACTGTAAAGACAACGCCCATCAATGCGGTGGGTATGACCGAGACCTGCAACACGCTTTGCCAGTCCATCGTAGCCAACAGAAAACCTACCAGCAGCGGTGACAACACCTCGGCCAAGGTGCCGCCGACCGCATGCACACCCAGGACCTGGCCTTTTCGCTTCGGCATTTGCCGTACCAGCATTCCGGTAGCAATGGGGTGCCAAGCCGCATCCCCCATACCGGCCACACCCAGCAAGATGGCCAACGACCAGAATCCCGGTGCCTGGGACGCGAGCAAATAACCCAGCGTAACCCACCAAAAGGTCGCTACCAGTAATCGCCCCTGGTTACGCATGCGGTCAGCCAGGACTCCCGCAGGGAAATAAGCCAGTGAGGCACCAATGGAATGGATCGTCAGCAACAATCCGACTTGAGAGGGGCGAAGATCAAAAGCCAACCCTATCGCAGGCGCCAGCAACCAGATGGCAGCCGGTGCCCAGTCATTCGCCAGATGACCAAATACGCAAACGGTTTGCAGGGATGTGTCACCCAGGCTGTTTGTCGGGCGAGTCATAGATAATTATTTATTCAGGTAATGACAAAAGAAAGTCCCGGCAAATCACAAGACCACGGTGAGGGGCCCAAGGCCAACCACGCCGGGCCCGACCTTCATTGTGAGTGATTTAACCATCTTGCTGGAAAAATCAATACCACCTCACTATCGAAGGGATAAGTTCAAGGGCGCTCGCCAGAAACGCCCCCACTGTCCCAGATGGATCAGCACCCCCGGCCACAGTACGCCGCACGCCCAAAGATGCATCCGTAGCCCTTATTTTCGTTGCATTGATATCCAATTAGGTAAAGAATGACCCCAATCGGCACCACGCTGGTCACAGCTTATTATGACTACCAGAGGACACAGGCAATGGGATTAACAAAACAATGGGTAAGCGCGCTTGGCGCAGTGCTTCTGGCATTGTCGGCCGTGAGTGTGCAAGCCGAAACACCCAAACGTGGCGGAACACTGGTGTGGTCCATCGGCACCACACCGAGGCACCTTAATCCGGCGGTCCAATCGGGCATCGCAACCGGTGCGCCGGGCGCCCAGTTGTTCGCAACCTTGGTTCGCTTTGACGACAAATGGAATGCGCGTCCCTATCTTGCCAAATCATGGCAGACCTCTGCCGATGGACTGGCGGTTACCTTCAATTTGGTTGAGGGGGCCACGTTCCATGATGGCACGCCTATCACTTCGAAGGATGTGGCCTTTTCGATCAAGACGATCAAGGCGAATCATCCCTTTAAAACCATGTTCCGCGCAGTCTCGAGCGTAGAGACGCCGAACCCCAACACTGTTGTATTTAAGTTATCACAACCACACCCGGCGCTGATGCTGGCGCTGTCCTCGCAACTCGGATCGATTATTCCTGAACATATTTATGGTGATGGGCAGGACCCCAAAAAGCACCCACGTAACTCTAAGGACGTTGTGGGTTCAGGTCCGTTCAAACTGGTCGAGTTTGTGCGGGATCAACACATCATCATGGAGCGCTATGAAAACTTCTTTATAGAGGGTCGTCCCTACCTGGACAAACTCGTGATACGAATCATCAAAGACCCCTCTGCTCGCTCTCTTGGACGCGAAAATGGAGAAATCCACCTGTCTGCATTTGAGTCGACGCCACAGGATATTCTGCACTCCAAGAATGTTCCGCACCTGACGGCAACAGACCAAGGCTACGCCGCGATCGGCCCGATAACGTGGCTGGCATTCAATACCAAAAAGAAACCCACTAGCGATAAACGCGTCCGCCAAGCAATTGCCTATGCGGTCGATAGGGATTTTCTAGTGAACGCAGTCATGATGGGTACATCAAGACCCGCATACACCGGCATTCACCCGGACAGTATTTTTCATGAACCCAATGTTGCGCGCTACGACCTCGATATCGACAAGGCCAATGCAATGCTGGATGAAGCGGGCTACGCTCGCGGTGCTGATGGGATGCGTTTTCCGCTGACGGTTGACTTCGGCTGGCCCAGCGCCAAACCCATGGCCGAATATATGAAACCACAGCTGAAAAAGATTGGCATCGATGTAACGGTTAGAACCTCTGCTGGGTTTCCGGCCTGGGCCAAGACGGTTTCAACCTGGGACTTCGACATGACTGTGGACGTGGTGTTTAACTGGGGAGACCCCGTGATCGGCGTGCACCGCACCTACCTCTGCGACAACGCAAAGAAAGGCGTGATCTGGTCAAATACACAGCAATACTGCAACCCGAAGGTCGATGCGATACTCGCCAAGGCCGGCCAGGAAAATGATCAGCAGAAGCGGATCGCACTCTACTCGAGCGCGCAGAAAATAATCGCAGATGACGTGCCCATCTACTTCACCGATACCGTGCCCTATCACACCATCTTCAATCACACGAAGGTTGGTAATCCACCGGCGACGATCTGGGGTACGTGCTCACCGCTGGACGAGGTCTATTTGAAGAATTGATCCTCGGCGGGATCTAAGGCGGTTCTTGAAATGCCTGCTGCCTAGCAGCAGGCATTTCTGTTTCGGGTTCAGGACTTCATTCTTAAGGGCGTTATGCAGTTTTTAGTCATCACTCTAAGGCGATGCGGCTTAGGCCTGGGATTGCTGCTTGCAGTCCTGGTGTTGAATTTTCTGTTGATGCACCTGGCACCTGGCGATGTTGCCGACTCCATCGCACAGGACGCGGGTGGACTGGATGCCGAAGTGATGGCCCAGATTCGCAAAGATTACGGACTCGACCTTCCGTTGTGGGAACAAATGTTGAAATATTTCTACAGCGTTGCCCAACTCGATTTGGGCTACTCTTTCTATTACAACCAACCCGTTACCACGCTGATTCTTGAAAAACTTCCGGCAACACTACTGCTAATTATCAGCGCCCAAGTTGTCTCAATATTGGTCGGCGTAGTACTCGGTGTAATCGCGGCTCGGAAACCGAACGGGGTTGCCAGTCATTTCGTCACGATCCTTTCCCTCGTCGGCTATGCAGCACCGGTATTTTGGACGGGCATCATGCTCATCATCTTGTTCGCATCGATGATCCCTTTATTTCCGATCGGCAACATGGTCGACGTTTCGGTTGAAAGAACGGGGTTCGCGTACATGGTCGATGTATTACATCACCTGGTGTTGCCTATGTTGACGCTCTCCTCAATTTTTATCGCACTCTATAGCCGCTTGGCGCGGGCCAGCATGCTGGACGTTCTGGGATCAGACTACGTTCGTACTGCACAGGCCAAGGGACTTTCTGAATTCCAGGTGGTTTTCAAACATGCCCTGCGCAATGCCCTGCTGCCGGTCGTCACCACGGCCGGCCTGGTATTCTCCGGCATCGTGTCGGGTGCAGTGCTGGTAGAAACAGTGTTCAGTTGGCCTGGACTTGGAACGCTTGCGGTTCAGGCGATCGTTGCCCGCGACACACCAACGATTCTTGGAATACTGTTCTTCTCGTCACTGGTTGTAGTCGTTGCCAACCTGCTAACCGACATGGTCTATCGCATTATTGACCCGCGAATCAAGACCGCTGGAACCTCCGAGATCTGATGCCGTGACAGATTATTCAATCCGGGAGCGATCACTCGAGCCTACCTCTGCCCGTGTAGAGCACCCCTTGATAGAAACGGCTCGAATGTTTGCGGGAAACCGGGCAGCGCTCAGCGGACTCGCGATGCTCTTTATCATCGTCGTGGTTTCGCTGGCTGGGCCCTGGCTCTATCCAACAGACCCATTTGAAATGGTCTGGTCGCCGTTTAGTCCTCCCGGGACCAAGGGATTTCTGCTCGGCACCGATTATCTGGGACGTGATCTCTTGGCCCAGATCATTCACGGAGGCCGCGCAACCCTCGCAGTGGGCTGCGCGGCCGCACTGTTGAGTGTTTTTATAGGAATTACTTTCGGGGCGCTTTCGGGTTTCTACCGTGGCTGGATTGAAGAAACCCTGATGCGAATCACCGAGTTCTTTCAGGTTCTGCCGACGCTGTTGTTCTCGATGGTCCTGGTGGCTTTGTTTGGTGCTTCACTCGCCATGATCACCTTTGCCATCGGTATCGTCAGTTGGACTGGTGTGGCGCGCATCACGCGGGCAGAGTTTCTGAAGATTCGGGAACTCGAGTACGTAACTGCCGCTCGCTCTAGCGGGGCCAGCAACACCAACCTCATTTTTAGAGTCATTCTCCCAAACTCGCTTCCACCCATCGTAGTGCAAGCTGCACTGCTGATTGGCTTTGCGATTCTCTTCGAAGCAGGCTTGAGTTTCCTTGGGCTCAGTGACGCCAACGTCATGAGCTGGGGCGCAATCATGGGCAACAACCGGCCTTACATCCTCCTGCACGGCTTCACGATCATGTATCCGGGGCTTGCGATATTCCTGACTGTACTATCGATATCTCTAATCGGTGACGGTCTGAATGATGCGTTGAATCCCAAGCTCAGAATGCGCTGAATCCAACATGACGGCACTCCTATCTGTTAAAAACCTCACGGTCGAGTTCACTACACGCGATGGCATTGCCCCTGTCATCGATGACCTCTCGTTTGATTTAGCACCGGGTGAAACGCTGAGTCTGGTCGGCGAATCCGGCTGCGGCAAAAGCATGACCGCGCTGGCCATCATGGGACTGATTCCATCACCGCCCGGGCGAGTCGCTAGCGGTTCCATCAGTCTGGCAGGAGAAAATCTACTGCAAGCAGGCGATACCCGAATGCGCGCAGTTCGGGGCAACGACATCTCTATGGTATTTCAGGAGCCCATGACCTCGCTCAATCCAGTTTTTACCGTTGGCGAGCAGATTAGTGAAACCCTGCGACGACACCAGGGTCTGACCCGCCGCCAGGCAAAGGCACTATCCATTGAGATGCTCGATGCGGTGCAGATTTCTCTACCGACACGACGGATTAACGACTATCCCCACCAGTTGTCCGGTGGAATGCGCCAACGCGTCATGATCGCTATGGCGCTTGCCTGTCGTCCAAAAGTCTTAATCGCTGACGAACCCACCACGGCCCTGGATGTCACGGTTCAAGCGCAGATATTTGATTTGATGCGGGCGGTTGGAAAGGAAACAGAAGCAGCTATCATTTTGATTACACACGACATGGGTTCGGTGGCTGAGATGGCTGAACGTGTGGTCGTGATGTACGCCGGGCGAAAAATCGAGGAAGGCCACGTAGACGATATTCTCGCTCGGCCGCGTCACCCCTACACTCGCGGACTCATCGCCTGCGTCCCGCACCTGTTGGAAACCGTGTCTGCTGAACGGCCCTATCTGCAGGAGATTCCGGGCATGGTGCCACCGTTGTCAGATTTTGGATTCATGGGCTGTCTATTTGCACCCCGCTGTGATCGGGTTGAAACACGCTGCTGGCAGGAGAAACCGAAGGTCACCCAGATAACGCCTAGCCAGAGCGCTGCCTGCTGGAACCTTCAAGAGGCAAAGGTCCGGGTCGATGCCTGATACCCCGGTTGAATCGACCACACTCCTGACACTGCAGGATGTCGAGGTGTCTTTCACGCTCAAACGCTCCAGTCTGTTCGCTAAACCGTCTCTTCTTCGAGCGGTCGATGGAGTTACTCTGTCAGTCCGCAAAGGGCAGACCATGGGCATTGTCGGTGAATCCGGCTCGGGCAAGACGACGCTGGCGTTGGCTGTTGCCCGGCTGCTACCCGTGACTCGCGGACAGATCCATATGAATGGGGTCGATCTGCTCAGCCTTAGGGGCGAAGCACTGCGCAACGAACGCCGTCACATGCAGTTTATCTTCCAGGATCCCTACTCGTCATTGAATCCCAGACTGAGAGCAGAAAAGATTGTTCGAGAGCCACTCGATCGGTTATCGATCGCATCCACCAGCCGCCGCGATGACCGCGTCCGTGAATTGTTTGATCAGGTGGGCCTGCGCCGCGACCAACAGCGGTTATTTCCGCATCAATTCTCCGGCGGCCAGCGGCAGAGAATCGGTATCGCCCGAGCCATTGCGTCTAACCCCAGCCTGGTCATCTGCGACGAACCGGTATCCGCCTTAGATGTCGGCGTCCAGGCACAAATCCTGAATCTGTTGCGGCGGCTTCAAGAAGAACTGGGGTTAACGTATGTGTTTATTTCCCACGACCTCGGCGTTATTCAGCACATGTGTGACACGATCGCGGTGATGTACATGGGCAAGATACTGGAAGAAGCCGATCGCGAATCCCTGTTTAACACCCCCAAACACCCCTACACACAGGCACTGCTGTCGGCTGTTCCCTCGGCAGACATTAACCGGAGGAATCGGCAGCGACGCATCATGATTTCCGGCGACCCGCCCAATCCGATTCATCTACCACCCGGCTGCCGGTTTGCCTCACGTTGCCCACAGGTCGAGGACCGATGCCGTGTCGATACGCCGCCGCTTGTCAACATTGACCGGCATCATCGCGTTGCCTGTCACCTGGTCAAAGCCGCCGGCTGAGTCGCCGAAGCCGGTCCAATCACTCGACACTGATCAGGTCTTGACGAACAATCCAGTAAGACTCGGGTCTTCATACCCTGACATCGCACTGGTACCAATGAGAACCAGCGCCAATGCAATCTCCTCAACGGCAGGGTAACGCGCCAAAACGGTTGACCGGCCCACCTTCTGCCATAGCCACGCTTCCCCGGGAGATTCTGCAAGAGCGATAAACCCTTTTCCCCGAATAATCGATGGAGGCAACGCCTCTACCCACCGGTTGAAATCGTCTCGATTAATGGGCTCCGTCTGCCGAAGCACCACACTGCGAAAGCGCGCGTCCCCGTGGTCGTGGCTTGGTCCCGGCACTACCGAAGCGGACCGATGGGTCGACCCACTCGTGCTTGCATCGAGCCGATGCTCCCCACCCAGCAGCAAAGCCGGCTGAAGATTTTCACCGTCGTTCATCACCGTCGGGCAACCCGGGTTTAACTGATCGATCCTGCGATGGACACGGGTGATGGTCACGGCATCTGTCAGCGCAAGCTTATTCATTACGATGATGTCCGCTTCTACCAATTGAGTGATCACCGCGTCATTGATCAATGGATCTTCAAGTTGCGACAGAAACTGAGGGCAATCAACCAACACAATCGACCCATTCGGCATCAAGCCTGGATCGAGCGTCGCAATATCCATAATCCGTCTGGGATTGGCCACGCCGCTAGCCTCAACCACCACGTGATCAAACGCCTCAGCGCGGTCCATCACCGTCATGAGCGTACTCAGAAAACCATCGGCCATGCTGCAACACATGCAACCGTTAGACAGTGCAATAGTTTTGCCGTCATGCCGAGCCACCAGACCTTCATCGATATTCAACTCACCGAAATCATTCACCAGAACGGCGAAACGGGTATCTTGTGTTTCTGTCAAAAGACGATTCAAAAGCGTCGTCTTACCAGCACCCAGAAAGCCCCCGAGCACCGTGAAAGGCAACAACGTCTTGGGCTGCGTGAGCATCACCGTATCAGGTTTTATCGTGTGCCCGCGGATAGACCGTGCCACCCATCACCGTCCCCCAGACCGACACATCTTTTAGCGTCTCAGCAGACACGCCAGTCGGATCCTCATCAAGTACCGCAAAGTCAGCATACTTTCCAGGCTCAATGCTGCCGACGAGGTGATCCAGGTGGAGCGTGAAGGCGGCACCGAGGGTCACCGCCCTGAGTGCGTCTTCGACATCAATACACTCGTTGGCACCCAGAACACGCCCGCTCGCGGTCAGCCGATTGACGGCACACCATGCAGTAAACAACGGACTCAACGGAGTCACCGGTGCATCTGAGTGAATAGTGAACGGCACACCAAGACGCTTTGCCGTGCCACACGCATTCATACGCATGGCTCGATCAGGGCCCATGGTCAGCGCGAAATGCTGATCACCCCAGTAATAAATGTGATTGGTAAACAGATTTGCGCAAATACCCAGTTGCGCCATCCGTTGGAACTGAGATTCATCTGCCATCTGGCAGTGGGTCAACGTGTGGCGATGATCTGATCGAGGCGCTTTGAGTAAGGCTTTTTCTATCGCGTTAATCATTAGCTCAGAGGCCTCATCGCCATTGGTGTGCATATGCATCTGTAAACCGGCCGCGTGATAAGCCTCCACCATGGCGGTTAACGTCTGCGGCGGGAGATTCCAGATGCCATTGGGCTTGCCATTGAAATACCCGGGCCATTTCAACCGTCCGGTAAAACCCTGTATCGAACCGTCGGTCATAATCTTGCACAAACCGAAAAATAGTTTGTCGTTATTGTGACGTTTGAGGGATGCGACATGCCCAGGCCCTTCTTCTATCGACAGAGTCAAACCGGCAGCGGCAGGTACCAGGCGAAGCGGATAATCGGCATCGCGGGTCACCGCCAAATAATCGTTAACATGGTTATCCTCAACACGTGCGTGCAGGTCAGTCGCGGTGGTTACCCCAACGTTGGTCGCTGTTCGGGCAAACGCCCATAAATCGTTGGCATTAATACCGTCGAAACGTCGGACATCGGTCACCCGGTAGGCCATGTATTGCGCTGCCATTTCACCCAGTTCGCCAGTGGGATGACCCGCCGCATCTTTCATGACACCTTCGACATCGGTACTCGCGTCAATGCCGGCCAGTTCCAGCACCTTACGGCTGACATTCAACAGATGGCCATTGGAATGCTGCACAAGAATGCGTCGATCAAGAGAGACTTTGTCCAGGTGTGACGCTGTCATGCGAACTCCATCATCGAAATAGATGGGGTCGAATCCCCATGCCACCAGGGTCTGATCGGCATCATCCAGCGTTCTTTCAATCTCCTGCAGTCGTTCAAGCACGCCATCGAGACTCTTAATACCCGGCCACACACAGCCATCAGGATCCGTGCGATCGAAGTAGCCGACATAGGTGTTTTCCCAAACCGAACCATTCATGGCATGGCAATGGGCTTCAACAAAACCAGGTAACAGCGTCTTATCGGCAAACCGAGTGTCCAGCGTATAGGTGCCCCACCCAGCCAAATCATCCAGTGACCCCACTCCCAGTATGCGCCCCTCACTGACCGCCACGTGGGTTGCCACTGGCTGGTAGGCATTCATCGTGAGGATTTTTTGGGCAGAAAATATCGTGATCAGGCGCGTCATGAGTCAGGTACTCTCTAAAAGTGTCGATCGAATCGTTTGAATAAATCAGGACGGGATATCGTTACAGGACTATCGCAACATTTGCTTGCATCACACCTGACACGGTACCTGCTGCGGTGATCAGTTGTCGAGGAGCGACTGAGTCGACCGAGTCTTTCGATAATCCAGCAGCACCTGATGCAACACAGGTCTCTCGTGACTGTCGAGGAAATATCACGCCTACCGAAGGCCTCTGCCGACGTCGATACCTTCTTCTATCGCCGTGTGCTCCGGGGACAAAACTTCGGTCACTGTCTTGGCCCACGCCGCATTCGCTTGTCTCTCCCACGCGTCACGCCGCCAAACACCTTCACCAGATTGGTGCCACCACCAGTTGCGCCCACCCAGTTCACCCAGCCAAGTGTAAAGCAGGAGAACCGGCGAATCCCCCATCGTTAACGCATGCAGTCGATTGGAAGGCGTCAGCGAGACCTGTCCCGGACCAAGCGCATGCCCCACTCGGCCAAGACCATGTTGAATCTGCACCGTTCCAGACGCGGCGACATAAATTTCGGTCGCTTGATGCTGATGAAGTGGGTAGTGCAACCGTGGCCGAAGCAGGAAAAGGCCCGCCAATAACTCGTTTGATTTAATCAAACCCCGTGGACCGATCATCTGAGCCGCATACATCCCCGACGCCAGATCCCTCATCGGGTTATCTGATAGTCCGGTCGAATCTCCATCCGCAGCATAAATTTGGTACCAACGTCCCGCACTCGCGGCGGCGTGGATTGCACTGACCAACGCAGGCAACCCATCGAGTTCATCGCGCGCCATGCGCAACCAGTCATCTGGACCGGCGGGCAACTTAACGGGAGGGTCAGCATCATCCTGTGCGTCGCCCACATCATCTAGGGCGATTCGAAACCGTTCTACCCAGGCACTGACATCGTCTGTCAACGGATTGGTAGGCGCATCGGCGCCCTCGAGAGCAACCGACAATTCGTGCGCAAATGTCGCCGCAATGCTCGTCATTACCGAACCTTAGGTCGAATTACCGGCCAGACCGGGCAGAACAGACTTATCTGCCGCCACGCCATCGCCCGCCGACAGACACCGTGTTGCATTGAGTTATGTTAACTAATTCTCAACAACAACAGGACCAGACACTGCATCGGTTACCCCCAACTCGGGGGAGATCTCTTCCAGCAGATCGCGAAAGTTATCCAAAAAGGCAATCATTGCTGGTCTTGCCGAGACCAAGGCATCTTCTGAGCCCCAGAAACCGATGCCGCAATATTGTCCTTCGTCGGTTCTAATCAATAGTTGACTGAGCATTCCATCGAACAACGGGCAATCGCGATAGGCTTTCTCAAATGCGGCGATACATTCCTGCTTCACCCTGAAACGCACTACGTTGCTGTACTTAGCCATCGCTTTTCTCCATTTTCTCAAACCTGAAACCGTTCGATGAGTATAACTCCCAATCAGCTGTCAAATTTTAGCGCCCATTCAATTACACCCACACAGGGGTCGTGACAGAAAAAGTGGCATTCGCAACTTCGGCACCTTGGTTTTACAGATAAATAATCACGTCACGGACAGTCGCTGCCCCGCAGAATCGCATCATCCAAGTGATGGCTGCTTCTCATGTTGGGGTATGTCTGTCAAATTGTGCACCCAGCCCTGGGCAGACTGACACCAGACCTGTCGCTTGGGTACCAGCTGATCTCTCTGACGCACCGTCCCCACTCGCAGGCCGAAGAACGACGAACCTTCGCCAACGGTCTTGGCATAAAGTCGGGTCCCGCAGTCGGGGCAAAACGCCAACGCTCTCACTGTGCCGCTGTCCGCCACTTTCTCATAAATCTTTAATTCGCCACTCAACAGATGGAATTCTTCTTCCCAGATTCCCACCACCACACCGTACGCAGTCCCCGAATGGGTCTGACAATCAGTGCAGTGACAAATGGCCACGCTCTCCGGATCCACGACGGCCTCGTAGCGAACCGATTGACAAAAACAACCCCCGTCGACTTTCATGGTGTTAGCTCCCTTGTAGATCGCCTGCCCGATACACGCGTTTGCACACGGCATTTCATCATAAAAACGTTATCCAACAATAGCTCCGAGGCCTCCAGTGATGCCCTGCCCCATTTTCATCTCATGCCCATAACAATCCGCAGCGGCGTAGCGAGGCTAAGCATGCGGCGCTGTTAAGCGTCGGTAACTCGCTACATTTCATCGCATGAATGCCTCTGATTCCATCGGCACAACGGTGACATTATCTACCCGTTGACACGTTTCGCTTTGGTGAACTTGATTCTGACCCCGTTTCAACCGCGGCTACTCGTCACAGTACAGACCGACAGGAGCGGACATGAGCATTACCGTCATTATTTCAGTGCAAGTCACCAACTTCGACGATTGGAAATCAAAATTTGACGGCATCGAAGCCGGCATCAAGGACACAGCATACCGGGATCTGGACGACTCGACCAAATCGTATGTCATCGGCACCGCGCCTTCCAAGGACATTTTTCTTGCATTCTTTTCATCACCGGAACGGCAAGACATTCAAGACAGTGGTGTGATCACTTCCGCCCCACAGATCACTTTTCTGGAAGAAGCCTAGTTTTTTCCAAAAACATATAGCCCTATCATCCATACTAATAATGGTTAGACTGAGTGTCTGAATTCATATAACAGAAGAGAATTCATGGCCTCGAAAAATGGTCAATTGACCTTTAACTTTGCTCTTAGTGTCCCGGCCGACAAGGCAGCCGAAGTGGAGGCAATGATCGCGACGCATGCCCAGTGGATGCGTGAAACTCATTCCCTGGAGGCTGATGGAAAAATTCACTTGGTCGATTATCATGTTGCCAAATCTGAGGAGTTAAAGAACTTGCTTGACCCAACTGAGGGCACCACCGGCAATATTCTTTATTCAATTAATGAAGTCTATGTCGAACCTGATGGCATCGATCAACATATGACCCAGGGCATGCAGTGGGAGCACTTCAAGGCCTTCGCTGGAACCATCATGCAGTACGGAAAAGTGCTGATTGGCGGCGGGACCGTGATCCACTCAATGACTTGATGCATGAACCCTGCGGTCGGGACGCACCCTTGTACGTTCAACTGACTCACGATAACAACAACCCGCATCAACAGGGAGGCAAAAAGCCTCCCTGTTTCTTTTTGAAAGTTCAGACAAAGCAAGGTCTGGCGAAAAAGATGAACGCCACCGGCCGGCGTCATTCTGAGGAAGCCTGGCATGCCAGGCGATCACCTCGCCACCTGGCACACCCATTACCGGAGTATCAAATCTTAATAGGATCCGAAAGGAAAGAGACCCCCTAACACACGGCACGACATCCATTAAAACCTCTCGAGTTATGGGTTAATGACGGTTTGGAATTTTGACCGTTAGCACTATTATTGCGATGTACACAACTGAACTACATTAAGGAAGATTGCAGGTGCGAAAAACTGCATCGAATGCGCCCGAAGCCACACCCCAACGAAGCACAACTTCAGACGTTGTTGTGGTCGGTGCGGGCGTCTCGGGACTGTACTTACTCTACCGCCTTCGGGGTTTAGGACTGACGGTCACTGCATTTGAAGCAGGGGGTGACGTCGGAGGGACCTGGTACTGGAATCGTTACCCGGGTTGTCGTTGTGATCTTGAAAGCCTGGAGTACTCGTATTCCTTTGCCAGTGACCTGCAGCAGGAATGGCATTGGCCCGAACGCTACGGCACGCAGCCGGAGATACTGAAATACGTTAATCACGTCGCCGATCGTTTCGATCTTCGCCGCTACATCCAGTTCAATACCCGAGTTGCCTCCGCCGTGTTCGACCCCGAACGCAATCGGTGGACCATCAAAACCGACCAAGATGATACTGTTGACGCACGTTTCTGCATCATGGCCACAGGGAATCTATCGACACCTCGAACCCCGGATTTTCCTGGCCTCAACACTTTCCAGGGCA